>SMVB01440330.1_pt1 | contig 11890 bp, 13 predicted proteins | sample 2456461 | NCBI WGS metagenome assembly SMVB01 (sample SAMN11095934, study PRJNA526329) | marine sediment metagenome | biome: Marine sediment; feature: Surficial sediment; material: Deep marine sediment; isolation source: Hadal surficial sediment | place: Pacific Ocean | collected 2014-05 | depth...
AATCGTCCGCGCCGTTCGGGGACGGGGCAGGCCCGAGCGGACGCCTCCTACGCCGAGCTACCCGGCGTGGGAACAATTGTTAAAGGCATCTGCTCAGGTTCTAGCCCTAAATTGATGAGCACCTTGGACATGCCCATGAACATACCAACGCCCAGCGCCAGCTCTACGATCTGCGCATCACTGAAGTTGGTTTTGAGCGCCTGCCGGGATTCTTCGCTCAAGGATTGCGGACGCCCGATAATCGCATCAGTGAGCTGAAGTGCCGCGGTTTCCGCAGGCGACAACACCTCTTCGTAGCCATCCACTATCTGGTCGACCTTTGTCTCGGTGAGCCCTGCCGCACGGGCAGAGTCGAAACGTATGTTTTTTCAGTAGCCGCAATCGGTGATGCGCGCGTTGCGCATGCGCGTCATCTCCTTGACCTCCTGGGCGACGACCCCGTTTTGCCAGAACTCGGCATACGTTTCGAAGAAACGCAGCATGGTGTTTGGCGTATGGCTCATCAGCGATCCGAAGTCCGCGGCCATCTCTGGAGATGCGGGTGCAAGCCTGGGTGTTGTGGACATCTCGGTCTCCTCCTCAAGCGAGTGCGCCGTGGTGCAGCGGCGGCGCGGAGAGCTCAGCCGGTCGCTCTTCGATATCCAGCACGATACGTAGCCGGCAATTGACGTCGAAGAATGCACACGCGGTGAGCAACGATACTGCGCCAGCGGTGGTAAGTTCGCGATCAGCGTCAGTGATCTGCGCATCGGTAATCTGATGGTGCTGATAAGGAATCTGATCGGCAATGTTCAAAGCCACCTGCTCGGACGCCGAAAACGTAGTCAATTCGCCTCGTTTCAGCGCCGCAATCTCAGCGTTGTTGAGTGCCACTTGCCCATCGCGGATCGCCCACTCCTGGGCGCAGTCGTGAATCGCTGCGATCCGCAACCGGCAAAGCTCCAGCGTGCGGCGTGGCACGAGGCCATCTTCCCAGAAGGTCTGGCAGAAGGCCCGATAGCGTTTCAGCAATTCCGGGCGCTGTCCCAGAACCGCCTCCAAAGGCGTGCTGGCCGTGGTCTCAGTAATCCAGCCCATGCTTGCTCTCAATTGCCGAGGCACAAACATAGCACGGATTGGAGCCCCCGGATTGGTTGGGCGAGAACCCTGTGGATTTCCAGTTCAGACGAACTGGCCGACGGCATCAATCGCCGACCGTACGCCAAGCCTGGCCACATATCTCCAGTTTCCGGGAAAGGTGCTAACGTGCAGCGATTGGGAGAACAAAAGGGCGCCCAACATGCAAGGCAAGCGCGTGCTGATCACCGGCGGAAACAGCGGCATCGGCAAGATCGCTGCCATGGAGTTGGCCAAGCTTGGTGCTGAGGTCGTGCTGGCGTGCCGGGATTCCGACAAGACCCACGCGGCGCTCCGGGAAATCAGTGCGCACGGCAAGGTGGAGAACCTGCCGGTAAATCTCGCAAGCCTGGCAAGCGTTCGCAATCTGGCGACGACTTTTCTCGAGCGCTACGACCGTCTCGACGTGCTGATCAACAATGCCGGCACCTTTCCAGCGAAGCTCACCTTGACCGAAGACGGCTTCGAAACCCAGTTCGGCGTCAACCACCTGGCCCACTTTCTGCTGACGAACCTGCTGCTGGACTGCCTGAAAGCCAGCGCGCCGTCACGCGTGATTACGGTCACCTCAAAGCTCCACAAGAACGGGGCGATTGATTTCGACAGTTTTCGAGGCGAGCAGAAATACAACTCACAGAAAGCCTACGGCCAGTCAAAACTCGCCAATGTCCTTTTCGCGGTGGAGATCGCCCGGCAGCTCGAAGGCACCGGTGTTACCTCAAATCTGCTCCACCCCGGGGGCGTCCGAACGGACATCATGCGCGAGATGCCGTGGCTGGTGCGCTCCATCGTCAATCTCTTTTTCATCGACGCCGAGACGGGTGCAAGGACGAGCGTCATGCTGGCGAGTGATCCGAGTCTGGAAACCACCAACGGAAAGTACTTTGATCAAGGCAAGCCGGATGATTACGCAGAAGTCGCCCAAGATAGCTTGTTACGCCAACGACTGTGGCAGGAGAGCGAAGCGATGACCCGGACCGCTTGAAGCGTACTCGAACGATGGGACGGGGGCCGTGAGGGAGCCGACCGAACACATCTACCCCGGCGTCTGCGTGCTTTTCGCTGTTCTGCTCACCCAATCTGGGTGCGGTGGCGGGGCCGCTAGCTCGGCCAGAGCAGGCGCAGCACCACCACAATCGCCCCCACCGGCACCGGCCCAGTTCACCCTTGGAGTGTTCGAGCCCTCCACAAACTTCGCCAATATGTGCGCCACCGCGCGCGTTGGAGCGCAGTTTCCAGATTCTCAAGGGACCACCACGGATGAAAACGACTGGCTGCGATCCTGGAGCAACGAGCTCTATCTGTGGTACGACGAGATCGTAGATCGGGACCCCGCAAGCTACACGACGCCTCAATACTTCGATCTCATGAAGACGATCGCAACCACAGCATCGGGTGCGCCGAAAGACCAATTTCATTTCTCAATTCCCACCGAAGAATGGGAAGCCTTGTCCCAATCGGGCCTATCAGCGGGATACGGCGCACGATTTTCCGTGATTGCCCCGACTGTGCCGCGTGAAATAGTTGTTGCCTACATCGATGTAAACAGTCCTGCCTCAACGGCAGGACTCGTGCGCGGAGTACGGGTGCTCGAGGTGGACGGCGTATCGGTTGCGAGCGGCGCGGATGTCGACACGCTGAACGCGGGGTTATTCCCAAGTGGCGACGGCGAAGACCACGTGTTCGTGGTCCAAGATCTCGGCTCCGCCTCGAGTCGGACCATCACCCTGCGATCCGTCATCGTGACAGACGATCCAGTTCGCAACGTCAACATCATCAACACAGCATCGGGCCCGGTTGGTTACCTGTTCTTCACCCAGCACATTGCACCCTCAGAACACGAACTGATCGACGCCATCGAGGTGCTGTCCGCTTCTGGCGTCACCGATCTGATTCTCGACATCCGCTACAACCGGGGCGGTTTTCTGGATATCGCCAATGAACTCGCCTACATGATCGCAGGCGGGGCAGCAGCGGCAGGACGGGTATTTTCCGAACTGCAGTTCAACGCCAAACATCCCTCGTTCAATCCGGTGACGGGCGCAGCTCTCGCTGCCGATTTTTTTCACTCCACGACACAGGGATTCTCCACCGACCCCGGAGAGCCGCTGCCTACGCTCAATCTCAGCCGCGTGTTCGTATTGACCGGAACTGACACCTGCTCCGCCAGCGAGGCGATTATGAACGGCTTGCACGGCATCGACTTCGAGGTCATCCAGATCGGCTCGAGAACGTACGGAAAGCCCTACGGTTTTTACGCGGCGGACAACTGCGCAACGACCTACTTCTCCATTCAGTTCAGAAGCGTAAACGCCAAAGGCTTTGGCGACTACCCGGACGGTTTTTCGCCGCAGAACCTTACCCAGGTTGGTGCCGTAGCACTTCCCGGCTGCGGCGTGGCTGACGATTACGAGAACCCGCTCGGCGCCCCCGCCGAAGCGCGGGTGGCGGCGGCGCTGGACTATCGCGAGGGACTCGGCTGCCCCGTAGCGACCACCTCAACGCCGACGAACGCTCACAGCCTGCGCAAAGAAACCACCGCATCGGGCGCCATCACTGCAGCCCGCATACCCGGCGCGGTGAAAAGGCAATGAGTTGAAACCACACGCGATCCTAATTGCCTGTGGCTTGTTGGGTTGCCAGTCTCAACCCGAAGCGCCAACACCAGCCGTCATCGAAGGCGACCCCTCCAACGCGGTGATTGAAATCACCGCCGCCATCTCCTCAACCTTGGGCACCAACATCACGCTCTCGGCAGATGCGTTCTCAGCGTCGAGCCTGGTGACGCTGGAGCATCGAACACGTCAAACCATTGAAGGCAGACCGGCCACGGGTCTGGTCACGGACAAACCCGAGCAGTTCAAACTCGTTCGCACGCATTCCGGTTGCGCGATACTGCGGCTGAAGACCGGCGAGCGGATTGAACTTCGGGATACGCGTTGTCGAGCTGAGCCGGTTGATTGAAGTTGGTCGGGGAACGCTATGATTCGCGCTCATCCGACTGCTTGGGTCGCATCTTTTACCGCGATGGTGGAGAGTTAGACGCTTGGCAGCGGGGCTGTGTCCGCTGTTCGCTGCTGCCATGACCGGATACGGTTCGCCAGGTCACTGACCCGGTCCGTCTGCGCCGAATCGTCAAATAGATTGGTCTGCTCGTAAGGGTCGGTCTCAAGATCAAATAGCTCGCACTGGTCCCCGACGCAGAGGTTCAGCTTCCACCGGCCGGACACTATCGAGCGCCGCGAAAGCGAATTCAACCGGCCGATCTCCGGGGTTGGCATGCCCCGGTCCGGGCGCCCTCGGCTGGTCCCGTTCCACTCTATGAATACATCGTTTTCCTTCAAATCAGCCTCACCCTTTAGTAGCGGCAGACGGCTCTGCCCTTGGAGATGTTCGGGTATTGGCTGATCCAACAGGTCCAGCAGGGTCGGTACCAAGTCGATATGCCCGACGTCGCCGCGGATCTCCCGCTGGCCTTGTTGGAGCCATGGCACACTGATCAGCAGTGGAACTCTGGCCGACTCCTCGTAGAAAGAGCGCTTTTCCAGCATGCCGTGGTCGCCGACCAAGTCGCCATGGTCGCTCGTAAATACGACGACCGTGTTCTCGCCTAGTCCGTTCCGCTCAAGGGCCTCGGTGATCTTGCCGACCATGCGATCCACCAGAGTTACATTGGCAAAATAATGGGCGCGCAACTGCCGCCAGCCCAACTCCGTAGTCACGTCCTCTTCCACTGCAGCCCAGGTGGTCATGTATGGGTCCTTACTGGAATCTCCCTCGCCAATCATGTACTGCAGGTAATAGTCTGCCTTCAACCGGCTGAGCAACGAAACGCCTGCGGGCTTCTTCAGGAAGGTGGGCCCCAAAGGCAGATCTCTCGGGTCGTACATTTCCTGCAGGGGGCCGACGTAGGGGGGGTGAGGCTCGATGCAGCTCACGTACAGTACGAAGGGCCGTTGCCTGTGTTCTTCGATGAACTTGGCTGCCCGGTCTCCGAGAAATGGGGCCATCTGGAAGCGCTCGGGCAATGCGCTGCGTTTGATGGCCGAGAACCCCGCCTCCATGCGTCCCACCCGAACGTCGGGTTGGAACCCGTGGGCAACGAGATGCTGTGCATAGTCGTTGGATCGAGGTCCATTGCCGGTCGCGGCGGGGAGTTCGCGCGGTCTACCTTCCGTACTCACCCAGCTGGTAAAACCATGCTGGGCTACCAGAGGCTTGCCCAGGTGCCACCTGCCCAGGTAACCGCAAAGGTAATCGGCCGATACCATTTCGGCAATGCAAGGGACCTCCGGGGGTAGGCGCATGCCGTTTAGAACCGGTCCTGCAGTATGCGGATATAGACCGGTCATGATGGATCCTCTCGATGCCGTACAGACCGCCTGGGTGACGTAGCAGTTGCGAAAGACGACGCTTCGGGATGCCAGCGCATTGAGGGCAGGGGTGTTTATCCAATGATTGCCGTAGCAGGCCATGGTGTCGTAGCGCTGCTGATCGCTGAAGATGAACACCAGGTTGCGCTTTCCCGCCATTATAATGTCTCCTCACACCGGGAACCGACCATTCGCCCGAGTTGGGCAGTGTGGGGGCGGGGCCAACCAATGACCAGACTGGATGAGGAACGCGAGGCGCAGAAGTTGTGGCGCCTCAAGAGGCCGGCCGCAGCCACAGTGATCGACAAGATGTTGCGGCGTGAGTTTCTGGAACCGGTAGCGGCGCGCGAATTAGAAGCGAGCGAACTCACGCGTATTCTGCGGTTCGCGAGAAGCGAGGTCCCCTACTACCGATCGGATGAGGCCTGGTCCGGACTGACGCTAGACGTGCCGGTTGGCCGCGACGTTCTGGCAGAGTTACCCATCATCGGTAAGCACGACGTTCAGGACCGAGTCGAGGACCTGAAAGCCGAACGCCTGCCTCGAGGTCAAAAAACGCTGAGCTGGACGAGTTCCTCGGGAACCACCGGCCGACCCACGAGGGTCCTTTTCAACCAACACCCGCTCATGATGTTCGCTCTACTGGTTCAGCGGCCGTTGCGCTGGGCTCGCATCGACCCCAGTGGGACGCAGGCCGTCATACGTCTGCCCCGCGACCTGCCCCGTCAAGCCGACGGCTCGCCGCTTGCCGACGGTACGATCCTCCGTACGACGGGCTGGATGTACCTCAGCGACTGGTTTCACACCGGACCTATGATCGGATTCAACAGAAGCAATCCCGTTGAAGAACAGATCGACATGCTGCGCAAGGAGCGGCCGCAGTATCTGATTACTTTCCCGGGCACCCTCGAGACTTTGGTGTATGCCTGCCAGGGAAAACCAGTCGACAGCCTACTCGCCCTCAGGACAATCAGCGCCACGCTGACCCAGGGCATGCGCGAGCGGATAGAATCTGCGACCGGATTGCACGTGTACGAGACCTATGGGCTCAATGAGATCGGCATTGTCGCGCATCGTTGCGAAGCGGGCCGCTATCACGTCAATGCTGAACATTGTCTGGTAGAAATCGTAGACGCAGCGGGCAAACCTTCCAAGCCCGGCGAAACGGGACGGATCCTGGTCACCAGCCTGACGAACCTTGCAATGCCACTGATTCGCTACGATACGGGGGATATCGCCGAGGCGGTGGAAGGCCTATGCAGCTGTGGGCGCACGCTGCCCAGCATCGGCCGAATCATGGGGCGCTACCGAGCAATGCGCCATGTGCCCGAGGGGACTTCGGGCCGCTTAAATTTGATTGCGGAGACGTTCGATCGGCTGCCCCTGGCCGTTCTTGCGAACTTGAGGGAATACCAGCTGCATCAGTTCGGAGACGGCAGCTTCGAGTTACGCCTCGTTACCTTGGGCGAGCCTGAGCAACGTCTCGTCAGCGCCTTGCGAAAGGCCTGGGACGCGCAAAACGATGCATCAACGCCCCTGCGAATCCTTCGGGTGGATGAGATTGCAATCGGATCCGGGGGCAAGCAGCAGGAGTTCACGTCCGATTTCTTCCCTTCCGTGCATGAAGGGTCTGAATTCAGCGCCGGCGCACGCTGACCACCGGACAGCAGTCACCAAACGAGTGGTCCGGTGACTCTACGGATTGGCGTTCAAAACCGCACAACTCAGCCATACGAATGAGCTCGTTCGCGTCCGTCAGATGGTAGACGGCGTTGCTGCTGCGATGCAGCTCCAGCGTGGCGACGTGTTCCGCCGACCAGCTTTGGCCGCGGACCAGGCGATCCAGCCCACCCGCCATTTCCTCGATTTTGGCGACAACATCGCGAGGGCGTACACCCGTAGCATGATCGCTTTGCAGGGCACCCCAGAGCCTGAGTTTTAGCGCATCCAGGCTTTCGATCATACCGGCGTTGAGGCCCGCGGCGATGTCAGCAAGTGAGCCGGTAAGGCCAGCCGGCGCGAACAGGCGCACTATGAAGATTCCACCGGGCGCCAGCATCCGCCGGACTTCCGAGAGCAGCGTGCGCTGTCCTTCGGGATAGCTCAGCATCCCGAAACCGCCATCGCAGACAATGACGTCCTGCGAAGCATCCGCGATGGGGGCACAAGTCCATGACCCCAGAATTGCCGAGCTTGCCGGCCCCGGCCATACGGCCTTGATCATCTCTCTTGAACCGTCCAGGGCGCACACTATCGCGCCTGCGGGCCACCGAAGCAGAAAGAGTTCCGGGGTCACGCCCAGGATTAATGCTCGTACGCCTTGGACCGGGTCGTGAGTGCAGCGCGCGACGCCGCGCTCGAAGAGTTCTATATCCTCCGGCGATGGGCGCAAAGGTGGCCCCACCAGGCGCCAGGTCGTCGCCATTCGCGGCCAGTGCGCAAGATTGTCGGTCATCGATAGTCGGCAACCAGTTCGAATCCAGCGAGACTGCGATCAAATCGATCCTGGTAGGCGACCAGCTGCGCTTCGCTCAATGTTGCCAGCCCTTCGCCAATTTCGCCGCGACGGATAAACTGGCCCGATTGCCTTACAAAGTACGGGCTATCCGAAATTCCCTCGAAGTGGGCATTGCGTGGTCCCAGTTGGGATTCATGATCCTTCATCGCTTCGAATTGGCTTCGCTCACGCGTGCGTGCCATGGTTGCCTCATCCACTTCGATCCCGCAGTAGTCGGCAATACCACGCACGGTGTTGTCGAAGTCGCGCTTCAGGTCTTCAAAGCGCACATATCGGATCGGCAGTCGGTAGGCATTCTCCAACCAGGGTCGTAGGTGATCAAACCAGTTGTACTCGGTGTTATAGAGAAAGTTGTCGAAGTGCTGCTGGAAGGTTCCTTCGAAGCGCTTGAAGTCGCGCCGGTGATGGAAGAGCGATACACAGACATCGCGTCCGTCTCGAAGCACAAAAATAAACCGTCCCCGGCGGCCTCTGCGGAACCGCCGATAGTCGTCATGTGACTTCAGAATGCGCGGCGAGGGTGTGGTCATGGGCGGGACCCTACGCATCGCCGAATACCAGACCCAGGGCGAGATGTCGAACAGATGATCGAAGTCCATATCACCAGCCGTGGTCAATTGGTAAAGGATTATTTGACTCCAGGTTGTCCCCGACTTGGAGAAGGTTGCGATAACAATGTCAGAATCGGCCTCACCATACTCCGCCACGTAGCGTCGGTACCGGTATTCGAACTCCAGCTCTTTTGTCCTTTTACTCGGCAACGTTCGGGCCAACAAGCGCGTGGCAACGTGCACTAAGCGCCGCCGAGCGACGTCACTGGCTCTGCGGATTATTTCGTCGGAAGCTGGCGCCCGTCGTGCGGGAAACTCAGGCAGAGGCCGATCGAGGTATGTCGTAACCGTGGAGACCAGCTTGCGTTCATAATCTGCCGGCTCCAGCATGTGCTGCAAAATCGACTCCCCATTACTCAGACAATGCGCGAGCGCATCCGGCACCACCGTTTTTAGCAGGTGAACGGCGAGAACTGGTCGGTGATGTTCGTCCCGCGCACAATTCACTTCTCCAGTGCACTGTTCGGACGCAATCGAGTTCGGCGTTGTGAGATATAAAAACAGTGAACATCCACGAATTGCCTGGGTGAGTTCACGGCGCCATACCGCACCCGGGCCGATGCCTTCGTCCCACCATAGGTTGAACCCCTGATCCTGCAACCAGCGGATCTGGGGATAGGCGAGGTCCGAATCCTCACGGGAGTATGTGACGAATATGTATGGTTCGTCGCCAACGTACGCAGGTAGTGGTCTATGGGCCATCAGTCCCCCGGCCCTGATCATACCCAATCTACAAGAATCATGAGCGTTTGAGGGCTTGTGGCACGAAGGTGGGGAACGATCCTTCTCCGAGGGGTAACCGGTTGCATCTGGGCGACGGTGAAAGGCAATGGAACATGCGACCAGATACGCCCCTCGGGCGCGAAGAGCACTCGACCGTTGCAGTCGGGACATCCGTTGATCGGATGGAGCGGCCCACCAGTTGGGCTCCAGCATTTCCTCGAAAAACTATGGAGGTGTTCCCTGCAACACTGGAAAACCGCTGAAAACACAATGGAAGAGGCGTTTTTAGCAAGGCTCTTCCGATAAGAAGTAAATGATGTCCTCAGAATCTTCGTCTGATTCCGAACTACATCTAGGTCATGAAATTCTTAACGATAGCAATGCTGTGTTGCGCCGGATGTGCAGCTAGTGGCCCTGAACCAGGCTCCCTGAAGTACATCATGCAGCAACAACGGATCGAACTGGCGCATGCCTGCTACGAGACCCTGACGTCGAATCCGTGGAAGAAGACGTACTACAACGTTGGGGGAGTGTTGGTAGACGAACGAAACTATTGCGATATCTGGGCGCACCAGTTGGTCGACGGCACACCGGGAGCAAGACGTTCTTCAGTGAGCCTGCAACCTGCGGACTTGGATTGACGTCCAACCCCTTCACAGGTCCACGACCCGTTCAGACACGCAATTTCTCGGCTCGTCCAAACGCCGCACACTGCGGCCAGCGGCGTTTGTATGACTAGACACTTACGCACATACAGTTGAAAACGGCTCTGGGGTGCGCCGGCAGGGCTCGTGGACACCGGATTCGGCAATGCATTATGTGACGCAGAACACCAACACCACCAATGGGTGTGAGCTACACTTTTTTATCTCCAGACGACCAACTTCAATGCGCAAGTCAGATATTTCCGAAAAAACGCATTACCGATTCTCCCGATCGAGTCTTTGGTCGTGAGCGTCAATGGTACTTTCGAACTTGAGAGGGAGACCGTGGCCGCTTCCCCACCCGTGCAGCTGCAAATTTGGTACGCGAACATTTCGTCGATACAATGGAGTACCTGGACGAAAACAAACATGCGTTGCCTTCGGACGTCGACTGGGGTGACGTGACGATGGTGGATATTGGCAAACCCAATCGTTTTACGAGGTAGCCGGACACTCGAGATCGTCCATAAGCAAGGAGGACGATTCGGCGCAAGGAATTTTTCCATCTCTTAGCGGATCTTACTGGATAGCAAACACAGCATGACCAAGGTGTCGCCACGACAGCTCGGGGCGTGGTGTCGTCGTTGTGATGGTAGCTCGGCAAGGAGAGATCGATGGCCAAGATGAAAACCAGCGACGGCGTCGAACATAATTACGACGTATACGGTTCAGGCGAAGTCGGCGTCGTCTTCATGCCCGGATGGGCGGGCACAGGCGCCTATTTCAAAGAGACGCTCGAGGCCATGGATGGCTCGACGGCGAAGTACGTAACCTACGACATGCGCGGACACGGCGACTCCGAGAAGACCGAGGAGGGCTTCACGCATGAGCGCCTCGCCAAAGACCTCATAGAGGTCGCGAATACGGCGGGCCTCGACAAGTTCTTCGTCGTCGGCTACTCAATGTCGAGGCGCTTTGCGCAGATGGTCCCCATCGTCGCGCCGGAAAAGGTCCGCGGGCTGGTGCTTGTTGCGGGCGCTCCGACATTCGAAATTCCGATACCCAAAGAGAGCTACGACTCGTTCTGCTCGTGCGCGAACAACCGCGATTTGATGAAGGAGATGATCAATGGCTTCCTTCAGATTCACCCACCTGACGCGGTCAAGGATCGTTTCCTCGACGGCGCTGTAAAGGCCTCGGCGTTCGCGCTCAGGAAGACGCTCGACCTGTATATGCAGGAGTCGTTTGCCGACAAGGTTGGTGCGATCAAGTGTCCAACCTTGGTTGTCGCCGGCGCCGAGGACCAGATGTTCGCCGCGGACATGCTCAAGCAGACCGTCCTGCCGAGCCTGTCGAGATCGCGGATGATTCTAATGCCCTGCAATCACGAGATACCGATGGAGATGCCCTCTGAGCTGGGTCGCGTCATCGACGCGTTCATCGCCGGAGTCCCTGAGCGAATCCTGGCTCGTCACCCCCGGGGGGACCCCCAGAGGAGACCCCCACCCCGCTTTCGCCGCCGCTCCCCCGATCAAGCGAGGTCGAAGCGATCGAGATTCATGACCTTGTCCCACGCAGCCACGAAGTCACGCACAAACGTCTGCTGCGAGTCGTCACACGCATAGACCTCCGCGATGGCCCGGAGCTGGGAGTTCGAGCCGAAGACGAGGTCGACGGCGGTACCGGTCCACTTGACCTCGCCCGTCGCCCGATCGCGTCCCTCGAACACCCCTTCGGATGTGGCGGACGCCTGCCACGTCGTGCCCATATCGAGCAGGTTCACGAAGAAATCATGGGTCAACGTCTCGGGCCGCTCGGTGAAGACGCCGAGTTCGGACTGCCCGACGTTGGCATTCAAGACGCGCATGCCGCCGACGAGCACCGTCATCTCAGGAGCGGTCAGCG
>SMVB01405996.1_pt1 | contig 11889 bp, 8 predicted proteins | sample 2456461 | NCBI WGS metagenome assembly SMVB01 (sample SAMN11095934, study PRJNA526329) | marine sediment metagenome | biome: Marine sediment; feature: Surficial sediment; material: Deep marine sediment; isolation source: Hadal surficial sediment | place: Pacific Ocean | collected 2014-05 | depth 0-1...
AAGATGTTTGCAGTCACAGAAAACCCTTCGCTCATAGGAATTCTTACATCATATTCGCACAGAATATCCGGGTCGGGTTCGGTAGCTCAGCCTGAGCATGAAATAACTGGCCGCTTTTCAAAGCATTGCCCACTAGTGGACCAACGGCCTCGAATGTCCGAACTATGTTTTTGAGTTCTTCTTCCATCTTAATCCTCTCTCTTCCTTACTGTTATCCTGTCGATGACTGTAAACGAGTCAGCGCTTCACTCACCGCATCAGCCTGCGCGGCGAGTTTCGAGGGCAGGACGACCACGCACCACACCACGAGGAGCAGACCCAGCGTACACGAAGGCCGCGCGCGTGTTAGGGCGACAACCAAGTCTTGCGCGATGCACTGACCGAACACGACGAAGGCCGCAGCCGCCGGACGTTCCTGCCTGCGCGCCGTTAGAAGTACCCACTGACCACGAACCCGTTCGGCATCAGGTAGAACGAGAGTCCAGGACCCGTACCCGACCGACCTTTGTGCCATCGCCAGATGGTGGTCGCGCTGTAGTACCCCAACGCTCCTCCCATTACAACGTCTGAAAGCCAGTGCTTTCCCGCGTATAACCGGCTCCAAGCCGTGACCCCGCTCAATGAGTACATGACAACCGTCATCCATGTCTGCCCGATTTGCCGTGAGACAATGGTGGATATGGCGACGGCACTCCAGGTGTGACCTGAAATGAACGATGAGTACTCGCTCGACGTGTTGAACGAGTCGAAGGCAAGATGGCCCTCACCAACCAGCGGCCTTGCCCTCCCTACAGCAATCCGTAACGGTTGTTGAATGAGGCCACCCAACAGAAGAGCCTCCACCATCATGACGCCAGTCTCTTTCACCGCATCCGAATGGAACAACAACCCCGAACCGTATGTTACCAGAGAAGCCGGTACGGTGAAGAGGGGGCTCCCGTAGTAGAGTCCAACTGTCTCCATCGCGTCAGCGACGTCGCTCTTGTTCTCAACGAAGTAGTCGAAGACGCTCTCTTCTACCGAAACCGCAGCCAGCACCACGCCGAGCCACACCCCGAACGTTCGGAGTTGCTCAGTCCTCCAGTGCGCCGGCCCCGACAAGGTGTGCAGCAGAGCACCGACCGGCGATGGCATATCACTTCTCGCATGATACTCCTGCGGGCAGTCCTGCCGTAGTTCCGTGACGGGCCCGTGAACCAGGCGCTCGACATCCTTCCGTGCCTTGGTTGTCGAGAATGGTTCACCGACACGGGACGCCAGCTCGCGCGTCACAACGAACTCCCTCGTCCAGCAGTTGACACCGATCAACCTGATCTCATCGATCACCAGGCCTTCCAGCGGTGAGACCGGATCAGCCTGCGCGTGGAGTTTCGAGGGCGGGACGATCACGCACCACACCACGAGGAGGAGACCCAGCGTACAGGAGGGCCGCGCGCGTGTTAGGGCGACAACCAGTATTGCGCGATGCACTGGCCGAACACTACGAAGGCCGCATTCCCGAGGTCAGCGGTGATGAACACGCTATTCTCAAAGTCCTTTGGACGGAATTATGGGAACCAGCAGATACGAATCATACTTTCCTCCGAAGTGAAGCACGTGTTTGCCACGATTGAACGAAGCGTCTTTCCTATGGGGCGGGGAAGGAATAATCTCGTCACCAGCTATGATCAGTTGCAGGGTGTCGCCAACCGAAAAGAAAGTGCTACTGGGATACAGCGAAATGTCGACCGGCACGATTGCACCTGTTTTCAACTTCTGTTCTGAAGCCCCTTTTTGAACCGGATGCCACGCGGTTGATTCGGCAGGGTCAAGCTCACGTCTGGACGCTCTGCACCATCCCCGTGTTACCATATCCTTCTTGAGCCCAACGGTTCCGTAGAAGGGAACAGAATTCCCATCGCGATCTAGTTTATTGACTGCTATAAACATGCCCATATCATCCGGGGATACTTCGCCCGCTTTTCCGGGACGGGCTTCCACCCAAACCCGTAACATCATATAGCCGCTTAGTTCCGTGCCCTCGGTAAATGTGAAATTGAATAGTGCTTTTCCCTTCTTTGCGGGGTATACCACGTCCATTTGTTTGTCAAGCGTTTCAAGCGAGAGTGACTGTGGTTGTTCACTCAAATAGAGTTTAGTGTATTGGGTACGAGCGATCGGCCACTCGTCTTCATAACGCACCTCATGGATCTCATCGCGGCTGGCACGGACTTCCAGTCGTACCCTTGGAGTATCCATGAAACCACTGGACGTATCATCCTTTAAGAAACAGTCCATGAAGTCCTTGGTCAGCTGTTGCACCTCCGGCGAATAGTAAGCGACCCACTTGCCGGTGCGATGCGTGTACGCCCATTTGTGTTTCGACTGTGCCTTTTCAAAAGCTCGGAACGAACCCATGGTATGCAGGCCATGATCAGAGAATGAGGCACCGACCAGCATCGGAACGGTGATTTCCTCCAACTTGGCTGCTTTAGCTCTCCAAAAGTCATCGTAGAATGGGTGGTTCTTCAAATAGTCAGGAGGGATACACCCCTCGGATTCTACGAAGTCCTCTTCGGTGCCGTTCATGGTCGGTTTCATAGCCCACCAAAAGGTGGGGAAGCCATTGTCCCATAACCCGCCAAAGGCAAATATGTCACGATACGGATCCGTTAGTCCTTCCCAGGGAGAAATGCAGTACAACGAAGGAGGTGGCCCTCCGTAGGCTTGGCAAGCAGCCACATGGTACTGTGAGATGGCCAGAAAGCTCACTCCATTGAGTCCCACCTTGCCGCTACACCAAGGTTGTTTCGCGACCCACTCAATGGCCTCGTAATAACATTTTCCCTGGTGCTCCGAGAATGCGGACGGTGGACCTTCACTATTCGAGAAGCCTGGCAAGTTCATATTGACGAGGGCATATCCCGCAGGTATCCAAAAATTGGGATCGGGTGATTCCCAGCTTGTCAGTTTGGAGAAAACCGGCCTTCCTCCGGTCTGAGGAATCAGACGATATTGTTGAGGTGGACCATTCAACGGCGTCTTCTTCAGAGCCGGTGTGAGGTGATTGTTATAAGGGTGGGCGCACATCACTACCGGCACCTTTTCGTCCCTGTCTGCTGCCTTTTTTGAACGGAAGATGTTTGCGGTCACGGAAAACCCTTCGCTCATCGGAATCCGCACGTCATATTCGCACAGTATGTCCGGGTCGGGGTCCGTAAGCTCAGCCTGTGGGCGAAAGAACTGTCCGCTTTTCAAGGCGTTGCCCAATATCGGACCTACAGCCTGGAAGGTCCGGACAACGGTCCTGATCCTGTCTTTCATCCCAATCCTCTCTCATCCAGAACGCACTGTGTCGGCGAGTGCCCTCCCGCAACGCGGGCGTCTTAAGCAGCCCGCCCTCGTTGCGAGTTTTTCACCGACGTCGCCGCCACGCTTCTTCAACCGCGACGTTACGGCGACAACAGGTCTTCAGCGATGCACTGAGCGAAAACAACGAAGGCTGCATCCCCGAGGTTGACGGTGATGACAGCGCCGCCGTCAGTTTCGGATAATGTCATGGTCCAGCCGCGGCCGGCACTGATTCCCGTCATGACCACGTGGTCGCCGCTGCGCTCTGTGGTGCGGATCTGGGTCGTTTCACCCCTGCGCTCATCAGGAGCCAGCAGGGTAATGAGGTTGTTGTCCAGGTCCACGCGGATGAACGTGGGATGAGGCACGTCCGGCGGCGCCGGGGGGCCGCAGAGTTCGCTGTCACACTCGACCGCTTTGGTCAGCGAACAGACATACGGATCGGCCTCACCACGTACACCGGCCCCCAATAGTGAGGGCGTGATGAGCAGCGCCGCCGCTGTGACTAGGGTTCTCTTGATTGACATTGGTTTCCTCTCGTAGGAATTGTTGTTCTCTTCTCAATAGCCGGGCGCTAGTTCACCGTGTACTTGCGGCCCTGCATGCAAGCGACGTAGTTCCTATCCCACACCTGCATCTCCTTGTCGAACGCTGCAATCGCCGCATCGGCCTGCGCCTGCGCCTGCGCCTGTGCTCGCCGCGATCTCCTGCCTCCTCCCAGACCACCGGCGACGGCACCGATCGCAGCCCCCTTGCCGGCGTCACCGGCGATGGCTCCGATGGCCAAACCGACCAGCGCACCTCCGGCTGCTCCCCTGATCAAGCCACCCTGCGCCTGCTGCGCGGTCTGCTGCGCCGCATACCCCTGCTCCACCAGCTTATTGTAGGCAACGTACGGATCCCAACTATTCGTCTGCTGCGAGGCCCAGCGGTAGCACTCGAGCTGGTCGTTCATCTGCGCTTGTTCGTCCTGACCCTCACTGGGGTAGATGACGCGCTGGGACGGGTTGGTATTGGGTGGCAGCGTCTGCTGCTGCCCCTGAGCGGTCGCCGGAAAGACGAGGGCCACGAGCATTGTCGCGCTCAGCCCCCCACCGCCAATTCGCCATAACACGTTCTTCATTGCTACCTCCGTTCTAACGTTGATGCGGACCTGTTGATCTGCTTGCTGAACCTCTGCCGTGAAATCACACTCGTTGTGTAACACCGTGTTTGTCGCTCATCCGTGGTTCCGCCATCAAGATCGCATGAGCCTAGAAGAAGAAACCGGGCCCAACATGCCACGTCCTGTCTTCTTCCGAAAAACCGACTTCCAGACGTAGCACGAACTCGCCCGAAAAGTCGTACCATATCCCGGCACCGTATCCGGGATGCCACTTGTTCGACGACTCTCCGTCCGTCCACACACGACCCACGTCGAAGAAGCCGGTCATCCCGATCGCTCCCGGCAAGAGAACTCCCCCCAGCCGGAACAGCTCGAGGCGAAGCTCGGCGTTTCCGTACAGACTGGAGCGGCCCGAGAACCGGTCGCCGCGATACCCGCGAACCGTCCCATTATTGCCGATCGTGTTCGCACCGTAGAAGGGGAATGTGCCGAAGTTGTATGCCCCTCCGACCCGGAGGGCGAGACCAATCTGTCGCCGCGTCCGCAGAGACATGTACGTGACCACTTCGGATCCAAGTGTTGCATAGTGGTCCGGTGCATTAGCCACACCGAGGTTGACAGCCAGCGTCGTGGGCCACCTGAATCCCTGCCGCGGATTCGTCATATCGTCATGGAAGGCGAAGTCGACGGTTGAGGCCAGACCCATGTACCACTGCGCGTCGAGCGTCGTCTTCGAGAGCCCAGGTTGGTCCACCTCGAGGATCTGGGTCTGGTCGTCCCGGACATTGGTCATGCGGAGAAACGGCGCAAAGGATGCGAACGCGCCCATCTCGAACGTGCGTTCAACAGGCAGTTCTAAATCGCCGCCACCCATCCGAATGCGAAAGGTATCCAGGGGCACATCGCCGCCGGTCTCGTTGCCCAGCGTGTAGAAGTTCGTGAAGTTGTCGTCGTTTCGCAGACCAAGTGAGACCACCTGGTCCCACCAACCGTAGGTCTGTTTGAAGAGCCCCGTCCAGTTGAACCTGAGCGCGTTCGTCTCCGTCGCATAGGAACCGGACACAATTTGGCGATTGCCGTACGGGCTCTTGCCAAATCCTTGGTTGATATCCGCCACGCCACCACCAACGATCAATCCGTCGTCGGTCGTGTAGAAGGCCAGCGCGATGGGGTACGTTTTGGGAAACTCGAAGAACCTCGTGTACTCGTACCGCTCAGGATCGTCCGACAATTCCACCGACATAGACTGCCCGGGACGAATGTCGTTCTCGCCGTGCGAGTCATGGACGACGATTTTTCCGCCGGTGGAGTTATCGATGTAGGTGTCTACCCCAGTGCCACCGACCGCGTAAATCTTAATACCGCCCGCCACCCGTCCCGAGAACACGAACCGATCGTCTCCACCCAACCCATACAGAACGATCTCTTTGGTCTCACCGCGATGGATGACACGACGGTAGATCTCCTCACGAATCTCACCCTCCCGTGTCATCTTGAACACCACCACTTCCGTGCTGTCATCGTTCAGTCGGGTGACGTCGAAGCGTTCATGCTTGTTGGACCCCACCACGTCAACCGAGCGCGCATGCAGTTTGTATAACTCCTCGGCCACGTCGGTCAACCGATCGCGCCGCGCTTTGCCCGTCTCGATCATCTCCTCACCACGTAGGGCGAATATGGCGTCGGGCCATTGCCGGAACGCACTTTCGATCACCTCATCCGTGAGCGCCGTGCTGACGCTCTCGGCAATGGACCGGAAGTCATCCAGACTCAGGGGACTGAAGATACGGTGATCCAGTTCCTTCGCGTTGTTGGTGAGACCCGGGATGTTCCTGTATTTCTTCTCGAACGACTGGAACTTGATATACGGCGCCAGGAGCCCATGCCCGAAGAAGGTGAGGCGATTGAAGGCTTGGTCGCGGTCACGAGGAATGGGCCGATAGATTTTGCCTTTGCCGTCGGGTGGTTCGAACGACGCCCAGCGCCACTGATCTTTGTGCCGATCCCAATCGCTCAGCCACATATCGAACAGCCTGGCCCGCGCGAACGCCCTTGCGTCGACCGTATAGTCTTGATCCCGCATGATGTTCCGGTACACCTCATACGTACCCACGATCTCGTCGGAGTTGCCAAAGCTCGGCTCCGACGACCAATCCCCGTTGGGTCGCTCCTCGAACAGCATGAGCATGTTGCCGATGAGATCCTGGTATTCCCCCAGGCGGGGATCCGACGGCACGTAGACGAGTTTCGGATTGGTGTGATAAACTCCGACGGCATCGGACAGCGATGGAATGATCAACGCTCCGTATGGGTGAGCGTACGACAGGAAGTCTTGTGAAATGGGTGCCACGAACGTGTACTGAATTTCCGGTGGCAGAAACCGCCGGCCATCTTTGTTGACCGAGCGAAGCACGTACTGCTTGCCCTCGGAATTCTCAAAGCGAACGGAGATGCTCTGCATCCCGCCGCCCCGCTTGAGCGGTGTCAATCCACCTTGCTCCGTGGCCACGTCGAAATAGGGTACCTCGACCGGCGTGATCCACGCATCGCGATGGTTTGAGCCGAGAAAGAAACGCTGGAGCGCGGTGCCCTTATAGCCAGGTTCCGCCGCGAGGACGAGGCTGCTGTCCCTGTAGTCGGGCGCCGGCCCAGTCGTCGTGGTTGGACTCACGTCTCGGTCGAGTTGAACGGGGCCCCGCAGCGCTGCCTCGTAGATGAGTTGCCCGCCGTCGCTTACGGACCAGGCCTCGGACCAGATCGATCCCTCGTCGTAGTAGTGGAGCACCATGAATCCGCGCTCGTCGGACGCCAGCAGTGCGCGGTTCGCCTGCGAGGTGTACTCCGACTTGGCAGCCGAGCCACTGACGAGAAAATGCTGTGAGCGGTTGAGCTTTCGTGTCCAAAAGTGCTGGAGGCTGTTGTCGTGCGCCGATACGTAGATGAAATCTTCGTGGACGAGCAGTGTTCGCTCCAACGACTCGCGCATCCAGCGGTTTTGTGTGTGTGAGAAGTGTTGTTCGTTACCCGCGTTCCGGCGTACGCTCATCGCCATCGTCCCGATGATCGGGAGAGGAAGGTAGGCCCACTTCAACGCCATGGTGAGCGGGAAAAGATGGCCCTTCGGCTCGTAATGCCCGCCGTAGCTGCCGTTGGAGTAGATGGGATGATGGCCGACGACCAGCATGTCCCGGTTCGACCGCTTGAGCAGAAGGTCCTCGAGCTCGACGTAGACGTCACCGTCCTCGGTCACGTCGAAATCACCGGCATCACCGGTCGGCCGCTCGTGTTCTGTGAGAAGCCAATTCGTGTTGAGCGCGACGAGGCGGATGTCTCTGGTCAACCGGATCTCGTCCGGACCGGGAAATCCCTCATCCGGGCGGAATACGTTCCCGCGATCCAGCGTTGTCTCGAGGAATTCCTCCATGCGGACCAGCGCGGTCGCGCCGAGGCGTCCTTCATCCCCCGGTCGGCCCCAGTCGTTGTCGCCGGGAATGAAGACAACCCGTCCCGAGAACCCTTGCACCGTCTCAATGAGATCGAAGAGACGCTCCTCCGCCTCTGCTCTTTTCGGGGCGCCGACCTGCGGCATCCCACAACACGGAAGCAGGTCACCCAAGAAGACGACCGCGGCGGCCTCACCGGCCACGGCGAGCTTCTCGTGCAGCAGCCGCAGTGTGGGAGCCAGATTTTCCCGCGTGCCGGCACCGGTGTTCCCCACGAGGAAGACTTGATACGAGAGTTGGGTACTATCTGGCCGGGTCGGACTCGGTGCCTGCTGGGGCAGCTGGGCTACGGCTGCGTGAGTCGCGACCGCGCTCACGAGCACGATTCCAGTCAGGAGGCGAGCCATCGTGGCCATCAGTCACCCCCCTTGATCCACGTGCATCTTGCCCTGCAGTTCGTCTGGAACATCGAGCTTGAGGCTCTCGTTCATTTCTTGCAGTGAGACTCCTCGTGGTACGAGCAGCACCATCGTGAATTGGTCTTCCGCAGCTGCAGTCCGGGTGCCGGCGATCCGGCCTCCGTGTTGTGCGACCACAGCGCTGTACGCAGCCATCGACTCCTTCAGCCGCTCTGGAGACAGCTTCTTGATCGTTAGCTCCAGAGTGTACCTGCCCTCCATCCACCACATCGCCACGTATCCCAGGATGGTCAGCGTGACCCCGAGAGCGTAGAGGCTCAGCCCGCAGGCGAGGCCCACGACGACCGCAAATATCGCCCGCCCTGTAGCACCTTCGGAGCCTGTGGGTGTACGGAAACGCAGCAGGCCACCCATACCGAAGATCACCAATGCCATGGCCGGATGCCTGAGGACCAGCACGGCAATGGCGGCTGACACGGCCGCAAACGTCACAAGCGCTTTCTGCTCGTCGATCCGTGCGAGCGAGTGAAATCGCCCCAACTTACGCTGGCCGTATACGAAGGGCAGCATGAGCAAGACCGCCAGAAGCACGTTCACGACCATCGGAAGGACCTCGTGCCAGTCGGTGAACGAGGCCCAGCCTTCGACGAAGGCGTTCCAAGCCCCACCGTCAGCAACGAGATCGATGCCAAAGATCTGCTGCATGCGCGGCACCGCCTCTGTCGTTCCCATCCTGTCGAACCTCCTCCGTGACTGCGGCGCCGTTTAGGAACCTGACTGGACCTATCCTCCTCCCAGTTTCTTCACGTTCTCCACTAGAGCATGCCAGCCGAACCAGGACATCATGCGCACCATGTCGCCGTCCATGTCCGTGCCGCCTGCGACAATCGGTTGGTACGAAAAGCGTACTCCCGCGTTCTCCGAAACGGCCCAGTCCAGCGTGAAGCCGGCTTGCACCAGGTCAATGCTCTCCCCGGCCTGGGTGCCGTCGATAGTGGATCGTGCGCCGTGGCGGTACAGGAAGTCGACAGAAGCGAAGAAATGGGCGGTGAAGTCGCGGGTCACGTGAGCTTCAATCTGATAGAGCGGATCGTTTTTGAGTTCGCTACCAACGAAGTTGTTGTTCGGCGCGAACAGAAAGACCGATGGCACGACCTCTACAGACGACCGATAGCCCGGCACGTACGGGCCAAGGTAATATGTGAAGGGGAGTGCGACACGGCCCCACCACCGATTGAGACCCATGTTGACGGCCGAACTTTCGCTATACTTGCCGATCGGAACCGCACCTAACAAGGCGATGTCGAGACTGACCTTGGGTTCGTACTTCGACATGTGGTAGAAGCTCGGCAGGCTGGATGCGCCGACCAGATTCACGGCGACTTGTACGCTCGGGTCACCGAATCCATGGCTCGCCTGCTTGCCCCCCGTGCCCGGCGCGAAGAACTCCACGTCGAGGTTTCCGCCCATCAGAAACGCGGAAAAGGAAGCGGCACGACCGAAGAGCGTGCCGTGACGCGAGTAATTCACGAGGACCAGGTTCATGGTGATGTCGGATTGCGGATACATGTAGTGGGCCGGATCAAACGCGTCGGAGACGATGACCGCGTTCATGGGAAGGTACTGGAAGCCGACCACATTGGTGCCAGACATCCCCTTCCAGTACGCGCGAGGTCCGTCGTCTTGGGCCGAGGCGGTCTCACACGCCAACACCGCGAGGACAGTGACTATGAGCGCCGCTGGTCCTTTCATTGGTCGCGACATGTTCTACTTCCTCCACGTGTAGTATCGACGAGCCTGCTGCTCGTACATCTCAACCAGTTGCCGGTACTGCGCCGCGGGCGGACCATACAGGACCGGAAACTCCTCCGTTTGCGGATCGCCCCGGATGGGCAAGAGCTTCTTTAGTTGCTCAAGGGCATGACGATTGGCCGGGATGATGTTGAACTGCTCCACATACGCGTCCCACGCCGCCAGGAGTTCTGCCTTCTTGTCGGGTTCTTCGGCAGAGCGGTCCCTCAACTCTGCCGGGTCTTCCACCAGGTTGAACAGTTGCCAGTCTTCGGTTCCCCAGGGCTCATGCAACCACATCAGCTTCCAGTCGCCCTGGCGCAGCGCGCGCTGCCCTAAGAACTCGAAGCCAACCCAGTCGTCCGGGCCCCGAGGTGACGCGACATCGCCGGCCATCATACTCGCCCAGGACTTGCCTGCCATCGGCAAGACGTCGTGGCCTTCATATGTGTCGGGATGACGGATCCCGGCGAGCTCCAGCATCGTGGGCGCGATGTCCATCACGTGGAGCACCGCGCTCTTGTTGATCGTGCCCGCTCCCCGGACTCCCGGACCGCTTATGATCAATGGCGCGCGGATGCCGCCCTCTGACAGAAAGCCCTTGTAGAGTCGGAAGGGGGTCATCGAGACGGTCGCCCAGCCGACACCGTATTCCGGGTAGGTGCCCTTCCGTCCCCACATTAAGGGACTATCCTCAGCGAAATTTATGGCCGCATGTAGATAGCCTCGTGTGCCGGGTCGGCCGCCAAGCATTGCCCGCAGATCGTTTCCTTCAGCTCCGTTGTCGGAGAAGAAGATGATGACCGTGTTCTCGTACTCGCCGATTTCCTTCAGGTAATCGATGAGTCGCCCAATGTCTTTGTCCAGGTACTCCACCATTGATGCGTAGAGTTCCATCTTCCGGCCCAGCATCCCCCTCACTGCGGGTGTCAGATCGGCGGACCTCGGTGTGTACCAGAGCCTCGGAGCGCGCTCGACCCCTTCGTCGACGATTCCGAGCTCCTGCATGCGTCTGAAACGGACCTCTTTGACCGCATCCCAGCCGACGTCGTAGCGGCCGTCGTAGCGGCGCAGCCAGTCGTTCGGTACATGGAGCGGCCCATGAGGGGCCGTATAGGCCATGTAGGCTAGGAACGGCTGCCCGTCACCGCGGTTGGACTCGATGTACCCGATCATCTTGTCGGTGAAGGTCTTCGTCGAGTAGAAATCACCAGGCAGTTTTTCGAGCGGGCGTCCATCTTCCTGGTATGGCGCCACGGGTCGTTGCCATTCGAGGTTCCACTGGTCGGCGAAGTGACTCGCCCCGCCTGCAAGCAGTGAGAAATCCCGCTCGAACCCGCGGGCGCGTGGAACCTCGTCCGGCTCGTAACCGAGGTGCCACTTGCCGGCCATGTAGGTGTGGTATCCACTGTCGCGCAACAGCGAGGCCACCGTGACGACCTGCTTATTGAGCACCCCCTCATAGCCCGGTTGGCCCAATTGATTGGGGGCGAGGAGGGTCTCCATGTTGCCGAGGCCGGCGACGTGCATGTCGGTGCCGCTGAGCAGCATGGCTCGTGTCGGCGAGCAGGTTGGACTCACGTAGAACTCCGTGAAGCGAACTCCTTCGCGTGCCAACTGGTCCAGCACAGGCGTCGCGATCTCTCCCCCGTAGCTACTCAGATCCGAAAAGCCCATGTCGTCCGCCACGAGGATCAGAAAATTCGGACGATCGTCTTCCTGTGCAGTGAGATCGCGTGTGGCCACCACGACGCCGAGCGCCATCAAACACACAGCCAAGATTAGGGTTCTCATTCGTCTC
>SMVB01052663.1_pt1 | contig 11887 bp, 12 predicted proteins | sample 2456461 | NCBI WGS metagenome assembly SMVB01 (sample SAMN11095934, study PRJNA526329) | marine sediment metagenome | biome: Marine sediment; feature: Surficial sediment; material: Deep marine sediment; isolation source: Hadal surficial sediment | place: Pacific Ocean | collected 2014-05 | depth...
AATCGGTCAGTTCGCAGACCAGTGGCGTCGTCTTGCCTGCCACGCTGTCACACGCCACTTGTGCCTTCTCCATGGTACGGCCAGTACCAATGACATGGGCGCCATGGGCCGCAAAAGTGCGCATCGATTCATAGCCGAGCCCGGAGTTACAGCCGGTAATCAGCACGGTCTTGCCGGCCAGATCAGAACCTGCGGCCACTTCGTCGCAGGTGGTCGCGAATCCATAGGCACTGCGAGCGATGTCTTCGCGCTGCAGGTCTCCTGCCGTCAGCGAGCGCGGCAGCATGGACGCGGCCGCGAACGCAGACCCCGCACGCAGTACAAAGCGACGATCTATCTTGCTGGTCATGTGGCGCATCCCTCCGGGTTTTTTATGGTGACTTAGCGTCGGACGCCAGTGTGGGCTGAAAGTTCCCCGGAAACCAGATACGGCGGGCACTCTTCCACAGAGTGGAGGCACGCTGCTTTCCCACAAGCCGCAAAGCAGCAACCCACACCAGCAACAAGCTGCTCCCCGCCGGCGGCGGTATCTCGGTCTGTTAGGGGTATATACGGATACGCACACCCGTCCGGCCGGTAGGGACTGGATTTCCATCTGCATCTACGCAAATTTGTAACCAATGAGGCTCTGAGAATGGCTGCTGTACTCGATATCAATCCCGCTGAAGATCCACTGATGCCGGTGCAGGTGCGGGACAACTTCTACCAGTCAAGCGCTTTTTTCCCGATGCCATTCGCCCTGATTACGAGCAAGAATGAGCAAGGCATCACCCGCATCGGCCCGTATTCCCTCGTCTTTCCACTGGACATCTGCGAAGAGTATTCGATGATGCTGGTGAGTCGTTCGAGTTCCAACACCGCCACAAATTTACGTCGTGTCGGCAAGTGTGCGCTGAACTACATCGGGTTCGACCGGGAACTGCTGAAGTCGGTCGTCGAGCTGGGCTATCCGGGTGTCCCGGCGGAAGAGAAAATGCGCGATATTCCCTTCGAACTCATCGAATCGCCCACGCCGGCCTTCCGGGATGATCCTGACTGCCCGTTGCTCGTAAAAGGCGCATTCCAGGTATTTGAATGCGAGGTCGGAGGCACTTTCGACTATCGCCCGCACCGCGACGCGCCGCGCTCACTGATCGAGAGTAAGATAGACCGGAAACTGGTGTGTGTTGCCTGACGTTCGCCGCTCACGGGTCCACGTTCGGCCAAGCGAGGTCAGAGAATGAGTGCCCAGAGCAAGAACGTCTTCAACCGCCTGTACCGATCGGCCGAACACGCCGAAGATCTGCCGTGGCATGAAGCCGAGCCGCCCGAGCTGCTGGCAAAGGCGCTCGACCAGCGCAGTGCGCCCGGCACCGCGCTGGATGTCGGCTGCGGTGCCGGTACCTACTCCTTGTATATGGCCGGTCGCGGCTACCGTGTGACGGCGATCGATTTCATGCCCCAGGCCATTGCCATGCTGCAAGCGCGGCTCCGGGACACGGAACTCGACATCACGGCCGTGCAGGACGACATCGGCACCTGGTCCGCCGACCGGCAATTCGATGTCGTACTGGACATCGGCTGTCTGCACACACCCGGTACGATAGACCGGCATCTGTACAAGCAGCAGTTGCTGAAGTGGCTGGCGCCGGGTGGCGATTTCATCCTGCTGCATTTCGGCCGACGCGGCTGGTGGGACAAGTGGCCGATCGGCCCCGGCCGGGTCTCGGCAAACGTGATCACCGACCTGTTCCAACCCGAACTCAAGCTGCTGGAGTATCAGCCGCAACTGCGAGGAGGGATGCCGTGGTTCATGGGTCGCTCGGCCCTGATCGGGCGCTACTGGTTCCAGCGACCTGGTTGAGGGATCGCGGCTAGCGTTGCCCGAGCCGGATATCGCCGAACCAGGTGACGGTGGATTCGCCCGTGTCATCGGTATCCGTTGCGATGACAATCCCGGTGATATCCAGGGGCTCTTCGCCGAACGCCCGCTGAAAATCTGCGTAGACATCGCGTGACTCGAAAACCCATTCATTGAGCTTGTCGCCGCCGGACTGCACCACGATCATGCGGATACGATCCGTATAAGCATTGGCTACGATTGTATCGACCGGTGCATTGCCATCCCAGACGTAGCAAAGCGCGGCTGCCGGAACGGCGTCGCCATAAAACAGGCGCGCGATGCGCAGCTTCGTTCGCACGAACCAACCGAGCCTTTTCAGATCATAATCGAATGTGACGTAGACCCGCGCCGGGTAGTCATCGCCGGCCTTACGGGTGATGTCGGCCGCCCGGATCAGGCGCTCGGTCTTCCAGCGCCAATTGATCATCGGGTACTCACGGGGATCGGCCTGAAGATCGTACACCAGGGCCGCGGCCGCGGCTGTGGAGTCGGCTCTGATGACAGCGGTGCCGTGTTCATCGGTCACCAGGCTGAAACGCGTTCTCGGTTGCTTGCGCAGGCCGGTCTCACGCCAGGGCGCGAAACCGGGCTCCGCGGCCATGGCAGAGAAACGAGCGACCTCAACCGCGATGCCCTCGGCGGGCAGCGTCAGCTGCAGGACAATGACAATGCGCAGTAATAATGTTTTCACGTGCGCCTCACGGGGCGTTCAGGCGCCAGTCATAAGCATATCTGACCGGCCCGGCATAGTTCCGCAGCCACATTGCCAGCTCCGGGTCCGCAAAACTCGCCACATGCCCGATCACTCCCGCTTCGTCGTCACCGAAGTCCTCTGCAAACCAATAATAGATTTTTGACAGCGAGAGTCGCCCGTTGACGAAGCTGGCGCCGCGCGGATGATTGACATAGGCTCGACCGCCCTGACTGAGCAAGGCATCGACGTTGCGCCCGGTATACGCCTGCGCAGCCAGGTTCGGACATCCAAGGCTGGCGCAGTTGAGACTGTAATGAATGCGCGGATCCGCATATATCGGGCGGAGAATACGGTGCTCGATGTCGTTCAAGGTGAGCGGATGCCCGGCTATTTCAACCAGCACCCGGTTCCAGGGGCCAAGGCGGATAATCCCGCCGTAGACATCCCGAATCGATTTTACCGGATACTTCTGCAGAACCACGTCTATGGTCAGGGCGTTGTAGAGATTGATCCAGTACGCCAGTTGCTCCCTGCGATTGTATTGACGCGGATCCAGTGACGCCAGCCTATCGATATAGGCACGCAAGTCTGCCTGGCCGGATTCCTTCGCACCGCTGTAGTCGAAGCGGTGAATCCCCGACGGATCCTGCGTGGCAAGATAGGTGTCGAGCAACGCCTGCCAGGCACTGTGATCGATAACCGCATCATTGCTCTGGTCCGCCAGATCCCAGAGCGCCCACAGATCCGCTGTCGGTATGAACAGCTTCGCCTCGCTGATGCCTGGCAGGGTCGTCGCCAGAAACAGCCCACAAACAGATCGCCGGGTCAGTTGCATGCCGGTTCGGATCAGCGGACGGCTTGAAAAAACCGGCGGCCGATAATCGGCAAATGCAGCTCATGGCACGCCATGATCAACGCACAGCGCAGCAGACTGCGCCAGACACCCATCTGTTCGAATTTTCTCGAATCGGTGATGACGTAGCGGTTGACGAGAAACGACTCTGTATGCTGCAGAAGCTTTTCCGACAAGCCCACGTCTTCGAGCATGCCCCATTCCGGAAATCCGCCGGCAGTGCGGAACAGCGCGCGCGAAACGAACACGGCCTGATCGCCGTAGAAGACACCGGTGCGCCGACAGCGCCAGTTATGCAGCCGCGAAATCAGCCGCAGCCCCCGGTGCATCCCGGAAAATTGTTGTCCGAAACCGCCGAATTGCGCACCCTCTTGCGCCACTGCCTCCTCGAGAAACATCAGGCTATCGTCCGGAAGCCGGGTATCGGCGTGCAGAAACAACAGCAGGCCGCCCCGCGCCCGGGCAGCGCCGGCATTCATTTGCAGCGCCCGGCCGCGCGCAGCGCTGATGGCCAGCACCCTGGAATCGGCGCGGGCAATACTCAGCGTCGCATCATCGCTGCCGCCATCGACCAGGATGACTTCAAAGTCGCCGCGCTGACGAAATAGTTTATCCAGCGTACCCGGCAGTGCCTTGGCTTCGTTCAGCGCTGGAATGATGACTGAAATCATTAGTGTGTCTCGTGCAGCCAGGCCGGAATCGTGGCGCGTAATGCGGCCAGATAATCGCCGCGCTCGACTTCCAGTATTTCGAAAGGCTCGTGGAATGTCGCCAGTAATTCGTGTGCCTGCTCGAATAACCCGGCACTGAGCGCCAGCAAGCGACGCGTGATCGCCGGCTCCTTCTGACGCGCCTGCTCGACCATCTTGATGCCGAAGTGATGATGCTCTGCTTCCTGACTCAGAATCAGGCGTCGCACTCCGGCAAGCCGGTTGACGCCATGCTGCATTATCCCACGTTCCAGATCCTGCAAAAGGATATGCCCCAGGCCCTCGAGGAAAACCTGCTGGATCAGGACCGAGGTCGGGAAATCATTGGCCCTGACGGCGTCGCGTGTCTGCGATTGCCAGCACAGGAGTTCTCTCGGCATTGCCGTCGGACGAACGGTGCCTCCGGAAATCCAGCGCCCGGCGGTCTCGAAAATACGGGCATGGAATCGCTCGTGGCGCGCCTGGACGCGCAGGAACTTGCGCGACTCCCGCGTCGGCGCGATAGTCGCCTGCAGGCGGGCCCCCTCCATCGCGATAGATTCACCCTGCGCCATGACATTCAGCAAGTCGGTCAACGCACTGCTTTTGCGGGGCGTGAGCCTCAGGCCCGCAGGGATCGGCACCGCGAGTCGCCCCGCCGACCGTACCTCCACATCGCCTTGCTTGGAATTCTGATTCACCGCTCTGATATATCTTTTTGCTGTGCCGGCCCCACTATGGACCGCAGCGAGCAAGCGATAGTTCCGGAACATTATGCATGAAGCCGGCACACTCGCATGTGGCGGCTGGTGCGGGCGCGGCTGGCGCGGGTGCGGCTGGACGCACAAGCCCTGCCCTTCCCGGAGCAGACATAGGTATATTTACGGATATAAACTGTCTTGAATTTGATCGACGAACACTCAATAACCGAAGTATGTATCGCATAATAATCATTCAGAGGTAACCCACTGATGTCTGACAGCAACATAGTCATATTACCGATCGATTTTTCGGACTTTTCCCTGGCTGCCGTGCCGTGGGCCCGGCGCATGGCCGCGATGACCAGCGGGTATATTCACTGCATCTACGCGGTCGAACCGCCACAGATCTATGCGGCGCTGGACCTGGCGCCCGCCATGGTGCTGCCGACGACGGACGAGCTGATCGAGAATGCAAAAAAACAGATCGCCGCGTTCGCCGAGGAACATCTGGCCGGCGTTGATGCCAGGACCGAGGTCCTGACCGGTAAGCCGGCGGAGCAAATCGTCGCGTATGCAAAACAGGTCGATGCCGCGCTGATCGTCATGACGACACATGGTTACAGCGGCCTGGAACACGTCCTGCTCGGCAGCACGACCGAAGCCGTGCTGCGCAAGGCCAGCTGCCCGGTTCTGTCCGTACGCAACGAATGAGCCGCCGCATCTCGCCATGATCGAATCGCGGCTGGAAGCCGCTCCTACGGGTGGGTGCGGTCCGGGCGGGCGGGTCAGGCTCTATGTGTTTCGTGTATCACCCGTTTTCATGCGCACCCCGATGGCCCAGATGAGCATGCAGCCATTCAGCAGGGCCATGAAATAAAACGGCACCTGGTAGCCGAGGTTGTCGAACAAAAGACCGGAGACTTTGTTGGTCATGATGATGCCGACCGCACCGCAGCTCGCCGCGACCCCGATGATTGCACCGCGGAACTTTTCGGGCGCCTCCTGCCCGATTAACACGGGGACCGAAATCAGCATGACGGCCTCGCCGATACCGGCCAGTATCACGACCGCGTAGATCCACCCCGAATGAAAAGGATCTGGCGCAACACCCAGCGCGAGATAGCCGATCGCCGCCAGGCCCATGGAAATACACAGCGTCGTGACGCGATCCAGACGGTCGGCCATGATGGCGACGACCGGCATGGAAAACAGCATGGCGATTTGCACCAGCCCGAACAGTTTGCCGGCGGTTGCCGCCGCCGCCACCGACTCCATGCCCTGGTCGGCCCCGGTTTTCTGAATCCACAGGGCGAAGAACGTAGCCAGTACCGTCAGGTCGCCCCTGGATAACGCGGTTGCACCACACGCCAGCTGCAGCCGCGCGCTCTTGCGTATTTCCCGCAGGCCCACCTTGGCATTTTCCATGAATGGGAGCCGGTCACCAACGGTGCCGATCCGCCCCTTCCTGATGCCGGAGAAGGTAATCAGGGCAGTCAGAAAAGCCAGCCCGCTGCCGATCCACAGCGTCATCGTGCTCGCTTCGATCGGGGACGAACCCATCGATGTGAATACCCTGGGCAATTGCGTCAGGCCGGCGCCGATGACGATAACCCCGACGGCGGAACAAACCCCATTGATGCCGATAAACTTGCCGCGTGCCGCGTTTTGCGGGTAGTCGGCGATGAGCGACGCGATCATCGTGGTACAACAGGCGATTCCCGCAGACGTGATCATCCGGTAGAGCAGCAGTTCGGTGCCCGTGCTCGCCGTGGGAATCAGGATCAGGCCCAGGCAGATGATCACGAATCCGCTGGTAAAGATCGGGCGCCGGCCGATCAGGTCGGAAAGGTTCGCCAGCGGGGCGGCCACCGCCAGCGTGATCAGTTCCAGGGCGATGTAGAGATTGGCGGTAAAGTCACCCTCACCCTCGGTCATGCCGAGCTGTTCCTGCAACAGCAATGGCTGGATCAGGTTCACCAGGTTGATGAAGCCGATCGCCATCGCCCCGGAATAAAACAGGGTGAGCGCGTTCCGGGGCAGAATGCCGGGGCTCAGCCAGACCGGGCCGAGCCTGCGTTGCGATTTATCTATTGCGAGGGAGCGATGATCCGACATCCTGCATCAACCTGCATTCTGTGGTAATGCAGCATTGTGAAGGAATCGGGGTCGGACTTCATTTTTTGTTCTGCAAGAAAGCGGCGGTGTTCACGGACTGACGTGTCGGCCGCTACCCGCGACTGGCTATAAGTTAACGCCAGCACTTGCTCTCCTGCCCCGCAAGCGGGTACGATCGTTCACGCTTCGGCGGAATACCAGTCAATCGGTGGGGTTACGAAAGAGACATTATTGCTGTCGACCGAGGTTCGTGCAGACCGCAACAATCGTTGGTTGTCGATTGAACTATTCGGCCCGGAGAATACCTAAGCAAGACATTGAGCGGACGTGCCTCCCGACTCACCCAAGTGATTTGTATCGGGGAACAGGATGATGTCAACTTTTTTATTGCGCCGCATTGCAAGCCGCACCGTCATTGCGACACTCTGGGTTCTGCTTGGCACCGCCACTCCGCTTGTCGAACTCGCGGCGGCGACCTTCACGACCGGCTTCGAGTCGCCCGAGACGGCACCCATCACGGTCGGTATTTCCCCCATCTCACTGACGATCTCGGCAGGGCAAGCACAGACCCTCGGCCAGGAGGACAAGTACCACAGCGGTGACTTTGCCCTGCACATACGCCCGGGCGAGACGTCGACCGGTACGTTCGAGACCGATGCCAGCGCGGTGAGTTTCTGGGTGCTCAGCGCGGGACCCGGTGCCACCGGTACGATTCGGATATTCGACGAGAACAACGCCGAATTGCTGAACGAAATGCCGACCGGGATATACGTGCAACACAGCGTCATCCGCACACCGGGCGTCGCGACCCTGATCCGGAGCTTCGAAATCGCGAATACCGGGACCGAAGACATCGTCGTCGACGACCTGTCGTTCACGGCGGAAGTGGTGGCACCCCCATCGCCGTTCGATCCGGACGATCCCATCCCGGCTGGCATCGCGACCGGCACTGTCGACATCATTCTGACGGAGATTGCGTCCGGTCTTGCCGCGCCCGTGTACGGCAGCGCAGCGCCCGGCGATACGGAACGCTTGTTCATCGTCGATCAGTCGGGACAGATCGTCGCGATCGATCTTGCGACCGAGGCGCAATCGACATTCCTCGACCTGTCCGGATTGCTGGTACCGCTCGGCGCGTTCGGCCCCGACACCTACGACGAACGCGGGCTGCTCGGGCTGGCATTCCACCCGGACTACGCGACCAATGGTCTGCTGTACACCTATACGTCGGAGGCGGTCGGCGGACCGGCGGATTACTCGACGATACCGATGGGCCAGGTGCCGGATCACCAATCGGTGGTTCGTGAGTTTCGGACCCCCGACCCCGGCGACCCGGCCAGCACGCCGAACGCTGCCATGAGCCGCGTGCTGCTGCGCCTGGACCAACCGCAGTTCAACCATAACGGCGGCGCGCTGGCATTCGACGCGAACAGCCACCTGTATATCGCGGTCGGCGACGGCGGCGGCGCCGATGACGAGGGCACCGGCCACGGCGCGACCGGCAACGGACAGGACACGAGCAACCCGTTCGGTGCCATCCTGCGCATCGATCCTCTGGGCAACGACTCCGCGAACGGGCAGTACGGCGTACCCGCGACCAACCCCTTCAAGGGCCAGCCTGGCCAGGCGGAGGAGATCTTCGCCTGGGGCTTTCGCAACCCGTTCCGCATTGCGTTCGATCTGCAGACCGGCGACCTGTACGCCGCGGACGTCGGCCAGAATGACATCGAGGAGATCGACGTCGTTACGCTCGGCGGCAACTACGGCTGGAACCTGAAGGAAGGCTCGTTCTTCTTCGCAGGCAACGGCGCGAACGACGGCTCGGTCTCGGATACCGACCCGGGCGTGCCGGCGAACCTGATCGACCCGATCGCCGAATATGATCACGACGAGGGCATCGCCATCATCGGCGGGTTCGTTTATCGCGGCAGCGCGCTCGCCGCATTGGCCGGTCGCTACCTGTTCGGCGATTTTGGCAGTTTTGCCGCGGACGACGGCCACCTGTTCTATCTCGACGCCAATAATGAGCCCCGGGCATTCGACGTCGGCGCGCTGCCGCTCGCGATCCTCGGGTTTGCCCAGGACGCCGACGGCGAAATCTACGTGCTGACCAGCACGACCGGCGCACCCTTCGGCACGACCGGTACCGTGCTGCGCATCGGCCCGCCCGCGGCACCTCCGCCGGCACCTGCGCCCGCACCGGCACCGGCACCATCAGGCGACGGCGGTGGCGGCGGCGGTTGCTTCATCGCGACGGCGGCCTACGGCTCATACCTGGCGCCCGAAGTCGAAGTGCTGCGACGGTTCCGTGACCGCTATCTGCTGACCAACGCGCCGGGCCGCTGGTTGGTCGCCTTGTATTACCGCACGTCACCACCGCTCGCCGATGCGCTCGCCGCGAGCGACGCCGCCCGCTGGATCACGCGGCTGGCGCTGACCCCGCTGGTCTACGGCGTCAAATACCCGGTGGCAGCCTTACTGTTACTGACCGTCGGGCTGATGCGTATGCGAAGAAGGCAGGGCTAACGCGATTTAGACCTCGCCGGCAGGTTAAGCTAACCGATCACGATGTCGGTCAAGACATCTCGAATCACCTGCGTGGCGATCTCGATCAACACCACCCGGCCGTCGACGATCACGCGCTCGTAGCCCTTCGGCGCAGGTGGCAATGCGGCCACCAGGCCGGTCGGTAACTGCTGTTTGGCGATACCGGGTGGCAAGGCCTTGCCCCGTTGCAGGTTCTTGGCGATGCCGGGTGGCAGTCCCTTGCTACCGTTTTTCTGGTGGCCCTTTTGATGCTTGCCATAGTGTGACAGCGCGTCATCGCGCTTGTAGTAGCCGCTGATAATCTTGATTTCGCCTTCGGAAAATACGACCCCGACACCGAACTCGTCGGCATGCACGGTCGGACCAAGACTCAAGAACAGAGCGATTGGGACATACAGGAGATAGCGATTCATCGGCTTGACCCGCTGCAGCGAAAAACACCTTAATGTACCGCCGACATGGCCGGGCAGAGTGTGACCGGCTTCGCAGATCGCACCCGCAGCGAGGCCCTCGTATTCGGGGGCTCGACCGCTTGATCGGACCGGGCGTGCTATCTTTCCCCAATGAACCGGGGGAAGGGGGCATCGGCCAGGCTGCGTCGTTCGCGATACGCCGGCATCTTCATCGCGCTGTGCGTCGTGCACGGCGGTCCCGCGGTCGCGCAATCGGCCTACTTCGATGCCGCGAACGTGCAGCGCTGGGCATCCGGCCGCTATGCCTATATTTCCACCCGCACGGGCGAACAGAACGGCGACGAAGACTGGTTGCTGACCGTGCATGCCGATGGCAGTCGCACGCTGCAATCGACGAACAGCTATAACGACCACACCAAGACATGGCGCAACGTCGTGCTGCGCGTCGCGCCCGACTTTCGTCCGGTCGAGGCGCACCTGACATTCTGGGTCGATGGCGCGTGGCGCGGCTCGGGCTGGTTTACGGTCGACGGCAACGAGTTGCGCGGCCAGGTCTCCGGGCCCGGCGGTCGCATCGAACAGACACTGGCGGTACCGGAGCACTTCTCTCTGGTCCCCCACCCCATCGCCACCGATAGCTGGCCGACGTGGTACTACGATTACGCGCGCGGCGGGCTGCAGAAGGTCACGCTGTATGCCTTCGACGGCCAAGCGCTCGGCCCGGACAGTATGCTCGGCAAATTGAATGAGACCGAGATCGAATACCGCGGCAAGCAGACCATCGAGATTCCCGCCGGCACATTCGAGACCGAGCATTTCGTGTTCGCCGGCGGTGACCCGCAGCTCTACCTGGTCGGAGAAGACCGGATCATCGCGAAAATGACCTGGCAGCGTGCCGAGGTAGAGTACGTCCTGACGGCGTATGCAAGCGGGCCCTGATCGGCCTGTATATAAGGAGAAAGAGAATGCGACGCATCGGCGCCCTGATCCTGACCCTTACGTGTGTCGGTGCGCAAGCGCAGGCACCGGCGGTCGGCGATGACTGCCTGGAAACCGACTATGACTGCCAGCCGACGACGATTACCGAGGGGCAATACGACGACATGGCGCAGAGTGTGCCGATCGGCCGCGGGGACCTGCCCGCGCTGGTGGAACTCGATCCGCTCGACCCGCCCGATGCACTGATCCAGCGCTTCATGCTGAACGCACGCGGCATCATGGGCCGGGAGGTGCCGATCCCGGCTTCGGCCGGCCAGTTCTGCACGCTCAGCGATGCGACGCACCTCTCGCTGAAATATTTCCCCGAGTCGGGCTTGTGGGTCTTCATTATCGACTTCGCGCCCGCGGCCGAGTTGCTGGCCGGCGGCCTCGCGACCTGCGGGCGGCTCGGCGGGGAGGCAGGCTGATGCGTCAATTCACAAGACTGAGCGCGGCGTTATTGCTTGCGCTGATGGCCATCGTCAACCCGGCAGCGGCCGCCGACCCGGGCAAGGGCACGGTGTTCTACGCGGGCGCGACCGGCAGTATCGGCCGGATCGCTGTCGGCCTCTTGCGCGAGCAAGGCTACAGCGTTCGCGGGCTGACCCGGAACCCGGCGCGGGCCGAACGCCTGTACGGCGAAGGCGTCGAATGGGTGCGCGGCGACGTCCGGGAACCGGCGCGGATGACGGAGCTGATGCGCGGCGCCGACGTCGTCGTCTGCTCCATCAGCTATACCGAGTTCGAAGGCCCGAACAGCCCGCAGTTCGTGGATTACATGGGCGTGCGCAACCTCGTCGATGCGGCGAAGGCGAACGGCGTGCGACAACTCGTGCTGGTCTCCGCCGGAAGCGCCGGGCCGTGGCGCGATCACACCCGCAACCCGCGCTTCGGTTACGTGGCCTACTGGAAGACCAAGGGTGAGGATTACCTGAAGCAAAGCGGCGTACCGTTCACGATCATCGGTCCGACCGGCTTCGTCGACGGCGCCGGTGACGAACTCGGGATTCGCCTG
>SMVB01253667.1_pt1 | contig 11887 bp, 12 predicted proteins | sample 2456461 | NCBI WGS metagenome assembly SMVB01 (sample SAMN11095934, study PRJNA526329) | marine sediment metagenome | biome: Marine sediment; feature: Surficial sediment; material: Deep marine sediment; isolation source: Hadal surficial sediment | place: Pacific Ocean | collected 2014-05 | depth...
ATCCGAGGTCTATAGGGGCCTGAATTTAGATTTGACAAAAAAACAAAAAAATATTAATATTTTGCTCCAATTTTTTTCCGAGTCGGATATCGCCAGTTTGGGTGCGCATCTGCACAACGACTTGGAACCTATTGTATTTAAAAGATATCCTATTGTTCAAAAGGCCAAAGAGGCATTGAGTGCCCTCGACCCTGATGGCGTTCTGGTGTCCGGTAGCGGTTCGACGGTTTTCGCTATTTTTGGTGATTCGGCAAGAGCGAGTCAAGCCTTCGCCCGGTTGCAGGGCGGCGATTGGGACTTGTTTTTGACGGAAACCGTCAGCAGCTTGTCGGAGTTTTTGCCGGCGAGCCTTTGCCATGATTTAAAACAGTGAAACGAATGGTGTTCAGGGGAGTTCTTTTCCAATTTTATTTGATCCTACCCAAATCCTAAACTAATTTTCAGCGGAATTTCAAAAGCTATTTGGCCATCAATCGAATAGAGGTTTTTCCTCTCGCATGGGGAGAAACGGGAAAATGAGTACGGAGTTGGGAGATCATTGGGGCGTCGTCAAGTGGTTAAGACTCAGGGTTTTGGATCCTGCATGCGGAGGTTCGAATCCTCCCGCCCCAGCCAATATGCAAGTTCAAGTGAGTGGGATAAAAAAAGATGAGCGATAACGGAAGAGTGCTGGTGTTTTCAGGGACCGCCAACCCCGACCTGACCCGAGACATCTGCAAGTACATGCAGATTGAGGTCGGTAAAATCCACATCAAAACTTTTTCTGATGGCGAGATCTTTGTCCGCATTGAGGAAAATGTACGGGGCGGGGATGCGTTTTTGATTCAACCGACCTGTTCACCGGGCAACGACAACCTGATGGAATTGCTCATCATGATCGATGCCTTCAAGCGCTCCTCCGCGAAGCGCATCACCGCGGTCATTCCCTATTATGGCTATGCCCGGCAGGACCGCAAATGCGAGCCGCGTGTTCCCATCACGTCCAAGCTGGTGGCCGACCTCCTGCACATCGCCGGGACCGACCGGGTGTTGACCGTGGACCTGCATGCCGGGCAAATCCAGGGGTTTTTCAATATTCCCGTGGACCATCTGTTTGCCATGAAGCTATTGATTGAATATATTAAGAGCCTCGAACTTCCCAATTTGATTGTGATATCGCCCGACGCGGGTGGCGTGGAGCGGGCGCGGGCCTTTGCCAAGCGGCTGGGCACTTCTCTCGCCATTGTCGACAAGCGCCGGGAAGGGGCTAATGTCGCCAAGGCCATGAATATCATTGGCGATGTCAAAGGTAAGGTCGCCATCATCATCGACGACATGATTGATACCGCCGGCACCTTGAATGAAGCGACCAACGCTTTGTTGAGTGCGGGGGCTTTGGAAGTCCACGGTTGTTGCACCCATGCGGTGCTTTCGGGTCCGGCAGGAGACTGTATTAAAAAGTCCCCCATCAAATCCGTGATCACCACCAACACCATCCCCCTGGGGGAGGAATTGCAGAAGATTGAAAAAATTAAAGTATTGTCCATCGCCCCCTTGCTGGGGGAAGCGATATTACGGATTCACGGCGAAGCGTCGGTGAGTTCGTTATTCGATTTATAATAAGGAGAAAAAGTAATGGCAGTGGCATTGGCCGGAAAAATTCGGGAAGGCAGAGGTAAAGGTTTCAATAGAAGACTGCGCGCCGAGGGATCACTCCCCGCCGTGGTTTATGGCAAAAACTCCAACGTGTCCGTGACCATCCAACCCAAGGCTTTGAATAAAATCCTGGAAGAAGGTGGAGTCAACGTATTGATCGACCTGGCAGTGGAAGGAGACACCGAAAAGAAAAGAACGGTGGTGCTGAAAGAGCATCAGGAACACCCGGTCAAAGAGGGCTGGTTCCATGTCGATTTTCTGGAAATCGACATGCAGCAAGTCATCAAGGTTCAGGTGCCCATTGTGCTGGTGGGTCATTCCCCCGGTGAAAAACAGGGCGGCATCGTGGAGCACAACCTGCATGCTTTATCCATCAGGTGTATGCCGGGGGAAATTCCAGAGAATGTTGAAGTGATGATGGCCGACGTGCTGTTGGATCAGGTGGTGCATGTGTCCGATCTCAAGGTTCCGGAAAACCTGGAAGTCCTCAATCCGCCTTCGGAAGCAGTGGTTTCCGTCCACGAAGTGAAGGTCAAGGAAGAGAAAGCCGAAGAGGAGGGTGAAGGGGCCGCTGAAGCCGCCGTCGGGGACGCACCCAAAGCTGAAGCCAAAGAGGATAAGGAAACTAAAGACTCCAAAGATAAGTAGCGGCTGTGTACTTGATTCTTGGCTTGGGGAATCCCGGTCCGCGTTACGAACTCAGCCGCCACAATATGGGTTTTCTGGCGGTGGACGCTTTGGCTCAGAAACATGGTATCCAGCTCGGTCAGCACCGCTATTTTTCATTGTATGGGCAGGGCGAGGTCAACGGCATTCCGATCGTGGTTGCCAAGCCGATGACCTACATGAATGAAAGTGGCAGAGCCGTCCAAGCTCTGCTCCAGGGGTTGCAGTTTTCCCCGGACCGCATCTTGGTGGTGCATGACGACATCGATTTGCCTTTGGGTAAAATAAAAAGGAAATCCAAAGGGGGGGACGCCGGACAGCGGGGCCTGGCCTCCATCATTGGAACGCTGGGCACCGATCAGTTTGCCCGGCTTCGGATCGGCATCGGCCGGCCCGAGACCCAGGACCAAATCGTGGATTACGTTCTGTCACCGTTTCTGGATGAAGAAATTTCCACGGTGAATGAAATTTTGGAAAAGGCTGTGCTGGGCATCGAAGAGTTGCTTGCAGGACTAAACAAAAAATCTAATCAAACAGAGGAGCAGACAGAATGATCAAGGAATATAAGGGCGAGCTAATGTTTTTAGCGTTGTCCCTGATTCTATATGTGGTTTTTGCAATTTTTGGTGTCGCGCAGAATTTTGCTTATTTCAGCCCATTATTTGGGATATTTGGCTTGGTGGTTGCCTGGAAAATTTATGAATATGTCGACGACCAGCCCGAGGGCAATGAAAAAATGGTGGAAATCGCCGAAGCCATCCACGATGGGGCCATGGTGTTTTTATCGCGGGAGTACCGCATCCTGGCTTATTTTGTCGGGGGGGTGTTTGTGCTTTTGGTCGGCATCATCACGATTCAGCAGGGCATTTGGACCGGGTTCTGGACCGGAGTGGCCTACGTTTTTGGCGCCGCTTGTTCCATGGCGGCGGGTTACTTTGGTATGAACGCCGCCACCTCCGCCAACGTGCGCACCGCCCAGGCGGCCTCCGATGGCGGTCAGTCCAAGGCCCTTGACATCGCTTTCAACGGCGGCGCGGTGATGGGCCTGTGCGTGGCCAGTCTCGGGTTGTTGGGCGTGGGCGGATTGTTCCTGCTGTTCGCCCGTGGCGATTCGATCAGTGTCATCAGCGGTTTTGCCATGGGAGCCAGCTCCATTGCGCTGTTCGCCCGTATCGGCGGCGGTATTTACACCAAGATCGCCGATGTCGGTTCCGACCTGGTGGGCAAATTAGAAGCTGGAATTCCCGAGGACGACCCGCGCAATCCGGGAGTCATCGCCGACAACGTCGGCGACGTCGTGGGCGATACCGCCGGTTTGGGAGCGGACATTTTCGAGTCCTATGTCGGCTCCATGATCGCCGCGATTGCCATTGCCACCGGCATGGCCGCGCAACAATTCGAATACATGTCCCTGCCGGTGATCGTGGCCATGATCGGCCTGGTCGCATCCATTATCGGCATCCGTTCTATCCGCGCTATGACCAACCTGGACCCGGCGGATGTTTTGCGCTACGCCACCTTTGTGAGTGCGGTCGTGATGTTGATGGGCGCGTACGTCGCCATCACTGCCATGGATTTGCCGAAAGGCGTTTTCGTCGCTCTGCTGGTCGGGTGTCTGGCGGGCATCGTGATCGGTTTGATCACCGAATATTATACCGCCGGGAAACCGGTCATCCGGATCGCTGAAGCGAGTAAAACCGGCGTGGCCACCGTCATGATCACCGGCCTCGCGATCGCCATGGAAAGTTGTGTCCCGTCAGTTCTCACCATCGTGTTCGCCATCTTCGTGGCTTCCAAAGCCGCCGGTTTGTACGGGGTGGCGCTGGCGGCGGTCGGCATGCTGGCGACAGTGGGCATCACCATGTCGGTGGATGCCTACGGTCCCATCGCGGACAACGCGGGGGGCATTTCCGAAATGGCTGGATTGGGAGAAGAGACCCGTAAGATCACCGACGGTCTCGATGCTCTGGGCAACACCACCGCCGCCATCGGTAAAGGTTTCGCTATCGGGTCCGCGGCGCTCACCGCCTTGGCGCTATTTTCCGCGTACACCCAGGCGGCGGGTATTCAAAGTATTGATATCACCGAAACGCTGGTCATCATCGGTCTGTTCATCGGTGGCGTGATCCCGTTTCTAGTGGCTTCGCTCACCATGAACTCCGTGGGCAAAGGGGCATTTCTCATGGTGGAGGAAATCCGCCGTCAGTTCAGGGAAATTCCGGGACTGATGGAAGGCACCGGCAAGCCCGATACCGCGAAGTGCATTGACATCAGCACCCAGGTGGCCCTCAGAGAAATGATTTTACCCGGCGCCGTTGCCATCATCATGCCGCTGTTGATCGGCTTCACGCTGGGCAAGGAAGCTCTGGGCGGTATGCTGGTCGGCGCGATGCTCACCGGCGTCATGCTGGCGATCTTCATGTCCAATGGCGGCGGAGCCTGGGACAACGCCAAGAAGTACGTCGAAGCCGGCGCACTCGGCGGTAAAGGTTCGGAGGCCCATAAAGCCGTCGTGGTTGGCGACACCGTCGGCGACCCCTTGAAGGACACCTCTGGACCGGCCATGAACATTCTGATCAAGTTGATGTCCATCGTGGCTCTGGTGCTGGCGCCAGTATTTCTTTGATGCGTTTTAAAAATTAAAAAGCCGGGATGGATTTTCCATCCCGGCTTTTTTTAATTCCCTAACCATCCCCATGATGCCGCCCTCTTTAAAATTTGGGTTCCACGATTTTCTGAATGCGCAACCGCTCCTGGTGCCGTTACGGCGCCAGGCCGAGTCGCTGGGGTTGGAGATGATTCTCGACACGCCGGCGGCTCTCGCCGAACGATTGCGCGCGGGCGAGCTGGACCTGGCCATGATTCCGTCCATCGAGTTTTTAAGGGCGGACTACCGTCTTTTGCCGGGAGTGTCGATCGCCTCCCGTGGGCCGGTGGACACGGTGCTGTTGGTTTCCCGCAAACCGTTGGACCGTATTCAAACTCTGGCCCTCGACCACCGCTCCCGGACATCGGCCACGCTGTTGCGCATTCTGTTTCACCAGGTGTTGCCGCAGGATATTAAATTTTCCACCGCCGACCCCGATCCCACGGCCCTGCTGAAAACGCACGACGCGGTACTCATCATCGGCGACCAGGCGTTGCAACTGGCACGCCGGCCCGACTGGAAGGTTCACGATTTGAGCCAAATCTGGTTCGAGCAAACCGGCAAAACGTTTGTGCACGCGGTGGTGGCGGTGCGGCCGGAAGTGGAACTGAAAAAGGCAGTGGTCGCGGCCATTCAGCAAGCTAAAATCATGGGCCGGGAAGAGTTGGCGGCTATTGTGCAATCGCAATCCGCTAAAACCGGAATTGCACCGGAGCGGTGCCGGGATTATCTGCAACACAAAATCATTTATGACTTCGGCGCGGCGGAACTCGACGGCCTCATTCATTTTCAAGACCTCTGCCTGCAACACGGTTTGCTGGACCGTAAACGCCCCATAACTCCCCTGAGCCACAGATGAACACAGTTAGGTTCACTTTTGCCCCTACGGCCAGTAGCCGCGCGGGGCGAATAAAAGATGGCAGTTCACCGCAGAGGTCACAGAGAACACCGAGATCCTTTGTTTCACTCAGGATGACAAAAAAGTAAGGACTGTCATTCTGAACGAAGTGAAGAATCTCGGTTTTGCGCTAGGCTTTCCCCGGTCAGAACAGGCTGGCGAACCAATGCCACATATTGATCAAGCCTTCCTTGACCAGCCGAAAAAATTTACCGGTGGTGCTTTCCACGAAGTCGAGGTACTCCTGCGCTTCCTGACTTCTTTCCGAATCGGTGAGTTCGGCTTCCTCAGGCGGGCCCAGGGTGTTTTCGCCAGCGGCCAGTGCCAGCGTTGCGGGGGTTGGGTCACCGGCTGGTCCTTCAGCCAGCTCAACCGGTCCTTGGCTGGCCGCTAGGTCTGCCATTGCGGTCTGGCCCGTTGCCGGGGAGGCGGCAGGCTCCGGTTCTGTATGGTCGCCTCCTGCTGTATTCTGGGCAACTTGAGTTGCGGCCAGGCGGCGCAACTCTTCGGTCAAGCGGATGACATCTTCATCCAGTGAGCTCAGGGAATTCTGGTGAGACTTGAAGGTTTCCGCCACTTCAGATTGGTGGCCTTGCAGGGAGCTGTTGAAGGTCGCCAATTGTTGTTGATTTTGTTGCAGGCGTTGCAGGTCCGCTTCCACCGTATCCAGGCGGGAGGTCATTTGGTTGAACCCGGCCTGCACTTCCTGGCGCAGGTTTTTTTGTTCCCCATATATCCAGTAACCGCCACCCCCCACCGCGGCCAGAACCAATATTAAAAGAAGCGGAGTGAGGGAAAAGGATTTGCTGGGAGTGGGTGGCGAATCTGGCCCGGCGGGATTCGTTGCCAGGTTTTCGGGTGGAGACAAATCTTCGGATGCAGATCCGGCATCAACATTTTCCTGACCCGATGCCGACGCCGTGTCCTCTGCCGGATTGGGTTGGGAAGCGTCGGGATTGGATTCCGGGTTGTCGTTTTTATCGCTCAAAGTTTTTATTCGATCACTTTGTTGAGTGGAAATTCGACGATGTCCTCCGCGCCGGCGGATTTCAGGTCGGGAACAATATCGCGCACCAGTTTTTCTTCCAGGATCACCGTCAAGTCCACCCATTGGGGATCACTCAACTCGGCGACCGTGGGCTTGATGCCCTGCGGTAAAATCTTCATGATCGCGGCGAGCGCGGTTTTGGGAATGTTCATGAGCAGGCCGACTTTTGAATTGGCCGCCATGGCGCCCTTCAGCATGAGCACCAATCGGTCCACCTTGTTGCGTTTCCATTCATCCTGATAGGCGGTTTTATTCATGATGAACTTGGTGTTCGACTCCATGATCGTGTCCACGATACGCAGATTGTTGGCGCGCAGTGAATTTCCGGTTTCCGTGACTTCCACAATCGCGTCGGCCAGTTTGGGAGGTTTGACCTCCGTGGCTCCCCAGGAGAATTCGACCGACGCGGTCACCCCGTGTTTTTTGAGATAGTCGGTGGTCATGTTCACCGCTTCGGTGGCGATGCGTTTGCCTTCCAGATCATGGACCGATTTAATGTCAGAATCGTTGGGCACCGCCAGCACCCAGCGCACCGGCCGCGCCGAGGTTTTGGAGTACACCAGGTCGGCGATGTCTTCGACCTCCACTCGATTTTCCATGATCCAGTCCTTGCCGGTGAGTCCGGCATCCAACACGCCATCCGCCACATAGCGGGCGATTTCCTGAGCGCGGATCAGCATGCATTCGATTTCGTCATCGTCGATGCTGGGAAAGTAGGAGCGACTGCTGATTTTAATTTGATACCCTGCCTTGGCGAACAGTTTCACGGTCGCCTCTTCCAAACTGCCTTTGGGAATTCCCAATTTCAATACATTACCACTCATGAATTATTCCTGTAAAAACGGGGCGCACCCCTCATTTCTTTTTATAAACTTTTTCCGGATCGAATACTTTCTCCTCGACGATGGTCACCTCGCCGTTGAGCTTGCGGAAAAAACAACTGACATAACCTTTGTGGCAGGCGGCATTGCCGACCTGTTCCACCTTCAATAGAACGGTGTCCTGATCGCAGTCGATAAAAACTTCCTTCACCACTTGCACGTTGCCGCTTTCCTCACCTTTCATCCACTGCTTGTCGCGCGACCGGCTGTAAAACCAGGCTTTGCCGGTCTCCAGGGTTTTTTCCCAAGCGAAGGGATTCATGTACGCGAGCATCAGCACTTTTCCGGTGGCGGCATCCTGAATGATGGCGGGAATCAAGCCACCCATTTTATCAAAATCCAATTCCATGGTCTCTCCCAAGTAAAACTGCGGATTGTAATTAATATTGATTTTTAGTCAACATTATAATAGCCTGTCTCGAACGAAAACTAAAACCACCATTGGCCTGATCCGCCTGGAGAGTCCCATTTAACCATATATTAAATAATGGGTTATGCCGGAAGCTTGGGCTAATTTAAAAACCTGTTGAAGGTGAGAAATTTATTATGCCGTCTCTAAGTGGAATCAAAATTTATGATATGGACGAGCCCTGCAATTATACCGGGCAAACATTAATCGACGCCATGGTTCGGCTGGTGGGCGAGGGGTTGTCCGCCAATGGCCGCGAATTGAATTTGAAAGGATGCTGTGTGGGGGTCAACGGCCTTAAAGTGATTTCCGGTGACGAACGCATCGCGAATATCAAACGCCTCAATCTGGGCGGCAACAAAATCGGGGATCCAGGCGCGCACTTCCTGGCTGAGACCGAAGTGTTTAGCAAGCTCACCTGGCTGGAACTCGGCGGCAATGACATCGGGCCGAATGGCATCCGCGACATTGTGAAATCAAAGGTGCTTGCAAAACTTAAAACCCTCAACCTTTACAGAAATTATCTTAAGGATGAAGGGGCCATCATTCTCGCCAATGAAAATGAGCTGAAGAAAATCGAAGAAATGGATCTGGCGCAAAACGAAATTGATGATGAAGGATTTCTGGCCCTGTCGAAAACCGAGCGGTTCCCCGAGCTGGTGGCTATTTGCCTGGACAATAATTTCGGCACGCGGGAAGGCAAAGCCATCGCCCGGCTGGGCAAGGCTTTTAAAAAACTTGATTCTTTAAATATCTAAAATATTCAGTAAACATTCAAAGGGTTTTTAAAATGGAAAACGGGTCTTATGGCAAAGGATCCTTCCTCGTCGCCAATCCAGTTCTGCCCGATCCTAATTTTTCCAGGACCGTGATTCTGTTATGCGACCACAACGAAGAGGGTTCCTTCGGGTTGGTGGTGAATCGCAAATCCCACTTGCGGGCCGCGGAGGTTTTCGTCAATGCCGATCCGCTGAAAAAATCCGGGTACGATCATGAAGTGTATATCGGTGGCCCGGTAATGCCGTCGCAGGTGTTTTATTTATGTCGTTATCCCGAGCCGCTGGTCGATCTGGAAACGGTTTGTCCCGGAATCCAAATGGGTATGAGTTGGGAAAACCTGGACGAGGTGTTGCGGCATTTGGAAAATCCGAGCCAGGACCTGCGTTTTTATATGGGGTACTCCGGCTGGGGAGCGGATCAACTGGCGGGTGAAATGGAACAGCGCAGTTGGCTGACGCGGTCTGCTGAAAAGGACAAGGTGTTTGGGAGTCCTGAATCCCGAATTTGGGCCGATGTGGTGCGTTCCATGGGAGCGGAATATGAGTACCTGCTGAGCGCTCCCGTCGACCCACGGAATAATTAATCCCTTGGCCCAATTATTTTCTCCCCCCCCTGCCGAACAAATTTACCAGTCCTACCTTCCTGGAAAATATTTTGGCGCCCGTATCGAAAAATATTTTTCCGCGCGTTTTCCGTATTTCAGTGAAGAGGAATGGGTGCAACGTATCACCGATGGCCTCATCACGGTCAACGGAAAACGAGTTGTGCCGGGGACGGTTCTTCAAGAACACGATTTTATCGTGACGCGCATGGGACGCCGCCAGGAACCGCCGGTCGACCGCACCCTGGATGTCCTGTTTGAAAACCAGCATGTCCGCATATTCAACAAGGGCGCTCCCCTGCCGGTTCATCCTTGCGGCCGTTATTTCAAGAACAGCATGACCGAGCTGTTGAAGGAAGCGTACCCGGATGAGGTGCCGCGGCCGGTGCAACGCCTGGATGCGCTGACCACCGGGCTGGTGGTCTTTGCTAAAAACCGTTCCTCAGCGGCGGTTCTCATGCGCGAATTTTCCGGCAACCGGGTGCAAAAAGAATACTGGGCGTTGGTGGAAGGGGTTCCGGAAAAGCGGGCATTCGAAGTCAACGCTCCGATCGGAAAAGTCAAAGGCTCGGTGCGCGCCGTTGGCCCGGAACTGCCCAACTCGAAGTCCGCCTGCACCGCGTTTGAATGTCTGGGATCGCGCAACGGCCGCTCGCTTTTGAAAGCGATGCCCCACACCGGACGCACCAACCAGATTCGGGTTCACCTGGCGCACATCGGTTTGCCTTTGGTGAACGACCCGGTCTACGGCACGCCGTCCCCGGACCTGCCGGCACTGGGATTGCACGCAACCCGCTTGCGTTTTAATTGTTTTGATGATTTCATTGATGTGTCCGCGCCTTGCCCAGGATATTTCGAACCTTATAGGGGTCTGCCGCGCTAAAAATAAGACGTGTTAAAAATTATGAATTCAAGTTCCTTGGGATCCCTGCAAAATTCCGCGCCGCCCAGCGCCGCGCCCTCGAAGACCGTGCCCGCTCACGGGTTGATCGCGCGTGCGCGCAACGCGTTCTGGATGGCCCCGATGTCCGCCATCACGGACGTGTGCTACCGCCAGCTTCTGGATGAGATGGGCGCGGGATTGCTCATTTCGGAACTGGTCTCGGTCAAAGGGTTGGTTTTCAATTCGGAGAAGACGCGGAAGATGATCCGGATACACGCTCATCCGGGAACGCTGGTGGGGGTGCAATTGTTCGGGGAGTCGGCGGATGATTTTATTCGTGTGGCGCCGCTGGTGCAGGAAGCGGGCGCCGATTTTATCGACATCAATCTCGGATGCCCGGTCAAGAAGGTGGTGAAGAAAGGATGCGGCGCGGCGTTGATGCGCGACCCTGTTTTTTTGGAAAAATTTCTCACCCGCATCCAGCGGAATATTGGTTTGCCTCTGACCGTCAAAATGCGTACCGGCTGGAGCCAGGAAGAGTTGACCATTCACGAATGCGTGTCTGCCGCCGCCAATGCGGGCTGTGAATGGGTGGCCATCCACGGGCGGACCCGGCAACAGGCTTATTCCGGCCGGGCGGATTGGGATTTGATCGCCGAGGTCAAACGGCGCGCCCGCCTGCCGATCATCGGCAACGGCGATATCCGGGATGCAGAACGGGCGCAATCGTTGTATTCTAGCAGTGGCGTCGACGCCATCATGATTGGCCGGGGCGCCTTGCGCAATCCCTGGATCTTCAAGCAATGTACCGGAGCGCTGGGCGCGGCCCTGGAACCCACGCCGATGCAACTGCTGGCCCGTTACTTTGAGTTGCTGAAGGCGGTGTACGACACCCGGCTCACCCTGTTACAGCTCCGCAAAATGGCGATGTGGATGGCGTATGGTTACTCCGGTGCGGCGGCGTTTCGCAAGGCCCTGTTTCAACTGCACCGCGGAGCCGACGTTTTAGAAAAGGCCGAGGAGTTTTTTGACCGGACGGCGAGTCTCCCGATCCCTCAGTTCGACGAGTCCGAAGCTTTCATGATGGGGGGGCATGGCTGAAGCTGAACTCCCATTGTCATGCAACTAAGTCAACGGAATTTATTAAACCTGATAAATGGAACCCGGACATGGGGAAAGACGACCTGTTGAAAATGATGGGCGACATTCCTTTTTTCGAGGATATGAGTAAGGCCGAGCGCGAGGAATTGTTGTCGTTTGAAGATCATTGGATGAATGTTCCGTCTCAGCAAAAGGTACTGAATGAAGGAGCAATGGACACCGGATTTTTCGTGCTGATCAAGGGGTCGGTCAGCATCACCAAAACATTCCCGACTGAAACGCATCTGGCTTACCTGATGCCGGGTGGTATTTTTGGGGAAGTCACCCTCCGCAATCAG
>SMVB01261754.1_pt1 | contig 11887 bp, 11 predicted proteins | sample 2456461 | NCBI WGS metagenome assembly SMVB01 (sample SAMN11095934, study PRJNA526329) | marine sediment metagenome | biome: Marine sediment; feature: Surficial sediment; material: Deep marine sediment; isolation source: Hadal surficial sediment | place: Pacific Ocean | collected 2014-05 | depth...
AACAGATTTGGCAGGTCGACCCGGACATCCAAATCGTGATCTGCACCGCCTACTCCGACCATAATTGGGACCACCTGCTGACTCGTCTCTCTCACCCGGATCAGCTCCTGATTCTCCGAAAGCCTTTTGAAGCCATCGAAGTGATGCAATTGGCCACATCCTTAACGGAACGTTGGAATCAGCATGTCCACACCAAGCAACAACTCAACACGCTGGCCGCCCTGCAAGAAGAACGAGCTGGGGAGGTTCAACAGGCAATCCGGGAACTTGAGGAAGAGGCCAATCGTCGGAAACACATTCCGAGTGAACCCTCCCGAAGGAGTTAAAGGGACCCAACCTATGGATCTCGTCCAACGAGGAAATTGATGAGCACGACACTGACGATTCAGGCGATCGATAATGACGACGACGACCTGCGTTTATTGGAAGAATTCCTTCGAGAAATCCCCAACACTCACGTGACCTTTCACGGCTATGGTGATTTACTATCCGGGATGAAGGCTCTCCAGCATAACCCAGGGGACCTCCTCTTCCTCGATTTTCGGCTAGGCGCCAAAACCGGTATCGAAGCCTTTCGGGAAATCCAAGGCATTGGCTATACAAAGCCTGTCATCCTCCTCACAGGCAATGGCGATGAACACACAGCGGTCGAAGCCATGAAATCCGGCATTGCCGATTATCTGTCGAAGGCGACGCTGGCTCCAACGATTCTTCACCGCGCCATCACCAACGCTCTGGAAAAACATCAGTTACGGCAAGCGATTCAGGAACAGCAACGGCGGATTGAAGCCGCCGATCGTGAAAACCTTCTCCGGATTCGTAGCGAAAAAGAGGTGTTAGAGCACACCTTGATTGGATCGTTGGCAGCCATAACCCAGGTCTTGTCCATCATGAATCCGGAAGTGTTTAGTCGTTCCATTCGCATTACCCGATATGTCACCGCCATTGCGAAACAGATGGAACTCCCGGAGATCTGGCAATTGGAAGTCGCCGCCATGCTCTCTCAAATAGGCTGCATTACGTTTCCACCAGAGATTTTACACAGCCTGGCAAGGGGAAGGGAATTGGGCCATACAGAAGCGCAACTCTATGATCAATACCCCTCGATTGGAGCGGACATGATTCGGAAGATTCCTCGAATGGAGAGAGTCGCCGACATTATCGAACATCAAGAACACGTTCTCGATGATCCAGCCCACCAAGACAAACTGGACACCATTCCCCTGGAATCGCGAATTCTCAAAGTTGCCATTGATATGGACTCCCTCGAATCGACTGGACACTCAACACAACAAGCCATGGATACCCTTCGCATCCATGTCAAAAAGTATGACCCGGTGGTGCTCCATAACCTTCGGGTGATTTCCAAAAAGAGCATTCTTAAAACCAAAGAGGTCGACATGGCTGACCTGAGCCCACCCATGGTCTTGGCCGAGGATATTCGCGCCAAATCAGGAGCCACGGTTTTACCAAAAGGCCAACCGGTCACGGTCACTATGTTGATCCGCCTCCACAATTTTTCCCTATTTCAACCTATCCGGGAACCCCTGACAGTCTTCCTTCCGGTGACGACCCTCAATGAGGAGCTGGAGTTGGCGATTGCCACTGTTTAATGAGCCGAGAATCTTCTGACCCAGGCCATTCTCCCCCCAACACAGCCCTGAAACGGAAAACGATATAAACCATCGAAGAGCTTCTACCGATATAGTACCCACAGCCATGTCAGTGGAGAGCCTGATCTGCCACATAGCCCTGATAAGGGAAAGGCATTTCCTGTTCATTGCTGGCCAATGAGCCACATTACTTATGTTTAACGTCGCACCATCTGATTACTGCAATATCGCTCCTCACGAGAAACCTCGTCTGACGGTGGTGATTGACACCGAGGAAGAGTTCGATTGGTCTCGGGACTTTGCGCGCGAGAATACATCCATTCAAGCCATGCAATGGATTGGACGAGCTCAGACGGTCTTCGATGAATATGGAATCACCCCTGTCTACGTCATTGACTACCCGGTGGCGTCACAACCGGATGGACACACACCACTAGCCGAGATTCATGGAGACGGGCGTTGCATCATCGGCACTCATTTGCACCCTTGGGTGAATCCTCCGTTTGAGGAAGTCGTCAATCGAAGAAATTCTTTTGCCGGAAATCTTTCCATGACCTTAGAGAAAGTTAAACTCCTGGTGCTCACCGAATGCATCGAAGAGCATTTTGGTACTCGCCCGACAATCTATAAAGCCGGACGCTATGGCGTTGGCCCCAATACCACCACGATTTTGGAAGAACTGGGCTATGAAATCGATCTTAGCGTATGTCCGCACATGAACTACGCCACTGAAGATGGGCCGGATTACTCGGACAATTCTTCTTGGCCGTTTTGGTTTGGCAAAGACAAGCAACTTTTGGAACTACCTTTGACAGTCGGCTTCACAGGATTTCTCAGGCATTTAGGACCGGCTCTCCATCCTGTGGTGACCAATTCCCTCTTTACCTCATTACGAATTCCCGGGATCTTGGCGAGATTGAACGTACTCAATAAAAGCTGGCTTTCACCAGAAGGCTACTCCTCCACCGAACATCAACACGTCACCCGGACTCTCTATAATGCAGGGTTGCGGGTGTTCTCCATGGCCTTTCATAGCCCATCGATGGAACCCGGCCATACGCCGTATGTCCGATCAACAACTGATCTTGATGATTTTCTTGGACGCCTTCGATGTTTTTTCGATTTCTTTTTTGGAAAGATGCAGGGAGTCGCAAGTACTCCACTGCGGTTGAAACAGGAACTACTTAAAACCTAGTGGAGGGGCAATGATTATCTTAGGCATTTCACCCTTGGATAAAGACTCAACCGTCACCTTGATGAAGGATGGGAAGGTCCTATTTGCAGCGGGTGAAGAACGGTTTACACGCAACAAACTACAAAGCGGATTTCCGTCAGAAGCCTTACAAGCCGGTCTCCGCTATACCGGCATGTCCATAGCCGATATTGATCTTGTCGCCTACCCCTTTTTCGATTGGAAAAAAGAAACGCAACTGTTCACCAGAAACCTCAAAGACGAAACCGCCTTTCTGGATGAAGCCCCAGTTGATGGGATTCAACGGCAGATCGATGCGGCGCTCGCGAACGTCCCCACCAATCGCCCGGTGGTGCCGGGACTCCCCAACCCCAATGAAAAGTTGGAAAAATCCTTAGTCCATCGCATGCTGTATAAACTCGCGGGGCCCGAGGGCGTGCTGTCGAGAAATATTGCCAAACGCTCCTCTCGCGCCTGGAAACGAGACGCCATGACCTATCACAAGGAATGGCAAGAAGATCTGGAAGAGAATCTCGAAGGGTTGGGCCTCAAAGCAAAACTCCGCCGATACGATCACCACCTCTCTCATTCGGCCGGTGCCTTTTTTGCCAGTGGATTTCAAAAGGCGCTCATCATCACGCTCGATGGCTATGGATCCGGCCTAGCCGGCTCCGTCTGCATTGGAGACGGCACCAAAATCCGCCGCATCCATGGGCTTGAGTATCCCCATTCCTTGGGCACCTTTTACGAGAGCGTCACCTCTTCACTGGGATTTAAACCCTCACGTCACGAAGGAAAGATTGTCGGCCTCGCGGCATATGGCGACCCAAAAATTCTCGTGGATTTGGTCTTAAGCCGCTTTTACCAAGAGCCTGGCAATTTCCGAATCATCGAAAGCAACAATATTTACTTTTCCAGATACCTCTCCAATCTGTTCCCCAAGATCGACGTAGCTGCCGCATATCAGCATGTGCTCGAAATCGTCGCGACGGCATACATTCACCACTATGTGGAGCAGACGGAAATCGACACTGTCGTCCTAGCCGGAGGCGTCATTGCCAATGTCAAACTGAACCAACGGATTTTCGAGATCCCAGGAGTCAACCATATCTTCGTGGACCCCAACATGGGAGACGGCGGATGCGGAACCGGTGCCGCATTCCTTGCCTGTCGCCAAAACCTCAAGAAGCGCGTCCCCTTTCAAAACGTGTACTTTGGCCCCGACTATTCCGACGAGGACATCACGAAGGAATTACAAGTCGCCGGTTTGGAGTATCAACACCTCCAACCCATTGAGCCGACCGTGGCCAAACTTATTCATGAAGGGAAAGTCGTCGCGCGTTTTAATGGGCGGATGGAATATGGCCCACGGGCGTTGGGCAACCGATCAATTTTGTATCGCGCGTCAGAGCCGGAAGTCAATCAGTGGTTAAATCAGCGTCTCGGACGAACGGAATTTATGCCCTTTGCACCCGTCACGCTGTATGAAGAACGAAACAGGTGCTATTACAATATGGAGGGTGCCGAGTACACATCACAGTTCATGACCCTGACATTTAATTGCACGGACTTCATGAAACAAACATGCCCTGCTGCTGTCCACGTCGACGGAACGGCCCGGCCCCAACTGGTTCAGGAAGAAGGCAATCCCAGCTACTATCGCATCCTCAAAGAGTATTTTCAGCTCAGCGGTGTGCCTTCGGTCATCAATACCAGCTTCAATATGCACGAAGAGCCTATTGTGAACACCCCACATGACGGCATTCGCGCCTTCCTCCAGGGAAATCTGGATTACTTGGCCATTGGCGACTTCTTGGTCGAACACCCCACCCACAAGACATCATAAACACTCGGGGCAGTAGACTCTCACCAAAACGTGTTCATCGTGTGCGCGGGGCCAAAAGTTGGCCCTCGCACTGCACGGAAATTCCGAATCTGATTTCTCACCTCGCCTGAGCCATTCTCAGCCTTCATTTCAAATTCATCCAGTCCAAATGGTATCGTGTAAGAGGTCCTTGCGTATCTTGGATACCTTTCGCGCTCATGGAGACAGTCCCTGTATTGCATTTGGAGGCTCTATACCTAAGCTGCATCCTATTATCCTAGAAACAGCAGTTGAATCACAAAAGTCCGCGCAAGCTCTTGACGCGCCTGGCAAAATAAAAAAATGTCTCATCACCACCAAGGTGACCACGACTTTTTTTATTTCACCATGCACGCCAATATCTTACACGGCTTTTTTGCGCCCAACTGCTGTTTCTAGGATTATCACCGCCATACTCATTGGCTGCATTTTTCCCGTATTCTTTTCACACCATGCTTTAGCACAAAGTATTGGCCTCGACCGTCAGATAAGTGAAAGACAAACCGCCCAAGATCATCTCATTCTTGGCATCGATTTCTATCTCACCGATGAATTGGATTCAGCCATCCAAGAATTTCGACAAGCCCAACAGCATTGGCCCGAGTATGCCAATGCGCATTGGAATCTGGGAGTCGGGCTGGCCAAGCTGGGGGATCTGGAAGGGGAAGAAGAAGGGGAAGTGACCGCATGGGCCCAGGCCGAACGAGTAGATCCCTCCATTGTCCCTATCCGCGACAACGTATCCGCCTTGGTCACCTACAACTATGGAATTGCCTCCTGAAACAAGGCGATCTCTCCCAGGCCATCACGGAATGGGAGCAGGCCCTACACATCCAACCTGATCTCGCAGAAGTACACTATACGCTTGGGCAAGCCTATCAAATCAAAGGGAACACCGGAAGAGGGCAATCCAAGAGTATCGACAGAGAAACCATGAAGGAACAGGAAGATAGGATGAAGATACAAGTTCCTGACGATGAATTAGAAAAAGAGGAAAGGAGTAAGTCCTAAAGGAGACCAGGAAATGGGGTCAGGCTAACGTGGCCCCATTTCCTATACAGGGTGCCTACCGACAAAATTTTCCCCCAAGACTTCTCAGCGCTTGGAAAGCCAAGAGCTGCGGAATGCTCTTTTCAGCATCACTCAACGTCACAGAAATATTTTTGGCCTGATTGAGTCAACACTCATGCCTGGCTCTACTTACTGACTCATTACTCCCAGTAGTCGTAAACGGTATCTCAGCATTCCAATATTTTTAGATTATAGATACGCCGTACTTCACCAAGTGGAGTATTCATGTGCTTTTCGTATCCTTGCGATTCCCATTTCTTTTTCATTCGTCGTGAGCGGATGAAAATTTTAAATATAAGCGGCGGTGAATAAATGAGGCTTTTAATGATAAGCCACGGGCCAATTTCTTTAACAAGCTTTTTCCCCTCAGGAGTATTCACGTACGCCGCATACTCCCTAAATGTCATATCCGTGCCCATAAGAGTCCAGATATCACCGGCTGCTTCATCTAATATACTCGTATTCACTCCAAAGAAGACGTGACCGATATCGTGGTAAACGAGAAGGTGGGTCCACGGTGTTTTGGGATCTGGTCGTGAAAATAGATGAGAATTTATGGTGTAATACTCATCAACCGCCTCTCTCAGAGTAAGCGAACAGTCTTGCTCTTGGAATCTTGCAACCTTGGTTCTATTGAATTCCATCTTAAGTAACCTGTGAAGTGAATAGGATTTTTGGGTCTTCTCCCAAGTGAGTGGGTAACTTCTGGGGTGTTTCACTCCCCTCCTTTGTAAGGCCACGACAGCCGCTCAGGTCGCTCTTGGAGCACCCCATCCAGATTCGTGACCACGTCAGCAGCCTGCGGTCGAACCCGGTCCGGGCTTTCAGCATGGCTGCAGCTCGCTCCTTGCCACGGGCTCTACCCCACCTCGCCCACGCCTTCGCCAAAGCGCTCCGGCGCGCCGGCAGGTCCCCTTACAAAGGGGAGGGCTGATCAGGGTGAAGCCTCAAGAAAGCCTGGCCACTTTTCCCACGGTAGAAAAACCCACCAACCTCGTCTCCAGCAAGCCTTTCAGAAAATTACTCGCCCAAATTTACCCACTCACTTGGGAGAAGACCCGGGATTTTTTTGACCACCCCTTAGACCATTAATCTTTCTAAGCATGATCCATTTAATTTTTGAGACTGCAAATTATTTTTTTATGTGGCAGCGCAAGACCTGAACCTCAGCTGCATTTTTTTTCAGATTTGAAGTAATTCAGGTAGGGACCAAAATAACAGGCTTCCCTTCGAACCATAGACTCTATAGAGTCCATCCGATTGTAAAATAACATTAAAAAATTAAATAAATTCAATAACTTATATTTAATACTGTATTGTAAACAATATTAAAAATTAAATTAAATATACTGTAAACAATAGTTTATAATATTGATTTAATATTGTTTTCGATATATATTATAGATATGAAGAAAAAATCTATCACCATCGTTGATGACATTGCGCTGTCAAAATTGAGAGTCGATTCATCATCTGAAGATCAAAATCTCAAACCGAAAGATTGGGTCCGTCTTCTTCGAACTTATCTCCGAATGACACAGGCGGAACTAGCCAAACGAGCAAATATTACGCAAGCCAACCTGATAGCGATTGAATCAGGGAAAGCAGACCCACGAGTGAGCACGCTCCAGCGGATATACAAGGCACTTTCCAGTAACCTGAGCGTCGAACCGCTTCCCCAAAAACCACTTGAGGAAATACTCCGCGGGCGTGCTCGCGCGATTGCTCTCAAGAGATTGAAAAAGACGATGGGGACGATGGCACTGGAAGAACAAGCGCCGGAGAAAGAGATATTCCAGAAGCTTCTAGAAAAAAGAACTGACGAAATCCTCCGTGATCCCCGCGAACGATTATGGCGCAAAGACAATGACTGATGACACGCAACCCGTCGGAGCCACACCGGGAGGGGACACCTCGGGTCTTTTATTGCAACATTTATCGACGACAGCCGCTCGCAACGCCGTGGAGACAGAAGCCATCAGTCGAGCCTATGATAAACATGTGTTTCGTGCGCGCAGGAAAAAGCAAACAACTGAATGGCTTACGGACGACTTTATCCGAAAAGTTCATGCGGATATGTTCGGGGCCATCTGGGAGTGGGCTGGAAAGTACCGGCAGACCAAACTGAATATTGGCATTGAACCGCTTCTGATCCGAGAACAGATCAAACTACTGACGGAGGATTTTCTCTATTGGAATGACACCAAGTCCACCATGTCCGTGATTGAAGTCGCGGCACGGATCCAGCACCGCCTAACCAACATCCACCCATTCACCAATGGGAACGGACGACATGCAAGACTCATCACTGATATTGTCTTCCACTCGCGTCAACTCCCTATTCCCCAATGGCCGCAAATTCAACTCATGGCTAAGGGGAAGGAGATTCGTGAACAATACATCACGGCGATAAAAAAAGCTGATAACGGCGACATCAAGGATTTGATTCAGTTCATTGAAGAATGCCTTAAGCCAAGCAGATAAACTCTACCTTTTCAAAGTATATGTGGCACGGAAAGAACTGACCCTCATCCCGAACATTAATCTTTCTCAGCACGATCTATTGAGATTTCGAGACTGCCAATTATTTATTTATGTGGTATTGCAAGACCTGACCCTCAGCCGTTTGAGGCGAATAGTGGTGACTATTTAACGAAAAGGATCAGAAAATCTTCCCAAATCCTACGCAACCGCAGTCGATTCGTCTAATCTGGGACAGGCTCCTAAGCTCTTTGAGACGGCCGCCTCTTTGCTCGCGGGCTCAGTCCCCTCCTTGAGTGCCGACACGGGGCTGAAGAACTCGTATGATAATTTCTGGACCGGAGGCTGTTAGGGCTCGCGCAAGAATACCTTCCCCGGTTTGGGCGTCGATACATCCCGTCTGGCGGCGTTGCTCGTCCCTTCCATACGAGGAGTATGCGCAGTCCTCGCGCCTTGGCAGACAGGTGTCTCAGCACCCAAACCGGGGAAGTTATTCTTGCGCGAACCCTTGGCTCAAAACACAAGGGCCCTTCAGGATTGAAATGTCCCAAAGGGCCCTTCATCTACCGATCCAGGTGGGAGGCTCCCGGCACGGCTTTTTTCCCATTGCATCAACCTGGCTTTTGGGAGATCACTCAATGCAAGAGCAGTCCCTCTTTATTTTATCTTGTCTAACACTCCCTGAATCTCATCCTCAGTAAAGGCTCGTAGAGTTTCTGAACGAACATTCCCCTTTGCACATCCCCCCATCATCACGGCAGCGGCCGTGGCATCATCGGGGGCCTCGAATATAATGACCCCGTCATACCGGCCCATCGTCCAGTAAATATTTTTGACTGACCCTCCAGCCGCTTGGATCGAACTTCTAAAGTCCGCAGCGCGTTTGGCCGTGTTTTTCACATCATGAACACCTGGCTCCGTCCACGAAAAAAGTGAAATAAAGGTTGGCATGATCTCCTCCTTCTTGTTTGAAAAATAAGGATCGACAGACAATGGGTCCCAGTAATTCCCTTCCCAGGCACTATAGTAGGCTCATGCATTCCAGGGAGCAATGGGGGGAAGTTACCTGATAGGAAGTGAGGCGTGGCTGGACTGCATGATCCCGAACTAAGGCTCGAAACCACTCTCCCAACCTGCGCACTTGCGCCGCGACAGCATCAAGTTCTTTTCCCCCTATTTTCTTCCGGAACTGCTTCAACCCACCGACGATATGCCACAGATTCGCCACGAGTTTTCGTGACTCGCGAAATTTCGATGGATGGATCAAAGAGATGGAAATATTTGTTTATCTTAAAAATCAATCACTTACATCAGATCAAGAACATGGCACGCACCTTGTAATAGGGGGTCAGTATGTACTGGAATTTTTCACTCAACACCAACAAGCAATCTACAAGGAGATTAGGCATGAAGACGATCGCTCTAGAAAATAGGCAATCTAGATTATTAGAAAACATCCTGACGACACCATTTCGTCTCGGTCCATATGAGTTACCAAACCGTATTGTCATGGCACCGCTGACCCGCAACCGAGCCGGTACCGGCAATGTTCCCCAAGCCATGAATGTTGAATATTATGCCCAACGAGCCTCGGCCGGTCTCATCATCACCGAGGCCACACAAATTTCTCCGCAAGGTATCGGCTACCCGAACACGCCGGGTATCCATACTAACGAACAAGTAAAAGGTTGGAAGAAAGTGACCAGTGCCGTGCACCAGCGGCACGGGCGCATTTTTCTCCAACTCTGGCACGTGGGTCGAATTTCTCACCCTTCACTACAACCACACGGTGCGCTCCCTGTGGCGCCTTCGGCAATCAGGCCAAATGGAGAGGCGTTCACCTATCAAGGACTTCAGCCGTTTGTCACCCCGCGTGCGTTGGAGACAGGGGAGATTCCCGATGTCATCGAGCAATACTGGGTCGTGGCACAGAACGCGCTTGAAGCAGGGTTTGACGGAGTGGAAATTCACTCGGCAAACGGCTACCTCCTGGATCAGTTTCTGCGGGACGACACGAACCATCGCACGGATGCCTACGGTGGCTCTATCGCCAACCGAGCTCGACTCCTGCTGGAAGTCACAGAAGCAGTGACCGAAGTTTGGGGTGGCGATCGGGTGGGGGTGCGAATTTCGCCAGTTCACACCTTTAACAGTATGTATGACTCGCACCCACACCTGACGTTTGGCTTTGTGGCTAAGGAATTGAACCGGTTTGGGCTAGCGTACCTGCATGTGGTGGGGAGTCGATATGGTGACGGGGAATACCCGGTCAATTCCGTCCAGCCGTTCGATGAACGAATGCTGCGTGATGCCTTTAAAGGAACATACATCGCGAACGCGGGCTATGATCGTGACCGAGCACTGGCGGCACTCCAGGCCAGCGAGGCTGATCTCATCGCCTTTGGGTCACTGTTTATTGCAAATCCTGACTTGCCATTGCGATTAGCATTAAACGCATCGCTGAACGTACCGGATGTCTCAACATTTTATAGTGGGAGTGAAAAAGGCTACACGGATTATCCATTTCTGGATTCCGAGATATCCACGCAGCGTGTATCTGAAGTGGCTTAGGCCAAACATTCATTTATGCAGATCAAAAAGAGGAGTCATGAGCAATCAATGCTTGGCATTCTAAAAAACATGGCTCGCTCCTTGGAATTGCGGGTCAGTATGAACTGAATTTTTTACTCAATACCAATAACCAATTTAACAGGAGATTTCACATGCCACTCACTCTCACTCTCTCAGAAGGTGTTTTGCCAGCCGGAACAGAAAAACAGGCGTTCATGCGACTTAGCGAGGCCATGCAGAAATGGCACGGTCTTACTGGCAATGCCGTCATGACCCCCAACGTCACCGGCACGATCCATGTTCTACCAAAAGGCTCGACGTTTTCGGGGTTGGAAGAAGTGTCTGCAGCTTGGATCGAATGGAAGGTGCCATCGTTTGCGTTTAATACCCGAGAGATTCAACAGCGTTACTTTGCGGAAGCGACCGACATTATTCACAAGCTGTCGGGTGGCACATTGCCCAAAGATCGTATTTGGATCAACGTGGTCCACACCGTAGATGGCGCCTGGAATCTTGACGGTCAAGCGATGACGAACGAGCAATTGGGCGAGGCGATTTCTAAGGGTTAGGGGGTAGGCATGAGGATTGACTTATATAAGATCAAGGGTCCAACCCCAGGTTGTCGAGATTAATTTTGAAGACCTGCAACAAATAACAAAGTCCTCAATCCAAAAATCGACCCAAAAACCTCGACCTCTAAACTGAACAATTAAGTCAATACTCATGCCTGACCCCAATTCTGACCCCAATTCTTAAATTGACAGCAATGGGCCAACACCTTCAAGTGCCAGGAGAAAAGGTTCATTTTTGGAAAGTCATAAAAGGTTTTCTACTCTGTCGCTTAAAATTTCTCCTGCAAGACGATGCCCCGCCTTCGTCATATGACTATCCCACTGGAAATACAAAGAACTATGCTCGTTTCCCTTTCTAAAATAGGGCGTTAAATCAAGGCATGGAATTCCATGCCTTTCGGAAAATTCTTGTAGCAGTGTGTTCGTATAGGATAGATCAACCGATTCTTCGTCAACTTTGGTGACCAACAACGCTTGCTGATACGTTTCCTCTTCAACTTGTAACCGATTCGGAATATACATG
>SMVB01280682.1_pt1 | contig 11885 bp, 8 predicted proteins | sample 2456461 | NCBI WGS metagenome assembly SMVB01 (sample SAMN11095934, study PRJNA526329) | marine sediment metagenome | biome: Marine sediment; feature: Surficial sediment; material: Deep marine sediment; isolation source: Hadal surficial sediment | place: Pacific Ocean | collected 2014-05 | depth 0-1...
GCATCGCGGTGACCTCCTGGGCCACGATAGAACGATGGGCTGCACGGGGCAACATAATGCCCAGTATTTCTGAATCACACCACTAGTGCGCCAGAAACACGTCCCACTGATCCGTCAGCTTGTCGCCCGGTCGCAGCGTGTTCACGCGGATGCCGCCCGGCAGATCGACGCCATCGGGCAGCCAGATGTTGTCGCGAGAGCCGACGACCGGCTGTACCAGCCACGTCGTGGACCCGTCGGAGGACAGCACGTTCTGGCCGCGGCCGCCGTGGTTGATCGAGGCGGACAGGGCCCGGATGAATTGATTTGCCCGAACCGCGTCGATGAGGGGATTGAGATCGCCAAGCAGGACCGTGATCCGTACACCGCTCCAGATCGGCTGCCGGCCGGCGGTCTGGAACTGGTAACTGTAGCTGTCACCGAAGAGGCCCTCGTGACCCGGACACCGCAGGTGGCTGGGGTCGCAGTAGTCGTAGTCCATGAGCGGGTTGAGGTTGAGGGCGTTCTTCGCGCCGGGCATCCAGGCCTCGAAGAGGCCGGTCCGCACCGTCGGCACTGCGCGGTAGTCGTCGTAGTACTGGCCCATCGCCATCCCGACGGTCCGCAGGTTGCTGTCGCACCCCATCTGGATTGCTCGCTGGCGCATGTGCGTGGCCAACGGCCACACGACGCTGGCACCGATAAGGATGACCGCGGCGACCGAGATGAAGTCGGGCAGCCGCAGGCGACGACGCGGCCCACCTTCCAGGGTGGCGTTGGCGAACGTCATCCGCGCGCTGCGATCGTTCTCCTGCCGATCGATCCGGGCCAGCGTCGCATGCACGAGCGTGTCGTTGCCATCCTCGACGGGATAGTCCTCAAGCAACTCGAAAAGGCTGGTGACAGCCTCGACGCGACGCCGGTCGTCCGGCGACGGCGACTCGATAGCGCCGATGTCGAAGCCGGCGTCAACCAGTGTGTCGATGATGCGCTGATCGGCGGGCGACAGATCCGAGGGTGGTCGATCGTTGGTCATGATTGTGTCCTTCCCTCCTGGACCATCGATGCCTTCCATGCCTTCGCGAACGCGGCGACCGCGGTGTGCAGCCGGCTCTTTACGGTTCCCAGCGGGATTTCCAGTGTCTCGGCGATCTGGTTGTAGCTGAGCCGTTGGAAGTAGCTCAGAAGCAGGATTTCCCTGAGGTGGTAGGGCAGCGATTCGACGACGGTCTTCACAATCCGGCTCCGCTCAGCGTCGAGGATCGGCGCCGACGGGCTCGGAAGATCGGCCTCCAGGAGATCGACGAACGGCCGGCCCTCCTGCTCGCGGCTCATGGGCGCCGACAGCGAGACGGTCGGCTCGCGGCCGTGCTTGCGGTGGTAGTCGCGTGCCTTGTTGGCGCCGATGGTAAAGAGCCAGGGCTTGAAACGACGCGTGACGTCGAACGTCTCGGCCGAGAGGTGCACCTGCACGAACGTCTCCTGGAAGACGTCTTCGGCGGTGGCACGCGAGCCGAGGAAGCGGATCAGGAAATGCAGGAGCGGGTTGCGGTAGCGACCGATAAGCACGGTGAACGCTTCACGATCGCCGTGAACGTAATCGTCGAGCAGCAGTTCATCCGTCCGGTCGTCCACCGAAATACTCCGATCGGGCATGATACGCGTCGGTATCGTGTCCGACAGCCGCGAGGAGAGTCCGGGGGACGCGAGATTGCAGGCCAGGATCGCAACCATGACCCCGTTGCTACGGCCGCTTGTCAGGGGCCGTTCGCGCTTACCCGGTACTCTTGCTCCTGAAATCGGATATCTTTGCCCCTCATGGGTGTCCCAGTTTCACAAATGTCGACCGTCGCCTGGTACGTGGTGAAGCAGAAGCTTCTCCGACGCCGGCGATATCCACTGGTGCTGATGCTTGAGCCGCTGTTCCGCTGCAACCTGGCCTGCGCCGGGTGCGGCAAGATCCAGTACCCGGCCCACATCCTCAAGAAAGACCTCACCGTCGATCAATGCATGGACGCGGTCGAGCAGTGCGGGGCCCCGATGGTGTCGATACCCGGCGGCGAGCCCCTGATGTATCCGCACATCGCCGAGCTGGTCGAGCGACTCATCGAGAAACGCAAGTACATCTACCTGTGCACGAACGCAATCCTTCTCAAGGAGAAGCTCGACCAGGGAATGTTCAAGCCAAGCAAGTACCTGACCTTCTCGGTGCATATGGACGGCCAGGCGGAGCACCACGACTTCGCGGTCTGCCGCGAGGGCATCTACGAGAAAGCGGCCGAGGGCATCAGGCTGGCCGTGCAGATGGGCTTCCGCGTGACGACCAACACGACCCTCTTCGAGGGCACCGACCCCAACTCGGTTCGCCGGTTCTTCGACGAGATGATGGATCTCGGCGTCGAGGGCATGATGGTCAGCCCCGGCTATGCGTACGACAAGGCCCCGGACCAGAAGAGCTTCCTCAAGCGACGGGAGACCAACGAGCTCTTCGAGATGATCCTCGCCAATCGCAAGAGCCGTTGGAAGTTCAACCAGTCGCCGCTGTTCCTGGAGTTCCTCATGGGACGCCGCGATTACGAGTGCACGCCCTGGGGCAACCCCACCTACAACCTGTTCGGCTGGCAGAAGCCGTGCTACCTCCTGCAGGAGGGGTATGCCGACACGTTCGACGAGCTGATCGCCGACACGCAATGGGAAAACTACGGCCGTGCCTCCGGCAACCCGAAGTGCCAGCAGTGCATGGTCCACTGCGGCTACGAGCCGACCGCCGTGGACAGCACGTTCGCGAGCTTTGGCGGGATGCTCGGCACGATCAAGGCGATGGTCTTCAATCGCTACGCGAACCCGTCCGCCGGCCGTAAGCTCGCTGAAGAAGCGAAACGGCCCCACGGGCCGTTCGCCCGGCTTGTCGAGCTGGGTCTCGCCGATGACGTCAAGCCCGCCGCGAAGGCCACCGCCGGGGCTGCCTGAGATCGATTGAATGCGAACATCGGCCGTGGCCGTGGCAGGGGCAGCTTAAATGCCCCCCTGTTTCTTTATGAGTCGATGCACGTTCTCAGGGGCGGGCGAGCCGCCCCTGCCACTACGGATCGCTACGGAGAGGGAAAACGAGAATCTTCTTGCCGATAAGAGGGTTCTAAGGGAAAGACTCGGCCTTCAGACAGGAATCATTGACTATGAAGACACACTCGGTTACCGGCGCTCTCCTGATCCTCGGACTGTCCACTGGCGTCCTACTGGCCCCGGAGGCCCATGCCCAGAACCGCTCCGAACGCGATGCGATCCGGCGCGTCGAGGACCTCTCACTCGCCTTCGAGCAGGCAAGCCGCGTCATCGCCCCGTCGGTGGTCTACATCACGGCGCGCCCGCGGCCCGGTGCCGAGCGGCGGCCGTCGGCACGCGGCCAGGGCAGCGGCGTGATCGTCCGGGCCGACGGCCACATCCTGACCAACTACCACGTCGTCGAGAACGCCGGCAGGATCGAGGTCACGCTCGCCAACGGTCGCCGGTACAACGCCAAGGTCGTCGGCACCGACCGGGAGACCGACCTGGCGGTCCTGTGGATCGATACTGACAGCGAACTCCGGCCGGCGACGTTCGGCGACTCTGACGACATCGCGGTCGGCCAGTGGGTGCTCGCGGTGGGCAACCCGTTCGGTCTCGAAAATACCGTGACGGCAGGGATCATCAGCGCCAAGGGTCGCCCCGCCATGGGCCTCGCCACGTTCGGCAATTTCATCCAGACCGATGCCGCCATCAATCCGGGCAACAGCGGCGGCCCGCTGGTGAACCTCAGGGGCGAGATCCTGGGGATCAACAACGCCATCAAGACCGAGAACGGCGGGTACATGGGGATCGGCTTTGCGATTCCCGGCAACATGGCGCGCAGCGTCCTGGAAAGCCTGCTGGAGCACGGCGAAGTCCATCGCGGCTGGCTCGGCATCACCATGAGTACGGAGCCGCTGGGCCCCGACGAGGCTGCGAGAACCGGGTTTGACGGCCAGGGCGTGCTGATCATGGACGTGTCCGACGGTAGCCCCGCCCAGGAAGCGGGGTTGCGCGAAGGCGACATCATCATCGGCGTGGCCGGCAAAGTGGTCACGAACTCCAACGCCCTGCAGAACGCGGTCGCGAGACGGTCGCCCGGCACGCGGATCGACATGACCATTTTCCGCGAGGGACGCGACCGCCGGATGCCGGTCCTGCTGGGTGAGCGGCCGTCGGCCGAGGAACTGAGGCTGGCCCGGCTGGGGGCCGTGGCCTCCGAGGAACTCGGCCTGACCGTGTTGGCCTTGACCCCGCGAATCGCCCGCACCTTGGATCTGCAGGCGAAGCGGGGTGTCGTGGTGATCCGCGTCGTGCCGGACGGCTTTGCGGACGGTGTTGGCATCCAGGTCAACGACCTCATCATCGCCCTCGACCACCAGCTGATTGAGGACCTCGACGACTTCGTGCAAGTTACCGACGACTTCGATTCCGACACCCCGGTTCACATCCAGCTGAAGCGCGGTCGGGCCACGTTCTCTGTGGAAGTCGAGTAGAGGCGGTAAACTCCCTTCCGGAGGGCTCTCATGGGCTGGTGGGTGAGTGATTTCGCGCGTGAAGGTCAGTACATCCAGTTGATCAGCTGGATCTTCTGGGTATTGCTGTCGATCACGCTTCACGAACTTGCCCACGGCTGGGCGGCGATCTGGCAGGGCGACGACACACCGATCCGCATGCAGCGGATGACGGCCAACCCGATCGTGCACATGGGGCTGCACTCGTTGGTCATCTTTGCGTTGTGCGGCATCGCGTGGGGCATGATGCCGGTGAACCGTTACAACTTCCGCGACGGCCACAGGGGCGACGTCTACGTCTCGGCGGCGGGGCCCGCCATGAACCTGCTGATCGCGGCGGTATGCCTGGTCGGCCTGACCGCATGGGGCCGGTTCGTCCCGGCCGGTTCGGCATTGTCCGGCAACGTCGCGACGTTCCTCTACCTCGGCATCGCCCTGAACCTCATCCTTGCGCCGTTGAACCTGCTGCCCATCCCGCCGCTGGACGGCAGCCACATCCTCGCGGGCATCTCGCCATTCTTCCGTGAGCTCTTCGGGCGACCCCAGGCACAGCTGTTCGGGATGTTCGCCTTTCTCGCGATCTTCTTCATGACCCCGATCGGCGGCATCTTCATCGGGTACTGCTGGGTCGGTGCAACCGCCCTGGTGAACCTGGCCGGGGGCCTGGTCGGCAACCCCCCGATCAGCTCGTTCTAGTGCACCGTCACGGCCAAATCTTGGGGTTGGGGCGGACCTCATTCCGCCTGGCAGCGTTGGCGCTCCTCGCTGTATGTTCGCATATGCCTTGGTCGCGTCGCCTTGCCAGGCGAAACGATCTCGCGCCCCAACCCCAAGATTTGGCCGTGACGGTGCACTAGCCTGGATTGCGCATAAAACGAGACGATGGGTCGCCCGTACCGCCGTTGGCGGAAGGAGATTCAGATCTCGATCAGTTCGCCGCAGCCGTGCGCCGCGCAACCAGCGCGGCAAGCCGGTCCGGTGAGCGGTCGGACGAGGCGAAGGCATTTCCACTCGATTCGTCGAGCCTCGATCGACCGCTCACCGAACCGGATCGCCCGCTGGGCGGCTCGCTTCATGCATAATCCGGGCTAGAGGACGTAGCGCTTCTGATAGCGTTCGTCATGAACCTGCTCAAACTGCCGAGAGTACCCGTCGAGCAGCCGGTGCACCGGCGACGCCCGCGGTCGGCGCGGGCGGTCGGTCGCAGCGGCGCGGCTGGCGGCCGGGGTGAGTCGACCCGGAGCGGACGTTACCTGCCGTGGGAGGTGGCATGTGGCCGCGATGCCAGGTGAGCCCCTCTTCAATGAACAAGGCGATCTCATCATTGCCGACCCGGGCGATGGAACGTGCCCGTCAGCGGGGGGGGCGGCTCGAGCGAAGCCCGGCTGTCCGCTGCCAGCGCCTCGGTGGTGTCCGCCTGCGACCAGGCGCACAGCCGGATCGCCCGGGCCGCCGAGCGATCGCCGGTGGCCAGGAGGCGATCCCTGAACAACTGCAGCGTGATCCGCTCGACGGAGCCTCGTCCTTCGGTCTCCTCGACCTCGCGTCTGATGTAGCGAAGCAGCTCGTCCCGATGGCTCCGGTGCCGCCGCTTGCTCACGGCGATCAGGTACTTCCGCCAGCGGAAGTTGTCGAACGCCTCCCCCGCATGCTCCGGTGGCGTCTCCCGAAGCGCGGCGCCAGTGAGACCGTCGATCACCCGGCCGTCGGAGAGCGTCACCTCCGCCACCACCCATCGCGACGAGCTGCTGGGCTGTGGGCTGAACATCGTCCACTTCTGACGGAGCATCGTCGCGTAGAGGACGGGCTCGAGCTTCCCGGGCATCGACGGCCCGCCGGTGGCGACGCTGACGTTGACCACGACGATGACGAGGAGGCAGGCGGCGGCGACGGTCTCCCTGGCCAGCGTCGCGCTCAGGAGATGCCACCGCGTGCGCGCGGTCGCGGACGGATCGGGAGCCGTCGAGCCCGCCGCGCCGGGTGGTGTCGGCCAGATTCGCTCCCAGACGGATGGCGGCAGCAGCACAGCCCACACCACGATGCCGATGAGCGGGAAGAGCCCCAGGTCCATCGTCATCCCGGTCATGAAATGGAACCCTGCGAAGGCCAGGAAGAGGGTGGCGCGGATGGGCGCCATGGCCACCGGGATTAGCAGAAGGAGCGGACCGCAAAGCTCCAGCAAGTACGTGAACCGCGTCAGCACGAAGCCGATCGTCCCGTGCGGCTGGAGCCAGACCGCCAGGGGCGTAGTGATCTCCCGCAATCCCAGCGCGTAGAACAGCGCCGTCCCGTCGCCGTGCCAGGCGTCGCCGGTCTTGGCCAGCGCGGACACGATGTAGATGGCGGCGATCTGGACGACGAGGCCCACACTGCCGACCGACAGATACGGGGAGCTTCGCAGGCGGGCCGGGCGACGCACCGCGTCGATCGAGCCGCGCACCCCCAGCGGCAGGAACATCGACCAGAACAGGCACAGCAGCAGCATCGTGTCGCCGCCGTTCTGCACGAGCGGATTCCGGGAGTGCAGCGAGGCCAGCATGATCCACGACACGACGGTCGCGAGCCGCGTGCGGTAGCCCACGAGCAGACAGGTCGCGGCGACGGCCGCAATCGCGAAGAGAAGGAGCTGGAACCCGGCCGAGCCGTTCAGCAGGTGCAGTGACCAGCGGGCAGGATTGCTGTAGGCGATCGCCGTCCCCCGGGTCCACACGCCCTCGTCCGTGTAGAACGCGCGGAGGTCGGGGAGCCGTGACGCCAGGTCGTAGAGGAGCAGCACACCGAGCTGAACGCGGAACACGGACAGCGCCCGTTCGTCGAGCCCGAACGTCCGACGCGCCGTCACCGCGGCCACGCGACGGACGCAGTGGACAACACTCACCGCTCGGCGTCTTCGTCCTCGGTGGCCCACCCGGCGAACACCTCGGCCCACCGCTGGAGCTTGTCGCTCCCGCGGTGGGCCGCGGCGGCATCGGCCGCCAGTGCGGTGCACCTGGGTAGAAGCGCCGGCGCCCGTCCTGCGACCAGCGCCAGCAGCGGGATCGCCGCATTCTCCGCCACGAACTGTCCCGCGGGGGACGCGGCCATCGCGCCGAGCTCGTCGAGCCACTGGGTTTGCACGACGAGATCTGACTCCCAGAACGGGCCCGCGTCGGCTGTCAGCGGGCGCGTCAACGCAAAGCCGTAGATGGAGGCGTCCTCCGGCGGCGACTTCCGAGTGAGATCGAGCGTCTGCCGGGGCGACGCGGACAGACCGTACAGCTCGGCGGCCTTGCGACGCAGTGGGCTCAACAGGTCCATTCCGAACCCGGCGAATCGATCCGCCAACGGATCCTCGATCTCCCTGGTCTGCATCAGTTGTCGCAACGTGGGGAGCCACCGCTCGTCGCCTCCGCCCCGAAAAGCGGCGGAAGCGAGCGCGGCGGACACGACGCCCACGCTGGAGTCGGAGAGCAATCCGAGCAGTACGTCGTCGACGGACCGGTCGTACATCGAGTCGATGGCGAGGAACGCGCGAATGACCGCGCTTCGAACGGACGGAGACTCCTGCGGATCGACCGCGGCCCGCAGCAGGACCGACACCTGCCGCCCATCGGAGATCTGCTGCTGGGCTGGGCGGGCGGACGCGAGACCGCGGAGGGCCCACGCCCGTCCGCTGGTTCCGGGCGCGAACGCCGGATTCGACTCCAGCGCCTCCAGTAGCTCATCGACCGTCTCCCGAGTGGACTTCCCCTCGATGTAGCGATGTAGCGTGCTGTCGCGGACGTGCTCCGCCGCCAGGGTCTCGATGGCGGGCGCCGCGGGAGCCTGAGCGGTCGCGGCGGGGAGCCCCAGCGCGAATCCGGCGATCACCGGCAATGCAATGCGAATGAGTTTCGACATGATCGTCTCCGTGAGCATGCTAATCAGAATCCAAGGTCGAAGGTGTGGGTCGTCAATGAAAGGTTCGCGGAGGTCTGGCACAGCAACGGGAGGTAGTCGCTGATCGTCATACCCGGCTCTATGAGGGTAACCGGATCGTACAGCATAATCCCCTGCCCGTTGACGTACACCTCGTGCCCGGGGAACCAATCATGCGTGCCGAACAGGATCACGGTGGCCGTCTGTTGCCCGTTGTCGGGATTGACGCTCCACTGGATGTCGAGGGCAAGATCGGCGTTGATCGCACAGGCGGCCGGAATCGTCGGCACTTCACCGTTGAGCAGGTAACGCACCTTCATGTGCCACGCGGCGAACCGCTGAATCGGCGTGCAGTGGGTGCCGATCCACGTGTCGAGGAACTGTGTGCAGCTCCACGTCTCAGTGCCGCCGGCAATGGGTGGCCCGATGATCGCGGTGTCGCACCATCCGCCGACAGGCTCGGCTCCGGTCTCGTCGTACGCGAGTGACTGGCCGAACGGAGCCACCCCGCCGACGTTGGCCACCTGAGCCCACGGAGCCATGATCGTGTAGTTGTGCGGATCGAGCGCGGGCGGCTGGTGCGCGCTGCGGTAGCTGCCGGACGTCGCGCTGAAGGTACGATCGTCACCGTCGTGGTAGTCCGGTCCCGGCGCCGGCGGCGCAGTGACGGCCTCGCAGGGGATGAACGAGGCGTAGCGGAGGTTCAGCGGCTTGTACCGGCGGATCTGCACGGTGTGCGTGTCCGAGCACATGGTGTCGCCGTTGCACAGGGTGAACTCCCAGCGGAAGGTCACCGATCCCTGCGCGTCCGGCTTGGCGGTGAACGTGTCGGGGACGAGGTGCTGCCCGCCACTGACGACCTCGACCGTCGAGCTGCCGAAGTCGGCGATGCATTGCCAGTCGATGCGAGAGTAGCTGAGCACGATCGACTGCCCGGCGCCCACGTAGTTCGGCCCGTCCAGGTTGACCTCGCCGCACCAGCAGTCGCACTCACCGCCGCCGGAGTCGGAATCAGCGTCGGCATCCGAGTCCATGTCAGCGTCCGAGTCCATGTCGGCATCCGAGTCCATGTCGGCATCCGAATCCATGTCGGCATCCGAGTCCATGTCGGCATCCGAGTCCATGTCGGCGTCCGAGTCCATGTCGGCGTCCGAATCCATGTCGGCGTCCGAATCCATGTCGGCATCCGAGTCCATGTCGGCGTCCGAATCCATGTCGGCGTCCGAATCCATGTCGGCGTCCGAATCCATGTCGGCGTCCGAGTCCATGTCGGCATCCGAGTCCATGTCGGCATCCGAATCCATGTCGGCGTCCGAGTCCATATCCGAGTCGGCATCGGCATCGGTGTCGATGTCGCAGTCGCCGCACAGGATGCACCACAACCAGTCGAAGAGGTTCGGAAGCCACAAGGCGGATTGCTGCTGGGCGGGGATTCCGCTGCTGACCGCGAGCACCTGCGCCAGAGCCTCCGTCGATGAAGCGGCCGCGACGCGGCGGCAACCCAGGCCGTCGGTCACCCGCTCGTCGGCCACGGCCGCCGCGGGGTGGCTGGCTCCGAACGCGCTGATCACCGTGATGAGGTCGTCCGTGTCCACGAACCCGTCGCAGTCGATGTCTGGCGAGAAGATCGCATCGGTCGGCTGTGTCCCGAATGCAGTGAGGACCGCCTGGAGATCGTCGTGATCGACGACCAGATCGCGATTGATGTCCGCCAGCAGGGTGGTCAGATCGGCGTCGGCGAGCCAGACGAGATCACCGTGCAGGGTCGCGACGTGGTACCGCACCGTCTGATCATCGACCCGGGACGAGATCACCAGTTCGACGGTGCTGGTGGGTGGCTCGATGCTCGCGCGAGTCACGTCGAGCCCGAAGAAGGCGAGCGACGTCTGTGGATTGGACACGACGCTCGACGCCTCGACCCGGGGCACGATCTCGCCGCCGCCCGTTGTCCGGCGTCCGTGGTAGATCAGCAAGGCGCCTCCGTCACGAGACGGCGCGGAGACGGCCACGTCCCTGAGACCATCGCCGCTGACGTCCCCCACGGCATGGATCTCGACACCGAAGCCTTCGTCGAAGGAGAGGCCCTCGAAGCTGTCGATGATCCGCCCGTCGGCCGAGAAGACCGTCACTGTCGGCACGACCTCGATCCAGTACTCGATGGAGTCGCAGATGATGCGGATCAGCGGCAGCAGCCCGATGCCGTTCTGGCTCGCCGTCTCGACCGGAAGGTGCCGGGGGCCGCTCACGACCGTGTAGCGAAAACCGGAGACGGCCAGGTCGGGCAGACCGTCACCGTCATAGTCGCCGATGCCGGCGACGGCCAGTCCCGTCGCCAGGCCGTTCTCGAGGGCAAGACGGCGGATCTCCGCCCCCGTCCTTCCAGAGTAGACACGCGCCTCGCCGGCCAGCCCCTCGGCGCCAGGCACGCCAACGATGATGTCGTTCGTGCCATCACGATCGATGTCGCCCGCGGGCGCGGCATCCCATCCGAACGTGGGCTCGTCGGCCCCGCCGGTCAGCCGCAGGAGCACCGTCTGGTGCACGCGATCCCACACCTCGATCGCCGGAGGCGCGCTCGGCGAGGTCCGCACGGCGGGCGTGATAATCTCCGGGATGCCGTCGCTAGTGAAATCCGCGTAGAAGGGCGACAGATCGCCGAACACGCGACCGGATCCCACGACGAACCCACCGTTGCCGTCGCCCTGCATGAACGCGGGCTCGCCGCTTCCCAGGGCCAGAGCCCAGGTGCCATGCTCGGTCAGGAGCGCGAGCGAGATGATCGCGAGGCCAGCTGAGAGACAAACTGCCGCGGAGCGCGTGACGAGAGCCCTTGTTCTGACGCCTTGGGATTCCACAATCGATCTCCTCCTGGCGGGTCGCACCAATCGAACACACATCATGGTAATGCCCGCGGCGCTGGTTCCCGAAATGCCTGCGGTTTCGCCGGGAAGCCGGCGCAGCCCCGGCGACAATCGCCAAACGGCAGGCATACTGTGCATTTTGGGCGAAGCGCGCCGGCCCCGACAGGAGCGCTGTGGACCGACGAGAGCGCAGGCAGGCGACCGGCGTGCCTCCGTCGCGAATTCGTGCAGGCGATTCATCGGACCGGCTGAACCGGCGCATACTCAACCCTCTGTGCCAAGATGACTGAGACACCAGCGATGACTCCCGTACAGTACGAGGGTGACGAGGTGAATCATCAACTGATCAGCGACGATCAATCTTTCCGGTGCGGGTCCTCGGTCACGGTTCACGGCAACGTCGCAGTCGATGACAGCCTTGTGGCTGGCCCGGCGAATGCGCTCACTCATCCAGTTAGGGCCCGTCCGAGAATAAGTGCAAGGTTTCGGCGAGGCATCGTCGTTCCTGGCAAGGCGCGCCGACGACGCGTATTCATGGATACTCGGAGGAGGCGCAACGCAGCCAAGGGGCGGCGAGGGCCGGCGAAAC
>SMVB01217007.1_pt1 | contig 11883 bp, 12 predicted proteins | sample 2456461 | NCBI WGS metagenome assembly SMVB01 (sample SAMN11095934, study PRJNA526329) | marine sediment metagenome | biome: Marine sediment; feature: Surficial sediment; material: Deep marine sediment; isolation source: Hadal surficial sediment | place: Pacific Ocean | collected 2014-05 | depth...
AGTCGCGCGATTTTCGGGACGAGACCGTAGTGACCTCCGATCGTGCGTCGCAGCAATCCTTGGTGTCCGAGGTGATTGAGCCCGCGGTCGGCGCCGTCTCCTTGGCCGCCTGCCCAAACCAAAGTGAGGCCGGTTGGCGAGTTGTGTTCGATATAGCGCTGTTCTATCGCTGCAAGTACGGCTTCGGCGACTCCGTGGCCACCCCAGCCGGATGAAGCAACGACGTCTCCATCATGGATCACCGATACTGCGTCAGCGGCAGAAACGATCTTGCTAATCGACATGGACAGAGACCTCCAGCGCTACTCGAAGATACACCGATTCCGCCCGGCATGCGACAAGGTCTGCTCGGTCAGCCGGAGCGCTCTGTCGAAGCGGTTGGTCGGACCCCAGTGGCGAGATCCGTACCACGATGAGCTGGTTCTCGGTTTAGGATGTGTGCGTGAACGCTGATCCCATTTCTATCCATAGGCACGAGCTATGGACCTCGAGTGATTGTCGGCGCGCTTGACCTGGCTTCGGACACGGGTGAAGGGGATTACGAAGGGCGTTCCGAAGACCGTCATTGGGCTCGGATTTGTGTCGTTGCTGACGGATCTGTCGAGCGAGATGATCTATCCCCTCATTCCGTTGTTTCTTACGTCGGTGCTTGGTGCCGGTGCGCTTGCGCTGGGGATCATTGAAGGTATTGCCGAGTCCACGGCCTCTGTTCTCAAGGTGGTTTCGGGTCTGTGGACAGACCGGGTGAAGAAACGAAAACCATTCATCCTGGCTGGGTACGGAATGGCGGGCCTGGTCAGGCCGCTGATGGCATTTGCCACGGGGTGGCCCATGGTGTTGGGAATTCGATTCGTCGACCGCGTCGGCAAAGGAGTGAGGACTGCTCCTCGGGACGCGCTCATTGCCGACGTGACTCCGCCGGAATCTCGCGGTGCTGCGTTTGGTGTGCACAGAAGCATGGACCACTTCGGTGCTGTAGTCGGGCCGCTGGTCGCTGCGGCGCTCTTGTGGGCGGGACTCAGCATGCGATCCGTGTTTCTTCTTGCAGCGGTTCCCGCTGTAATCGTGATTGTCGTGATCCAACGGGTGATCAAGGAACCTGTACAGGTCTCAACCATCACCGAATCCGGTGCGTCAGTATTCTCGCGAGGCCGCGAACTCGGTTCGAACTACTGGACTTTGATGGCTGCGGTCGTGGTGTTCACACTTGGCAACAGTGCAGACGCCTTCCTCCTCCTGCGGTTGAGTGACTCCGGTGTCTCATTGGTGATGATTGCAATCTTGTGGTCAGTGTTCAGCATGGTCAAGATGGCTTCCAATCTTTTTGGTGGCCGGCTTTCGGATCGGATCGGACCAAAGCCCATGCTTCTGGCTGGATGGATTCTCTACGCAGGTATCTACCTCGCAATGGCGCTTGTTTCGTCACAGGTCGTGTTCATCGCACTCTTTCTCGCATACGGACTCTATTTCGGACTCACAGAACCAGTTGAGCGAGCATGGGTGGCCGCTCTTGCGCCACAGGATCTCCGCGGCTCGGCGTTCGGCTACTACAACGGTGCGGTAGGGATTGGTGCGCTGCCCGCAAGCGTCGTCTTTGGCGGAATCTGGGCGATTACGGGACCGTCGGCGGCATTCATGTTCGGAGCAGCAATGGCCTTGATTGCCGCAATCATCCTTACTCGAGTGGCCACGCCTTGACAGACACAACCGAGGTGCGACTCGACTCGTACAGCCAATGGCTTAGGATTGCGGCATGTTCGGAGTAGCGATATTTGCAGCGGTTGCCTTCGGTTACGCGCTTGTCTCTCGCCGACTTTCGACCACCCTGATTACAGGTCCAATCGTCTTCACTCTGCTCGGAGTTTTCCTCGGGTCCAACTTGCTACGTGGCGTGAACAGCGAGCTCGACAGTGGCGTGGTCCAACTCCTTCTGGAGGTGACCTTGGTTGTCGTGCTGTTCTCCGACGCGGCTGCGACCGATGTGCGCAGAGCTCGCCGGGAAGCCTCGCTCCCTGGTCGGCTACTCGGAATCGGCATGCCACTTACCATCCTAAGTGGGACGCTCGCGGCGTTCGTTTTCTTCGACGCATTGGGATTTTGGGAGGCGGCCGTGGTGGCCGTGGTACTTGCACCGACTGACGCGGCTCTTGGAAAGTCGATTATCACCAACAAGAGCGTTCCGAGGGTTGTTCGGCAAGCTCTCAATGTTGAGAGTGGTCTCAACGATGGCATCGCGGTGCCCTTCCTTGCCATAACCATCGCGGGAGCGTTGGGCGAAATGCAGACCCTGAGTGGTGTTGTCTCCGTGTTTGTGGGCGAAATAGGTTGGGCAATCCTCGGGGGAATGCTTGTTGGATGGATCGGTGGAAAGGCGATTTTGTTCGCGAGCAAGCGTGGGTGGATGTCGGACCGGTGGAGGCTTATCGCAGCCCTGGTGCTCGCGATTGCTGCGTTCGCCGTTGCTTCCCCTCTTGGCGGATCAGGATTTCTCGCAGCATTCGTCGCTGGACTCACCTTTGGCAGCATCGTGCGTTCAACATACCCCGACATTTGCGAGTTCTCCGATGATACAGCCGAGTTCCTCACGATGACTGCATTCTTCGTGTTCGGTGCATTCATGTTGGTACCGAGCTTCCCGCTCATCACATGGTCAATGGTTGGATTCGCACTCGTCATTCTGACAGTCGCACGAATGATTCCTGTCGCAATCTCAATGATCGGTACACGGTTGAAGGCACCAACGGTGCTCTACTTGGGTTGGTTCGGTCCACGCGGACTCGCGTCACTTGTCTTCGTCGGGACTGTCGTGGTTGAAGGGAACCTGTTGAGTGACGCACCAATGATTCTCGCTGTGGTGGCAACGGTGGTCGCAACAAGCGTGGTCCTTCACGGCGTATCTGCTGTGCCTCTTTCGAAGGCATACGGCCTCTGGTGGGCCAGGACTGAGAATGCACGGAGAGGGATGGCCGAGTCGGTCGAGGTGCGCAACGTGGCGTACCGGCACAGAATTCAGGGTTCTTCAGACGACACGCACCCGACTGGCCCACGCTCCTAGACCGGCCGGGCCAGTCGATTGAGACGGTCTCAGATAAGGGCCGAGCCCGAGACAGGAATTGTTCCGCCGTTGACGGCTTTTGACTCTCTGCTTCCGAGAAAGTTGATCACCTCAGCTATCTCTTCAGGCTGGGGCCAGTCGACGTAGTCACTGTATGGCAGGGCAGTTCGCGTGGCTTCGGTGTTGATGACCGACGGGAGTAGGGTGTTGCATGTCGTTGCAGTATCGAGAAGTTCAGTTGCGACGGACCGACCGAGGGCAGCAACTGCCGCCTTTGACATGTTGTAGGCCGCCTGGCCTGCAGGCGCCTCGACAGCATGTTTCGAACCAATGAGCACGATTCGCCCCCAGTCATCCGACATGAGCGGTATTGCCGCCCGAGTTGCGTTCCACGCGGTTTTCACGTTGAGGTCAATCATGCGATTCAGGCGGACATCGTCCGTCTCTGCGACATCGCGTCCGCCGGCCCAACCGCCCACGAGAGAGGCCATCAGGTTGATCGGGCCGAAGGCCTCGGTCGCTTCGCTGAAGAACGCGTCAACCGCTTCAGGGTCTGTGCCGTCCACTCTTCTGATGATCAGTTGGTCCTCTTCAAGACCCATATCGCTTTCGAGCGCCGTTGCTTCCTCAGGAAGCAGATATGTCACCGCCACCTTGAATCCACGGTCAATCAGCATGGGTAGGAGGCACCGGCCGACGGAGCCAGTCCCTCCAGGTATCAAGGCAACACTCATTTCACTCATATCGCAACGATAGCTCTCCTTGAGCTGGCGCCACGCCTTGTAGCGCGATGGCCAGCCGCAATCGTCCAATCGCGGAGGAACCATGGCTCCGACCACCATCGAAGACATCGGCAAGATCTACCCAGACGGAACGAGAGCTGTTGGTCAGGTCAACCTCGAAATCAGCGATGGCGAATTTCTTGTCCTCGTCGGACCGTCAGGTTGCGGTGAATCGACGGTGGTTAGGATGATTTCAGGACTTGACGAGATCACCGAGGGCAGGCTCGGCATCGGTGGGCGAGTTGTCAACGATGGTCCGTCGAAGGATCGGGCTATTGCGATAATGTTTCAGAAATACGCGTTGTACCTCCACATGACGGTGCGCGACAACATGGCGTTCGGATTGAGGCTGAGGGAGACAGAGGCGTTCCTCATGGACGAGGCGCTGTCGAAGTTCGACGCCAAGCTGCGTGTCGGATGCGTACACAGCTCGGGAAGGTGCACCAGCGTCCCAACACGACCGAGGTCGATGTGACTCACGACCAAGTCGAGGCGATGACGTTGGGTCATCGTGTTGCTGCGATGCGGCCAGTGTCGGCAAAGTGACCTACAACCTCCAACAGGCGGCGGCACCAACCGAACTCTTCAACAACCCGGTCAATCGTTTCATCGGTGGCCTTATCGGCAGACAGGCATGAATCTCGTGTATGGCGAATGGTCCAAGTTCGGCGATGATGTGATTGCCACATCTGAAGTCGCTGCCGAACCGACGACGCCGGCTCCGAGCACGAATGTTGCCATGGTTCCTCCTAGGGCACTATCAGTTTGAATATTTCGGCAAGTTGATGACCGAAGAGCTCGCCGTCTTTTGCATGTCGAATCCGCACCGATGCAGCAAAGGCGAGCCGACTCTCCGCTCCTGTTTCTGCTCCACTCATAGTGGTCGTCCCCTGTGAGGTATGGCACATGAGAGCATCAATCTTCGATTCGAACCATGTGTCGGTCATCGGTTCGGCATGGTCCGGCGCATCCGCGGACCACAGAAGCGCCGTCGATGGTCGATGAGCTGGCAGGTTGAGATGTCGAGCGGCGAGGGGCTCTCTTGCGGTGACGACAGCATCGAGTGCCGCAGTGCCGGTAACACGATGGTCAGGGTGAAGTTGGTACTTCTGCCACGGGTCGTGGGTGAGTACCACGTCGGGCTTCTCAGTTCTTATGTGGCGGGCGAGTTCCAATCGAAGATTCATTGAGTACTCGAGTTCTCCGTCGACGTGTTCGAGGTGGATGACGTTCGCCGCGCCGAGAACGTCGGCTGCGTTGGCCTGTTCCTTGATGCGTGTCTCAATGAGTTCCTGTTGGTCAGTATCTGGATCCCATGCCCCTTTTGAACCATCGGTGAGGATCACCATCGTGATCTGCGTTCCGAGCGAAGCCCACCGTGCGAGCGTTGCGCCCGCGCCAAACTCTGCGTCGTCCGGGTGGGCACCAATCGTCATGGCCCGTCCCGGCACGTCAAGTGGTGCCATGCCGGGACTGCTGTTCGTTGGTGTTCCGTCGGTCATGCCTGCAATCGTAGAGCCTCGTCAGCAAGAGCGAGCCTGCTACGCGGAGCTTAGGTTTGAGAAAGTGGCCAGGTGGGCCGGGGAGTCGATGTCGATGGAGAGTTCGCGACAGGACATGACGGTTGCGTCTGGTCGAGCAGCCAGGTGGCGGTGAAAGGAAGATGGGCCGTAGTGAAAGGGGAACTCGCCTCGTGATGCAATGACGTTTGTTCCGCCGTCCTGGCTCGGCACGAGAACAGTCCTGATGGCGGCGGCGACCGCCACCATCTCAAGCGCTGCTCCGGAGATGAGTGGGAGGTCGGGCAGGACAACAAGCCATGGTGTTTCGCCGAGAGACTGGATTGCACCGGAGACCGCTTCGGATAGGTCGGTGCCTTTGTCGCTCAACACATCAATCGACTGTGATTTCGCCCACTGTCGGACCTCACTTGACGAAGTCGTGACCACAAGGTCGAGATCTGTGTTACTCACGGCGGCAACCGCCCTCTCGCACAGAAGCCGGGACAGATACAATCTGTCGCCCGCACTCAGAACACTGCGAAGGCGCGACATGCCATCAAAGTCGCGGATTGGCAGAACCACGGTCGGAGGTGATGTCACTTGCGAGTTGCAGCAGTGTGAGGCATTGCCTGTTTCAAGGCGTGGCGATCTTGCGCTCGTACCACTGCAGCGCCAGCGACAATGAGACCGTGAGTGTGAGATACATCGCGGCGAGAATCATGAAACCGGCGAAGAACTGAAATGACCTTCCGGTCCACAGTCGCGACATCTGGGTCAGTTCACGCACAGCGAGTATCGAGACGAGCGATGAATCCTTCAGCAACGCGATCAAGTCATTGCCGAGCGCAGGCAGAATATTCTTGATGGCCTGGGGCCACACCACCAGACGGAACACTTGGCGCTTGTCGAGACCGACCGACATTCCGGCTTCCGACTGGCCTATCGGAACTGATTCGATTCCGGCGCGCATTACCTCGGCGATGAACGCTGCATAGATAAGTCCGATGGCGAGACTTGCTCGTATTGCCTTTGACCCGATCGCCGATTGTGGGTCGATGCCGAAGAGGTCGAAGAACCATGGGATGATGACAAGCCCGATCATGATGATCGTTACAAGAACGGGGATGCCCCTCATGAGCTCGATGTAGTACATCGCTGCGTTACGAAGAATCGCTTGCTTGGACATTCGAGCGAACGAGAGTGCAAGGCCAAGGACCATGGCAATGACGAACCCGGCAGCGGTTACGGTCAGAGTCAGGTTTATGCCGTCTTTGATAAACAGGAAACCCTCGGTCCAGGTTTCATCCGTGACAATCTTGAAGACTGGATAGGCAATCGTTGCCGCTATTGCAAGAAGCCACCACGGGAACCCCGACCACTCGAAGTTTGCCTTCGACCCTGGCGGTGCCGGGTCGGCTGGTGTGGTCAAGTTCAAGTCGGTCACTTTCGTCTTCTGTTCACACTACCGAATAATCGGGATGTCAGCGCGAAGAAGGGGCGGGTCGCGGTACCCGCCCCATCAATTCGCTCAGCCGGTTACGGTGTGAAGTCGACAAACCACTTCGTAATGAGGCGGTCGAGTGTCCCGTCTTCCTTCATGTCAGAGATTGCCTCGTTCACTGGATCGATGAGATCCGAGCCAATCGGGTAGATGAATCCGAGTGGGTCGGACTGCAGATCGCCGTCGAGCATTTTCACGCCCTCAGACCCTTCCCCCTGGTAACCCTGACCTGCGACGTCATCAATGATCACACCGTCAACGTCGCCAGACAGCAGCGCAAGTACAGCAGTAGGGAAACTGTCGTACGCGTCGATGTTTGACTCGGTTGTGAGTGTTGTGGCAAGCTCGTAGTTGGTGGTACCAACCTGAGTGCCCAGCTTTGCACCGCTTGCAAAGAACGCGTCAGCGTCGGCGTACCGTGTCTCGTCAGATCTCACCATGATCTTCTGGATCGTGGACATGTACGAGTCGGAGAACGCCACTACTTCTTTTCGCTCTTCCGTGATTGAGATGCCGTCGGCTGCGGTGTCATACACACCCTGCCCTGTCTCTACGATCACGTCTGGCCATGTAGCCTCGACGAAGGTGGCTTCACACGAGATGCGTGAGCAAATTTCGTTCCATATGTCGTAGTCGAAACCAGCGCCAGCGTTGGTTGTCTCATCGATGAAGTTGAAAGGTGGGTATAGGTTCTCAACGGCGACAGAGACCTTGCGTCCCTCGAGATCCGATCCGGATGAACTGCATGCGGCGGCCACGAGGGCCACTGCTGCTAGCAGGACAACGATTCTTACTGTTCTTTTCATGATTTCTCCCATATTGGTCGCCCTTCGCGGCAGGTGCCTACGGTAGCGGACTCGTATCTCATTCGGGCAAGGACGCAAGATTTCTGGATTCGTCCTGCAAGGAGTCCTCCGCCTAAGGTTGGTGTGATGCACCGAAAGACAAAGATTATCGCGACTCTCGGACCAGCTACCGAGTCGCCCGAAAAGATCTCGAAACTCATCGAACGAGGGATGAACGTTGCGCGGCTGAACTTCAGTCACGGGACACACGACCAACAAGCTCGCAGGTTCGAGCTTGTTCGAACGATTGCTGCTGATCTGGACGTGCCGATTGCAATCATGCAGGACATACAGGGTCCGAAGATCCGCGTTGGGGAGTTTTCGGGCGGGTCAGTCGACATCGTTCAAGGGTCGACCGTGAGGCTTATTGCGGGGGACGGGGTTGGTGATCCGGAGAACATCCGTGTTGCATACCTTGACAAGGTTGAGATGGTTGCTGGCGGCAAAATCGTCCTGTCCGACGGGCTAATCGAACTTGAGGCAACGTCGATATACGGAGAAGGTATTGTCACAAGTGTCGTTCAGGGCGGCACACTGTTCGACCACAAGGGTGTTTCGTTCCCCGGAGCGCGGACCTCGATACCTGTCGTCACAGCGAAGGATGCCGAGGATCTTGAATTCGGAATGTCCCTTGGATGCGACATTGTTGCTGCTTCATTTGTCAGCTCGGGCAGCGACATCCGAACGATTCGAGACATCATCGGTAGCCAGACGGTCATTGCAAAGATCGAGACTGCTGTTGGATACATGAACCTTGACGACATCTTGGAAGAAGCAGACGGTGCCATGGTCGCCCGTGGAGACCTTGGTGTCGAACTATCAATCGAGTCTGTACCGCGTGCGCAGCACGAGATTATTCATCGTGCGAATGCAGCGGGCAAAATCTCGATCACCGCAACCGAGATGCTTGAGTCGATGATTTCCAGTCCTCGCCCGACGCGTGCGGAGGTGTCGGATGTGTACAGGTCGGTTCTCGACGGAACGGACGCAGTGATGCTCTCTGCAGAAACGGCCATTGGCGAGTACCCGACGCGGGCAGTGAAACTCATGTCCAACATCTGCATGGAGGCGGAACGGTCTGCAGGGTTCAAGCGCGCGGAGGACATCTCTGGTCTCGCTGAGGGCGCGGCGTTTGCCTCCGCAACGGCAGAGGCTTCGGTGGACACGGCTGACCGACTCGGCCTCGACACGATTGTTGCGTTCACCGAGTCGGGAACCACGGCGCGGCTTCTCTCGAAGTATCGACCGAGAGCGGACGTGTACAGCTTCACACCGAACGAGCGGACCTATCGCACGATGGCGATATACGCGGGGGTACATCCGATGATGCTTGACAGGGTCAATTCAACGGATGAGATGATCGCGGCAGCAGAACAGGCCCTGCTCCGCAGAGGTCTTGTGGAGCAAGGTGATGGCCTGGTCATGGTTGCTGGTGTCCCGCCGAACCAGAGCGCATCGACGAATCTCATGAAACTGCATGAGGTCGGTTCGGGCGATGTTCTTTCGCCGCAGTCCACTCCTGCCTCGGAGTAGGTTCTGAAGCTTCGATACCATTCCAGGGCCGTTCCGCCGAGCTGCTGAGGAGGATTGCGTGGGTCAACATATTGAAGTAGAGAGCACCCGTGTGGTGAACGACTCTGTGATGGTCACGACGAATCGGAGTTTCACTGGCGCAGACGGGGAGGGTTTCACATCTCAGGACGAGGCTGCCGACATCGACACCTTTGGTGCAAAACTGTCAATCGACCTGTTCGAGTCGGATGACGAGATCAGTCGTGTCCATGTTGCTTCCAACGTCGTGGTTGTCACGAGAAACGGCGGATGGTCAGATGAAGGCACAGACGGTATCTCGAAGGTAATCACCGACTTCTTCCTCTTCTACTAGCCAAACTGGGTCCTGAACCCTGGGTTAGAGACCCGCGTAGCGCGGGATTGTGGCCCCGAGAATGTCGATCTGTTGCGAACTATCCGCTGTACACGCCAACGGTGAGCGAGATCGTTGTGCCGGGATCGATGAGTTCTCCGGCTGCCGGGCTCTGACTGAGGACGATGTCGTGTTCGGAGGAGCTGTCCACCGATTGAAGGTTTTTGGCTGCAAAGAGCCCAACGTCAGAGAGCGAGGCGAGTGCGTCCTGCCACGACATCCCCACGACGGACTGCAGCCTCACGGGGCAGTTGACCGGATTTCCTGACACCTCACATGGGTGCACCTTGTACTGCTCGGTCAACATCCTGTATCGGTGCACAAGGTTGAGATCGGTCTCGACACGACCATCGAGATACGTGACGATTCGGTCGACCTTGATAAGGAATCCGTTGATACCAGACCGTATCTTCTCCCGCTCGCCTGGGCTCAGTTCGCCCTCGGTGTCAGCTACCAGCTCTTCGGTGAACTCGACGATGTTCTCACGTTCGTGCGTGTCGTCAGTGCAGACACGTCCGCCGTTGTCGCCGTACATCTTCACCGTGACTGTTGTGTCGGTATAGGCCGTCGCGATCACGACTGGGAACGCTGTGTTGTTGAGGAATCTCACGTCAGGTGCAAGGAATCCGAGCGTTGCGTCGCGTCCCTCTGGATAGCGAGGGAAGTAGAGGGAGTGGGCCTTGTGGTCGACATCCTCGAGACACGAGTAGAAGACCGCGTTGTACAACGTCGTGCCAAACTGGCTTACCCCGCCGCCAATGTTCGCTGGGTGGTCACAGCAGTACGGAGAACCGTTGATGATTGCGGGTGCAGCAACATACCCCTTCTCCTCAGTCCTCTCGCCGACGTGATCGTTGATTGACCACTCTTCGCCGGGAAGGACAATCGAGCCGTTGACAGCATCGGCCATGAGATGGATATTCGTCACTCGCGACTGATGCGCAGCATGACTGGTTGTGAAACCAGCGAGCGGGCCGAGAGATGTGAACGCTTCCGCCTCGGCAGTGGTGAACGAAGGCTGCTCACCCACGACGAGGGGAAATTCTCCGGTTTTCGTTCCGAGTGCGGCCCGTTTCATTTCGGTCAAGAGTCGAGGAACGTCGAGGAGCGTTCCGTTTCGACCGGGGACAACGACAAACTCGTCCGTTTCAAGATTGATGTCGAACCTGGCGTCTACGGGCTGAAGTTCATACACGGCCCTTTTCGGCTCAAGGATGAGAAGCACAGGCGTCTCGTCGAAGACAATCTCGAGACTTGCACCGTCGGAACCTGGAATACTCACAACAGCGGTCGCGAGCTCCTCTGCCGTAAAGGTGGTGCGAAAGCCAGCCGCGGCCGACACCATCGAGATGGAGGAATTGATCATCTGTGACATCTCGGCAGCGGCGGTGTCGACGTTCTCGTCCGTAAGCGTGGGTGATGAGTCGATGACGTCAAGAACTACGCCCTGTTTATCGATTCTGCTCATCTCCGTGACAACTTGGTCGTGCACAATGTCGTGGTCGAGCGACTGACCAGCCCTTGGATACTCGGGCGTGACGACACCGTCGACCACCGAAACGCTGCCGTTGTACGCAGGGTTGGCTATCGCACCAACTTCCCAGGCGTCGATGACGTCGTGTATTGCCTCGTCATTGAAAGAAATATCGAGAGCGACGTTCGTGGGTGTGGAGAACGAGCTGAGCCACGACTGGAAGTTGCTGACTGCCCCGCCGTCCCTACGGGCGAGAAACGCCGCATCTACTGCTGTTTCGACATCGGCATCGAGCGAGATGGTGAGCGGAGAGAGTTTGTATGGTTCATCCCTGATGAGGAAAACACCCGAGTTGCTTCGCAGCCGGTTCTCATACGCTTCGACCGCGAGAGTCGCGTCCGCACGGTTCAGACCCCCAACGGCTACGCCCTCGATCGTCACGTTGCGTGCGATGTCCGACGTCGACGTTGCGCGATCACCGACATAGATGCCAAGCGGCAGAAGAAGAATCGCGAGCGGAACGGCTACGAAAATTGCTTTTGTGGGCTTCATTGGTCCAGGAGTCGTAACGTGGTGGGTCGTGTGGAAGTGTAGGAACGCGTTTTCGAAACTCGATGCTATCGAGCAGAAATAGCGATCAGGGTGAGTGGTGTCAGGGGGGTGGGGGTGGTGTTGTGGTCGTCGTCGTGTTGTCTGTGGTCGTCGTGTTGTCCCATACGCCAATGTAGATCGTGATTAACGTGCCCGCATCCTGGAATTCGGTGGGACTCGCACTCAGCACGATGCCATTTTCTGTCTCG
>SMVB01091309.1_pt1 | contig 11882 bp, 9 predicted proteins | sample 2456461 | NCBI WGS metagenome assembly SMVB01 (sample SAMN11095934, study PRJNA526329) | marine sediment metagenome | biome: Marine sediment; feature: Surficial sediment; material: Deep marine sediment; isolation source: Hadal surficial sediment | place: Pacific Ocean | collected 2014-05 | depth 0-1...
ACCCTCGACCTGAAGATTGAGCTCCTCTTCCACTACTTGGTAAGAAGGGTGTCCTCTGACGTATGCCAGACAGATGTAAGTATCAAGAATAAACCGTCTCATTTAGTAAGCATATTGAGGAGTACGTCAAAATCTTCATCACCAGGCCATTTTCCTATAATTTCCGACAACCGGTTCTTACCTTCCCTTTCTCTTAATTGTCTTTGAATTTGTTGTTCAACGGTTTCCGAATTTGGCTTCTTGGAGAAGTATTCATCCCCTTTGCCGGCTGCAAACACACTTTGAATTTCAATAACAGATTTTCCGCCGGGCTTGAAATGTGCTATGCCGGTTATGGTTACTTCCTTACCCCAATATGGTGCTATTTCTTCTGAGGACATTGACTCCGATAGAAACCCGTCAACAATTCCTTCTTTAGTCCTAATTTTTACCTTCAGTTTACTATACTTCAATTCGTCTACAATACCACTTAAAATAACAAGCTCGGGTTCGGGTATTTCATCCTCCAGTATTTTTATTTTCTTGAAATCTTCTTTTTTAAGTTCGAGAACAGGGAAACTACCTTGGTTAGATATTACGAATACTTCATCATCATTTAAGAATGATTTCTTGAAGTGTTTGAGTTCTTTCAAAAGTGGTTTGTCTAACAAACCCTGATCAGTATTATCACTAATTGCGTCCTGAAAAGATTTTATAAATAAGGAAACAGGTGTATGATTGAGCAAATCTTGTTGTGCATCCAAGAAAAATATGTCGGTTTGATAAGGAGGCAATGTCTTTGCGAATTCTTCAGATTCAAGGCAAAGAATTGTACTACCTTCTTTTAAACTGGTTAACGAAACTTTAAGAGCATCCTTCAATGAGATTTTCTTTCGGCCTTTAGTCAGACTAACACCTCTAAGCCTTATTTGCAGAGCACCTTCCGATATTTTTCTTATTCCTTCGGCTATAGCTTCAAGACGCAGAAGGTTAATGGTGCCGCTTTTTTCCAAAGCGTGTTCTATTTTTATTTCGTATTTCATGGTTACCTCCTTCGTTTTTGTTATTGAGTGCCCATCTAACATCAAATCTCTACAACTGTTAACATTCAATATGTGAGGATATACAGAAATTCTCTAATTTAGGTTTATGATCACTAGTGCAACGTTTCCTAAACAACCGGGCAATATACAGTGTTAGCGTGTTCAGAGGGTTTAAGCAACAGAACTCGCCAGAGTCCTCGGCTCACTGAACCCGAAGTGTGGTCACTTCGGCTACACCACAAAGATAAAATAAAGTCACGCTTCAATCCGACCCCTTCTTGGATAAACTCTGCAGCGACTTGAGCATTTCTTTGATATCCGTGGTTGGCGCTTTGCAGGCGTAGTTCTGGCAAACATAGGCCGTGGCCTTGCCGTCGATGCTTTTTTGAAATTCGGTAAATTCAGCGAGCGCAACGATTGCCGGCTTCTCTTCATCATTGGGCCGGAAGAGCACGACTTTGTTGGGAGAATAATTTTTGCGCAGCGCTTTCAGCATGGCTTGTGTGTCTTCATTATCCGAATCACCGGAAATAACGACTTCAAAAGAAGGACCAAATTCAAAGGCCAATGCTGACATGAGTTGGGTGTTGCTACTTGGCGCACGCGTTATTTGTGCTGAAAATGCGCTGCCGATTTGGCGGGCTTTGTCTTCCCAATCTTCATTTGCGGTGATTCGTCCGAGGCGCAGCAGGTTCAAAGCCGCCACCGAGTTAGCCGAAGGAATGGCGCCGTCGTAAATCTCTTTGTTGCGAACCAGCAGCTCCTTCAAACTGTCCGCGGCAAAAAAGAGGCCGCCATTTTTTTTATCCCAAAAGTAGCTCAACAGGGTGATGTTTAAATCGACGGCCTTTTTCAAATAACCAACTTCAAAAGTCGCCTCATAAAGTTCGAGCAGTCCCCAAATCATGAAGGCATAATCTTCAGCATGTGCCGGCAGAGCTGCTTCCCCCTGGCGGTACCGTTTCAAAAGCCGGCCCTGGTTATCCCGTAGCTCTTTCCAGATAAAGTCCGCTGCTTTTTGGGCTGCTTTAGCATACTTCGGCTCGTCCAAAGCTGCGGCGCCTTTGGCCAGGGCGGCGATCATCAGACCGTTCCAGTCGGTGAGGATTTTATCATCTTTCAGCGGGTGAATGCGCTTTTCCCGCACCTCGAAAAGTTTTTTCCGGGCTTTCCCCCAGCGTTTTCGCAGCTCCTTTTCAGAAGTCTTATGTTCGGCGGCAAGTTCTGTCCATGATTTTTTTAAATGCAAAATGCTGGTGCCGGTTTTTTCTCCCTTGCCCTGCTCAACAAAATTGCCGCCGACTTCTACGTTAAATAATTTTGTAAAAAACTTACCATCTTTTTTACCCAAGAGTTTTTCTAACTCTTCCGGCGTCCACAGATAAAAGAGGCCTTCCTCGCCTTCGCTGTCCGCATCTTCGGCGGAGTAGAAGCCGCCTTCGGGGGCGGTCATGTCGCGCAGAACGTAGGTGAAGATTTCCCGGGCGGTGTCGGCGTATTCCTCTTTGCCGGTTGCCTGGTACGTTTCGACATAAGCGATGGCCAGCAAGGCCTGGTCATAAAGCATTTTTTCGAAATGCGGCAGCAGCCAGTGAGCGTCTGTCGAGTAGCGGTGAAAGCCAAAGCCAACCTGATCGAAAATGCCGCCGAGCCGCATTTGCTGCAGGGTCTTTTCCACCATTTGCAGCGCTTTCGGGTCGCCGGTGCGATGCCAGTAGCGCAGCAAGAAAGTGAAATTATGCGGCGAAGGAAACTTCGGAGCGTTTCCAAATCCACCATAGGTATTATCAAATCTGCCGCCGAGCTGGTGATAGGCGGTGTTTAAGACGGCTTCAGTAAGTGCTTCACCGGCGGGTGTTGAAGCATTCTTGTTTAGATATTCCACGATTTGACCTGCAGTTTCCAAAAGCTTTTCGCGCTGAGTTTTCCATAGTCCGGAAAATTTTGGCACCAGGTCCATCATGCCCGAACGGCCGTACCTGCTCAATTTCGGGAAGTAAGTTCCGGAAAAAAACGGCCGTTTGTCCGGAGTCATGATGATCGTCATCGGCCAGCCGCCGCTGCCGGTCATGGCCTGGGTCACCGACATATAAATTTGGTCGATGTCGGGCCGCTCCTCGCGGTCGACTTTAATGCAGATAAAAGCTTCATTCATCAGTTTCCCGACTTCTTCATCTTCAAAAGACTCGCGTTCCATGACATGGCACCAGTGACAGGTCGAGTAGCCGATGGAAAGGAAAATCGGCTTGTCCTCTTTCCTGGCCGTCTCAAAAGCTTCTTCGCCCCAGGGGTACCAGTTCACCGGATTGGCGGCGTGCTGCAGCAGATAGGGACTCTTCTCAAACACCAGCCGGTTGAACTCGGGACCGCCGTCCCTGGGAAGTTTCTTGAGTTCTTCCGGCGAAGGAATCGGCTTACGGCCGCCCTCCCCGTTGGCTTCCGTTGCCTGCTCCTGGGACATGCCTTTATCATTAGAAAATTGCATAAAAAGTACCATGGTTAGGATGATTAAAAGGGAGGAAATAAGCAGTAGGTTTCGTTTGTTCTTCATAGCTCTGTTTTTGGGAGATAATTTTTTAAAAATATAATGAGTGAGGAAGGGAAGTGCAAGCGAAATCGGAGGAATACTAAAAACTAGAATCTGGTTCAATAGATCATTGCGGAGATTAACGAAGTGGTCTCCGCAATGTAATAACTGCATGACGGGAACCGCTATCGCTAAAATTCGGTCACGATCGAAATTTGAATAAAAACGTGTGCAGTTTTAGGATGTTGCTTGGCAGAGGCAGATAAGAAACGAACAGGGTGGTCTTAAAAATAATACTGGAGATAAGCAAAGTAGCTGTTTTTCTGAAGTCCAAACTCGCTGTCACTTGCACCGTTGAAAAAATAGACACTGGTAGAGATTTCTAAATTGGTTGCCAGGGAATAAGTTAAAGCCGGACCAATCAAGGAGCTTCTGTCATTCAAATTAAAAAGGCCGTAGATATTTAAACCGAGCAAAGGCGTAACTGATTTAATTACAGAGGCGGCTGCATAGTGCTTCGCGAAATTAAATATCCGGCCTGAGAGCAAGTCAGCTATAAAAAGAGGATACTTTTCTTTCCTGGTTGTACCCTGGCCGTTGAAATAAAACTCGATGAATGCGTAATAATCATTTGCAAAGCTGTAATCGGCGTTTAGAATGGCACGAAAAAAGTTGGCACCTCTGTCATTCCAAGTATAAGCAAATTCCCCGCGCAAGCCAGCCCCGCCAATGGAACCGGCAAAATCTCCGCCGATGACTCGGTCTTTTTGAAACTCCCCAGCCATTATTGAGAGATCATATTCGCCGAGATTGCTGCTGAAGCGAACTGCAGCGCTGCTTTCTAAATTCTTTCTGCCAGGGGAAAATGCGGCTTCCAAACGGGAGAGGGCGCCAAAGGGGATGACCAAGTGCGCCGCATCGATGCCGCGTTTTTCGGCTAGTTCGATGGCGGCGGGGTTAAACGGGTTGAACAGGTCGGTGGGATTCCAGACGAACCCGGTCCCCCAGGCGATGCGCTGCCTGCCAAGAGTAAGTCCGGTATTTCCAAAATAAAAAGTTGTAAAAGCGCGAAAGAGAGAGCTTTTGTGTTAAAGTATTAAAGTAAATAATCATTGAATATTGTCAAGATATTTACTAAAATGAAGCTGTTTTGGCACTTTAAAAAACTAGAGAACCAGACGACTGAGGAGATATTTACTCCTTGCTTCTCATTTTGATTTTCGCTATTTTCAACACTTAAATTTAACTAGTTTGGATTTTTCACAAATTTTCACCGCAGAGACGCTAAGAATATTTAAGATAATATAAGTTTTTTTTCAAGCAGAGTTTTACTCAAATAGCCAAAAAAAGATGAAGTTGATTTCTTATTTTTCAATACTTTGCGTTTCTGCGTCTCAACGATTTATGAATGATTCGGGCAGTTTATATATTTTCCTCGGGAGTTTCTGAAGGAATAAATTGATAGTCGCGGAGGCTGAATGCGTAAGGTCGGAATCTTTTTTATCTTCCTAGTCCAGATAGTTTGTTTTCAATCCGCTCATGCACAATTCTTCTTTGATAAAGTTGACGAAGACGGCTATTTTGGTTTTGAAAAACCGGTTGGTTTTTATACAAACCCACGATTTAATCGTGTCGAAGGCTTGTTTGCCAATGTTGGCGTCAAATTCCGACCGGAGTCCGTTTCGGGACTACAGTTTTACGGCGACCTCGGGCTTGGTTTCTGGAACGATTCCGGCAAACGATTTCGTTACACCGCCGGCGTTCGAAAAGATTTCTTTGATTTCAAACGTTTAACTGTGGGCGCGGAATATTTCAGAAAATTGGCATCAAATGATAACTGGCTGATCAGCGATGTCGAAAACTCCCTGGCAAGCTTGTTTCTTAGAAACGACCACAAAGACCACTTTGGTAAACAGGGCCTACGGCTTTATGTCGATCATAAGTTTCTGGAGATTCACACGCTCCGATTTGAAGTAGCCAGGCAAACCTACGACGCTCTGGAACGAAATATCGACTGGAGTCTCTTCAAAGGTGATTTCAGTGAAAACCCGAAGAGACTTGACTCCTTTGTTGCGGAGGGCGACGAAACCAACCTGAGATTCATCGCCGCTCTGGACTGGCGCGATAACCCGATCTTCCCTCTCACCGGCTGGTACCTCGAAGGGATTTACGAACACACCGTGGGAGATTTCGACACCGATGGCATTTTTTTTACCATCAAACGATTTCAACAGACCTTCAGCAATCACCGGTTGTTTATTCGCGGCATGGTGGGCGCACGGCGCGGCGATATTGGCGTCAAATCGTCTTTACAGGCTTCGCCCGATACGCTGTTTAAGCAGTACAGTATTGATCTTGGCGGCATCGGCAGCCTGAGAGGCTTTGAGGATAAAGAGTTCACTGGCAACCGCATGGTTATGATGAATGTCAATTACCTGTTTGGCGGCGACATTTTACAAAAAATTCCCTTGCAGGGGATTCCGTTTTTTGGCGCGATCTGGACCGCTCTTTCCCTGGGTGTTTTTGTGGATACCGGCTGGGCCTGGACGACGGATGACCTTGATGACGGGCTTTTCAGCGGTTTTGGCGATCTCGATCTGCAAACCAATGTCGGAATTTCTCTGCTCGCGTTAGAGGGTGTGCTTCGTCTTGATATTGCAAAACGTACGGATCGTTCCCATGATGACATTCGTTTAACGTTCAGACTTTTAAAAACATTTTAAAATATGGACATAGAGAAATCACTGAGTAGCTCAGCGCGGCGAAGCCGCAAGGATAAACTATAAGGAGATAGGCCACGGATTAACACCGATTCGACACGGATAAATGCACTGTGGACGAAAAACAGGACACTAAAATCGTTGGCTTGAACCCATTGCATAAGTTTTAATTTTCAAAGTTTTATCCTCAACCGCTTTAATCATCAGTGTGAATCAGTGGCTAAAATATTCTTTTTATAACCAGGCTCCATGAAAAACTTTGCCAACAAAACACAATGTTGCAGATTTGTTGTACAGGGTTCACCGAGGTTTTTTGACTAATTAATTCTATCAAACACTTCGTATTTCCGTGTTTTTCGCGTGATACCAAATAAATTCCATAGAATCTTACGCCGTGAACATCCTGGTCTCCCTGATTTCTCTGTGTCAAATTGAACTAATAGTCCATGCATTTTTTAACATCTTTTCTAATTCTTTTCTTGTCCTTTTCAGCGATTTTCGCCCAAACAAATAACACCCCCGCCCAGACGGACTCCGCCGCCGGCCAAAGCAAAATCCTGGCGATAATTATCCAGGGCAATGAAAAAACCAAAGAAGAAATTATTACCCGGGAGATGAAGCTCAAGCAGGGGGATAATTTCGATGAAGTTTTGGCGCAGCAAGATCAGCTGCGAATTCAGAATTTGGGAATCTTTAATCGAGTTGAGGTTGCTAATATTCCAACCCAACAAGGCGTGATTTTGGTCGTTACGGTCAGCGAAATGTGGTACATTTTTCCTTATCCCATCGTTTTTAGAAACGACAGGGATTGGAGCCGAATTTCGCTTGGCGCCGGTTTACTTTATACTAATTTCCGCGGCCGGCGGGAAGTGATTGATTTCTCTTTTTGGCTTGGCTTTAACCCTTCGGTCCGATTGGCTTATACAAATCCATGGATACTTGGCAAGCTCAAGTTTTATACCAGCATTTCGGTTTTTGCCAGGAAAATTCGTAATAAATTTTTCACAGGTTTGGAGGCGGATGTAGATGAAGAGCGAATTGGCTTTAACTGGCGAATTGGCAAACGTTTTGGGCACTTTACTTATTTTGATGTCAATATGGGGTACCAACAACTAACGGTTTCACCAGATACATTGAATGTGACACTTTCTTCTTCAGGAAAAGATAGGTTACCGAAAATGGGCTTTTCTTTTACCTATGACTCGCGCGACCTTTGGGAATATGCGCACAAAGGTAATTATATAAATCTCTGGCTTACCAAAACCGGATTTTTTAGCGAAGTGACTGACTACGTCCGGTTTGGGGCGGATCTGAGGAAGTATATTCCAATTGGCCCGACAACGCTGGCTTTTCGGGGAGCAGCAAATTTATCGCGGGGCGAAACACCCATATACGACTGGGTTGATTTCGGATTCTTCACGCGAATTCGCGGTCATTTTAGCGAACGGAAATCTAGAGTCAACCGGGTGATTGGCAGCGCTGAATTCCGTTTTCCAATTCGCAGGATTACTTATCATAACTTGGGACCCTTTGAGTCAATAGGCAGGTACGGATCTAACTTCAGATTCGGAATCAGTGGTGGTCTTTTTGTTGATACGGGTGCCCTCTGGGGTGTATCCGATTATGTTCAGCTTCAAATACAAGATAATAACAAACTTGATACGGGCGATTTTATTTCCGGGTGGGGAGCGGGGTTGCATGTCTTTATGCCTTACAATAACCTTATTCGGCTTGAATACGCCTTTAATGAAGACTGGGATGGCCAGTTTATCATTGACGCCTTGATTACTTTTTAAAATGAAACTCCTCGGCATCGAAACTTCCTGCGATGAAACTGCCGCAGCTGTCTGGCTCGAAGATCGCCTCACTTCCAATATCGTTGCTTCTCAGGAAGTCCACCAAAAGTATGGCGGCGTTGTGCCGGAGCTTGCTTCCCGCGCCCATGTCCAGCTCATTTTGCCGACGGTACAAAAAGCCCTTAAAGAAGCCGAAATTGAAAAAGAACATCTGGACGGCATTGCCGTCACGTTTGGTCCCGGATTGGCCGGCTCTCTATTAGTTGGACTTAATTTTGCCAAAGCGATGGCCTTAGCTCTTGACATCCCGATTATCGGAGTCAATCATATTGAAGGTCACATCTTTTCCAACTCTGTTTTGGGGGAGGGACCGCCGCCGCCGTTTATTGCACTGATTATTTCCGGCGGGCACACCCAATTGGTCCTGGTTCATGAGTGGGGCAAATACGAAATCCTCGGCAAAACCCGCGACGACGCCGTTGGAGAAGCATTCGACAAAGCGGCTAAAATGCTCGAGCTTTCCTACCCGGGCGGCCCGGCGGTGGATAAGTTAGCCGCAACAGGCGACCCCGAATATTTAGATTTTCCCAAGGGCAGAATTAAAGACAGCGAGTTGGATTTTAGTTACAGTGGTTTAAAAACGGCCGTGCTTTATCATTTACAGTCTTTATCACCTGAGGAGCGTGAGCGGAGCAAAGCCGATGTTGCCGCGAGCTTTCAAAAAGCTGCGATTGAAATCCTTATTGAAAATAGTTTAAAAGCGTTGGAAAAGTATCAAATTGATCAACTTGCTTTGGCTGGCGGGGTTGCCTGTAACTCGCTCCTGCGGAATCGGTTAAAGGAAGAAAGCGAAAAGCATGGATTTAAGCTTTTTACTCCGCCACTGAATTTATGCACTGATAACGCCGCAATGATTGTACGCGCCGGCAGGTTTTATTTGGAGCGAGGAGAAAGGTCAGAGTTCAGTTTGAGTCCAGTACCTTCGCTTAGGCTTGATTCTGAAGATTGAATTCCCTACATTTATTTAAGACCGAGGTACAATGCCAGAAATATCTCGATTCTATGGCGTTATTATTCGCATGTTTATGGAACCAAATGCTCCACACCATCGGCCCCATTTTCATGCCTACTATCAAAATGATGTCGCTATCTATGCAATTGATAGTATTGAAATAATCGCGGGTTCATTTCAGATTAGGCAGCAGCGCTTGGTCGAAGCTTGGGCTGAAATACATCAAGAGGAGTTGCTCTCTGATTAGGACCTTTTACAAACAGGACAACCGCCTTTACGAATTGAGCCGCTAAAATAGGGAAAGAAATTATGGAGCATAAGATCTATCGAGTCAAATCTTTTAGAATTATTGGTGACTATAAACTCGTGGTTAAATTTAATGATAACAGCTCACAAACAATAGATTTCAAGCCAATTCTGAAAGGAGGATTATTTGAGCCGCTGCTTGAATTGTCTCTCTTTAATCAAGTCCAGATCGATCCCGAAGTTCAAACGTTGGTTTGGTCAAACGGTGCTGATTTCGATCCGGCTACATTGCACGACTGGCCACAACATGTTGAAGAACTTTCAGAGCGTGCACAGAAATGGACAGCCCAGTAACTTAAGTTGGCTTCAAATCTTTTGACCACCCTATCTGAAATCTCACTGAATACCTCCGGCAGCACTCTCCTGCTCATCATATCCCTTCTTGTGGCAATTGGACTCAGTTATTTTGTCTACCGCAGCACAATTCCGCCTGTGCCTCTCGGTTGGCGAATTTTGCTGATGTCCCTGCGGGCAGCGGTTGTGATGATTATCATCCTGCTTTTGTTCGAACCGATTTTGAGCATCACCCGCAGGAAGCAGGAAAAACCCGTGGTTGCGGTTCTGCTGGACAATTCTGCCAGCATGGCTTTGAACGACCAAAAAGTAAACCGTCGAATCGAGCTGAAGAATACTTTGAACGCGGAGATTTTCCACAGGACCTCGGAGAATTTTAACTTTGCATTTTATCCTTATTCCTACCAGCTTTTTGACGAGTTAGATTCCGTTCCGGATTCGATGACGCTAAACGGCGACGGTACCGATATTCGCCGAGCTTTGGCGGAATTAAAAGAACGGCTTGCGGAGAAATATTTTGGTGCAGCTCTTCTCATTACAGACGGCGCAGACAATCTCGGAGAAAATCCGGCACGATATGCTGCAAATTATGGCGTGCCGATTTACCCAATTGCCATCGGCGACCCTGCTGAGCAAAAAGATGTGCTTATTTCCAATTATGTTACCAACGAAATTGCCTACGCCGGAACGCGCGTCCCGGTCGATGTTTATGTCAGGAGCAGCGGCTTCTCCGGGCAGCGGGTTCAGGTTACTTTAAATCACGCAAATCAAACTTTAGATACACAAATCGTTCAGCTGTCAGGAAACAGCTTCGAACAAAAAGTACGATTGCATTTTTCTCCTGAAAAGGAAGGTGTGTTTAAGTACGAGGTCCGAATTCCCGAGATGGCCGGAGAGCTGACTAAAATCAATAATTCAAAAACCTTTTATATCAAAATTCTGAAGAGTAAATTAAAACTTTTGATCGTTGCGGGGAGCCCGGGCGCTGATTTCCTGTTTTTAAAACGGGCTCTTGAGGCCGATGAAAATTTTGAAGTGCAAAGTTTCGTTGAAAAGAGGAGGGGTCGGTTTTACAACAATTTAATGTTGCCGAATCCGGAGCAACTCGCCAAGTTTGATTGTTTGATTTTGGTAGATTATCCGCGCAGAACCTCGAGAACGGAATCCCTGGAAAAAATTAAAAGCGCGCTGGCGAAAGGAAAACCGCTTTTTGTCCTGTCAGGTAAAAATACAGACTATGCTAAGCTTCTGACTTTGAAAGATTTTATCCCCCTGGCGGCCATTCCGCAAAAAGGCCCTGAGCAAATCATTTATATGAAACAACTACCGCAAGGCGTGCACCACCCCTTGCTGCGCCTTGCAGAGGATGACAGCGAAAACATTAAAAAATGGCAAGAGCTACCGCCCTCATTTTTTAATCTGAACTCTGTCAAACTTCAAAATACCGCCCAATCTTTGGCTGTGTTGGACATGGATCGTTCTGGAGGTTTTCGCCGGCGAGCTTTGCCGCTGGTCGTTGTTCGCAGTTCCGGCAAGCGCAAATCTGCCGCGGTTTTAACCTACGGTCTCTGGCGCTGGGATTTATTGATGTGGGGGGTCGGCAAAAACAATAGCAGCTACCTGACATTTCTGCAAAATACCATCCGCTGGTTAACAACCGACGATGACAGCAAACTGGTGAAAATCGTCGCTAACAAGGAAATTTACCGCAGCGGTGAAGAGGTGAAATTCACGGCGCAGGTTTACTTTGAAGATTACCAGCCGGTTGATGGCGCAGAAGTGACGGTGCAATTGCAAAGCGCCAAGGGCAAACAGAATTTAGCCCTTTCGAACGCGGGCCAGGGACGCTACGAAGGCCGTTTTCAGGTTCTGGAGGGCGGGGATTATGAATTTACCGGGACCGCACATTTGCAAAGCCGGGTTCTCGGCCGTGACTCCGGAAAATTCTCGGTTGAGGAATTCAATCTCGAATACCAGAACACCCGCATGAATGAAGACCTGCTTAAGCGCATTGCCAGTGAGAGCGGCGGGGAATTTTTCACCTCTGAAAATTTTTCCGGCCTGAAAGAAAGACTTACTTTTCCCGATAAATTTATTACTCTCAAAAACGAATGGGAAATCTGGAACCGTCTGCCTCTGCTCATCACCTGTATTTTGCTGCTCAGCGCTGAGTGGTTTATTCGTAAAAGAAAAGGCATGCTGTAG
>SMVB01418250.1_pt1 | contig 11881 bp, 7 predicted proteins | sample 2456461 | NCBI WGS metagenome assembly SMVB01 (sample SAMN11095934, study PRJNA526329) | marine sediment metagenome | biome: Marine sediment; feature: Surficial sediment; material: Deep marine sediment; isolation source: Hadal surficial sediment | place: Pacific Ocean | collected 2014-05 | depth 0-1...
AGGTCTTGATTCGGCTTCGCCACCTTCACCAGCACGGTGCCCGCCCCAGCGAGCGCACCGCCGCGTCGCAAGCACTCGTCGGTACCTTCCATCGCTTCCACGGCAACAATGGCGCAATCCTTCACCACCACGGACTGGCCGATGTCGAGAGCACCGAGTTGCTTGGCGATACGCCACCCGTGGCTGATGTCGTCGTACTCGCGATCGTCTACGCCCCGGGCGGTGAGCGTTCCCTGGCGCACCATGTGGGGCTGCAGAAAGTCGGTGCAGTTGAGCAACTCGATACCAACGCCGGCCATCAGGTTGGCCACCGCCTGCAGCAGGGAATCCGTATGGCGAATCGGAAGCGCCGACAGCAAGCCCTTCATCCCGGCGTTGTCTCCGGACTCGTAGATGCGCTGCTGCTCCACCTTGCCGGCCATCACGGCTTCCCGTACGCCGTCCGTGCTGAGCTGATTCAAGAGGCTCAAAAAGCCGCTGACGTCCCCCCACGGCAGCCAGTGCACCTCGTCGGCGACATCATTGAGGCGGGTCTCCGTGACCCCCTCGATGCCGATTGCGATAACACGCCGGCCCTGCGCCCGCGCCTCCGTGGCGACGACGCACGGCATTTGCGTGCTGCCGGCGATCAGCGCCAGCGGCTCACTTGACGATTCCGTGCTCACTGTTTCGCACGAACTCGACCAACGTGCCGACCTCCGAAGAGCCGAACTGCTCCGCGGCGATGGCAGCGAGGGCCTGGGTGGTATTGAGGCTGCTGCGGAACAGCAGCCGGAAAGCGCGCTTCAGCTCGGCCAGGGTTTCCGCCTCGAACCCGCGCCGCTTGAGCCCCACGCTATTGAGCCCGAAGACCTTGCAGTGGTTGCCCTGCACGGTACAGTACGGCACCACGTCCTTGGTCACGCCGGCGTAGGCGGCAACGAAGGCATGCTGCCCCACCCGGCGAAACTGCTCAACGCCCGAAAAGGCGCCGACGTTCACCGAATCCTCGATGATCACGTGTCCTGCGAGTGTCGCCGCGTTGCCGAAGATCACGTGGTCGCCGATGACGCAATCGTGGGCGATGTGGCAGTACGCCATAAACAGGTTGTCGGAGCCGATACGCGTGACTCCGCCGCCGCCCTCGGTGCCGACGTTGGCGGTAACGAACTCACGAAAGATGTTGCGGTCCCCCGCTTCGAGATACGACACTTCGCCATGGTACTTGAGGTCCTGCGGAATGGTGCCTACGCAGGCGTGCGGAAAGACCTCGCATTGCTCCCCCAATGTGGTGTGGCCCTCGATGACGGAGTGCGCTCCGATACGGGTACCGGCCCCCAATGTCACATGCCGGCCAACGGTCGCGTAGGGGCCCAGGACGACGCCCGTGCCCAGCGTTGCACCATCCTCGATAACCGCCGTGGGGTGGCACTGCCAGCCCCCTTCCGGTGCCACTACGCGGCTCATTTCTCGCCCGCTTCGGACACTTCGACGAGGACCGAAAGGAGCGTCGCTTCGGCGGCCACCTCGCCGTCCACGGTGGCGCGCGCAAAGACTTTACAACTCTTAGAGCGAACGCGCAGCACTTCGACCTCGCAACGGAGCTGGTCGCCCGGCACCACCGGGCGACGAAACCGGACCTTGTCCGCCCCGGCGAAGTAGACGAATCGCCCCCTCATGTCCGCTTCCTCATGAAGAAAGAGCACCGCGGCCACCTGACCCATGGCCTCGAGGATGAGTACCCCCGGCATTACCGGGTTACCGGGAAAGTGCCCCTGGAAAAAGGGCTCATTAATGGTGACGTTCTTGATGCCCACGATGCGCTGGCGCGGCTCCATCTCGACGATGCGATCCACCAGCAGGAACGGGTACCTATGGGGCAGAAGTTCCAAGATACGGCGTATGTCCAGAGTCACTCGCTTGCCTTCTTGCTGTCTTGGAGCGCCGCTTCCAAGCGGCGAACACGCCGGGCCAGATCGGGAAGCCCCTTGAGCGCCGCCATCACTCGGCGCCAACGGGAGACCTCCATGTGCGGGTAGCCGGCTACCACCCCACCGGCCGGCACCGAGCTTGTTACGCCGCTGCCGCCGGCGATCGTCGCACCATCACCGACCCTGATGTGACCCTTCAGGCCCGCTTGGCCGGCAATCATCACGCCGCTGCCGATGACCACGGAACCACCCAGACCGACCTGGCCACACAGGACGCTGTCCTCTCCGACGTCGCAATTGTGGCCGATCTGTACCAGGTTGTCGATCTTCGTGCCGCGCGCCACCCGCGTTATGCCCAGCGCTCCGCGGTCAACACAGGTATTGGCGCCGATCTCTACATCGTCCTCGATGAGCACGCCTCCGACCTGCGGAATCTTCACGTGGCGACCCCCCTCGAGGGCGTAGCCGAATCCATCCGCCCCCAATACCACCCCGGCATGGAGGATCACCCGGTCGCCAAGGCGTACCCTGGGATACAGAGTGACGTTGGCGTACAACCGGCAATCGGCGCCGATGACCGTCCCCTCGGCTAGCACGCAACCGGCACCGACCCGGGTGTTCGATCCCACCATCGCGTCCGGCCCGATTGCGCTTCCCGCACCCACCGACACCCCGTCGGCGAGGCGAGCCGTCGGATCGATGACCGCCGATGGGTGGACCGATTCCCGGGGCGGCGTCTCGGGATAGAAGTGCTCGACTACTGTCGCCACTGCCAGGTAAGGATTGTCTACTCGAATCAGCACCAGGCCGTCGCGTATTCCCGGCGGCGGCGCAAAGCTTTGCGCCACGATGACCGCCGCCGCCTTGGTCATTGCAACCTGGCTGCGGTACTCGGGAAGGGTGCAGAAGCTCAGCTGCTCGGCGCCCGCATCAGCTAGGCCGGCGACGCCCCGCACCGGAATGCCCTCGTCACCGTCCAGTGACCCACCGACCAGGCGAGCGAGATCACCCACCGTCGTCGGCTCCCCCGCCGCAGACGCATCAAAATGTCGTACCAATTGCGAACTCGAAGGAAGAACGCTCCTCGCCGAACTGCGGCAGCGGATCGAAGTTGTAGGCCCAGAAGAAACGGAACGGCACGTTGAAGACCGGCATGAACACGCGAAACTCTAGGCCCGCGGTCTTGCGAAGCTCGCTGAGCGGCAAGGAGAACTGGTCGTCCCAGACGGCACCGGCGTCGTGGAACACGGCGATACGCACCGGATTGGCGAGCGCGAAGATGTACTCGATGTTGTACTGGATGGCACGGGTGCCGCCGATTATGTTGCCGAACTGGTCCACCGGCGAAATCGACCGTAGCTGGGTACCGCGCACCGACGTGCTCCCGCCGAGAAAGAAGCGCTCGAAAATCGGAATAATCGACAGATCACCGAACCCCTCCACCGCACGGAGGTCGACGTGGAACGCGAAGATCTGCGAGACGTTGGCGCCCACACCTTGGCCTTCGACCTTGGTGGGTACGTACCAGGTGGTGGTGACGATGCTCTTCCAAAAGTCCAGCGTACCGCCCAGCGGTCCGCCGGCGAGCTCCAAGGAAGCCGTGTGTCGACGGCCGCGAGCCGGGTTGAAGGGGTTGTTGATGGAGTTGAAAACAATGTTCGGGCGGACGCTGCTCGTGGTGCGCTCCCCCTGGGTGAAAAACAAGGAGTTGAAGATCGGATTGGAGAGCCCGAAGAACGAGTTGCTGAGGTCACCGATGTCGATGAAGGTGTAGTTGTATTCCAGAAAGAGCGTAGTGAATTGGCCGCGGTCGAGGGGAAACCCGACGCGCGTCGAAATACCGCTGCTCTGCTGGCGGAAGTCGATGTAATCGAGATTCGAGCGGAACAGGTCGACGCCGAATCGAATGTTCTTGTCGAATAGATAGGGCTGCGAAAAGGACAGCCGGGCGCTGGTGGTGCGACCGCCAAACTGGCCGCTGAACGAGAACGTCTGGCCACGGCCGAAAAGGTTGCGCGTAGAATAGCCGAGCTGCACGAAGGCGCCCTCGAGCGCCGAGACCCCGCCGCCGAAGCTGATCTGGTTACGCCCCACCTCGGAAACGCGCATCTTGATGTCGAGCTCGCCGGCGCGCTGCGGAACACCGGCCTGCAACTGCGCGGGATCGAAGACCTCGCCGGCGGCGAGCCCCACGCCTCCGGGCTGCTCCACGATGGTGACCTCTTCCTCGATTTTGTCGAAGTAACCGAGTTGCTGGATCTTGAACTTGCTAGCTTCGACGCGCCCCTGGCTCCACAGGTCGTTCTCGTTGATCTGCAGGTTGCGGCGCATGACGTAGTCGCGCGTGTTGGTGTTGCCCTCAAACTCGATACGCCGCACGGTGTACAGCGAGTTTTCGTTGACGATGTAGCGGATGTCGGCGACTGGTTCGCCGGGGTGGGGCTCCGGCACCACGGCGATCTGGATCTGGAAGTAGCCGACGTTGCTGTAGAAGTTCTCGATCGCCTTTTGGGCGTCCACCACACCCTTTACGTCGATCAGGTCGCCGCTGGAGAAGGGCACCAGGGAGATCAGGTCGGCGTCGGTAAAGCGCTCGTTGCCCTCGATGAGGATTTCGCCGAGGCGATACTGCGGCCCTTCTTCGATGGGAATCCGCACATATAGTCGCCGGGTGTCGGCCAGCGGCCACATCTGAGCGATGTCGTAGACCTCGATCTCCGGATCGCCGAAGGCGACGTCGAGGTAGCCCAGTCGCTTGTACTCGTTCGAGATGTTGAACGAGTCGAACTCGTAGCCGGACGGCGAGTAGCGATCATTTTTCACCAGGAACGAGAAGAGCCAGTGCTCGCTGGTCTTCTTCGCCATCCAGCGCAGCTCCTTCTGGGTGAACTGCGTCGCACCATCGAAGTAAACGTTCTCGATGCGCACCGTGTCGCCCTCGACGACGTCGTACACCGCGTCGACACCGGACCCCGGCCCCGCCGTGCGCCGCTCGGCGTAGGTCACCTGCACGAACTGCAGGCCCTCGTCGCCCTGCAGCATGGTGGTGAGCACGTCCCCGGCGTGCCGCATGCGTTGCCGGTTGATCGGCTGATCGATGGTCACCGGCATCTGCAGCAGCTCCATACGTTCCAACAAGTCGTCGACATCACCCTTGTCGGAACCCTCGATAACAATGGCGCGCAGCAGCGGTCGCTCCTTGACCATGAGGATGATGTCGATGCCCCCGTCGACCCGCACCCAGGTCATTTGGATGTTATCGAAGAAATTCGAGTTCAACAGCGTGCGGAAGTCGCCCTGGGCGGTCGCCCAGTCGAAGGGCTCGCCCTCGCGCAACGTCATGAAGAACTTGACCATGTCGCTCTCGTACGCCACGTTGCCGCGCACCTCGACGTGGAGGATGGTCTCGCCCTGCGGGGCTTGCACCTGGACGCCCTGCAGGCGGGCGAGCCTCAACCCCCGGTAGAGACTCCAGTAGACGCTCGTGGCGCGGGCCTCGAAAGGCCCGGCAAACCCGCCGGCAGCCTTCTCCGGCGAGCCCGAGAAGGCGTGCGCCGGCAACACTACAACCAAGGACAACAGGGCGATCGCGGTGACCAGCAGAGCCCGCAGATGTCGGGAAGAAACGGAACGCGTTGCTGTGGCCATTGGAGTCGTCAGGGGGGATTGAGCGAAGAAGACCGAACGGTGAAATAGTAGCTTACATTGGGCGCTTCTGCCCGGCGGCGGCAGCGCACGCTGAACGGCTACTTGGCGACCGGTTGCTCCTCCTCTTCCAGCTTGCCCACTTTAAAAGCAAGGCCCTCATTGCCCACCGTCACCTCGACGCGATCACCGGCGGTGATCCGGCCGCAGATGAGCTCCTCTGCGAGCTTGTCCTCGATATGCTTCTGGATGGCACGTCGCAGCGGGCGGGCGCCATAGCTGCGATCGCTGCAGGTCTGGTCGATCATCCACTGGAAGGCAGAGTCTTCGAGCGCGATCTGGATGTTCTTCGCCGCCAGGTTGACGTTCACCTCGTCAACCATCAGCCGGATGATCTTGACCAGGTGGGTGTCGTCCAACGCATGGAACACGATGATCTCGTCGAGGCGATTCAGGAACTCCGGATTAAAGGTGCGCTTGACCTCCTCCAGCACCCGGCCGCGCATTTCCTGATACGTCGTCTCCTCGTCGCTGCTGCGGAACCCGAGTCCGCCCCGCTCTATGTGGCGGGCTCCGACGTTCGACGTCATGATGATGATGCAGTTCTTGAAATCGACGGTGTTCCCCAGCGCGTCGGTCAGGTGCCCCTCTTCGTACACTTGCAACAGGATGTTGAAGATCGACGGGTGCGCCTTCTCGATCTCGTCGAGCAACACGACGCTGTAGGGCTTGCGCTGAACGCGATCGGTGAGTTGCCCGCCCTCTTCGTGACCGACGTATCCGGGGGGCGAACCGATGAGCTTCGACACCGAGTGCTTTTCCATGTACTCGGACATGTCGAAGCGCAGCATGGCGTTCTCGTCGCCGAACAGGAAGGCGGCCAGCGCGCGGGCCACCTCGGTCTTGCCCACACCAGTGGGGCCGAGGAACAAGAACGAGCCCATTGGCCGCTTGGGATCCTTGAGGCCGGCGCGCGAGCGACGGATGGCGCGGGACACCACCTCGACTGCTTGCTCCTGCGCCACGATACGCTTGTGCAGCTCGCTCTCCATGTTGACCAGCTTGTCGAGCTCCTCCTCGCGGATGGAGCTGATCGGAATGCCGGTCCAGGTGGACACCACGCGCTCGACGTCCTCCTTCGAAACCACCGGCGGTTCCGACTCGTCTTCCTCGTTGGCAAGCCGCGCCCGCAGCGTTTCCAGCCGCTCCCGCTCCTGCTGTTCCTGGTCGCGATAGTAGGCGGCCTTTTCGAATTCTTTCTCCTTGATGGCAGCATCGACCTGCTCCGCGATGGTCTGCAGCCGCGTCTCGATTTCCTGCAGCTGCGCCGGCGCTGCTGCCGCAGCCAACTTGACCCGCGCTCCGGCCTCGTCGAGAACATCGATGGCCTTGTCGGGCAGGAAGCGATCGCTGATGTAACGGTGGCTCTGATGCACCGAGGCGGCGAGGGCCTCATCGTCATACACGACGCCGTGGTACTCCTCGTAGCGGTCGCGCAGGCCGTAGATAATGCGCAGCGTCTCTTCTTCGGTGGGCGGGCTTATCTTCACGCCCTGGAAGCGTCTCGCCAACGCCCGGTCCTTCTCGATATGCTTACGGTTCTCCTTGGGGGTGGTGGCACCGATGCACTGCAGCTCACCGCGCGAAAGGGCCGGCTTCAGAATACCGGCGGCGTCCAGCGACCCCTCCGCTGATCCCGCACCGACCAGCGTGTGCAGCTCGTCGATAAAAATCAGGATGTCTGGATTGTCGACGAGCTCCTTCATGATGCTCTTGAGGCGCTCTTCGAACTGCCCGCGATACTTGGTACCGGCGACGACAGCGGAGATGTCGAGCGCCAGGATGCGCTTGTCGTAAAGGAAACGCGGCACGTCGCCGGTAACGATCTTGCGCGCTAGTCCTTCGACGATGGCCGTCTTGCCGACGCCGGGCTCGCCGATCAATACCGGGTTGTTCTTGGTGCGTCGGCACAGGATCTGGATGGCGCGCTCGAGCTCCGGCTCGCGGCCGATCAGCGGGTCGAGCTTGTCCTTGGCCGCCAGCGCCGTCAGATCTCGCGAAAACTCCGACAGAAAGGGCGTGTCTTTCTTCTTCTCGGTAAGGTTCTTCTCCTTGAGCAGGTACAGGAGATCCTCACGCGCCGTGGTAAGGCGCATGCCCTTCTCGAGCAGAATACGGGAGGCCAGGGACTTCTTCTCACGCAGCAGCCCGAGCAGGATGTGCTCGGTCCCGATGTACTTGTGGAACAACTTCTCGGCTTCTTCGGCGGCGTACGCGAGGACGCGCTTGGACTCCACGGACAGCGGAATTTCCACCGAAGTGGAGATCTTCTCGCGCACGCTGGTGCGCGCCTCGATCTCTCCGCGGATGTCCTCGGGCTCGATCTTGGAACGGCCAAGGAGCTGGCCGGTGAGCCCGTTGTTCTCCCGAATGAGACCCAGCAACAGGTGCTCGGTCTCGATCGTACGCGAGCCCAATTGACTGGCCTCGTAGCGCGCAAAAAAGATTACGCGCCGTGCCCGTTCCGTGTAGCGTTCGAACATTGCTTCGCCGGCCAGGGCGTGTACGGCCCCAACGACGGTTTCTTGACGGGGCGCGCGCCCCTAGCGTTTGCGCGAGCCACCCGCGATGCCTCTGAAACCGTCGTACAAACCCAGTATAGCCGACCCTCTCGCGCTGCAACAAGACAAGCCATGGCGGGTCGAGCGCAGGGCTTTCGCCTGTCAGCCCACCCCAATTCACCCGTCAGCCCACCCCAGCAGGGTGCGCTAGCCCGCATTTCTCAACCGATGGCCACTACGCCACCGATGGAGACGTCCGGTCTATGTTCCTACGTCTGGGCGGCGCCCCGCGGCCGCTCTTCGAGCCGTCCCCCCGGCTGCATGTACAGCACCCGGTCAAAGCCTTCCAGCAGCGCCTCGTTATGCGTCGCCATGACGATGGCCGCGCCACGCTCCTCCTGAACCCGTGCGAACACGTCCATGACGCGCTTGCCGGTATCCAGGTCCAGGTTCCCGGTGGGCTCGTCGGCCAGCAGCAGGCTCGGATCCCGCACCAATGCGCGGGCGATGGCAACCCGCTGGCGCTCGCCACCGGAAAGCTGCGACGGGAAGTGGTGGCCGCGGTTTTCGATCCCTACCTGCGCCAGCAAATCGCTGGCGCGCTCACGCACGTCCCTGGTCTCACGACCGACGAGCAACGGCATCATGACGTTTTCCAGCGCCGTGAACTCCGGCAAGAGCTGGAAGAACTGGAAGACGAAGCCGACCTCCTGGTTGCGGTAGGCGGCGAGTTGCCGCTCGCTCATCTGCGCCAATACCTGGCCGCGGAAGGCGATGGAGCCCTCGTCAGGATGGTCCAGCCCGCCGAGCAGATGCAGCAACGTGCTTTTGCCGATACCACTGGCGCCCAACACAGCGATGCGCTCGCCGGCGCCGATCTCGAGGTCGGTGGCGGTGAGCACCTCGAGGACGTCCTCCCCGGAGGGGTAGCGCTTCGCCACCCCGCGAGCGCTAACCACCACATCGGTCGTCGGTGCCGCCGCCAACACGGATGCCGCCTCATTCATAGCGCAGCGCCTCGACCGGATCCAATCGACTGGCGCGCCAGGCCGGATACAGGGTGGCGAGAAACGACACCGCCAGCGCCATCAGCGCGATCACGGCGAAATCCACCGGCCGTATGACGAACGGCACGTGCGACAGGTAGTAGATCGACTCCTCCAGCGAGATGAGCTGGTAGCGGTCGGCGATCCACGACACCCCGACGCCCAACGTCAAGCCACTCGCGGTACCCACGAACCCGATGAACAGGCCCTGTAAGATAAACACGTAGAGGATGCCGCGTCGCCGCGCCCCCATCGACACCAGGATGCCAATATCCCGGTTCTTCTCCATCACCATCAGCACCAGCGTCGCGACGATATTGAGCGCCGCAACGAAAACGATGAGGCTGATAGTGACGAACATGGCAAGGCGTTCGAGCTGCAGCGCCGAAAAGAACACCACATTCATCTGCTTCCAATCCATCATCGTAAAGGCGGGGCCGACGCGCTCGGAGATATCCGCCATCACCGCCTCGGTGTCGTAGATGTCCTCGACGCTGACCTCGACGAAGGTCACCACGTCGGCGCGCCCGGCGTCCGTGCCTTCATTGGTGGCGTTGCGGTAGAACATCCGCTGCGCGGTGCGCAGGTCGACCAGCGCCCAGTTGTTGTCGTACTCATACATGCCGGCTTCGAAGATACCGACGACACGCAAGTCCTCGAAGCGGAACCAAGAACTTCCGAACGGCGTCAGCATGTTGGCGTCGTAGATCGCGACCTGCATCTGATCACCGACGCGCAGCAGCAGGTTGTCGGCCATGTCGCGGCCAATGATCACGCCTTCGGTTTCACCTCGCACCCTCAGGTCATCTGCCGTGCCCTCGACGACGCGGTCCAACAGATCGGTGGTGGCGTTGTCCGGATCGATGCCTTTGAACATGGCAAACACCTGCTTGTAGCTGTTGTTGATCGCCGCCGGTTGCAGCACAACCCCCGAGGCGTTGACCACGCCGTCCGCCTCGCTGGCGCGGCGGACGACCTCGTCGTAGTCGGCCATCGGCGCGCTGCCGGCGCTCCAAATGACGATGTGGGCGTTGGCGCCGATGATCTTCGATTGGATGTCCTGCTGGAAGCCGGTAAGCAGCGCCAGGGCGATCACCAGCGCTGCCACGCCCACGGCGATGCCGAGCACCGAAACAAACGAGACGATCGACGTGAACGCCTGCTTGCGGCGCGCCTTGAGGTAACGCAGGGCGATGAATAGCTCGTATCGCTTTGGGCTCATGGCAACACGTTACTCGATTCGGCCCCGCCGAGCGGAGCGGGGCCGGCGGCATAGAGGGCACCGCGCAGAGCTCTTCAGCACCCTGCTAGTCGACCCCTTTGGGTTTCAGCAATGGAAACAAGATAACGTCGCGGATCGACGGGGAATCGGTTAGCAGCATCATGAGGCGGTCGATACCGACGCCAAACCCCGCCGCCGGCGGCATACCGTGCTCCAGCGCGCAGATATAGTCCTCGTCGACACGCTGCTCGGAAAGCTCCTTGGCGCTCGCCTTGCCCATCTGCTCCATGCGGGCACGTTGCTCGCGCGGGTCGTTGAGCTCCGAATACCCATTGCCGGCCTCCAATCCGCCGCAGTAGATCTCGAAGCGCTCCACCAAGTCCTCGTCGTCCGGAGCGGCCTTGGCGAACGGCGACACATCGCGCGGGAAATGCGTGATGAAGGTCGGCGAGATCAGCGACGGCTGCACGAAGCGGCCCAGCGCTGCCTCCCACATGTACCCCAGGCTGAGCTCGGCGGCCGGCACGTCGCGTTCCGACAGCCAGGCGCGCATCCCCGCCTCGTCGTGTAGCAGCGCTTCCGGAACCCCGCCGATCTCGACCAGCGCGTCGGCGAATCGCAGGCGCTTCCAAGGCCGCTGCATCGACACTACATGGCCTTGGTACTCGAAATCTGTCGTTCCCAGCACCGCCTCCGTGGTCACCGTCAACAGCTCTTCGACGAACTCCATCATGCGCCGGTAGTCCCAGTAGGCGGCGTAGAACTCCAGCATGGTGAACTCGGGGTTGTGCTGGGTCGATATCCCCTCGTTCCGAAAACTTCGGTTGAGCTCGTAGACGCGCTCGAGCCCGCCGACCAAGAGGCGCTTGAGGTAGAGCTCGGGAGCGATGCGCAGGTAAAGGTCGATGTCGAGGGCATTGTGATGTGTGGTGAACGGGCGCGCCAAGGCGCCGCCGTATTGTGGCTGCATGATCGGTGTCTCCACCTCGATGAAGGCATTGGAATCGAGGTGGGCCCGCAGGGCGCGCAGGGCCGCCGCGCGCTGACGAAACACCTCGCGCACCTCGTCATTGGCGGCAAGATCCAGGTAGCGTTGCCGGTAGCGGATCTCGGTGTCCTTGAGGCCGTGCCATTTCTCCGGTAGCGGTCGCAGCGCCTTGGCCAGCAGCGTATAGCCTTCGACCTTGACGGTGAGCTCGCCGCTGCGGGTGCGCATGAGCACACCTTCGACGCCAACGAAATCACCGAGATCGAGTCCCTGCCAGGCGGCGTACCCTTGGTCACCGAGCTCGTCGCGCCGTATGTACAGTTGGAGGCGACCGCTGCCGTCGCTGATGTCGGAGAACGATGTTTTGCCGTGCCCTCGGGCGCTGACGATACGACCGGCCAGCTTGACACGCTCTGCCGCCTCGTCGAGCTGCTCGCCGTCGAAACGGTCGAAGCGCGCGCGGATGGCGACGAGGGAAGCATCGACGTCGTAGCCGCGCGGGAAAGCAT
>SMVB01454102.1_pt1 | contig 11881 bp, 11 predicted proteins | sample 2456461 | NCBI WGS metagenome assembly SMVB01 (sample SAMN11095934, study PRJNA526329) | marine sediment metagenome | biome: Marine sediment; feature: Surficial sediment; material: Deep marine sediment; isolation source: Hadal surficial sediment | place: Pacific Ocean | collected 2014-05 | depth...
CATGGTGGAGAAGAAATTTTTGTTTTAAAGGGTGAGTTTATTGATGAACACGGTCGTTATCCGAAAGGAACTTGGATTAGAAGCCCTCATTTATCGACACATTTCCCATTCGTTGAAAAAGAAACAATAATATTCGTTAAAACAGGTCACTTGCTGAACCATAAATAAGTTTAATAAAGCGGTTCTGTTATTTTAATGGAAAACTTTGGTCCAAGTGCCGGGAGGTCGAAGTCAGGAGAAGAAAGAAAATATTCCCAAAATCTGTAAATGTTACTGTTTCTTATTCCTGCATTGGGTTTTTCCCCTTTATTTCTTCGCTCTCCGGTCTTCCGACCTGCCTGGCAGTAGGCAGACTTCTGACACAATTTTGTATCTTTCATTAAACCTGCCTGCGGCAGGCAGGTTCAAGGTAAAACCTTAAAAGTTATAATATCTAAACGATTTACTGCTGGCGCTTAATTAAATTTAGCGCTGATCCTGCCTTAAACCATTCAATTTGATTTTCATTGTAGGTATGGTCGGTAATAATTTTGTCTTTTGATCCATCTTCATGATTGAGAACAAGAGTCAATTGCTTATTGGGAGCAAAGTGTTCTAAATCAATAATGTCAATGGTATCATTTTCCAGTACTTTATCATAATCAGATTCCTGACTAAAAGTTAATCCAAGCATTCCTTGTTTCTTCAGATTGGTTTCGTGAATTCTCGCAAAAGATTTTGTTAACACAACTTTAACTCCCAAGTGTCGTGGCTCCATTGCTGCGTGCTCTCTTGAACTTCCTTCACCATAATTATGATCGCCGACTACTATACTACTAATTCCATTCGCTTTGTAGTCTCGTTGAACATTTGGAACACTGTCATATTCACCGGTTAATTGGTTTTTTACTTTGTCCGTAGCGTCATTGAAAAAATTCATAGCGCCGATCAACATATTATTGGATATATTGTCTAAATGTCCTCTAAATCTCAACCATGGGCCCGCCATAGATATGTGATCGGTAGTGCATTTTCCCTTAGCTTTAATTAACAATTTTAAACCGATAAGATTTTTTCCATCCCATGCCTTGAAGGGAGTCAGTAATTGTAATCTTTCTGAATCCGGATTAACAGTTATTTCTACATCACTTCCATCTTTTGCCGGCGGCTCATAACCTGCATCCTCGACTGCAAATCCTTTTGATGGCAATTCAAAACCCGATGGTGGGTCAAAGAGTACCTTTTCTCCATTTTCATTAATCAAAGTATCCTTTAATGGATTAAATGTTAAATCTCCGGCAATAGCCAGGGCTGTCACTAATTCGGGTGATCCTACAAACGCATACGTATTCGGATTTCCATCAGCTCTTTTGGCAAAGTTCCTGTTGAAAGAGTGAACAATGGTGTTTTTCTCCTCTTTATCAGCGCCGGGTCGATCCCATTGACCAATACATGGACCGCACGCGTTGGCAAATACATTGCCCCCAATTTTTTCAAAAGTGTCAATAAATCCATCTCGTTCAATTGTATAACGAACCTGCTCAGATCCCGGCGTAATGGTAAACTTCGATTTTGTCTTCAGGTTTTTATTTATTGCTTGTGCGGCCACGGATGATGCCCTTGAAATATCTTCGTAAGATGAGTTTGTACAAGACCCAATCAATCCAACCTCGATTTTAGTAGGCCAGCCATTTTTCTTAGCTTCTTCAGCCATTTTGGAAATGGGTGTAGCCCTGTCTGGAGTAAACGGCCCGTTTAAGTAAGGCTCCAATTCAGTTAGATTGATTTCAATGACTTGATCAAAATATTTTTCAGGATCGTTATAAATTTCCGTATCAGCCGTTAAATGTTCGGCTACAGAATTCGCAGCTTCAGCCACATCATCTCTTTCGGTAGCACGCAAATATCTTTCCATGGATGCATCATAGCTGAATGCAGAAGTTGTTGCACCTATTTCAGCTCCCATATTACATATTGTTCCCTTTCCTGTACATGACAGAGATTCAGCGCCATCTCCAAAATATTCTACAATACAACCTGTTCCCCCTTTAACGGTCAGAATACCTGCCACCTTTAGGATAACATCTTTTGCTGAAGTCCAACCACTCAACTTTCCGGTTAGTTTAATGCCAATTAATTTCGGGAATTTTAATTCCCATGCCATACCGGCCATTACATCTACCGCATCAGCGCCCCCCACTCCTATTGCGACCATGCTCAAACCACCAGCATTAACAGTATGAGAATCTGTACCAATCATCATGCCTCCGGGAAAAGCATAATTTTCCAACACTACCTGGTGAATAATTCCAGCGCCAGGCTTCCAAAAACCTATTCCATATTTATTGGAAACTGTGGAAAGAAAGTTGAATACTTCATTGTTTCTATTAATAGAATCCTGCAGGTCTTGAGTAGCGCCCAATTTTGCCAGAATTAAATGATCAGCGTGAACTGTGCTCGGAACTGCAACCCGGGATTTTCCTGCTTGCATAAATTGCAAAAGCGCCATTTGAGCCGTTGCATCCTGCATTGCAACACGATCAGGAGCAAAATCAACATACGATTCGCCTCTTGTAAAATCTGCTAATGATTTTTGATCAAATAAATGGCTGTAAAGAATTTTTTCTGTAAGTGTGAGAGGTTTGTTCAACGCTTTTCTGGCCGCTTCAATTCTTTGTCCCATACGTGCATACACTTCCTTTATTATTTCAATATCAAATGCCATCTGTTGTATTTTTAGGAATTAATAGTAATTACAATTTGATTGAACTACAAATGTACTAAGTTTTCACAAATCCTGAATAAGTTCATTTCTTTATTTGAGGGGATGACAGCAGCAATGCAAGAAAGTGAAAAGAACTGGTATTTTGCTATTCCGCACTGTAAGAAATTGAGGTATTAAATGGTATGGATTTATTCCCAGAAAATAAAAATGAAAAAATCGATTACGATGAATATTGTAATTATCTAAAACTTAAACCTATACCGGCTGAAATGATCTGATATTCTTGCAAGGTATAATCGCCGTGAATAGTAAACAGTCCAAATTTAAGTCTTAATCCACCTGTTGCTCTCCATGAATTTTCATTATAATTCAGGTCAACCGGATCCGTAATTGAAAAGGTAAGCGCTGGGTTTAATTCGTCTTCAATTATGTATGTGCCATTCATTTTTAATGAAGATGTCACGCAACTGTAGCCTACTGCTGCATAAATCGTAAGTACGGATATTTTCTTAGAAACAATTCCCTGCACGGTCCAGTTGTTGATATTGAATATTGCCTCCTGATTTTCTCCGCCTGATTCAATATCTGACATTTGGAACGAATTATCAAATCCGCTGAAAGCGCCCAATAACGAAATATCAATTGGAACTCTTTTGATAACCGGTATCCACTGTTTTATATCATGTTTTATTCCCATACCGAACACGCTGGTTTTGAAATCTCCAATAGTGATCTCCGGAGTATATCTGATGATAATATCCGTATTTTTAAAAGTTCCAATCCCTACCTGAACCATTGGCGAAGGAATTACATTATACCCAATCTGTTCTTTAATTCCCAAACCAGTCGGTCTGTATGTGCCTCGAATGGTCTGGCCGGTATTTTCATCTTTATACGAAAAGGTAAGTTGTGCACCATTTCCTTCATCCGGGCCCATTATAGTAGGTATTTGATTCGTTTCTCCAGTGCTGGTAACATTAGTGTAATCAGCTGGATTGAATATAAATAGTTCTTTTGATGTAGGGATAACCGTCATATTGGCGGATATCGTAAGATCAAAACCAAGCATTTTATGAGGTTTGGCTGTATTATACCATGAATTTGACATGCCATATGAAAATCCTACTACAATTGGTTCCATATAATTACCAATTAACGTAGATGCATCATCTGCTCCGGCTCTTAGAAATGAATCGAAATTTAAATTCTGCGCATTTATCTGATTAAAAATGATTACTAAAAATAAGACGGATAGTAAAACTTTCCTTGTCTTTTTTAATGCTAAAAACATACTATTTGGTATAAAAAATTCAAGTGTAAATACCAGACAAACTGAAATTGTAACATGGTAAAATCAATTAAAAAAGTACATTTTGGATCGTTTGAAAATTTGAATTTCAAAATTTGCAATTATCGTTTGGAAAAAACTTTAATGATAATTATTATTGCATGATAATATTTATTAAATAATAATTATTCTTACTTGGGCCTTGGCAAATTAGATATAGCAACAAAAGCAATTGCAGAAAAAGGATTGAAAATTACGCATCAGCGAATTGTGGTGTTTCAAGCCATTATGGGTACTGACAAGCATCCAACCGCAGAGCAGATTTTTGATTTAATAAAAGAAAAGAATCCTTCAATCTCATTGGCGACTGTGTATAAGACCTTAGAGACATTTGTTGAGAATAAGCTGATAAATAAAGTTTCCACCCCCCAGGGCACCATGAGGTATGATCCAAGAATTGATAATCATAACCATATTTACATATCAAATACAAATGAAATCATGGACTATGATGATGATGAATTAAATGAAATTCTTAGAAAATATCTTACTAAAAGAAAGTTTAATAATTTGAATATTACTGATTTTAAACTTCAAATAAAAGGCGAAAAAATTAATCCCAAAAAGGGAATATCCATAACTTAATTAATAGAAATAAACTTTTAAAATTATGTCATTAGTAGCAAAAAAAGCTCCATTATTCACAGCTCCCGCCGTAATGAACGGCAATGAAATTGTTGAAAATTTTTCACTGGAGAGTTTAATTGGTAAGAAGGAAATTGTATTGTTCTTCTATCCAAAAGATTTTACATTCGTTTGTCCAACCGAAATATTATCATTCCAACAACTTTTACCTGAGTTTGAAAAAAGAAATGTGGCGGTTATTGGGATATCAACAGATACAGAAGAATCTCACCTGGCATGGTTGCATACACCAAAAAATAAAGGTGGAATAGAAGGTGTTACTTACCCATTAGTTGCAGATACGGCTAAAACTATTGCAGCAAATTATGGTGTTTTAGGAGGCGATTGGGATTACGATGATAAAGGAGATTTAATTTTTGATGGTACGCCAATCGCGTTTAGAGGCACATTTTTGATTGATAAAGAAGGAATTGTAAGGCATGAATATATCAACTTTTTCCCATTGGGAAGAAATATACATGATACATTACGTATAGTTGACGCGTGGCAATTTACTGTAGAAAACGGTGAAGTATGTCCCGCAAACTGGGCAGAAGGAAAAGATTCCATGAAAGCAACCAGAGACGGCGTCGCTGAATATCTTTCAACGCATTAAGAATAACATAATTTTTTTAATTCAAAACCCTCTCATTGCAGAGGGTTTTTTATTTTTGTGAAAATCAAACTATTTGAAACGAGTATTTTACGATATAGCTTTATTCCTTTTTCCGATTTTGCTAAGGCTTGTTAGCCCTTTCCATCCAAAAGCGAAATTGATGATAAATGGAAGAGAAGATTGGGAAGAAGAATTAAAAAATAATATGTTCGATGGCCCTAAAATATGGTTTCATTGTGCTTCCCTTGGCGAATTTGAGCAAGGGCGACCATTGATTGAACTTATAAAAAAGACCTATCCTGATTATGGCATTTTCATCACTTTTTTTTCTCCCTCCGGATATGTGATAAGAAAGAATTATGAAGAGGCAAATTTCATTAGCTATCTCCCATTCGACAGTAAAAATAATGCAGCAAAGTTCATTGGGCTACTTAATCCTTCTTTAGCAATTTTTATAAAGTATGAGTTTTGGTATTATTATCTGTCGGAATTAAAAAATAGAGGAATACCAACCTTTTCAGTTTCAGCCATTTTTAGACAAGAGCAACAATTCTTCAAAAAGAATGGTCAGTTTTTCAGGAAGATGCTTGAATGCTTTGATCAATTTTTTGTACAAAATGAAACTTCCAAATATCTTTTGAATGAACAGGGATTTAACAATGTAACAATTTCCGGTGATACAAGATTTGACAGGGTGAAGGAGATTTGCAGCAACCCAACTAAAAATGAGATTGCAAGAAAGTTTAAAGGCCATGAAAAAATCATGATTATTGGAAGCAGCTGGCCAGAAGATATTAATGTATTATTACCTGTAATTAATAGTTCGGAGTATAAAATGAAATTTATCATTGCTCCCCATGAAATTGAAAAAAGTAAAATCAAAAAATTATGTAGTGAGATTACTACAGATTTTCAACTTTATTCTCAAGCCAATAATGCTACAATTCATCAGAGCAGGGTGCTTATTATTGATAACATTGGCATTTTATCTTCTTTATTTCAATATGGTGATATAGCGTACATAGGTGGGTCATTTGGAGATGGTCTTCATAACATTTTGGAAGCTGCTACATTTGGAATGCCGGTTATTTTTGGACGAGGACAGGATAATCACAAATATCAGGAAGCTGTTGATTTGGTTGAGTTGGGTGGAGCATTTGAAGTATCTGATTCCAATGAATTGAAAAAGGTATTGAATACTTTATTTGACAACGCCTCAAATCTTGACAAAGCATCGAAAATAAGCTCGGATTATATAAATAAAAATGCAGGCGCTACAGGCAGGATCATGGATTATTTAACTAATCATCTCAACTAATGGAGGGTCTGGTAACTAAATCCACCGGCTCATGGTATGATGTAAAAACACAATCAGGAAAAATAATCAATTGCAGGGTTAGAGGGAAACTAAAAATAAAAGGATTGAAAGTTACAAATCCTGTTTCTGTGGGCGATCATGTCCAGTATGATCTTGAAGAAAATGAGCAGGGGATCATTCATACAATTTTACCCAGGACGAATTATCTCATTCGCAGATCTACCAGAAAAAATGCCTTTGGACATATATTGGCAAGCAATATTGATATGGCTGTGGTGATTGCAACAATTTCTTTCCCTCGCACATCTCTTGGTTTTATAAATCGGTTCCTCGTTGCAGCAGAATCATTCAGAATACCTGCTCTACTTGTATTTAATAAAACGGATATGTGGGGAAAAGAAGAAATGCAATATGCAGATGAACTTCAGGAATTGTACAAGAAAATTAATGTTGATTTTATAACGATGTCTGCAGTGACCGGATATCATCTCAATCTTTTCAAAGAGAAATTATTCGGTTCTATATCACTTATTGCAGGTCATTCCGGCGTTGGAAAATCAACTATTCTAAACTTGCTCTCTACGGAAATAAATCAGAAAACATCAGAAGTATCAACTTTTGCAAACAAAGGTACCCATACTACAACATTTGCCGAAATGTTTGAGATTGATGAAAATACCTATGTTATTGATACTCCGGGAATAAAAGAGCTTGGACTAATGGACATATACAATGAAGAAATCAGCCATTTCTTCCCTGAAATGCGAGACCTTTTTGGAAAATGTAAATTTCATAATTGTACGCACACGCATGAACCAAATTGTGCAGTAATAAAGGCTGTGGAAAATGGAGAAATTGCCATGTCAAGATATGAGAGTTATCTAAGTATGATGGAAGGTTTTGATAGTCACCGATGATGTGATTCATTTGAATTTAAATGCAATAACAAAATATACTACAATTGGAATAAATGATGCGATAATTAGCACGACCAAATATTGAATATTCAAGCCCACCGTCATTTCATTGGCAATGTTAATAGTCTGATTTTGAATAAAAATGAAAAGACCTATCGTTGTAAATTTCAAAGCGCTGATCAACGTTTTTGCATATTGATATTGTATTTCTGCATTTTGTTCACTAATCGTTACCGGATAATTGAATAAATGTGGGAAACGGTTCAATGCAGTCATTCCTGTCTAAAATACAATCGCACTAATTGGAAAAATTAGTAGCGCGGTTTTACTGCCCCAGGAATCCGGCATTCCGTCCCCTCCGAAATTTATAGGTACTTTTTGATTCAATTCAGGATATTCGATAATTAACTGAGCTACTATATAGGCCAAACAAATGGTAGCCAATCCTTCAATTATCACATCAGTTGGTGTAAGAGGCGGATTGATTTTCGGATTTTTCATACTATCACAAAGACGGGATGAAATTATAATATTCCGAATTTGTAAATTGAAGTGGTCTTGTACATTTCATTTGGAGTTAATTTAACGCTTGGGAAATCCGGCTGATTAGGAGAATCCGGATAGTGCTGGGTTTCAAGACAAAATGCAGAATGCTTCCTGTACTTTACACCCTTTTTACCAACCTGACTTCCATTCAAATGGCTTGCTGTATATAATTGAACTCCTGGTTCGGTAGTCCAACATTCCATAATCCTTCCGGTCATTGGTTCTGAAACATGTGCATATTTTATTAATTCCCCGCTATCATTGTCTAAAACAAACGTATGGTCATAACCGCCTCCAATTTTTAGTTGATCATACTCATCATTGATTCTTTGTCCGATTGGTGTAGGCTTGGTAAAATCCATTGGTGTATTTAGGACATCCCATAGCTCTCCGAGAGGAATCAGCTCTTTATCGCCAGGGACAAATTGTTTTGCTGAAATTTGTAATTCATGTCCATAAATTGGCTCAAAATTTCCTCCCGCCAAATTGAAATAGGAATGATTGGTGAGGTTTACAATGGTAGTTTTGTCCGTGGTGGCATGGTAATCTATACTCAATTCATTTTTTTCAGATAGGGTAAAAACCACACGTACCTCAAGATTACCCGGATATCCTTCCTCACCGTCTTTACTGAGATAATGAAGTGTTAATTTATTATCCTTAGTTTCGTCTTCAATGACATCCCAAACTGCATTACTAAAATTTTTTAGTCCGCCATGAAGGTGATTTTTTCCATTGTTCTGAGCTAAAGTATATTCCGTTCCTTCCAGATTAAACTTCCCATTTGCTATTCGATTTCCATACCTTCCAATGGTAGCTCCAAAAGAATTATCACCATTTACGTATCCATCAATATCATCATAACCAGTTACAATATCATCGAAATTTCCATCCTTATCGGGAACAATGATAGAAACGATTTTTCCCCCATAATTTGTGATTTGTACAACTACCCCATTGGAATTTTTTAGCGTATATAAATCGACTTGCTTACTGCCAATAGTTGTCTTGAAATTATCCCTGTTTACCATTTGGTTTGATGCTGAGTTTTGATTATTGGTATGTCGTGTCGTTTTTCGATCACCACACGAAATAAAAAATGAGGTGATGAAAATTAGTAAATAATATAGTTGTTTTAAATCCATTGCTTTTATGAAATGAAAATATGTAGAAATATAAAAAAGGAAATGCCGGTTTTCCGGTACTTCTAATATACTTATCAGAAATCTAAATTACAGATTTGTGCTTATGTTGGTGTTGTCACCAACAAATCAAAATAGGCTTGATAAGCTTGTTGGTGACAACCTGCCTTCCGCAGGCAGGCACCAACAAGGGCGGCAGTATTATAATCGGTAATTCTATTTTCCGAACAGTATATTTTTCAATTTAAAAAAAGAGTGCCTCATGGAGCCACTCTTTGAATTCAAAATTGATAACTTCTATAATTCTTTGATCTTTATGTTTTTGTACCACACATCGTCACCGTGATCCTGAAGGCCGACATAACCTTTGGATGCCGGATCTACAAAATTTGGCCAGTCCTTGAATTTGCTGTCTGCAACCATAGTTTTCCAATCGTCAGTCCAAAGATGGAATTCTACAACATTTTTGCCGTTCTGATTGAAGATTACAGAGCCTTTGTAAACGGTGATCACAACTTTATTCCAACTTCCTACCGATTTAGCATTTTGAGGAGTTGCAGGAATTAAATCGTACAATGATCCAGCTTTTCGATTTCCGTTCTTACCTAATTTAGCATCCGGATGTTTATCATTATCCAGTACTTGCATTTCAGGTGATGACTTATATATCGGGTCGCCTTCTACTTCCTGGCCGAGAATAAATATACCGCTATTCCCGCCTTCGGAGATTTTCCATTCCAGAGCTAATTCAAAATTTTGATATTGTTTCTTTGTAATAATATCGCCGCCATCTTTGGCGCCTGCTTCACCTCTTCCTGAGCCGTTACATTTTATTACTCCATCCTCGATTATCCAGCCTTTCGGAAAGTCCTCTCTTCCATATCCTCGCCAATGTTCGGTTGATTTTCCATCAAAAAGAAGCACCCAACCTTCTTTTTTCTCCTTTTTTGATAATGTATTATCTCCCCCTTTTTTAGCAAAAGAAGTCATCGAAAATACAATCAGGAGCGATAATAATAAATTAATCTTTTTCATATACGTTGTTTTTTATGTCTAAATAATAAAACGTCCTTTTGATTACTATTTATTTAGAAAAAGTAATGGCCCCGGAGAACCATTACTTTATAATATTATTATTACTTAAATAAAATTTATGCCGGCATATCAGGCAATGACCAGCCGTCTCTGTAGGTGTGCTTGATGAGTTCCTGAGCATACTCATTGGCATCTACCGGATCAGTCCAGTCCTTTTTGAATGATGGATGTCCATCGTGAATAGTAAATCCATCTTTAATCACTGTTTTGATTTCTTCACTACCCGAAATGTTGGTAAATTTCATATTCTCACCATCCCATTCCAGTGTTTTGTTTAGAGACTGAAGTCTTACTGCTAATACACCCATTACAACCATCTCATTAAATGGTCCTGCTTCAGCAAAATCTGAAGTACTTGGGACTCTGCTATCCGGACTTTCTTTACATGCGCGAATCCAATCAAGTTCATGACCTCCACTACCTTTTGGAACTCTTCTTTCAGTTTTCTCAACTTTCGGTTTGTTCCCCGAAAGTAATTCAGGCTCAACACCATAACAACCTACATGAAGAATGTCTTTAGTTCCATAGAAGAATGTTCCTCCGCCTCTTTTGTTTGGATTTTTTCCTGCCGGCCAGTTATCCGGTAGCATTGGTTTAATACCACCATCAAACCATGAAACTTCTACTTCCGGCATATTTACTTCGTTTATTTTTGCCCTTTCCGGGAACGTAAGTTTTACCGCTTGAGCAGTAGGAGCGCAGTTCTCCAATAATAATGTAGAACTTCCCTGAGCCTTAGTTGGATATCCAAGTTTCAATGCCTCGAATACAGGGTGAACAATATGGCATGCCATATCGCCAAGTGCGCCAGTTCCGTAATTCCACCAACCTCTCCAGTTCCAAGGATGATATACATGGTTAAAAGGGATCATTTTAGCCGGTCCTGTAAACAAATCCCAGTTCAATGTATCAGGAACCCAGTCGCCCCGATCAGGTGTATTTAAGCCTTGTGGCCAGATTGGTCTGTCAGTAAAGGACTCTACTTTAGTGACTTCTCCAATAGCGCCGCTCCAAATTAATTCACATGTTTCGGCAACGCCATCACCGGAAGCTCCCTGGTTCCCCATTTGAGTCGCAACTTTGTGCTTAGCCGCAAGTTTTGTCATTAACCTTGATTCATAAACACTATGGGTTAGTGGCTTTTGAAGGTAAATATGCTTTCCAAGCGTCATGCCATGAGCGGCAACAATAGCGTGTGAATGATCAGCAGTCGCAATCATAACAGCATCAATTTCATCTCCCATTTTATCATACATCTCTCTCCAATCCCAGAATTTTTTCGCTTTAGGGAAATGATCAAAACATCCTTTCGCATATTTCCAGTCCACATCACATAATGCGACGATATTTTCTGATTGCATTTTCTTTAGATTACTAAAACCCATACCGCCAACACCAACACCGGCAATGTTTAAGGTATCACTTGGGGCTTTATAACCGACACCACCCAATACGTGTCGAGGTACAATAGAGAATCCTGCAGCGGCTGCCATCGTTCCTCCAATGAACTTTCTCCTATTCTTTCCTGATTTTACTTTATTTTTCATAATTGCTTATTAGTTAGATAAAAA
>SMVB01410778.1_pt1 | contig 11879 bp, 11 predicted proteins | sample 2456461 | NCBI WGS metagenome assembly SMVB01 (sample SAMN11095934, study PRJNA526329) | marine sediment metagenome | biome: Marine sediment; feature: Surficial sediment; material: Deep marine sediment; isolation source: Hadal surficial sediment | place: Pacific Ocean | collected 2014-05 | depth...
ACGGGGCGGGAACAGGGGCGGGGGGCGGGTGACGGTTGGGCGGCGGGGCCCCGGGCCGGGACGGGGGCCCCACTAGTGGCGCGGGGCTTCCACGGGCGGCGACGGGGTGGCGGACGCTCGCGTCGAGGGGCTCCCGACCACGCGCGTTTCGTAACACCCGAACGGGAATCGAACAGTCTAAGCCGCCCGACGGGGGGATCCCAGCCGGGAGGCACTCCGGGGGTCGTCGCGAGGGGCTGCCAGCCCCCAACAGGGCGCGGAGACACGGGGCGCGCCGGGACAGAACCCGAACGAAAGGGCTCTCAGCAGCCGGCGGCGCCCTCCGAGAACAGGGCGCCGCCTTCATCTGCAAGTTCTGGAGTGGCTCCACCCCGCTCCACGAGATCAACCTCACCGCCGGAACAGTACGCCTGGACTCGAGGAAGTCTGACAGCAGGGTCCTCATCATCCCCAAGGTCGCGATGAACGCGGCACGGAGACTGGTCGACGAGGCCAAGGGCGGCCGCATTCTCCAAGGCGGGATGCGACAGCTCACCAACATCTGCAAACGCTGGCAGAGAATGTTGAAGGACCTCGCCTCACGGCCCGTGCTCTGCGTCACACCTTCTGCACCTACGGCCAGGAGGAGGCTGGCATCGGGGTGGGAGTAATGCGGAACGCGATGGGGCACGTCTTCATGAGTCGTCCGGCTAGGATGATGGACTCGGCGGGCTGGCGAAGACCATCCGGATCGAGGGGGTCAGCTCCTGTGCCATTGCCTCCATGAGTTACTCTGGTACCGGTTTCGGGGGCAGGTCACCCTGACATCCCCGGTTGGAAGGATCTCAACCCTGCTCACCCGTCCCATGGCTGGTTGTCGCCCCGTCGAACCGTTGTATTCAAGGGATGGATGTGCGAAGCATCAATGCGATCCTCGAACAGCTCCTGACGAGAGCAATGATGCTTCAATCTCATCTTCGCCCTGCTTGCCTACTGGTAGCCCCGTGCGCTCTCGCTCTCCCGGCCGTGGGCTACCAGGACTTCCGGGCCGATGGCGTGACGCTGCTGTCCCAACTCACGCCGACCCAGCTCGACGGGTCATTGAGTACCGGCGACTGTTGGGGCTACACCTCGCCTTCGGGCCGTGAGTACGCGATAGCCTGCACATACCTCGGCACGGTGTTCGTCGAGGTCACGGACCCCATCAGCCCCGTCGTCGTAGGAGTGATCGACGGACCTGACTCGACCTGGCGCGACGCCAAGGTCTACGAGAGCTGGTGCTACGTCGTCAGCGAGGGGGGCGGCGGCATCCAAGTCGTCGACATGAGTCATATCGATAGCGGCAACGTGACCCTGATCGGCACTGTAGACACCCCCGGCACGAGCTCTACGCACAACATGCTGATCGATGAGACGAGCGGTTTCTTGTACCGCATGGGGGCGGCTTCGGGGGGATCGGCTTTCGCATCTACGACCTGTCCGATCCGGCCAACCCGAGCTGGGTGGCGACTTGGAACGACCGGGAAGTCCACAACGCGCACGTCGTGACCTACGAATCGGGCCCCCATGCCGGACGGCAGATCGCCTTCACCTGCATTGTCGCGCCCGAACCCGACACGTTGGACGTCATCGACGTGACGGACAAGTCGAACATCCTCGTGCTGGACAGAGCGACCTATCCCAACTCCGCGTACGCGCACCAGTGCTGGCTCTCGGAGGATCGGCAATACCTGTACTTCGGGGACGAACGCGATGAGTTCGCCGGACTACCGACGACGACGTACGTCTTCGACGTCCGTGATCTAGACAACGTCTTCCTGGCGACGAGCTTCACGAACGGCAACTCGGCGATCGATCATAACAGGTATGTTCGGGGCAACCTTCTCTTCGAATCGAATCTCACGAGCGGCCTGCGTGTATGGGATATTTCGGAGCCCCTCGCGCCTATCGAAGTCGCGTGGTTCGACTCACATCCGGACGACGATTCGACCAATTTCGCGGGAATGTTGAGCAACTATCCCTTCTTCCCGAGTGGCACCGTGATTGGGATCGACGGGCGCGCAGGACTCCTGGTCTTCTCTGTCAACGTGCTCAGTGGCAGCGCATCGAACTACTGCATGACTTCCCCGAACTCGGTAGGTCCTGGAGCCCTCATCAGCTGGACAGGCACGACGAGCATCTTCGACAATGTCTTCGTCGTGACAGCCAGCGGCCTTCCACCCAATGAGTTCGCGCTGTTCTTCTATGGGCCTGAGCAGTTCCGGCTGCCATACGGGAACGGATTCCTGTGCGTTGCTCCCGGAGCGCTCGGGCTATTTCGATTGAATCCACCCACGACGGCGAGTGGGGCCGGGTTCGTCTCTCGTAGCGTCGACTTCGGCAATCCTCCCGAGACCGGCGGGACGGTCGTTTCGGGAAGTACCTGGAACTTTCAGAACTGGTATCGCGACCCAGCTGCTGGAGGGGCCTTCGTCAACTTCAGCGATGCTCTGTCCGTGACGTTTTCCCCGTGAGTTTCGGCGCGCGTAGGGCCACGGAGTCTTGTCCGAGCGCCGAGTTTCATGCCGAGATCATGCTCCACAGGCCAGCTCAACGACCAGCGGATTGTCGGCTGTTCACGTGGAGAATACGAACGTTGCACCAACGCCCCGCGATCCCGCCGCGGGCGGAGCGGCCTTCAACCTCAGCGACGGTCTGTCGGCCACCTTCGTTCCATTATCACGGACAGAAGGTGATGCTCAGCGCGTTCGATAGGTTGAACCCGGTTCCACTCGGACCGAATGGGTCACGATACCAGAACTGAAAGTGCCACTCCGTGCCCGAGCCGATGAAACCGTCGCCGTCGCAAGCCGGTGGTAGCATGAGGTCGAGGTCACGCATCGCGGCGCCAGCGGCGTCGATCAGGACGGGCGGGTTGAGGCGAAAGGTCCCCACCGGCTCGGGATTCATGCAGAGGAACCCGTCTCCGAAGGGTGTCTCCCCTACCCGCCTGGCGTAGAAGAAGACCCCGAACTGACCCGAGACGGCGCCGCCGGCGGTCAACGAGAGATCGTTGTCGGCGTGGACGTAGGAGCCGCTGAACCCCATGACCGCGCACGCGCCGCTCGAGTTGGGCGCGCTCGCACAGTAGGCCATCGGCGCGAGGCATGTGCCCGAGAAGAGCGCAGCCCTCCCTGCCGCGTTACCATTCGAGTCCTCGCGGAACGCGCCGACGAGTAGGTCGGGTACCCCGTCGAGATTGACGTCCCCAACGTCGCTCACCGCCGAGCCGAAAAAGTTGTCCTCGGCATCGCCGTGGATCTCGAACAAGAGACCTCCCGTGCGGCCAGAATGTACGTCTACGGAGCCCGTGTGTATGAACAGGTTGTCGTGGCGCCTCCCGTAAGCAAACTCATCGTAGCCGTCTCCGTCGATGTCGCCGAGTCCAGTGACCGAGGTGCCTAACATATCATCGGAGTGTCCGGAGAACACATAGAGGAGAGCGCCGTCAGGGCCCAAGAATACCGAGGCGGTCCCTGCGCCAAAGCCCGTATCCTCCGGGTCCGCGCTCCGTGCACCGATGATGATGTCGTCGTACCCGTCATTGTTGACGTCGCCTGCATCGGACACCGAATACGCGAACTCGTCTTCGAATTCAGTACCCGTCTTCGTGAAGAGCGTCGTCCCGTCCATGCCCGAAAAGACGCGCGCGTAGCCGCTCCCGCTATGTTTCTGGTACGCGCCGACGACGATGTCGGCGTAACCGTCGCAGTTCACGTCGCCCGCGCCGGAGACGGAGAACCCGAAGGTGTCGCCGGCAGCGTCCCCGTCAAAACGGTAGAGCAGGACACCTCCGATCCCCGAGTACACGCTCACGCTCCCGGCGTTCTCGCCGTTGTCATCGTCGTTGGGGGCGCCCACTACGAAATCGGGCACGCCGTCCCCGTTCACATCGCCAGCGTCGGCCACGGCACGCCCGAATAAATCTCCGGCGTCGTCGCCGTCAAGTCGCAACAGCACGCAGCCGTCATCGCCCGATATGAGGAACGCGCTGCCGGAGTCGACTCCGACCGTATCCCTTGCGGGGGATCCGATCAGCAAGTCGTCGAAGCCGTCGCCGTCGAAGTCAGCATAGCCGCTGACCGAGACGCCGAACCAACCGCCGGCCTCGTCACCGGTGAGGTCGTGGATTATGCTGCCGTCGGCGCCGGAGAAGACTCGCGCGTAGCCCGGGCCCGTAAGGGGGGGGAAGGGCTCGTAAGCGCCGACGATCATGTCGGGTACGCCGTCGCCGTTCACGTCGCCAGCACCGCTGACGCTCCAGCCGAAGACGTCCGCCGGGCCGTCCCCGTCGAAGGTGTACAAACGGTTCTGCGCCCCGGCCAGAGGCGCGAGAACGAGCAGAAGGGGCAGCAACGCAGTCGCCTTCATGAGCGCGCCGATTGTATCACTCCGTTCAGATCCGGTGGCTACAGCCGCTCAGCACCGGCCGTGCGTTGGTGAGGAGGAAACGGATCTCCACCTCCGCGCGGCCGGGATCCTGCTCCTTAATCGTCGTCGTCCAGGTCATCTCCATTCGCGCCCAGCACGCGGGACAGACGCGGCCACCGTCTCACGTGAAGGCGCGAACGTATCCGAGCGGAGCAGACAGACCTGTTCCTCGCAGCACTTCAGGCAAAGCCCGAGCGTTCGGTGGGCGTAGGTCTCACTCGCCTGGCAGCACCGGCAGTGGCGCACCATCACGGGGTAGATGGGGTAGTAGATGAGGAGCTCGCCCTGGTGAACGCCGGCGCCCTGTTGAATCCAAAGGAATACGAAGTCCATGTAGTCCTTCGAGGGGACTTCACCGGGCAGGCAGATCACCCGGGATCCCATGGACCGCTGAATGTACGCCCCGGTTTCAGGCCTCCCTGGACGCTCGCAGCGCCCCTTCGTACAGCGTGCCATAGGCAGCGAGCATGGCCTCGTACGAGAAACTCTCCTCCACGCGCCGCCGGCCCGCGTCCGCGAGCTCCCTTTGCAAATCGGGTTCCCTGAGCAGCGCCTCGATCGCGCGCGCCAGTCCAAGCTCGGGCCGCGGACCGGTCGCGGGGACGAGGAAGCGCGCGCCGTCGCCGGTCAGGACCGCGCGCACGTCGCCCACGTCGGTGCCGGCGACGGGGACTCCGCAGGCCATCGCTTCCAGCAGCGAAACGGGTTGCTGTTCGGAGTCGGAGGAGATCGCGAAGACGTCCATCGCCCGGTACCAGGGCGCGAGCTCGTCCTGGTGCCCCGCGAAGTGCACGCGGCCTCCGGGCGGCGGGTGGCGCTCGGCCTGCGCCTCGAGCTTCCGCCGCTCGGGACCGTCCCCGACGAGCAGGACGTGCACCGCGCGACCCGCGAGCACGGCGGGCTCGAGCAGGGCGCAAGCGGCGATGAGTCGCCCATAGCACTTCACGGGGCGCAGGTGCCCGACCGCCCCGACGACCCAGGCCTCGCGCGGGATCCCGAGTCGGTCGCGGACGGCGGTGTCCCCGGCCTTCGGCGCGAAGCGATCCGTGTGCACGCCGTTCGAGATCAACTCGACCTGCTCGCGCGGGAGGCGCCAGACGTCGAGCGCGATGCTGCGCAGGAGCCGCGAGGGCACGATGACGCGATGGGCGCGCCGGAGCCCGAACCGCCGCGCGAGCACCCGCCGCGTCTTCTGCCGCGCGGCCTCGTCGAGGTTGAAGCCGTCTTCGTGGTGCACGTGGGCGGAGAGCCCGAGCGAGCGCGCCGCCAGGACGGCGTCGAAGCTGCCCCAGTTGTAAGTCAGCAGGAGCTCCGGCGCCTCGCGCGCGATGAGATTGCGCAGACCCCGCACTCCGGCGAACGGTCCCCTTGCCCGCGGCGCCTCCACGGCGCGCGCCTCCACGGCTTCCGGGACGAGCTCCAGGGCGTCCGTCCTGCCGTCCAGGGCGCACACCGAATGGCGGAAGCGATCGCCGAAGCCCGCCATGAGCTGCACCACCCGCGTCTGCGCTCCCGCGGCGACGAAGGTCGGGAAGACGTGGAGCAGGTGGGGCGGGCGGGCGCCGGTCATCGTCGGGTGGCGACCCTGGGAGCCGCGGCAGCACAGATGGTAGGCCGGGGACCGGAACGGGCAACGTCGTGTCCGATATGAGTCGGATCGCGGCGGAAACTTATTCCACCGAGGATCGGGTCGCAGGCCACGATTCCCGTGATTCCGCCCGAACCGCCGAGGCCGCTCGGAGGGCCTCCGGAACGCCCCTGGAAATCGATCCGAATGGCTCAGGGTGACTCCCGAGGCGGCCGACAAGGAAGCTATCTCCTCCTTCTTGGGGCCCGGCCATCGCGCTCGTCGTGGTGGTCGGGCTCCTTTATTTGCGGCCCGCGTCGCTGGCCGCCGAGTCGCCGTCGAGGGGGTGGGGGCGAGCTTCGCCCGGGCCTCACGGCCGGCCCGGTTCCGGGGAGGGAGCTTGGATCAGGGCCGCCCCGTCGATAAAATCGGCGTTTTCCACCCTGACTCAACGAGCTCGGGTGAGCCCTCGGCACCGGGCGGGCGTGCAGCCGGCCGGTGAGCGAGCGGGGACGACCGGTCGCCGGACGTCCCACTCCCGACAGGGGGCTCCCGCCCTGGCCCGGGAGCGGCCGCGCCCACACGATGCAAGAACTGCCCGTAGGCCTCACCTTCGACGACGTCCTCCTCGTCCCGCAGAGCTCGGACGTCATGCCGAAGGACGTCAGCCTCACCACGCGATTCTCGCGCAACGTCTCGCTGAACATCCCGCTCACCGCGGCGGCGATGGACACCGTGACCGAATCGGCGCTCGCCGTGGCGCTCGCGCGCGAGGGCGGGCTCGGTGTCATTCACCGCAACTTCTCGGTCGAGGGGCAGATCCGGGAGGTCGACAAGGTCAAGCGCTCCGCCAACGGCGTGATCCTCGATCCCATCACGCTCGAACCGTCGGCGACCATCGGCGAGGCGCGCGAGATCATGCAGAGCCACAACATCTCCGGCCTGCCGGTCCTCGTGGGTGGCAGGGTCGTGGGCATCCTGACCCGCCGCGACTGTCGCTTCCACGCCGGCGACGACACGCCGATCGCGGAGATCATGACGAGCGAGAACCTCATCACCGCGCCGCCCGGCACCTCGCTCGAGGAGGCGCGGGTCCTGCTGCACAAGCACAAGGTCGAGAAGCTGATCATCGTCGACGATTCGCAGCGGTTGCAGGGCCTCATCACGATCAAGGACCTGACCATGCTGGCCGAGTACCCGAGCTCGGCCTTCGACGGACGCGGGCGCCTGCGCGTCGGGGCGGCGATCGGAGTCTTCGACTACGAGCGTGCGGACGGTCTGGTGGACGCGGGCGTCGACGTGCTCGTCGTGGACACGGCGCACGGCCACACGACGAACGTCATGAAGACCGTGAAGGAGCTCAAGCGGCGTCTCGCGGTCGACGTCGTCGCCGGCAACATCGCCACGGCTCAGGCGGCCCGCGACCTCGTCGAGGCTGGAGCGGACGGCGTCAAGGTGGGCATCGGGCCGGGCTCGATCTGCACGACGCGGGTCGTGGCGGGAATCGGCGTGCCCCAGTTCACCGCGGTCAGCGACGTGGCGCACGGGCTGCGCGGCACCGGCGTGCCGGTGATCGCCGACGGCGGCATCCGCTACTCGGGCGACATCGTGAAAGCGCTCGCGGCGGGCGCTTCCACCATCATGCTCGGCAGCCTCCTCGCCGGACTCGAGGAGAGCCCAGGCGAGACCTTCCTCTACCAGGGCCGCTCCTTCAAGTCGGTGCGCGGCATGGGCTCGCTCGGCGCGATGCAGCAGGGCTCCAAGGAGCGCTACCGCCAGGGCCACATCGTCGACTCCGACAAGCTCGTGCCCGAGGGCATCGAGGGCATGGTCCCGTTCAAGGGCCGGCTCTCCCCGTTCGCCTATCAATTGTGCGGCGGCGTGCGGTCCGGCTTCGGCTACTGCGGCGCGGCGAGCATCCCGGAGCTCTGGGAGCGCGCGCAGTTCATCCGCGTGACTTCCGCGGGCGTGCGCGAGAGCCACCCGCACGACGTCACGATCACGAAGGAATCCTCCAACTACGCGCGCGAGGAATGAGCGTCCAACCGCGAGGCATCCTGATCGTCGACCTCGGCACCCAGTACGCGCAGCTCATCGCTCGCAGGGTCCGAGAGGCCGGCACGTGGTGCGAGATCCATCCGGCGCGCAAGGCGCTCGCCGCCGCGCGCGCCATGGATCTCGGTGGGGTGATCCTCTCGGGCGGGCCGGCGTCGGTGTACGCGGGCGACGCGCCGGAGGTGCCCCCGGAGCTGCTCGAGCTCTCCGTCCCCGTGCTGGGCATCTGCTACGGCATGCAATGGATGTGCCAGCGCCTGGGGGGCCAGGTGAAGGGCTCGGGCGAGCGCGAGTTCGGCCACACCTCGATCGCGATCGACCGCGTCGCGGGCCTCTTTCAGGCCGTCGAGGGTCGCACGGTCGTCTGGATGAGCCATGGCGACGCGGTCGTCCGCCTGCCCGCGGGCTTCGAGACCTACGCCCACTCCGACACCTGCGAGCACGCCGCGATCGGCGACCCCGAGCGCGGCTTCTTCGGCGTGCAGTTCCACCCGGAGGTCCACCACACGGTCCGTGGCCGCGAGGTGATCGAGAACTTCCTGTTCGAGGTATGCGGGATGCCCGGCGACTGGCTGCCCGGCTCGATCGTCGAGCGCGAGGTCGCGCGGGTGCACGAGATCGTGGGGGCGCACGGCGAGGTCGTGCTCGGCCTCTCGGGCGGCGTCGACAGCGCCGTCGCCGCCGTGATCGTGCACAAGGCGATCGGGGACCGCCTCCATTGCATCTTCGTCGACAACGGGCTCCTGCGTAAGGGCGAGCGCGAGGGTGTCGAGCAGGAGTTTCGCGAACACCTCGGCATGGACCTGACCGTCGTCGACGCGCGCGAGCGCTTCGTCGGCAACCTCGCCGGCATCACGGATCCCGAGCTCAAGCGCAAGAAGATCGGCAAGGACTTCGTCGACATCTTCCGCCAGGAGTCGTTGCGATTCCAGCACGCCCACTTCCTCGGCCAGGGCACGCTCTACCCCGACGTCATCGAGTCGGTCAACGTCCACGGCGGCAACACCGCCGTCATCAAGAGCCACCATAACGTCGGCGGCCTCCCCGACGACCTCGACATGCAGCTCGTCGAACCGCTGCGCGAGCTGTTCAAGGACGAGGTCCGCGCGATCGGCCGGCACATGGGCCTCGCCGAGAGCATCCTCGCGCGCCAGCCCTTCCCGGGCCCCGGCCTCGCCGTCCGCATCGTCGGCGAGGTGACCCCCGAGCGCCTCGAGCTCCTGCGCGAGGCCGACCACATCGTCACGACCGAGATCGAGGAGGCCGGCGCGCACGAGGGCCTCTGGCAGTACTTCGCCGTGCTCCTGCCGATCTTCTCGGTCGGCGTGATGGGGGATGCGCGCACCTACGAGATGGCCTGCGCCCTGCGCATCGTCGAATCCGTCGACGGCATGACCGCCGACTGGGGCCACCTCGACCACGAGCTCCTGCGCAAGATCTCGAACCGGATCATCAACGAGGTGCGCGGACTCAACCGCGTCGTGCTCGACATCAGCTCGAAGCCGCCCGCGACGATCGAGTGGGAATAGGGCGAGCCGTGGGGGCTAGCCCCCGGCGGCTGTCGTCCGGACGATGCACTTGGCTTCGAGCTCTCGGAGTGTATCCGAGACGTCGGCCTCGAGCCGCTCCAGGGGCACCTCGGGGAATTCTCCGGAAAGGTACGAGCAGACCTCCATGGCGGTCCGGCCTTCGCAGTTCTGGAGGATCAGTGCCGCTGTCTCGTTGAGGTGGTGGACCGCGTCGCGCTCCGAGTCGACGGCGACGAGGTGATCGCACGCAGGATACAGGTCGATGCCCTCCGCGAGCTCGTACCGCCTCGAGTCTTGTCGGTCGCTCATGTTCTTTCCATTTTCGCGCAACCTGGTGGCCCGGTGGCCTGCGGGAGGGGCGGGAGTATAGTGGAGGTGTCGAGGGGATCCGACCCCGGGCCTCATCGCGTGCCCCCCAGCGACCGAGAATGACCGAGCACGAGCCCCTCGCGATCGAAGTCCGCGGTGTGACCAAGCGCTACCGGAAGGAGCGGCGCATGCGGGACGTGCTGCTCCACCCGCGGCGGAGCGAATGGGTGGACGTCCTGAAGGGCCTGGACCTCGAGGTGCGCTCCGGGGAGGTCTTCGGCATCCTCGGGGCCAATGGGTCCGGCAAGACCAGCCTGATCAAGATTCTCGCCACCCTGGTCCTGCCGACGTCGGGGACCGCGCGGGTCTTCGGCCGCGACGTGACGCGCGACCCGCAGGCCGTGATCTCCCGTCTGGGGCTCGTGTTGTCCGACGAGCGCTCCTTCTACTGGCGCTTGACTGTCCGCCAGAACCTCAGCTTCTTCGCGGTCTTGAACGAGCTCTCCGGAGGGGCGCGCGAGGATCGGATCGACGAGCTGATCGACATCGTCGGAATTCGCGAGTGGGAGCACCGTCCGTTCAGCGACCTCTCTTCCGGGATCCGTCAGCGAGCCGCGATTGCGCGGGCGATGCTCACCGACCCCGCGTTGCTGCTCATGGACGAGCCGACGAGCAGCATGGATCTGCGCGCGGCCGATGAGTTCCGCATCTGGATCAGGGAGGAGCTCGTCGAGCGTTGCAAGAAGACCATCCTCCTCGTGACGCACATCGCCTCCGAGGCCGAAGAGCTGTGCACCCGAATCGGACTCCTCATCGATGGAAAGCTCGAAACCCTCGGCTCTCCAGCCGAGATCCGGAGCCGTCACGACGGGCGACCGCTGACGAAGATCCTGGCGGAGATGATGGCCCCGTCCGGAGTGCCCGCATGATCTGGCACATGCGCAAGGTCTGGGCATTCCTGGCGCGCGACTTCCGGCAGGAGACCTCGTACAAGCTGAACTTCCTCTCGCAGTGGACAGGGGTACTCCTCAACATCCTCGTCTGGTACTTCATGGCGCGGTTCGCGGGGGACGCCATGGCCGAGAAGCTCGAGCCCTATGGAGGGGCTTTCTTCCCGTTCCTCCTCGTGGGCATCGCCTTCTGGGGCTATCAAGACACAGCCGTAAGGGCGCTTCGCTCCAAGATCCGAGAAGCGCAGACGCAGGGCACGCTCGAGGCGCTGCTGGTCACGCGCACCTCGCCCAACCTGATCATCATCGGGTCGACGGTGTACGACTTCGTGTTCATGTCGATCAGGGTCGTCGCCTACCTGATCGTCGGGTACTTGCTCTTCGGTCTCCGGTTCGACGAGCCGAACTACGGCGGGGCTCTCGTCGTCATGCTCTTCTCGATCGCGGCCTTCCTCGGGATCGGGATCGGCACGGCCGCGTTCACGATGGTCTTCAAGAAGGGCGACCCGGCGACGTGGATCTTCACGTCCCTGTCCGTGCCGCTCGGCGGCGTGCTCTACCCCGTGAGCAGCCTCCCGGAGTCCGTCCAGGTGATCTCCAACCTGCTGCCCGTGACGCACGCGATCGAGGCGCTCAGGCGCACGCTGCTCGACAGCGCCACACTGAGCGACGTGCGCGGGAGCCTGTTCGCCCTGGCGCTGTTCGCCGCGATCATGCTCCCCGCGAGCCTGCTCCTGTTCCGGCAGAGCCTGCGGTGGGCCAAGGCGGCCGGTAGCCTCGTCAAGTTCTGAGGATCGCGGTGAGGTGCCCATGAGGGAAGACATGGAGTCCGCTCCGACAGCTTCCGCGCGACGCGGCCTGGCGGCGGTCGAGCGCACGAGCATGCTGCCGACGCTGCGGCCGGGCGACGAGGTGGTCGTGGATCTGGAGGCGCGGGAGGTCCGCCGCGGAGACCTCGTTGCCTTTCGCGACGGGGAAAAGTTGATCGTGCATCGCCTGATCGGGACCGGCCCTGCGCTC
>SMVB01145211.1_pt1 | contig 11874 bp, 7 predicted proteins | sample 2456461 | NCBI WGS metagenome assembly SMVB01 (sample SAMN11095934, study PRJNA526329) | marine sediment metagenome | biome: Marine sediment; feature: Surficial sediment; material: Deep marine sediment; isolation source: Hadal surficial sediment | place: Pacific Ocean | collected 2014-05 | depth 0-1...
CAGAACGAGACGATGGAATTGGCGGTCGTCCGCGAGGTTGAAGAGGAGGCAGGTGTCACGGCTCAAGTTGAAGGTGTATTGGGGATCAGAAACCGGTACGACGAAGATGGTGGCAACAGCCTGTATATCGTAATGCTGCTGAGCCCTCTGTCGGGCGAGCCTAAACCCGACCTGAGCGAAGTGGACAGAGCCGAATATTTCAGCCTGGAAGAAATCCAAGTGCTGGATCAAGTACCGCAGATCAATCTGGAGGTAGCCAGGCGGGCTCTGGCGTCAGACCACAACATCCTGAATCCAATGATAGTCAGTCAGATAAACCGAGGGACGTACAACCTGTTTATTGGATGAATGGGATCTGATTTCAGCCATCACATTGAAGAGCTACATGTCCAACCCGAAACCTAACGCCCCCAAACGACCTCAAGAGCTGATTGCTCACGGCGACACTCGCATCGACCCCTGGTTTTGGCTGCGCGACGTAGAAGACCCCGAGACCTTGGAGTATCTCAAAGCTGAGAATGCTCATACAGATGCAATCATGGCGCCCGAAGCCGACCAGATAGAAAGACTATTCGCGGAGATGCGAGACCGGATAAAGGAAGATGATTCCACCGTTCCGGAGAAGGAGGGGGATTATTTCTACTACACGCGGTTCGAAGAAGGCAGCCAATATCCCATCCACTGCCGTAAACACATGTCGTTAGACGCCCCAGAAGAGGTCCTGCTCGATGTAAATGAGTTGGCGAAAGGCCAAGATTATTGCCGCGTCGGCAGGTTGGAGAATAGCCCGGATCACAAGTGGCTGGCTTATTCGATGGATACCGACGGGTCAGAGCAATATTCCATTTTCATCAAGAACCTGGAAACTGGCGAGCTATTGGAGGAGAGCATCCCCAATTCCTATTATTCTTTGGAGTGGGGCAACGACAGCCAAACGCTATTCTATGATGTCCTCGACGAGAATCACCGGCCAGTCAAAATCTTCAAGCATCGGCTGGGAGACGACCCTGCAGAAGATGATCTGATATACCAAGAGATGGACGAGCGTTTCTTCGTCCACGTGGGCAAATCCGCAAGCAAACGGTTCATGTACGTCGTGGCTGCCGGCAACAACATGGCGGAATGGCACTTCATGGAGGCGGCTGATTCAGGAAGCCAGTTAACGCTGATCGAGCCCCGCCGCGAGAATTTCGAATACGACGTGGCCGACCATGGTGACCGTTTTCTGATCCGACACAACGGCGACGGCGCCAAGGATTTCAAGATCTCAGAAACACCGATCTCGGCGCCGGCTTCGGAGAATTGGCAAGATCTGGTCACCCACGTGCTCGGTCGCCCCATCGGCGAAATGGGAGTTGTTCAGGACTATCTGATTCTCTCGCAGCGAACCAAGGGACTGCATCAGATACAGATCATGGAACACGCCACGGGCAATTCTTTTGAGATCGACTTCGACGCAGAGGATTATGCTGTCGGTATCCAAGACGGGCGGGAATGGGATACTTCTAATCTGCGGTTCTCCTACACGTCCCTGACCACGCCGACAACGATATACGACTACAACATGGCCACACGAAAACGTGTACTCAGGAAGCAGACCGAGGTCTTGGGCGATTTTACCGAGGAGAATTACCAGAGTAGGAGGACATTCGCCACAGCCCAGGACGGCACACTGATCCCAATATCCCTTCTATATGCAAAGAGCACGCCCCTCGACGGCTCGGCTCCCCTCTATCTATATGGGTACGGAGCATACGGAATAATCGTCGATTCCAATTTTAGTTCGGCCCGGTTGAGCCTTGTGGACCGGGGATATATCTTCGCCGTAGCCCATATCAGGGGCGGGATGGACCTGGGATGGGATTGGTACGAAGATGGCAAACTTCTCAAAAAGAAAAACACCTTCACCGATTTCATTGCCTGCGCAGAGCACTTGATCGCGGAGAATTTCACCGCGAAGGGTCGAATCGCCGCATCAGGGGGGAGCGCTGGAGGGATGTTGATGGGAGCAGTCGTCAACCTGCGCTCGGATCTCTTCAAGGTGGTTATCGCCGACGTGCCGTTTGTGGACGTTTTGAACACGATGATGGACCGCACCCTGCCGTTGACCACCATGGAATACAACGAGTGGGGGAATCCCCAAGATCAGCAGTTCTATGATTACATCAAGTCCTACTCGCCTTACGACAACGTAAAGCGTCAGGCCTACCCTCATATGCTGATCACCGGGGGAATCAACGACCCACGAGTTACTTACTGGGAACCTGCTAAATGGACTGCACGTCTCCGTGACTTGAAGACCGACGACAACCTGCTACTGCTGAGGATTCAAATGGATTCAGGTCATGGTGGTGCATCGGGCAGGTTCAGCCGGCTAAAAGAGGTGGCCCTGGAATACGCATTCGTCTTGAAAGCGTTTGGATTAAGCTAGACACCACATCAATGGAATCATTGTGTGTGCACCGATCGCGATTTCCGACATGAGGGAATCATCCGAACAAGAATCTCGAATCCGCTTTTCAATTTATGATTTGAGGTCAGCTCTAATCGCAATGGAATACGGCGGGAGATACTGAGGGCCTAAATGCTCAGATCTGAGGGCGTAGGTTACCAGACACTATGAAACAATAGAGGTCGCGCCTCCTGAGTCGAAACTCTCCGGTGGGGTAGCCGATCGCCAACCATGTCGACGGTTGGAATCAGATGCGTTGACGCCCCCAGGCTGCCGTTTTATAGTTCACGAAACGTCAGAGGGTCCCAAATGCAGGGCCGGGCCGACCAGCCTGACAACCCAGCCATCGTGACGGGAGGGATATCGAACGAACCACCTCTGGACACCTACGGTTGTTTCGAGATTTGGACCACCCCGAAACAGGCGTCAATCCCTAGACCGGCACATGTTCAGCATCCGCCGCTACGACAGTGGCCCCCGCTTTGCCGCTCCCGCACTGGGGCAACACAACGAGAAAGTGTTGAAAGAGATCCTTGGAATGTCCGAAGATGAAATCACCGAGCCTATCATCGCCGGGGCGTTGGAGTAATGGCTAGATATTGACGTCAGTACATTTTCGGGAGAAACCACTATTGCGCGGTGAGCCCGCCATCGATGACCAACTCACTGCCGGTGACGAATGAAGACTCGTCGGTCGCCAGGTACAGCACACCATAAGCCACGTCCTCGGAGGTACCGAGCCTCCCGATAGGGTGTCGAGCGAGGCTGGCCTGGCGCCCTGCTTCATCGATGAGCATCCCTGCCGTCATATCGGTCTCGATGACCCCGGGATGGACCGAGTTGGCCCGGATGCCTTCGCTTGCGTATTGGATCGCGGTAGATTTGGTGAATATACGCACTGCTCCCTTGGATGCTCCATAGGCGGCGGTAGTACCGCCTACCAACCCCGCTACCGACGAAATGTTTACGATGGAGCCTCCTCCAACCTTGCGCATCTCGGGTATTGCGTATTTGGTGCCCAAGAATACGCCCTTGGCATTAACATTCATCACCCGGTCCCATTGTCCTTCAGTCAGGTTCTCAATGGTGACTCGCTGCCCATCAGGACCCCGCGTACTTCCGATGCCTGCGTTATTTACCAATACGTCAAGCTTGCCGAATCTTGCCACTGTCGATTCAACTGCGTGCAGCCAATCTTCTTCGCTAGTAACGTCTAGGTGGACGAAGAGGCACTCGCCGCCACTTTCATTTATTTCAGCTTCTATCTGTTTGCCCTCCGTGTCCAAGATGTCTCCAATAGTGACCTTGGCGCCCTCGCTGGCGAAGAGTTTGGCCTCCACGGCGCCTTGGCCCCTGGCGCCACCACTGATCAGTGCTACTTTTCCGTCCAGTCTTGCCATGTTTCCTCCTGCCAACGCTAGAACAAATTTCGGTACCTAACAAAGCTCATTATCGATTCATATCTGACGAAACTGCTGAACAATCCCCCCAGGGCTGGCCCTAGCTGGGTTAGGGGTCGGGCGAATAATCCCACGAGTGTAGGCGCTCTGGCACCACTCTAATATAAACCGCATCTTTTCGCGCCTCCGTCGGTAGCTCCGACTCGGTGACACCTCGCAGCTTTGCCGCCTCACGGGCGTAACGCAAGGTTTCCGTTGGATCGGTGTGTACAGTGGCGGTACCCTGAATCATGAGGCCTTTTATATCATTCCGCGTGCCTCCGCTCTCAAGGAGTAGACTGACCTTTGAGTTCGCCTGAATGTTTCTCAGTTTCTTGGTCCCGCCGCGTACCCCCATCAATATTTCGTCGCCGAGACGGAAATATCCCAACGGCACTGTGTGTGGATACCCGTCGGGACCAACGGTGCTCAGCATGATCCAACCGGGCTTGCTGTCTAGGAATTCCTGAGCCTCTTGCTGCGTGAGTTCGCGAGGCATCCGTATTACTCCTAATATCAATTTCCCGAGGACCTATCTCGCGACCAGTGCGCAAGTTAGCCTCTAAAATGGGGTATGACCTCTGTGCCTATCGTTGTAATTGTTTGCAGGGCTTGCTCCCGCTCGTCCAAGGCACACCGGAACAATACCTCCGTGACTCCGGCACGCTCCATCGCTTCCAGATAGTCAATGCACTCGGCCGGTCCGCCGATGACTAGTGACTGATTCAGTTCCACGGCACCGAACCCGCGGTAGCCGTTTTCGAAGAGAGTCTGGGCTTCGCGGTGACCCGCTTCCGAGTTGGGAGCAAGATGGGCATCGCGTCTGAGCACAATGGCCATCTCCTGTTCGTTACGACCGTATTCCGCTATAGAATTTCGGTAGAACTGGATACCATTTTCGACCAATTCCCTCGTCCAACCCGGCGCGATGACCCACCCATCACCCATCCTGGCCGCCCTTTGGATGGCGGGCTCGGCCCCTCCGGCGATCCACATGTGCAATGGCCGGGATACGGGTTTGGGGTTCATGGAGATTGGCGCATCTATCGAGTAATGGCGACCGTTGTAGGTGACGTTATCCCGCTCCCACAGCAGGCGCATGATTTCAAATGTCTCAATAAATCGGGAAACCCGGGCGTTTTGGGTCGTCTGAAAAGCGGCGAAGGCCGCGGCGTCGTATCCCAACGCGTTAATTACTGTGGTTCTTCCGCCACTGATCACATCGAGGGTGGCCAACTGTTCCGCTAGTAAAATGGGGTTATAGAAGGGCAAAAGAAAAAGCGGCAGCAATTGCATGTTGCCGCTGATGGACGAAAGACTGGACATGGCCGGCAGGACTTGCATGTAATGGTTCTCGGTCAGGTGGTGGTCTCCCAGCGAGAAGGAATCAAACTCAAGCCGCGCCATCAGCATGACCTCCTCTACCAGATTCTCCATGATGACCGTGCTGTCCTGGCCGACGGGATAGCTGGAAGTTAATGACATTCCGATTCTCATGTTGGCATTAGGCCTAACACTGTGTGCACAGCCGCCATATCATGGCCCTCCGATCTAATTTTTACTGAAATACTCTTTCAGCCAACAAGCTGCCTGGCGCGTTTATTTTGGTGTATTCCGCGCCGTGTCAGTGCACGGCGGCGGCTGGTGCGGCGGCCCGTTCGTCGACCAATCTCCCAGGGCGGAAACGAGATGAGTTAAAAGCCTTATGGAAATGAGTTCGGCAATGCTCTTGCCTGCCGCCGGCGCAGCCTTGAATCCCCAACTACCCCACACGCAGGAGAGCACAAACCCGTCCAACCCCGGCACTCCGAATTGTTGGCTGTCTCGAAATGATGACATCGGTCAAATGGAATCCGCGCATCATATTAAAGTGGGAGCCCTCCACTCGCCGAAAATCTCACGTAACGCGGCGGAAACTTCTCCGACCGTGGCCATAGACCTGATGGCCTCCAACGTTGGAGGCATGAGATTTCCGCCTTCGCGTGCTACCGATTTGACTTCTTCTAGAGCACGTGACAGCACCGTTTGGTCCCGCTGCTGCCGAAGCTCCTGCAATTCGTCTTTCATACTGTTGGCGACGCCCGGGTCAGGTCGATGAAGGTCAAAAGAAGGGGTTTCCTCGGTGGTGAATCGGTTCAATCCCACGACAATCCGTTGACCCTGTTCGACTTCCCGCTGAAAACGATACGCCTCTTCACCGATCTCCCGGACCGCCCAGCCGGACTCTATGGCCGCCAACATCCCCCCTTGGCCTTCAATGCGTTTTAGGTAGGCCTCCACCTGCTCCTCGATCTGATCGGTAAGATTCTCAACGTAATAGGAACCGCCCAGGGGATCGATTACATCGGCCAGTCCGCTCTCGTAGGCTACGATTTGTTGGGTACGCAATGCCAAAGTCGCGGTCTCCTCCGATGGCAATGCGTGTGCCTCGTCCATGGATGCCGTATGCATCGATTGCACACCGGCCATGGCGGCGATGACTGCGTGAAGGGTCACCCGAATGATGTTGTTTTCTGGCTGCTGGGCAACCAAGGTGCTCCCTCCGCTTCCGGCGCCAGTCCTAAATATCATGGAACGGGGGTTTTTGGCTCCGTAGCGTTCTTTAAGCAGCCGCGCCCAGAACCTGCGAGCGGCTCTGAACTTGGCTACCTCTTCCAGTACATTGTTAAACACACTGAAATTGAATGCGATTCGGGGAGCAAAATCGTCGACATCCATACCGCGGGCTATCGCCTCGTCCAGATAGCACTGGGCGTTGCCGAAAGCAAAAGCCAACTCCTGAACCAGGCTGGCTCCAGCCTCCCGAACGTGGTATCCGCATATATTGATAAAGTTCCACCTCGGAAGGTGGTCGACACAGTATTCGAAGAGGTCTACCGCCATTCTCAAGGAGGGGCCGGGAGGAAACACGTAATTCCCTCTGGCAATGAACTCCTTCAGTATGTCGTTTTGGGTGGTCCCTCCAATCTGCTCAAGAGGTATTCCCTGTTGTTGGGCGGTAACCACATACATGGATAAAACCGCCTGGGCCGTTGCGTTTACGGTGAGGGATGGAGTCACCTTCTGTAGGGGCAACTCTCGGAAGAGGGTCTCCATTTGGCGCGCCGAGGGACATGAAATACCGACTTTGCCAACCTCACCTGAAGCCAAAGGATGGTCCGGATCCATGCCTAGTTGAGTAGGCAAGTCGAATGCCACATTCATGCCGGTGAGACCCTCTTGAAGCAGATGGCGAAACCGCAGGTTGGTCTCCTCCACCGTGTCATAGCCTGCGTACTGGCGCATGGTCCACAAGCGCCCACGATACATATCCGGGCGGATTCCTCGCGTGAAAGGGTAGGTCCCAGGAAACCCTAAGTCTCTTAGGTAGTCGCGGCCCACTGCGTCCTCTGGGGTGTACAAGGGCTTTAAGGGCATACCGTAGGTGGTCTTTGGAGTTCGTCGATTCTCTCCCTGGCTCTCCAAGGCGGCAGCCAAATTAATCTCATACTCCTGCTCGGCATTCTGCAATTCCTTGGCAGGATCGTCGGCCATGGTCTCCCTCCAACGACTTACGCTTCTCAGCTATGACAGTCTCGCCCGCATCAGACGCCACGTTCTCGGCTACGGTCAGACCGAAAGGCATCAAGAACCATACTCTCCAACCTGTTTGCTCCGGCGGTTTAAGCCGGGGAAAACCGTGTGTAGAAGGCTAGCCATTCGGGCCTATTTGCCGATGTATTCCCCGGCTATTGTGTAGCTTGAATCTCGTCTTTAAGGCTATACGGCGCTTTCGGGCGGCCACCGGCAGGCAGCCCAATGGGGAGATGGACGTTCAACAGGAATGGACGATTCTCTTCTTCCACGATCTTTAGACCGTGTTCGATGGCGTCGGCGATCTTTGATTCGTCGGTGGCATCAATGCCTTCGACGCCGAAGCCTTCTGCCAGTTTGACCGGGTCTATGTTATCGAGGACGACGCCCCTGTATTCCCCGGTTTCTTTCATGTTGGCCTCCGCGCCACCAAAGGCCCCTGCTACGACGCCATAGGTCCCGTTGTTGGAGATTACGTAGAGCACCGGGATGTTGTGGCTAGCCGCGGTCCAGAGGGCGGAGTCTGAATAGTAAAGGGACCCGTCGCCCACAAGACCGACGACCGGCTTACCGGGAGCCCCAAGCTTCGCTCCGATGGCAGCGCCCATTCCGTAGCCTTCCGAACCTCCGGCCGGTCTGATGTATTCGTTGTTGCCAGGTTCGCCGGTGTTGGCAAGTATGTCATGGGCGACAGCGAATTGCTCGATGGTAATCAGGCCGCCGCCCAAGCCTTCGAGGGCCTGGTCGAGAGCGTCGGCGAGTACGTAGGGCCGCACTTTGTCCGGTTGTTGGGCCACAGACCGGGCCGCGTCCCGCCGTCTGGCGCGGAGTGAGGCGGCTTCTTCCCTTGCCCAGGCACGGCGGTCGGCAAGCTCGTCCAATGAGGAGTCGGTCAGCTCGAGTAGACGCTGCGCCGTGCGCTTTTCGTCGGCAAGGACGGCGAGGTCCAGGCCGGGGATGTTTTCAAGGTTTTCAACATCTGGCCCCACGGCGATGATGCGTTCGGCGTTGAAGAAGGCGGAATAGTCGTCGGCGGTGCCGCTGCCGTTGTGCCGCACGCCGAAGCAGAGAATGAGGTCGGGGTCGATATCGCCTGCCTGTTCGAGGCGGCGGCCGCCGCAATGGAGCGGGTGTTTGATGGAGACGCCGCGCAACTCGCCCACGACGGGCAGGCCAAAGCGCTCAGCCAAGGCCGTTACTTCGGCGCTGGCGCCGCTTTTCCAGATGCCGTCGCCCGCGTACAACAGAGGGCGTTTGGCATCGCGGAGGGCTTGGGCGATTTGCTCTACGTCGCTGTCCGACGGATAACCGGTGCGTATCTCTGGCAGGTCTCCTTCTATAATATTGGCGGTGACCAAGTCAGGGCCGAGCATCCTATCATAGATGGCGAGGTGAACCGGACCAACAGGCGGAGTCATGGCAACCCGAAGGGCGCGCTCAATGGCGGCCGGCAGTCCCTCGGGCTCGATGACCACCCAGCTAGCCTTGGTCATGGGTGCGCTGATCGCGGTTGGACCTGCGTTATGGCTCAAATCCAGGCTTATCCGGTCCGCAAAGCTGCCGGTGTCGCCAGCAAAGGTGATCACAACTACCGGCAAGCCACCCGTCCAAACGTTTATCAGTTGTCCCAAGCTTTGGGCTATTCCCGCTCCTAGGTGAACCACCATAACACCAGGCGCCAGGTTGGCTTGGGTGTATCCGCCAGCCATGGCGGTAACTGCGCCTTCGTGGAGTCCCAGGATGCCATGAATATCAGCGCGGGAATGGAGTTCGTTGAAGAACAGGGCTTCGCGGGAACCTGAGTTGTTGAAGACGTATTTGACACCAGATGCTACAAGTTGCTCGACTATCAGATGTGACGCGTTGGCCGTCATTTGCCTGGTTTTCATTGTTACTCCTCCTGACAAAGCTTTCTGTCTCACGTTATGAAGGGTCTGGCCCAGACTCCTGATGGGCTTATCATTGACTTGCGTATCTCTTCCAGACTAATCGGCCGCCATCATGGGAAACCTGTGGACGACGCGGCAGGTGCGCACCTACTCTCATATCTCATGTACCTTCAACATTGGACCGGCCGCCGACTCTATGGCGGTCACCGACCAGTTCGGAAATGTCTACGGTATGGAAGGCCCGCATACTATCGACGTGACGATTGGGGAGCGAATCGCTGACCTGATTCGGTGACGGAGAATCGTTGCTTCGATTTTTTAAGGGTCTCGACCTGCATAAAGCCCATTCAGGAATGGACGCCGATGATTTTGTCCCAGTCGGTCGACTGCTGGTAGGCGTAGGCGGCCCTCATGAGGAGCGGGTCGTCGAAGAAGCGCCCGACGAGCTGCATGCTAACTGGCAGACCAGCGGACGACTTGCCCACGGGGAGTGCGATCGCTGGATGGCCGGTGTAGTTGAAGGGCAGCGTGTTGCGGGAGCTGGTCGAATTCACCGTAGCCAGGTTGTCCTCGACGGCCTCGAGGTAGCTACCCGGAGTGTGGTTCTTGGGCGCCGTCATGATGCATGTTGGCATCACGAGAAGATCGACGTTGGCAAGTACGGCGTCGTAGGCCTTGATGTAGGTGGGACGCACGTTTTGGGCTTTCGCGTACACACGGCCGTGGTAGTTGCGGCGGCTTAACTCGGCGGCGATAAGGGACAGTTTGTTGCGTGGAGTGAGCAGGTCGGCCTGGGAGGCCCACATCTTGTTAATGGCGGCGATGATGGAGGCTGGGTAGTAGGTCCTGGTGAAGGCGCCAAAGAACCCAGTTTTGAACACAGCAAGGGCGCCTTCACCTGTGAGCGCGGCCTGGGCCGCCCTGATTTCGTGGTGCTCTGGGATGGACACTTTGGATACGTCGGCACCTGCCTCTGCGAGTGTATCGATCGCGGCCATCACCAGGTCGTGCACATCGACCTCGGCATCGTCGAAGCCCTGTTGGAGAACACCAACGCGCAGCCCCGAGATACCGTCTTCCAGCCGGCCGAGCATGTCGATGGTATTGGGGACGTCTCGCGTCTGGCGAGGATCGTAAGGGTCGTAACCCGCGGTGGCCTGTAGCGTAGCCGCCGCATCCTCTACGGTACGGGTCATCGGGCCTGTGTAATCGATGCTCTGGTCCGAGCCAAATCCGATTCCGAAGTGCGACAACAATCCGAAGGTGGGTTTGTGTCCGATGATACCGGAAAAAGCCGCAGGTATACGGATAGAACCGCCCTGGTCGCCGCCGAAGGAGATGTCCACCTCTGAGGCGGCCACAGCCGCGGCGGAGCCAGCGGACGATCCCCCGGTCACGTGATCGTGGTTGTGGGGGTTGAGGGGCCGGCCGTAGTCGCCGATTGCGCCGCCGGTGCCGAAACCGCCACTCAGTCCGTTCATGACGTTCTTGCCGATGATGGTGCCACCCTCCTTGAGTACCCGCGTGACGATGGTAGCGTCGAAGTCTGGGATGAAGCCTTCGAGAGCGAAGGATCCGAAACTCATAGGCATACCTGCCACAGCGACGTGGTCCTTGTAACTGACGGTCTTTCCGGCAAGCAGACCGTCACCCGCCCCCTCGATCCGGCACTTCCACATCCAGGCGTTGAGCGGGTCTTCTTCTAGGCTCGGCCGGTACCCAGGCTTGCGGGCGGACGAGACCATCTGAGGCTTGTCCTCCTCCAGCCGGGCCTGCACGAAGGTGTCCAACTGTTCCATCTGATCAATCAGATACTTCCGGTACTTCACTGCTTCATCGGGGCCCAGGTGGATCCCCAGTTCCTTGGCAATGGCCACCACTTCATCGACATCAGGTACTGCGTACATGAGGCCCTCTCTTCGCGCTGTAGATTATATGGAACGAGAGGAGAGTACTGCTGCCCGTGGAAGCCTGTCAACAGTCAACTTCCAGATGTCTTTAACTGCGATTTCGCCCTTCCTCAGATGTGACAATATCGTTTATCGTCATATAGAACCACGGTCGGACTCGGCAGGTTCAGCGACGAGACGGTTCGTGTTTGGGTACAATAAAATCGATGTACGAAGATAATGGCGGCCGATAGTAGAACGGGAGTTGGATGGTGGCTGTGAGACTTAGAAATTCTGATAAAGCCGACGTCATCTTACACGCGGGTAAGGTTCTCACTGTCGCCAATGACGACAGCATCGAACAGGCCGTGGCAATACGCGGTGAATTTGTTCTAGCCGTAGGCAGCGATCAAGACGTACTTGCCCTGGCCGGTCCCGACACCAAGACCATCGATCTTCAGGGAAGAACGGTTATCCCTGGCATCATCGATATACACGCTCACATGGACCGTGAGGGGTTGAAGCGGATTTACCCGTCCCTCGAAGGCGCAACTTCCATTCCGGAAATTCTTGGCATCATTGAGCAACAAGTGGCCCAAAAGCGCCCGGGTGAATGGGTGACCACCATGCCC
>SMVB01320256.1_pt1 | contig 11872 bp, 6 predicted proteins | sample 2456461 | NCBI WGS metagenome assembly SMVB01 (sample SAMN11095934, study PRJNA526329) | marine sediment metagenome | biome: Marine sediment; feature: Surficial sediment; material: Deep marine sediment; isolation source: Hadal surficial sediment | place: Pacific Ocean | collected 2014-05 | depth 0-1...
ACAGCATAATTAATTTGATAAAGAAAATTCCCTTTAAATTGATTTTGAAAATTTATAAAAAAGCTGTTTTCATATTCGCCGGGATTGGAAAGGTAGCGGAGTTGATATTCCAGCTCAATCCGATCATAGAACGGAAGACGATATCTGGGACGCAAAATATGATCCTGCCGTAATTCCCTGGCGGTAGAAAGGTCGTCCAGAGAAGCAGACACCAAAACAGAAAAATGGTCGGTTAGATTCACATCGTAAGCGACCAAATAGGTGTTGATGGATTCAACGGTCGCGTCCCCTGTCAACGTATCGATAAATAATTCTCTCCCGAAGGATGCGGCCAAATAATGATTTTTAAATCTTTTCGATAAAATAAAAAAACCGGCGTGGTCGGTTTCCGATGCCAGCAGATTGAAGACATTATCGCCGTCATTGTTGAACCGGCTGAAATCATATCGGAATCGCAATCCAAAACCGTCAGGCAGTTTTTGTATTAATCCGATGGACCCAATATCTGCGTCTATATTGAAATCGGTCTCATTGAAAACTTTATCCTGTTGTTTCTGGTCCGAACGCTGATAACGTGCCTGGAGTGTGGTGTTTGACGACAGCTTGTGAAAGTATTCCGTAGTCTCACGATGATCCCGAAATACAGTGCTGAGTTGCCCGGTGGCCGGATCGTGATCTCTAAATTCAAAAAAGTTGTACCGAACGGTCAACTGCGGCGCTTTGACCTTGCGCAACCGTTCGAGTTCCTTCTTGGCGGCGACATCCCCCGGCCGGATCTTCAAGGCTTTCAGCACAAACTCTTCGGCCAACTGCCACTGATCATTGTAGCGATACGTCCGGCCAAGCCCCAATAGGACTTCGATATTTTCAGGATCAAATTCGAGGGCCTGCTTAAACAGTTTGATCGCCTGCTCGGTTTTTTTCTGCCAGCTGTAAACCCGCCCCAGAGCAATGTAACTCGATATATCGCCCCGCTCCAGGGCCACCGATTTTTGAAGCTCGGTCACCGCATCATCGAGGCGCGCCGTCTGGCCGTAAAGCGTTCCCAGCATCGCGCGAATGTCTGTGCGGCCGGGCGCCAACTCCCTGGCCTTTTCCAGAAAGGAGATCGCCTTTTCAAACTCCCCATCCTGACTGTGGAGGATGCCAACCCCCACGATGGCCTTTAAATTTTCCGGGTCTTTTGCCAAAACTTTCGAATAGAGCACAATGCCTTTCTGCGGCTCGTTCATCCATTGGTAGGTTGCGGCCAGCCCCTGCAAGACTTCCATGTTGTCGGGATAGAGTTCGAGCGCTTTTTGAAAGGTATCGATACTGGCTTGAAATTTTCCCTGCCAGCCGGTGACACGTCCGAGAGGGAGCAGGATATCCAGTCGCTGTGGATATTTGGCAAGCAGGGCTTTGAGTCCTTCCTCCGCTTGGGAGTGCCGCCCCTCCCAAGCCTCCAGGCGCAAGAGACCGATATCGCCGTCAGGAAGGTCGGGGCGGCTTTGGCGAATCGCGTTATAAAGAGTCCGCGCTTCCGCTAATTTTTTGCGCCAGCTCAGGACATGAGCCAGGCCAATTTGAGCTTCGATATTTTGCGGATCGGTTTTAACAAGCTGTCGGTAGAGCGTTTCCGCCGCCTGGTATTTCCCCTGGATTTGCAGAGTTCGAGCCTGCTTGAACAACTCCTCTAAATTTCTGAACCGCGCCATTCTTGCCAAACCCTGCGCGGCGTCCGCATCCTTCGGATTGAGTTCCAGCGCCCGTTGAAAATCCTCGCGAGCGGCATCCCACCGGTCGCTTTGAAAATGCGCATGACCGCGCGCCGTCCACACATCCGCGTCATCGGGATGCAAACTCAACAACTCGTTATAAATTGAAAGAGCTTTATCAGACTGGCGGAGGAAGGTGTGGACGCGGCCCAAGCGGAAACGCGTACCGAAATGACCTGGATACTGGATCAACGTGTTTTCGTAAACTCGAATCGCGTCCTTGAAATTACCGGACTGGATAAACTCCTCGGCCTCCTGCCAACGCAACCGAATGAACCGGTCCCGCGCAATATGTTGCAGGCCCTGTTGCGCCCGGTTCATGCCCTGGCGGGCGTCGGCGTAATCGGGAGACAACTCGAGCACCCGCTTGAAATTTGCCAGGGCTTTGTCAAATTCCTGGAACGCCAGGAACACCAACCCCTGCCCAACCAGGTTGTCGCTGTTGTCGGGATGGGTCGTCCGGATCTCGGCATGCAGTCGACCGGCCTCTTTAAAGTTGCCAGCAAAACGGAGGACGCGCGCCAGCAGAAGTTTCACCGCCAAATCTCCCGGATGACCGGCCAGGATTTCCTGATAAATTCCCACCGCCGATTCGAATTGTTTCTGCTCGATGAACTTTTCGGCTGACTGCAATTGGGTTGCGCGCAGGGATGCGGAAGAATTATTTTGCGCCACAGATAGCGGGGGAGCCGCAGGGTCGGGCAAAGGTAAAATTTTGTTTCCCAACACGGGCAACGCGCAGAAAATAAGATAGAAACCGGTAACAGCGGTTGTGAACAGAGGAGTGCGCATGGGTTTCATCAGGAAGGTTGACGCGACTAACTTTGCCGAAGCAATTATCCACTGAAACCACTAAATTTCAAACGTTTATTATAGAAATGGGGGAGCCGGCGGATCATCCTCCTGCCGGTCAGATCAGTTCCACATCGGAGATGATTTCCACCAGACTGGGGCCGTTGTACTCCAAAGCCTGGTGCAGGGCATCATCAAGCTCCGCTTTTTTCTCCACCCGAATGCCGAGGGCTCCGCACAGGTTGGCGTACTCGGCAAAACTTGGATTGGTCAATGAAGTTTGCCAGACGTCCCAGTTGCCAGCTTTCTGCTCCTTGCTGATCTTGCCCAGCTCGTCGTTGCGAAGCAGGACATGGGTGATGTTCATTCCGTATTTGACGGCGGTGTTGACCTCCGCCATGTACTGGCCGAATCCGCCATCGCCCGACACGGACACCACGGCGCGGCCGCGAAACGACTCTTCCTGCGTCGCCGCCCAGGCGCCCAGCGCAGCGGGATAGGCAAAGCCGATCGACCCGAGGTAACCCGACATGAGAACGGATTGCCGGGTGCATTCGAAATAGCGTCCAAACGAATAGGTGTTGTTGCCGACATCCACGGTGATGATGGCATCGTCCGGCACCTGCCGCGTCATCGCTTCGAAAATCGCGGCGGAGTTGATTCCCTTACCGCGGTCGTCCAGGGTGCGGCGCTGTTTTTCCTCACGCCATATTTTCCACCGCGCGGCAACCTCCGGCCGCTGGTCGACCGCCACATTTTTACCGGCCAGTTTATTTTTAAGGATGCCGCAAGTGATGCCGATCTCGCCCCACACCGGCACGGTGACGGAATGAAACTTGCCGAGCGTCATCGCGTCGAAATCCACTTGCACCGTCGGCTTGCGCGGCGCGATGCCGGTGTGGTCGCTGAAACTCGCGCCCAGCACCAGCAGGCAGTCCGACTCGTTCATCGCCCAACTCGCTATCGGTGTACCACTGCGGCCCAGCACACCGCCGCCCAACGGATGCGAGTCGGCCACCAGGCCTTTGCCTTTGAAAGTGGTGATGATGGGGCTGTGCAACATCTCCGCCAATGCGATCACACCGGCCATGTGAAAACGCGCGCCATGGCCGACGATGATGACCGGCCGCTTGGCTCCGGCCAGCAGAGTCACCGCCGCAGTGATCGACTCCGCAGGCGGGGTGATGGTGGTCGGCGTGATGCGTCCTGCCGGCCCGCCCGCTGGAGTGTCGGCATCCGCGATCATTTTGGGAACTTCGTCGGGGAAGATGAGGTGCGAAACGCCACGGTTCAACAACGCACTCTTGCACGCCAGGTTCATCAGCTCGGCGTGTTTGCTGTTGGGCAGAGCCGGTTGACTCCACTGCGCCACCTTGCCGAATGCCGCCTGCAGATCCACCTCCTGAAACGCGCCCGGCCCCAGCACCTGGGTATCGACCTGGCCGGTGAGCGCCAGTACCGGCGCGCGGTCCACATGAGCGTCCCACAATCCGGTGAGCAAATTGGTAGCCCCCGGCCCGGCGATAGACAAACACGCCGCGAGACGCCCGGTCAACTTGCCATACGCCGAACAGGCGAACGACGCCGCGCCCTCGTGGCGGATGCCGATATATTTTAAATTTCCCGCTTCTTCCTGCAGGCGCAAGGCGTCCGCCACGCCGAGGTTGGAATGACCCACCATGCCAAACACCACGCGCACGTCCCACGCGACCATCGTTTCCATCATCACGTCGCCCACCGTGCGTTGGTGCGACTCCTCTTTACTCAAGCCGACATATACTCCGTCGTCGCGCACCTCGACGGCAAACCGCGCCACCCCATCGTCGTCATGGCCGCCCGGCGCCTTGCCGGTGGTCGGGTCGAAATCCCAGCCATGCCAGGGACAACGCAGGAGACCGTTTTCGATCGAGCCTTCACCGAGCGGACCGCCTTGATGCGGACACTTGTTGTCCAGCGCGCTGATCTGGCCCTGATGATGCGTCATGCACAACGTCATGTGAGCGCAGGTGACCGGCATGACCCGCCCTTCCGCCAACGCATCCCGCGCCATCACCTTGTGCCACACCAGATCCGCCATTCCTTCAGCTCCCTATGGATTTTATAAATTTAATGGGTACTCGAATTTCGTTGCCAGCGTGGGACACACTACAAAATCCTCCTAGCCCTCTTCAAGAAGGGGAATAACATTGAAACCCTTCGACAGAATTTAACCTGAGCTCGCCGAAGGACTCAGGGTGACAGTAGTAACCCCTCCCACCCCTCCTGCATCCTCCCCTCGGGCAGAGGAGGAATTTTAATTTTGCTCCGGCGCTTCGCGGGCCTCTCCTTTTCAAGGAGGGGCTACAAGGGTGGTTAACTTCAACCTCTCCTTCATCCCCCCCCTTGATAAGGGAAGCTTAGTATACCTCTAGATTCTTCGTCACTTGGTTCCTCCGAATGACAAATTAACCCCTCCTTTATCCTCTCCTTGGTAAGGGGAGGATTATTTTTTTGCGGAACATGTTGGAAAGTTCGATGAAGGGGTAGATGAACTGGGTCCACAAGTTGGGACGCAGGATGGCCCCTTGCGGCAGGCCGAGCGAGGCGGGTTCGGTTTTATCGGATGGTAAATAGTAAGTCCCAAATAAAAAATCGAAGCCGGAAAAAAAGGTGGCGTAGTTTTTGTTGGCGATCTCTCCATCGGAGTGGTGCCAGTGGTGGAATAACGGACTGGCGAACACCGGGCTCAATGGCCCGAACGAAAGTTTCACGTTGGCGTGCAAAAACATTCCATAGTAATGGCGCAGGGGCATGGCCAGGGCGAACACGAACGGCTCCTCGAAAAACGCGGTCATCACAGTCAGGCTGAGCAGGTAGGAAATGTGCGTGTTCACCGGATGAAACCGTTCGTTGGACAACCAGTCCAGCTGCTGTGGGCTGTGATGAATAGCGTGGAAGGGCCACAGCAGGCGGGTGTGCATCCAGCGGTGCCGCCAGTAGCCCACGAAATCCACCAGAAAGATGGCCAGGAACAATTGCGCCCAGACGTTCTGCTGGTTGATAAACTGCCGCGCCGTGAAGAATACGCCGGAAACTCCCTCGGTCACCTCCCCGCTCACTACCTTGCTCACTTCTGCGTATTGGACTATGGGTTTTGCCGGTTCCGTGGAAAAAGTTTGCCTGGGTCCGGGCGAAATCTTAACCAGAAAGGTTTGGACCACGCGGTTCCTGCCGTCGGTCCTTTGAATCACAATATTTTCCATTCCAAAAAAACCCGGCTCGGGCGTGTAAGTGAAGTTACCGTCCGAGTCGAACTCCACCGTGCCATGGTCGGGCGCCACTTTCAAGAATTGTTGCAGGGTGGGTCCATCCGGATGGAGCCCCGGTGCCGGCAGTTGGCCCAACAAACTACCGGCGAGGAGTATCATCACTCCCATTCTGGCAGGCGCCAAAAGCACCGGAAGCAGGTAGGAATACGCCAGGTCCAGTGCGGAATCGCCGCGCCATTTTTTCTGCCACCGCGTTGCGGGAATGAGATATTCCAGCACGACAAAAAATGCCGCGGCAACCAGCAACGACTGGGTTTGCAGAAGCAGGGACGACCAGGTATTTTCCAACATCAAAGGGATCCTATTACCGAAGGATGATCCGATTAAAAAAAGATTTTATTTATTCAGGGTAACGGGACCGTGCACGAACGTCAAGCCGGACGGGGTAAGACTTGGGAACGGTGGGATCGGATGCCAGGGGGCGGAAATCAGTTCGAATTTGGCTGCCACTGCTGGGCCAGTTGCTGGGCCTCGGCGATCTCGGCGGGAGTCATTTGCCGCTCCAGCCGGTCACGATTGAACTTGGCTCTTTCATAATTGCCACCCGGCGCCAGGCGGGAGGCGGCCAGGTTGAGCCATTTGTGGGCCTCAACAAAGTTTTGCGGAACGCCCCGGGCCTTGCCGTACATGACGCCAAGATTGTTTTGCGGTTTGGGGTTGCCCTGCTCGGCGGCTTTTTTGTACCACTTCACCGCTTTCTGATAATTCTGCAGAACCCCGCGGCCGGTTTCATAAACGAGGCCGAGATTGTTTTGTGACTTGGACTCGCCCTGCTCCGCCGCCTGGGTGTACCAGCGCACCGACTCCTCAAAATCCTGATCAACGCCCCGCCCGTGGGAGTACATGAAGCCGAGTACAAACTGCGCTTCGGCGAATCCCTGATCGGCGGCTTTCCGGTACCAGGTCACCGCTTTGGTAAAATCCTGGGGAGTGCCTTTGCCATAATGGTGCATCGCCGCGACTGCGTACTGGGCACCGGCATGGTCCTGATCGGCGGCTTGCTGGTACCAGATCATGGCCGTGGCGTTGTCCGCTGCCACTCCGAAACCGTTGCGGTACATGACCCCCAGGTTGAGTTTCGCCTCGGCGTTGCCTTCATCCGCGCCTTTGCGATACCACTTCATCGCCTCCTGATAATCCTGCGGGACCGTCCGGCCATAAAAATGGGCGTCGCCCATCGCGTTGGCGTCGTTGGGGTTGATCGGTTCGGATTCCCCCATCAGAAAAGCCAGCTCTGCCTCATTAGGCATATTCTCGCGGGAAGCGTCATCGGCCAACGACGGCGCAGGCAACAGGCAGACCAGGCAGGCCACCACTAAGGGAAGAAAAAATCCTGACGCGGTTTTGGTAGAGAATCTCATTGGGCTCAAGCCAGTAAAGTGGGAGAGGCTCATTACATTATCACGGGCTGACACTCACATTTATTATCATTTCTGCATCCGAATTGCAACGGGTTCCTTGTTCAGAAGTGCTCCGGAGCCGATAGACGAATGGCAACCGTGTATGTAACGATTTTGATATCAGTCTCATAACACATTACATAAAATATCACCGCACCAGTTTGATTTTTTGGGGTTGGTGACTGCCCAGCGTTTTCAGGTTACGAAATGCTCAGGTGAATTATTTGGATTCCCGAAATACCTCCCCTTGAAAAATTTTGTCGATGGCTGGCGTAGACTTCAGTTTCGCCGAAGCGGCCGAGGTTTTTCGCCGGCCACGCTTCTTCATTACCGTGATTCCGCCTGAAGCCGAATGAGCCTTGAATTACCCGCCCGCATCAGGTACCCTTGGCTTTTCCAAATCAATGACCCAATAAAATGATCCGAACCACCCTGATCGGGCACGCTTGCCTGCTCATCCAGTCCAAGGAAACCACTATTCTTACCGACCCGGTCTGGTTCGATTACCTGTGGGAAGAAATCAACACGCTGTGTCCCAGCATCGTCTTGGAGAAGGATAAAATTCCTCCGGTGGATGTCCTCAACCTGTCGCACCGCCATCAAGATCATTTCGACGTGCACACCCTGGCCTACCTCAAGCGCAATGATCGCATATTGAAGCCGGACGTCACCATCCTCGCCCCGCAAGACGATATTTTGCTCGAAATCCTCAAGGAACTGGAGTTTAAAAATGTCCACGTGGTCTCGGACTTCGAACCGATCCAGATCAAAGATGTGACGATCACGGCGACGCCATCGCGCAACCAGATGAGCACGTCGCAGGATTATTTTCCCGAGCACGGACTGTTGGTCAACGACGGCGAAGTGACTCTCTGGAACCAAGTGGACACCATCGTGGACCCTGACATCGTCGAGCACATTTGCAGTTTGTACGGGCAGGTGGATATGGCCCATGGCCGGTTCGTGCCTTTACTGGAGGGGAACTTCGCGTACAACAAACCTTTTGTCCTGCCTTTTAATGAATACTGTTCCTTCTTGAATGTGATGAAAGCGCTCAATCCAAAATTCGTGGTTCCGGGTTCGGCCGCCTTCCGTTACCGCGACGAATTCAGCTACCTGAACGCCTACACGTTTCCGACCACTCAGGAACAGTACCTGCGCGACCTCAAAGCGTTTTGCCCGGAAGTGGAAGCCTCCATGTTTTTATCCGGGGATGTCGCGCATATCGAAACCAGCGGAGTGCGCATTGAAAAACAGTCCTCCGATTTCGTGCGCGTGCGCGAAGATGACAGCCAGAAAGTAATTTTCAAACCCGTTATGGAAGTCGCGCCGATACGCACTCAAACCAGCGACCCCAAACAGGTTGAGCGGGAATTCATCGCCATTCGGGATTTTGTTGAAAATCAACTATTGGATCGGCTCAAAAAAGCTGACATGTGGAACGGGTGGCAGGAATGGCAGGTGTGTTATCAGCTGGAAGTGTTCGGCCAGGGGAAAGAACCGGAAGTGTGGAGTATCGATTTTGGACTGCCCGAGCCTGAAATTCAAAAGGGCGACCTCGGCAAGATCAATGTCTTCGAAGCCATCGCCTCCTCCGAATTGCACGCTTTGATCGAGAAAAGAACGTCATGGGATTACGTGGCCTTGTGCGGCAACTACCGGACCTTCAACAATATCTACCGTGTGACCGAAGGCAATTTTGAATACTACTCCTCCGAAAAACTCAACCAGGTGGTCGAACCCCTGATGGAAGCCTTCCCCGCCACCCTCGAAATGGACCGCGAAAAATTCATGAAAGACGTCCGCCGCTGGAAAAATAAAGCCTAACCAACCTGCGGTTGGAGGCAAATAGGTCCGGGCTCGCCTGTACGCAATAACCGTTGGAGATGATACAAAGCATAGCCCTCTGCCTCCCAGGCAAGGGGTGGCGAAGCGCCGGAGCGGATGGGTCCTAGCTCGGTTATGCGCTCAGCAACTATTGAGCATAATTAAAAATCTTCGTGTAGCAAAATCCCCCCAGCCCCCTTCGGAGAATGGGGGACCAGCCTGCGGCTGGAGGCGGATGACTGAACTCCCGTTTCATGCCCCGCAATTATTGAGCACAAATAAAGTGTGACCCATCTGCCCCTTCTTGAAGAGGGCACACTAACCCCTCCTGTATCCTCCCCTTACCAAGGGGAGGAAGGATCGGGACAACCGATCCAGGTGGGGTCATTTTTTGAGAGATCACAAGATGGAAAAATTGTCGTGCTTCGACGGGCAGGATACCTCCTGCAGGCAAAAGGCTGACGCTGGGAATCATGCCTGAAAATTATTGAAAGCAGGATAGAGTGCGGACCATTTTGCGTCCAGCCGCAGGCTGGCCGCTAGGGGGTTTCTTTTTCTTCGGGAATGTCGGGCAGTTTGAAGACGGTGGACTGGACCACCGGCACCTGGTAAAGAAAGCCCCCGTGGGTGTGGTCCAATCCCGCTTCGAAATATAAAAATTCGAATATCTCATCGGCGCGTTCCGCCTCGATCGACACCGTGACGACCTCCACCTCAACGTATTCTCCATAGGTTTTGTTGGTGGGGTTCTTGGTCCTGCGGCCGCGGCCACGATCAATATCACAGGTGTCGACACCTTTTTCCTTGTGGAGGCGGCCGATGACCTCCGACGCGTTGCCTTGCAGGAGAACACAAACAATTTTTTTGGTGTGCCTTACAAAATCCATGGATGACAACTCCTGATGAGATTGCGTTTAGGAGGACCCGCCGGGTTCGGCGGAACGCGATGCTCCTTCACCGCTCAGCCGGTCCAGGACATCGGGGGGAATGTACGTCGCCGCCTTGTCCACCGGGGTGATGTACATGATCCCCATGCCGGGCGTGTCGAGTTTACCGGCGAGATACATTTTTTCAAAAACCCGGTCCACCTGGTCGCTGGACACCACGATGTTGATGACTTCCTTTTCCACCTCCACCGCGACACCGAGAATGCCCAACCGTTCGCGCACGCCCACCCCACGGGCAAAATGCACGGTCGCGCCCTGCGCTCCCGCCCCGCGGGCGGCTTCGATAATGGTTTCGGCAATCCCGCGTTGCACCACACAGGTGATCAGGGCAACATCGGTCAGCACTGAAATTTCTCGCATGGGTCCTCCTTTATGAAGTCCGTGAACGAATCCAAAGTCCGGTGACCAGAACAGAAATGATGGGACCGATGGACGCCATCGAAAGGATCCCAAACCCCTCGACGGCGCTGACGGCGTCACCGAACCCCAATCCCATAGCCAATACCAGGGGAACGGTGACCGGCCCGGTGGTCACACCCGCGCTGTCCCACGCCACATTTACAAATTCCTCCGAAGAGAAAAAAGTCAAAACCGCGCCGATCAGATAAGCGGGCAAAATAAGGGCGCCAATGGGAATTTCGTAAATGATTTTGACCACTCCCAGGGCGATGCCGCAACCGACGCCAACCGATACGGCGATCATCAGCATGCTTTTTTTGAAAGCACCGTTGGTTAAATTTTCCACCACCAGGCCCAGCGCATTCAATGCCGGTTCGGCCAGCGTGGCGCCAAAGCCCAGGATCCACGCGAAGGCCACGGCCACTAAAATTCCTATCCGGTAATCGAACAGGGGCGAATTTTTGATGTGCTCCAGTTGGGTGAAAGCACCGGGGATGAGGTTGCCGGACTGACTGCCCAGTTTGGCGAGTCCATAGCTGAGTCCCAGACTGAAAATGATCATCCCCAGAACCGCCAGGAACAGGCCGTAGGCAACGATGCCAGGGTCCCGCACTTTTTCTTTCAGGATCACCACCAGAACAAAAAAGAGAAAGATCACCAACGGGACGATGGCGCGGATGCCGCCGACGATTTCCAGCCCAGGTGTTGCCTCGTACCAGACTAAACCGGCTTGCCCGGCGGCCAGGGACTGAGCCGCCAGGATGATGGCATCGGGGGTCGTGTGTTGCGATAAAAAAATCGCCAGGGCCATAACGGCCACGATGGGAAACAGGGAGGCCAGAGTCACGATCCCGAAACCGGACAGGGAGGAATTGCCCTTGCCCGCGGAAGAGGCGATGCCGATGCCCAGCGACAGCACGAGGGGCACGGTGACCGGCCCGGTGGTGACCGCGCCGCAATCCCAGGCCAGCCCCAGAATTTTAGCGAGTTCGGGATCTGACATGCAGTACAGGGTCAGCCCCAGAGTCGGCACGAGCGTGAGGTAGATGATCGGTTTCAAACTCCAGCCGTACAGGAACCGCATGGTTCCCAATACCGTGGCCAGCCCCACGCCGATGCCGACCATCAGCACCAGGATTCCGGACCAGTGATTCAGAATGGCATATAAATAAGGAGCCCTTTCGACACTGACCATCGACCCAACCGTTTGCAGAGCGCCGATCGCCGGTTCGGCAAAAGTCACGCCGATGCCCAGTAGAAAGCCGATCAACAGCACCACCGGCAGTTTGGATTTTTTGGGAAGGCTGTGTCCGATCAACTCGCCGAAAGGCATCAGTCCCAGTTTGAGCCCCTCCAGAAAAATCATCAGACCAATGATGACCGCCAACAGGCCCCACAGGATCACCCAATGGTCCAGCACGGTTTGCCTCAAAATGAAAATC
>SMVB01407699.1_pt1 | contig 11872 bp, 7 predicted proteins | sample 2456461 | NCBI WGS metagenome assembly SMVB01 (sample SAMN11095934, study PRJNA526329) | marine sediment metagenome | biome: Marine sediment; feature: Surficial sediment; material: Deep marine sediment; isolation source: Hadal surficial sediment | place: Pacific Ocean | collected 2014-05 | depth 0-1...
AATCACATGCCGATAGTTTATTTTTCTGACATTGGGTACGGGTTTACAGGTTCAAAGGTTCAGGGGTTTATGGTTGAATGTGATCAGACAAGTTTCTTGCCAGACTTTATTGAATCTGAATAGATATTATTTAAAACTTTACGCTTGCGATTGTTTGCTCTTTCCCGGTGAATTTACGGAGCTCTGAAATAATATCCTTCAATAAAATTCATTTAAATAATCATCATATGAAACCTAGTTAGGTCATAATCTTACATTGTTATGGTTTTTCCTGCAACCTGTTCCTTTGTATAAACTTTATTTTCAATATTTGCTTTTCTAATGGCACATTTTTAATTAAAAGAACTGATTTACAGGTTTTTAAAATCAATATTTTCAAAATGAATCGATTTTTATATATTTTGTTTTTAGGACTAGCAGGTACATATTCTGGTTTTTCACAGGAGGTGGATCTGGAAAGAGGACTAATCTCCTACTATCCTTTCGATGAAAATGCCAATGATGTAGTAGGACAAAATGATGGTAAAAATAGCGGGGCAACACTTGAAGATGGAAGGTGTGGAGATATGGCTTTCAGTTTCAATGGATACCTGGATTATATAGATTGTGGTAATGATCGATCACTTAATGGAAATTGGAACGGGTTGAGTTTATCGGTGTGGGTAAGACCAGATGAAATATCTGAACTGCAATTGGCAACAATCATGGCCAAATGGGCATTTGATACTAACAAAGATCACTTTGGTTTATGGCTCAACAGCAGTTATAAAGTGATCATGGCGGTAAGTTCTCCGGGAACTATGGAAAATGGAGTTTTCAGTAAATCAACTCTTTCATATGATACGTGGCACCATATTGTTGCTACCTGGAGAAGGAATGGAGAAATCAGGATTTACATTGATGGTGTGCTTGATAAACTTGGCAAACAAACCGGAAGAAACATTAATGTCAGATCGCCTCTATCTTTGAAATTTGGCCGACAGATTCATCGACGAAGTCGCCCATACAAAGGTTGGCTGGATGAGGTAAGGATATATAAAAGAGCCTTGTATGATAAAGAAGTGGATTTACTCTATCAACAAGGAAAGGCCATCTGCGAAAAAGTGTATGTAAAAGGTCGCGTACTTGATAAAAATACACAAGAACCCGTGCAGGCTGAAGTTGTTTTTGAAAACATGAAAGATGGAAGTATCTATAATAAGGTAAAAACCAAAGGACCCAATGCTGAATATGAAATGATCCTTCCGATGGGCAACAAATTCGGATTTTACGCAGATACAGAAAATTACCTTGCGGAAAATCAGATTTTAAGTACGGAAAACAAGGTGGTAAATGAGGTAATGATGCGAGATCTATTTGTCGTCCCTTTAGAAGTGGGACAATCCATCAGGCTCAATAACATATTTTTTGATTTTGCAAAGGCAACATTAAGGGAAGAATCTTTTCATGAATTGGATCGGTTATCACAATATTTTGAAAAACTCCCAAATCTTGTAATTGAGCTTTCAGGTCATACGGATGCAGTCGGTTCTGATGAAGCCAACAACAAGTTATCCGATGCGCGGGCAAATTCTGTTCGGGATTATCTTATTCAGCATGGAGTTAGTATAGATAAAATTGAAGCGGTTGGATATGGTGAATCAAAACCCGTTGCAACAAATGATTCCGATGAAGGAAGGCAGTTAAACAGACGAGTGGAGTTTAAGATTCTGGAAAAATAAACCGCTGGATTTTTTTTGCAAACATTTTTAATATTCGGTTTCTGGCAAAACCATATTGATTCTTTCATAGGAAATCCTACCTTTCCTGAAGTTTCGCACATCGACAAATAGCTCTGATAATCAATATCTTAGTGAAATATAAAAAAGATAAATTGCTTATAATCAACTTAACAACATATCCATTTTCCGACATTATCTTTATGTGAAACTGCGTGCTTCTTGGTGAAACTCAGTGTAATTGCTATTTCAAACCTGTGTGCAGAAGCACTCCGGTGCGCAGGCACAAAGGTACCCAAACCAGATTGCCGGTAGGCAGGGAAGACACAAAGGATCCACAAAGTTTATTTTCAATTATAAATTACTGATATTTAGAAACATACAATTTAAATGAACATGAGCGGAACTTTAGGATCAATTGTCACAAAATTGATTATTGCTTGAGAGGATTGATAAGTCAACCTTCGAAGACTCGTTTATCTAATCCATAAGGTCAATAAATCTCCATGAGAAAAATTAACTTCAAAAGAGTTTAATAAACAATGAAGTGTAAGTAAATTCGCCGTTTCATTTACGTTCGACTCTGTATTACATGTAGGGTATGAAATAGTAAACGGATAAAAATAGCAAATTTTAGATGATAATAAACACGGCAGAAAGACTTAAAGTAACAAAGGAGTACTACTTTTCAGTAAAACTTCAGGAGGTACATGAATTAATCGCCCAGGGGAAAGATATCATAAATATCGCCATTGGCAATCCTGACATGGCCCCTTCTCAGGCGACTATTGATGAGTTGAATAAACAATCAAATAATCCCAATAACCATGGATATCAGCCGTATCGAAGTATCCCGGAATTAAGAAATGCAATACGTGATTGGTCATTTAAAACCTATGGAATTTCATTGGACGCAAATGATGAGATCCTGCCATTAATCGGATCAAAAGAAGGCATCACGCACATTTCATTAGCTTTTCTAAATCCCGGAGACCAGGTTTTGGTGCCGGAATTAGGATATCCCGCGTATAGCGCAGTTACAGAAATGGTTGGAGGCCAGGCTGTCAAGTATGCAATGGTTGAAAATGAAAATTGGAAACCAGATTTGCTTGCTCTGCAAAAAACGGATCTCAGCAAAGTAAAGTTGATGTGGCTCAATTATCCTAACATGCCTACCGGGGCACGTGCAGACAAAAAGGTATTTGAGGAAATTATCGAATTTGCCAAAAAAAATAAAATACTGATTTGTCATGATAATCCATACAGTCTCGTTTTGAATGAAACAAAACCGTCAAGTTTACTGTCTGTGCACGGCTCAAAAGAAGTAACACTTGAGCTCAATTCCATGAGTAAATCACACAATATGGCCGGCTGGAGAATCGGGTGGATATCTGGAGGTAAACCATATATTGACGCCATCTTAAAAATAAAAAGCAATGTGGATTCGGGTATGTTCAAACCATTACAGCTTGCGGCTGTTGAGGCTTTTAAAAACTCAGATGAATGGCATAAAGAAAGAAATCAAGAGTACAAAAATCGACGGGAACTCGTTTACAAAATTCTTGAACAACTCTCATGCAGCTACAGCAAGTCTCAAACAGGCATGTTTATTTGGGCTAAAGTAAATCCGGAAATCGGATCTTCTGAAAAACTTTCCGATTACTTGCTGTATCAGAAAAATATCTTTGTAACCCCAGGGTTTATATTTGGCGAAAAAGGTAATCAATATATCAGAGTATCTCTGTGCGTGAAACAGGACATCCTTAAAAAAGTAATCGCCCGTACCGAATCCATAGATCTAAGTAACATATGAAAATCTCAATAATAGGTGTTGGACTTCTTGGAGGATCTTTTGCTCTGGGTTTAAAATCAGTTGAAGAAGGTCATCATTTTATCGGTGTTGATTCCAGTCAGGAAAATGCATTTATTGCCACAAAGCTGGGTATTGTTGATCAAATCATGGATTTTGAAGAGGCAATAAAGGCTTCTGACCTGGTTGTGCTGGCTACCCCTGTAAATATAATCAGCAACATGCTTCCCAAAACTCTTGATATTTTACGGGAAGGTTGTATGCTTATAGACCTGGGATCAACAAAGGACACTTTTAGTAAAGCGGTAAAAGACCATCCAAAAAGAGATCAGTATATTTCGTGCCACCCGATTGCAGGTACTGAAAATTCCGGACCCGAATCTGCCTTTTCAGCATTGTTGAAGCACAAGCAAATAATCATTTGCGAAAAAGAAAAAAGTAAAAAGGAAATGTTGAGAATTATAATCAGCATTTTCAAAAAGCTGGACATGCACATCACTTATATGGGTAGCGAAGAGCACGATCGGCATATTGCGTATGTTTCCCATTTGAGTCATATCAGTTCATTTGCACTGGGGCTCACTGTTCTTGAAAAAGAGAAAGACGAAAAGAGCATTTTCACCATGGCCGGTTCCGGGTTTTCATCCACTGTCAGGCTGGCAAAAAGCTCACCGGATATGTGGGCGCCGATTTTTAAACAAAATGCACCAAACATCTCTGTGGCTTTGGAAGCGTACATTAATCAGTTAAAACAATTCAAAGAAATAATCGATTCGGGAACAGAAAATAAAAGTCATGAACTGATGAAAAAAGCGAATGAAATCAGAAGGGTTTTGATGGGATTGGGAAAAGGTTAACTATTAGATACTTATTTATTTTTATCTACACCTGCTGACAATGAAAAAAGTTTGGATAACAACAGCGCTATTTTTTATTATCATTTTTATTGCCTGGTTCTCACTAATACAATTGGGGCAGAAACACATTGCACCAAATAAAGCCCCGGAAATAATATCCTCCCCTATCCAACCAAGTACAACCCATAAGCAGTACTGGTCGATGAATGGAAAAAATATTATGCTTTTGGGCGGATCTGTTGAAGACAATTTATTTCAATATAAAAACATCGAAGAGCATCTTGACCTGTTAAAATCAGTGGGTGGTAATTATGTACGAAACACCATGTCGAGCAGAGACGAAGGTGATGTATGGGCTTTTGCTAAAAATGAAGAAGAGCTATATGATCTGAGAATTTGGAATGATGAATACTGGAACCGTTTTGAGAATTTTTTAAAAGCTTGCGCAGAAAGAGAAATCATTGTTCAAATAGAACTATGGGCAACGTTTGACTTTTATCGTGAAAATTGGGATGTCAATCCATTCAATCCTAAAAACAACATCAATTACTCTCCGGAACATGTTCGAATTCCAACAGAAGTTAAAACCCATCCTACATGGACAGAAAACAATTTTTTTTGGTCCGTTCCAAACCAGGAAAGTAATTTGAGATTATTGGATTATCAACAAAAATACATTGACAAACTGCTTTCCTATTCCCTGAAATTTAACAACATTTTATATTGCATGGACAACGAAACCTCGGTCACTTCCGAATGGGGAAAGTTCTGGTCATTGTATATCAAAAAAGTCGCGAGTGAGCAAAGCCATAAAATTTACACCACTGAAATGTGGGATCCGTGGAGCCTTGACCATGTGGCGCATCGGGAAACCTTTGATCATCCGGAAGTCTATGATTTTGTGGATATTTCTCAGAACAATCACAATGTTGGCGATGTGCATTGGAACAATGGCTTGGAGCAGATACGCAGATTGCAAAAAAATAATATGTTACGTCCACTCAACAATGTGAAAGTTTATGGAAATGATGGAGGCAGACATAAGACTACCCAAAACGCGATTGAGTCTTTTGTGAGAAATTTAATGTTTGGCGCTGCGAGTACACGATTTCATCGACCTACATCAGGGCAGGGACTTAACGTAATATCCCAGCATGTGATAAAAAGTATGCGATCCTACGTCGACCAATCTGATTTTTTTAATGCCACTCCATCCAATCATTTACTTTCAGAAAGAACAGAGAATGAAGCATTTTGTAGAGCAATAGAAGGAAAAGAGTATGCGATATTTTTTCCAAACGGTGGTGAAGTACAATTAAAAATAATAATTGAAAATGAGAAGGTACAAATAAAATGGCTGGATATTTTAAAGTCAGAATGGAAGGGAGAATCTATGATTGTTATCCATAACTCAAAGGCAACGATTACTGCACCAGATCAAAAGAATTGGCTTGCTTTTTTGAACATAAAAAAACAATAAATAACTTTTGGGCACCTCTATTAATTCCTTTTGGAATACCAACGCAGGTAATTTTTTCAGATACAAGGCACCAAAAACGCCAGCCTGCCGGAGTTTAGCACCGCTAAATGAGTATTTTGGGAATCTGCCTTTGCCGGCCAGGCAGGCGCAGTAACTGGAAAAAAGCCCAAGTTGGGAAACATAATGGAGTTATTAGAGGTGCCCTTTTATTAATTTAGGTATTATAGCATTCAATCATTTAACAATAACCATTGAAATAGAAATAATAAATAATTTAACTAAGACCTATGTTTACCAAATCCGATTTAAAACAAATTAAAGAAAGAGGATCCAAACTGGATACTGTAAATCTCCAAATAGAAAATTTCAAAATGGGTTTCCCTTTTTTAAAGATTGAAAAAGCGGCAACGCCTGTGGATGGAATCATCGTTTTAGATCGAAAAGAAATCGATTCGTTAATTGTGGCATACGATAATCAAAGCCAGCAAAAGCAAATCGTGAAATTTGTTCCTGCATCAGGAGCTGCAAGCAGGATGTTCAAATTGCTCTTCGAAATTTTAGATAATTCAACCAATGCCGAACTGGTTGAAGAAGCGTTTGATAAATCAAATGACCTGCAATCCATCTACACATTTTTTGATAAAATCTCCAATTTCGCTTTTTCTGATGATCTGGATACACATTTAAAAAAGCATGAATTGTCTATAAAATCTTGTCTCGCAAATCAAGATTATAGCCCGGTATTAAAAGGGTTGTTAGGAAGCAAAGGCCTCTCTTATGCTGTGTCGCCAAAAGGATTACTCAAATTCCACAAGTATGAAAATGACACAAGGACCCCCACATTGGAACACCTTGCCGAAGGAGCGCTTTATGCCCAATCTGCACACCAAATTGTAAAAATCCATTTTACTGTCTCCCCGGAGCACAAAGCCAATTTTCAAGATCACATTAATAGCAACAATTCCCAGTTCGAAAATAAATATAATGTGACTTATGAAGTATCATTTTCCGAGCAAAAATTATATACGGATACCATAGCTGTTGACTTGCAGGATGAACCGTTTAGAAATGATGACGGAAGCCTTTTATTCAGGCCAGCAGGTCACGGAGCATTAATAGCCAATCTGAACGAAATTGAGGCGGATATCATTTTCGTGAAAAATATTGATAATGTAGTACCCGATAAATTGAAAGAAGATACGATTTCTTATAAAAAAGCTTTAGCAGGCACACTTTTAAAATATCAGCATATAATTTTCAATTACCTTAAAACACTTGAAAGAGCAGTCAACCCTGGAAATGTAGAAGAAATGCTGACCTTTTTAAAAGATGAACTGCATATAAAAAATATTCCAGATATGACTTCTATGGAGGAAAAGGTTACTTTTTTAAAACAAAAATTTAATCGCCCATTGCGCATCTGTGGAATGGTGAAAAATGAAGGCGAACCTGGTGGAGGACCTTTTTTTGCGGAAAATAATGACGGCACCCAGTCGCTTCAAATTGTAGAATCCTCACAAATAGACATGGGAAATGCGCATCAAAAATCCATTGCCAACTCGGCTACGCACTTCAATCCGGTTGATCTTGTCTGCGGAATTAAAAACTACCAGGGAGACAAGTTTGATTTAAGCAAATTCGTAGATCCTAAAACCGGATTCATTTCACAAAAATCCAAAGATGGACGAGAGCTAAAAGCTCAGGAGCTACCCGGTCTATGGAACGGCGCCATGTCGGACTGGAATACACTATTTGTAGAAGTTCCAATAAGCACATTTAATCCGGTAAAAACTGTAAATGATCTATTACGACCCCAGCATCAATGATATTTTGGTTTTCTAATTTTTTTTGAATAGATACTTTATTCTTAAAAAAGACAAATGGATGTCAAATATTAACGTCTGAAAAGGATGTTATGATTCAGTAGAAAGAGGATGAATGAAATATTTATTTATGTGTTTGGATCGACCTTTGAACAAGCTTATACCTAAACTGAGCGATTCAAGAGAGATGAGAAGTGCTAAAAGGTTGAGAATAAAAAGCTTACAAAAAACGCAGGAATACCCAGCGGGTCTTGCGAGTATTCCTGCCTACCGGACAGGCCAGGTTTGGAAGTCTTTTTAACTCAACAAGTTAGTGCCTGCCTGCCGGCGAGGCAGGCTTATCGCTTTGTTGAATCGCTCAATTTAGGTTATAGTTATTGAAAAAAAGCTAAGACATTTACAAACACAAGATAATTCACTAATTGTAGGTCTTGGAAGAATTATTCATTACTGAAATTAATTTGGTATCTTTCATCTCTTTTTTAAACTTTTCCGATATGCTTACACTAAAATAACGGTAAAACAATATTTATTATTAAATTGCTATCAACTATTAACAAAAAAAATCCCGGTAATTATATATTTTTATTCAGGAATCAATATTTGCTTATTTTATTTTTAACATAATAACCGCTACCAATGAGGATTTCCAAAGTTCTCCTTTTCATTTCACTTCCTTTAATTTCTTCCGTTTGTATCGCGCAAAAGATGTCGTACACAGCACCGGAATTCAAATTAACAACCGAATGGACTTCTAGTGTAAATCCTGACAATCCTCACCCGGAATATCCAAGGCCTGGCATGGTACGATCGGAATGGAAATCGCTGAATGGACGATGGCATTTTGCCAAAAATGATACAGCAACTGGACAACCCGATACATTTGATAGAGAAATCATTGTGCCATACCCGGTGGAATCGGCTCTTTCCGGTATAAAACAATCTGTATCTCCAGAAGAAATGATTTGGTATAAGCGTACCTTTTTTATTCCGGAAAGCTGGTCAGGAAGGTTTATTCAATTACATTTTGGCGCCTCCGATTGGGAGACTACCATATATATCAACGGAACAGAAATAGGAATGCACCGCGGTGGTTACGATCCCTTCTCTTTCGACATATCGTCCTACCTGGATGAAAGAGGTGTTCAGGAAATAATAGTGTCTGTTTGGGATCCGACGGATTCTTATCACCAGCCTCGTGGAAAACAAAAATTAAACCCTAAGGGAATCTGGTACACTCCAGTGTCGGGTATTTGGCAAAGTGTATGGATCGAACCGGTCAATTTATCATCTATTGAATCTTTAAAGTGCACACCGGATATTGATAACTCTTTGGTAAAGGTAAGCGTACATCTATTTAATCCATTACCTACCGACTCTATTCAGGCGACAATTTCATTTAATGGATCACCTCAAACCACGCGCATTTTTCAATATGATCAAACTGCAAAAATTGTACTTTCAAGTCAAAAACTATGGTCTCCTGATAAACCAAACTTGTATGACATACAATTAGATCTAATTAGAAAAGGAGAAAAAATTGATGAAGTTCAGTCCTATTTCGGAATGCGGAAAATTAGTGTGGATAAAGATAAAGATGGGATAAAACGACTTTTTCTCAATAACCAACCCATATTTCAATATGGCCTTCTGGACCAGGGATGGTGGCCGGATGGTTTGTATACGGCTCCTACTGATGAGGCATTGAAGTCGGATATTATCAGGACTAAAAAAATGGGTTTCAATCTGATCAGAAAACACGTTAAAGTAGAGCCTGCACGATGGTACGCACATTGCGATCAGCTTGGCATGATTGTTTGGCAGGATATGCCAAATAGTGACAAACATGCGGAATGGAAAGGACCGAGTGGTATTGACGGGGTAGAAATAGAAAGGGAATTTATTTCTGAGGCCCAATATAAAATTGAGTTTGAGGCAATCATTAGTAGTTTATATAATCACCCATCGATCGTAAAGTGGATCCCTTTCAATGAGGGTTGGGGGCAGTTTAAAACCTCTGAAATATATGAATGGGTAGTCGGTTTGGATTCTTCAAGGCTTATAGGCGGCCCAAGTGGTGGTAATTTTTTTCCGGTTGGAGATACACACGACCACCACAAATATCCCGGGCCAGAGCTACCTCCCGAAGATCCTGAAAGAGTCTTGATCCTTGGTGAATTCGGAGGTCTTGGGTTGGCCTTCGACGGACATCTATGGCAAAAAGATAAAAATTGGGGGTATGTAAATATTCAAAATCAAAAAGAGCTTGTCAAAGCCTACCTGGGTTTGATGGATAAATTAAAACCCCTGATAAATGACGGATTGTCTGGAGCAATCTATACTCAAACCACAGACGTGGAAGGAGAGATCAATGGAGCCATGACCTATGATCGTAAAATAATAAAGCTTAAAAGTAAAAAAATCAAAAAAGCGCATACCGAACTATTTAAATATTTTGAGGATCTTGTTAATTAACATTTGTGAATATTTACCTCACGAGAAAGTAATTTGTTAGTGTTGAGTGGAATCTGGTTTATATTAAATCCGTACTATTGTTTATTCTCCAGACCTGTGAACAATTTATCTTGTAAAAAAAATCCACATCCGGAGTACCTGCGAGAGCGGCCTCAGTTTTCATTTAGTCGTTAATTTTATTTCACAAAGTCGGGCATTATTTCTGGGTCAATACCCCAGATGAGTGGTAATAAAAACCATAAAGCAAGAACAATTACCACAATTGAAATAATATTCAGAAAAAATCCGGCACGGACCATTTGCCCTATTTTAATATACCCGGTGCTAAACACAACTGCATTGGGAGGTGTTGCCACGGGTAGCATAAACGCACAGGAAGCCGATAATGTGGCTGCAATCATTAAGGTATACGGATGTACACCCAATGCCAAAGCTACCGAACCTAAAATGGGTAAAAGTATACTTGCTGTTACTACGTTGGAGGTTACCTCGGTCAGAAAATTTACCATAGCGCATACCGCAAACAGCAATACTATAAAACTTACATTATCTAAATTCTTAAGTAAACCTCCCAACCATGCAGCCAGTCCTGAAGATTGAAAACCCGCGGCCAACGCAAGACCTCCTCCGAAAAGAATCAAGATTCCCCATGGTAGTTTGCTGGCAGTTTCCCAATTCATGAGCCGTTCACCTTTTTTTGATGAAGGAATTAAAAACAACAGGACAGCGCCAAATAAAGCGATGATTGTGTCATCAATAAAGGGAATAAACCGCTTTAATAAAAATGACCTTGTTATCCACGAAATCGCCGTAATTAAAAATACGATTATTACTTTTACTTCATCGGAAGTTAGAGGACCCAAAGATTTAAGTTCTTTTTTTATCTCTTCGTAACCTTCTGAGTTACCTTGATTTCGAACAGGAAAAACAATTTTTACCAGATAGACCCAGCAGATAATAAGCAGTACTATTGAAATCGGAAGAGAAATGGACATCCACTTTGCAAAGTCAATTTCCTGGTCAAATAGATCTTTTACTACAGCCGAGAGCATGGCATTCGTTGGGGTACCAATCAGTGTTGTAATTCCACCGATTGAGGCTGCATAGGCAATTCCCAGCATCAAAGGCAAACCAAATGAAGAACTCAGCTTTTTACGTTCTGACATATCTTGCCCACTGCTTTCATTTCCTCCAAATTGTCTTGCAACCGCCACAGCTATTGGAAGCATCATCATCGTGGTTGCTGTATTTGATATCCACATAGATAACATGTATGTGGAAAGCATGAATCCTAAAATAATTCTATCAGCGTTCTTACCAATTAATGAAATAGTTTGAAGAGCAATCCTTTTATGGAGATTCCACCTTTCTATGGCCAAAGCAATGATAAATCCTCCCATATATAGAAATATCATCTTGTGCCCATAAGAAGACGTAGTTTTAGCAATATCCAGTGCACCGGTTAAAGGAAACAAAACAATGGGCAACAGAGAAGTTACCGGAATCGGTATTGCTTCGGTGATCCACCAGATTGCAACCCAGGCAGTAACACCAAGAACTGCCTGGGCTTCTGCAGTCAATTCCTTGCCTTGGGGAAGCAAAAGAATAATAATAAATGAAAGTGGGCCTGCTATGGTCGCAATTATTTTTTTAGATGAACCGTTATATTTTACTGACATAAATAATGAATTAGAGAAGAGCTAAACAGA
>SMVB01031943.1_pt1 | contig 11870 bp, 9 predicted proteins | sample 2456461 | NCBI WGS metagenome assembly SMVB01 (sample SAMN11095934, study PRJNA526329) | marine sediment metagenome | biome: Marine sediment; feature: Surficial sediment; material: Deep marine sediment; isolation source: Hadal surficial sediment | place: Pacific Ocean | collected 2014-05 | depth 0-1...
GCCGGTGACGCCATGCAATCGGTGGGAGACCTTTCGGCCCTGAACTGCGCCGGGGTTGGGGTGCCGCCAGCGGTGGTCCTGAAGGTATCGAGTATTCTGACCGAAAGCTACCTGGAGATGATCGAGGGCCAGTGCCGGGATCTGGTCTTCGAGACCAAGACCACCATCACCGTAGATGAGTACCTGGAGATGATCGCCCTGAAGACCGGCGCGTTGATTCGTAGCGCAGTTGTAATCGGGTCTCTGCTGGCGACTGGGGATTCCGCCACCACCGCGGCCTTCGCCAATTTCGGCAGTTATCTGGGCCGGGCGTTCCAGATTCGCGACGACTTCTTGGGGATTTGGGGAGACGAAGAAACCACCGGCAAGACCGCCGATGGCGACATCCGGCAGCGCAAAAAGTCCTTTCCCGTGGTGTACGCCCTGGAAAACTCCCTGGGACCGGCGCGACAAGAATTGTCGCGTATTTATGGGACCGGTAGCGGGGATGAAATGGAGGAGCCGGACATCGAGCGGGTCCGGGAGGTTCTGGATCAGGTTGGCGCCGCCGCCCAGTGCCAGCAGCTAACCGAGGGCAGCGCCGGCCAGGCCTTGGAAGCTCTAAACGGGGTCGAGCTGGCTCCCTGGGCCAGAGCCGAAATGGAAGAGCTGGTGCACTTCCTCTCCCGCCGCGAATTCTGAAAATCGCTGACTCTCCCCTAAGGCGAATACAAAATATGAAGAAACATACAGAACAATTCCAAAAACTCAAATCCGGAAAACCCAAATCCGGGAAACTCGCCAAGCGTCCGATTGAACTGTCCCTTCGATTGGCCTGGTATCTGCTGCGGAACTGGCTGCGGGGCAGGAAGCGATTCCCGCTGGTTACCATGCTGGAGCCATTGGAGATGTGCAACCTGGCTTGCATTGGCTGCGGCCGGATTCGGGAATACAAGCCGGTGCTGGACAAGATGATGACGGTGGAGGTTGCTCTCAAGGCGGTGGCCGAATCCGGGGCTCCCATCGTTTCCATCGCCGGTGGCGAACCCACCATCCACCCGCAAATCGACCAGATAATCAATCGCCTGGTGGAACAGAGGTATTTCGTTTACTGCTGTACCAACGCCCTGCTGCTGGAACGTCTGCTGGCGAAGATTCAGCCATCCAAGTATTTCTGCTGGGTGGTCCACCTGGATGGGATGGAGGAGAAGCACGACGAATCAGTGGCGCGAAAGGGCGTGTTCAAAAAGGCCGTGGCGGGCATTGAACTGGCCTTGAGCCAGGGCTATCGGGTCTGTACCAACACCACCGTTTTTAGAAACAGCGATGTTGCCGACTTGAGAGAGATGTTCCAGTTCGTCGCCGGTCTGGGCGTAGAGGGTTCGATGATTTCCCCGGGTTACGAATTCCAGGATGCGCCGGACCAGGATCTTTTCCTAACCCGCCAGGAGGCCAAGTCGATTTTCAAAGAGCTGCTGGACCCGGCCAAAACCGGGGGCGCACGTTTTTACAACAACCCGCTCTATTTGAACTTTCTGCGGGGGGAACGAGAGTACCAATGCGCCGCCTGGTCCAATCCAACCTACATCGTCTTGGGTTGGCGCAAGCCCTGCTATCCTCTGGCCGATGAGCACGTGCAGGATGTTGAGGAACTGTACGATCCCCAGCTCTGGGAGGAGCAGTACGGGGTTGGCCGGGATCCCAGGTGCGCCAACTGCATGATGCACTGCGGCTTTGAGTCGGCCACCATCTTCCAAGCCATATCCACGCCCAAGGATTGGGTCACCCTGATCAAGTCCGGGGTCAAATCCGGCGCCTAGAATCTGAATAAGTAGCATTGGAGAATGAGAACCTGGTGCTTACTATCATTGCCCCGATGAAAAGCGAGATCTCTTACCTGCGGCAGAACCCGGCGCTGCTGCGGCAGGATGGAGCCGCAGTCCAGGCGCTGGTGGTAGGCGTGGGCAAAGAGGCTGTTCAAAGAAGCTTGAGCCGGTGGTTGGAAGCGCCAGAAAACGGGTCAACCGACGGGTCAACATCTAGCAGCCCAGACCGGCTGCTACTGCTTGGATTCGCCGGGGCCGTGGACCCGGGGCTGGCCGGTGGTGACCTGGTACTGTCTGGGCGCTATTACCTTGAGCCTGATACTCCGGAAGGGCTCGGCCAGGATTTTTTTGAGGCGGATTCTGCGATGCTGGAGAAAGCCACTGCTGCGGCCAGCGGGTCGGGCCTGGCGTGGCGCGAGGTCGACTCCCTGACAGTGGGCCGCCCGGTCGCTACCGGGGAAGAAAAGGCAGCTATATATCTTAGTCACTCGGGAAGGCATTCGGTTGGAACAGTCAACATGGAAGACTACTGGGTCGCGGAGTTTGCCGCCCGGGCCGAAATCCCCTTTCTGGCGGTGCGGGCCGTGATCGATACCGCCGATCAGGCAATTCCCAGCTACGCGATGGGGCTTCAAGAGCGCCGTTGGTTCGCCCTGGCCTCGGCGGCTGCCAGCCCCTGGCAATTTCCCAACCTGATACGCCTGGCAGGCAACCTGCGCCTGGCCCGCCAGAGCCTGCGGCAATTCGCCACGGCCTTCCTGCAAGAGCCGGAGAAACTTGCCGATAGACTTGCCCCGGCTATATTTGCGGAGGGACTTGATAAAGAAGAGAATCGGCAGCCCGTCGGGACCGGGTGAAGGTTCTGGTAACCGGCGCCACCGGCTTCATCGGAGGCAATCTGGCCCGCAGGCTGGTAGCGCAGGGCCATCAGGTTAAAGCCCTGGTCAGGCCCGGCAGCAACACACTGACAATAGATAGCAACGTGGTGGAGGTGGTTCCCGGCGACATTCTGGATGCGGATTCGGTGGAGCGGGGGCTTCAGGGCTGCCAGTGGCTTTTCCATTGCGCCGCCGCTTACACCTTCTGGAGCAAGAATCCGGAAGAAATCTACCGGACCAACGTTGAGGGTACTAACATAGTCTTGGATGCGGCTGAGAGGGCCGGTGTGGAGCGGGTGGTGTATACCAGCACGGTGGGAACCATAGGCTTGCCGCCGGTGGGTTTGGGCAGCGAGAGCACCGATATGCCGGCGGATCAGCTGGTGGGGAACTACAAGAGGTCCAAATACCAGGCGGAGCAGATAGCCCTGGAAAAGGCCCGGCAAGGGCTGCCCCTGGTAGTGGTTAATCCAACGGCGGTGGTGGGTCCCTGGGATGTCAAACCCACCCCAACCGGCAGGATCGTCCTGGACTATCTTCGCGGACGGATGCCGGCTTACGTGGACACCGGGCTGAATATGGTGGACGTGGCGGATGTGGTGGAAGGGCACATACTGGCGGCGGAGAAGGGCAAGGTTGGCCAGAGGTACATTTTGGGCAACCGCAATCTGACCTTGAAGGCGATATTTGGGCTGCTCGAGGGAATTACCGGCAGGAAGGCGCCGCGGACGAGAATTCCCAGATGGCTGGCAATGGGCGCGGGTTATGCTGACCAGTTGGTTGAGGGCCATTTGCTCGGCCGGCAGCCCCGAATACCCTTGGAAGCCCTCAGATTGACCAAGAAACAAATGTATGTCAGCAGTGAAAAGGCAATCGATGAATTGGGTTTACCCCAAAGCCCGGTAGACCAGGCGCTGGCGGATGCCGTTGCCTGGTTTGAATCCAACGGGTATAACTAGCCTATACTGGGCAACAAGAGGTTCAGCAGCATGGTAGTCCAGAATCCAAACCGAAGTGGAGAGGCGTGGCCGGAAACCCCAGAGGCCACAGAGATTGGGGCGCCCGGCGCCACGGTTTTGGACCAGGCGATACAAAACAGTCAGGATTATTTCCGTGGCTCTCAATACAATGAGGGTTACTGGTGGGGAGAGTTGGAGTCCAATGTCACCATGGCAGCGGAGTATTTGCTACTATCGCATTTCCTGGGCAAGGCGGACCAGAATCGATGGCGCAAGTCCTCCAACTATATTCTGAGCAAACAGAGGGAAGACGGGTCTTGGGGTCAGTATTACCAGGCTCCGGGCAATGTCAGCACCTCCATAGAAGCCTATTTTGCGCTGAAGCTGGCCGGATATTCCCCCGATTCCGAGCCTTTGCGTAAGGCCCGCGAATTCATCCTATCTCGCGGGGGGGTACCCCAAGCCCGAGTGTTTACCAAGATTTGGCTGGCTCTCTTCGGCCAATGGGACTGGGAAGGCACCCCCAACATGCCGCCCGAGCTGATGCTGTTGCCCTCTTGGGCGCCGCTGAACATCTATGAGTTTTCCAGCTGGGCCCGCCCCACGGTGGTGCCCCTGCTGCTGGTGCTGACTCGAAGACCCACCTGCCAAGTGCCCGAATGGGCCCAGCTAGATGAGCTTTACCCCAAACCTAGAAGTGAGACCGATTATTCTCTGCCCAAACCTCCGGCTAAATTGGGCTGGGCAAACCTGTTTTACCACTTGAACCGCCTGGTCGGCCTTTACCATCGCCTTCCGGTGCACCCGCTGCGGTCCCTGGCCGAGCGCCGGGCGGTTCGATGGGTTCTGGATCACCAGGAAGCCGACGGGTCTTGGGCCGGTATTCAGCCCCCCTGGGTTTACTCGTTGATCGCCCTGCACCACCTGGATGCCCTGTCCCATGAGCCGGTGATAGAAAGGGGTTTCGACGCTTTCGATAAGTTCGCCATAGAGGACGAAGACACCTTCAATGTGCAGGGATGCGTCTCTCCGGTATGGGATACCTGCCTGGTCCAGCTGGCCCTGCTGGAATCGGGTGTGGACGCCGATGATCCAATGGTGGTCAACTCCACTCGATGGCTGATGGATCAGCAGATATTAACCGGCGGCGACTGGCAGGTTCGAGTACCAGACGCTCAGCCAGGAGGGTGGGCCTTCGAATTTCACAACGACCTGTACCCGGACATTGACGACTCCTCGGTGGTCATCATGGCTCTGGATTTGGCCCGCTTGGACCCGCCGGAAGAGGCCCATAAAGATCAGGTTATTCGAAGGGGCCTCTCCTGGATGATGGCCATGCAAAACCAGAACGGTGGCTGGGCCGCCTTTGATCGAGGCAATACCCGGGGTTACATGACCCAGCTGCCCTTCTCCGACTTTGGGGAATCCCTTGACCCTCCCAGCGCCGATGTTACGGCCCACGTTCTGGAAATGCTGGCAAGATTGGGCTATTCCCGGGCGGATTTGCGGGTCGAGCGAGCCTACCAATATCTGCGGCAGAAGCAGGAGGACGACGGCTCCTGGTTTGGCCGCTGGGGCGTCAACTACATCTACGGAACCGGCGCTGCCCTGCCGGCGCTGGCGGCTATCGGCGAAGACATGAGCCAGCCCTATGTGCTGCGGGCTGTCAGCTGGATTTTAGATCATCAGAACCAGGATGGAGGTTGGGGCGAAAGCTGCGGCTCCTACATCGACTCTGCCCTGCACGGAGTAGGCCCCAGCACCGCATCACAGACCGCCTGGGCGCTGCTGGCCCTGCTGGCGGCCGGCGAGGTCGATCACCCGGCCACCCGTAGAGGGGTTTGCTATCTGGTGGACACCCAGCAAGCGGACGGCACCTGGGATGAGCCCTACTTTACCGGCACCGGGTTCCCCGGCTACGGGTTTGGCGAGCGTCCCAAGGAACCAGCGAAACCGGGAGAAAAACACTTCCAGGGCTTGGAAATGTCCGGGGGGTTCATGATCAATTATCATATGTACCGCAACTGCTGGCCGCTGCTGGCTTTGGGCAGGTACCGCAGGTTGGTTAAATCCCCCTATATCCCCCTTTTAAAAAGGGGGGTTGAGGGGGATTTGGATCTTGCAAATTTAGAACATTCGTCAAGCATCAAAAAATAGGCCGAGAGGGGTGAGGGAAGTTGAAAACCAAGTCATTTAGCCTTCAATTAACCAGCAACCAGGCGCCGGAGTTCATCGACATTACCGAGTGGGTGTGTCAATGCGTGAGCAAGTCCCAGGTCGACAACGGCTTCGCGGTGGTATACTCCAAGCACACCACCGCGGCGGTTAAAATCAACGAAAACGAGCCGTTGCTGCTGGCCGACATGGAAAAATTTCTGGAAAAGATCTCGCCCCGCAACGATGATTACCAGCATAACAACTTCGAAATTCGCACCGTGAACATGACCCCCGATGAGTCCCCCAACGGTCACGCCCATCTCCAACACCTCTTGCTTGGCAGCAGCGAGACTATACCGGTCATCGATGGAACGCTGCAGTTTGGCCGGTACCAGAGCGTGTTCTTCATAGAGTTGGACCACCCTCGAGCCCGGGAAGTCATGGTGCAAATAGTGGGGGAATAGGCCTGATTTATGGATTCAACCGGCGGGGCAAGGGAGGTTCCCTGGACGCTGGAAGCCGCCGATCGATTCTGCGCAAGGCTAGCCCAGACCCACTACGAGAACTTTACGGTTGGTTCCTGGCTTCTGCCCAAATCCCAGCGCAGGCAGGTGTACGCCATCTATGCCTACTGCCGCACCGTAGACGATCTGGGCGATGAAGAGGCTGCTACCCTGGATGCTGATATATGGGAAGGGCCATCTGAGGGACACAATGCCGGTGGTGGAATAGTCCAAACCCCCAATGTTACCGGTGCTCCACTCCTCGGTGTAGGGACCGGGCCGGGCCAACAGCGCCAACCCGTTGGCTTGGAGGAAAAGAATCGGAGGCTGGCGTTGCTGGACTGGTGGGAAGGCGAGTTGCGATGCTGCTACACCGGCGCCCCGACCCACCCGGTAATGGTTGCCTTGCAGCGAACCATCTCCGATTGCGACATTCCGGCGCAGCCTTTCCTGAAGCTGATTGAGGCCAACCGGATGGATCAAAGGGCAAATCGTTATGCAACCTACTCCGAGCTGCTCAATTACTGCGACCACTCCGCCAATCCGGTGGGACACCTGTTCCTGTACCTATTCGGGTATCGAGACGAGGAGCGGCAGCGGCTGTCCGACGCCACCTGCACCGCCTTGCAGTTGATCAATTTCTGGCAGGATGTGGCCAGGGACTATTCCCTGGGCCGCGTTTATCTTCCGCAGGAAGACCTGCAGCGCTTCGGCTGCACGGAAGAGGAGATCGCCTCGGGGTTGGCCAGTCAACAATTCCGGCAGCTGCTGGCCTTACAAGTTGACCGAGTCCGGGCCCTTTTCCGTGAAGGCGCGCCGCTGGTGCATACCCTGGAAGGGGCGGTTAAGCTGGATGTCGCCCTTTTTACCCGGGGCGGCTGTGCAATTATGGACGCCATCGTGGGCCGGAATTACGATGTTCTTTCCGCCCGGCCGGCCCTGTCTCGAACCCGCAAGGTCGGGCTTTTCGCATCAACCTGGCTGAGATGGAAACTTAGGATGAGCCTGCTGCCCAAAATTAAGGACCCCAGGGATCCTCGCGATTCAGCCACCGGCAGTGCGCCGTGAGAGCTAAATCAACGTGGCTGTAACCGCAGAGCTGGCGCAGGCCTATGAGGAATGCCGGTTAATTACCCGCCGGGAAGCCAAGAACTTCTACTACGCCTTTCTTACCCTTCCCGCCGGCCGCCGCAAAGCAATCTACGTTGCCTACACCTTCTGCCGTTATTGCGACGACTCGGTGGATAACGAAGGTTCCTTGGACCAGAAGCTCTCCAAACTTGAGGAGCTGAAGCGGAAGCTGGACCTGAGCTACCGGGGGCAGGCTACTGAGCCGGTATTCTTGGGGCTGGCGGACGTGGCCCAAAATTACGACATTCCCCAGGACTACTTCCAGGGAGTGCTGTCGGGCGTGGAGTCGGACCTGGTTAAGACCAGATATCAAGATTTCGAGGAGCTGCGACAATACTGCTATCAGGTGGCGTCGGTGGTAGGCTTGATCTGCCTCCAGATCTTCGGCTATCGGGACGATCGGGCCAAACAGCACGCGGTGGACCTGGGCCTGGCAATGCAGTTGACCAACATAATGCGGGACGTGCGGGAAGACCTGGATTTGGACCGGATATATCTGCCCCAGGAGGAAATGGCGGGCTTCGGTTATTCTGAAGAAGAGCTGCGAGCGGGCACGGTGAACGACTCCTTCCGGGAGTTGATGAAGTTTCAGGCCCAGCGGGCCCGCCACTATTTTCAGAGCGGTTTTTTGCTCCAGCCCTTTCTCGCTCCCCGCTCTCGGGCCTGTCCGGCGGTGCTGGGCAAGCTATACAGTTTGGTGCTGGACCGCATTGAAGAGGCGGACTACGACGTACTGCATCATCGGATAAGTCTGAGCAAGGGGGAGAAGCTGCGGGTCACGGCTCAAGCCTGGTTGACCGCCATGTTGCCCTATTGGATGCAAGCCCAAAAGTAGTGGTCTTGGGCGGTGGCGTCGCCGGTATTGCCACCGCTGTGTACCTGCTGGACCAGGGATTTCGGGTAGATCTCATCGAGGCCCGTGGTTTCCTGGGCGGGCGGTCCTTCTCTTTCGCCGATAAAGAGAGGGGAGTGGCGGTGGATAACGGGCAGCATGTCATCATCAAAGCCTGCTCCCAGTTTTTGGATCTCCTACAGCGGCTGGGCGCGCTGGACCGCTGGCACCAGCAACCCAGGCTTCTGTTGCCCATCTTGGACAGCCGAGGAAAATCCGGCAGCCTGAGTTCTTCCCGCCTTCCATCCCCATTTCATCTAGCGCCCTCCTTCTTTCGGTACTCCCATCTGGGCTTCCGGGATAAATTCCTAGTCGCGCTGGCCCTGGCCCGAGCCAAATTCACCGACCGCCACCAACCTTATTTGGAGCAAATAACCTTCAAGGAGTGGCTGGACCGGCAGGGCCAAACCGAGCGAGCGGTGCAAAACTTTTGGAACCTTTTGCTGATGCCCACGTTGAACGACCAGGTGCAGGACGTAAGCGCCAGCCTGGGGCTGATGATTGTCCAGGAAGGGATGCTGGCGGGGAGTCACAGCGCGGATCTGGGCTATGCGCAGGAGGGATTACTGGACGCATTGGGTGCGCCCGCCCAGGAGTACCTCACCAATCGGGAGGCCCGGCTGATTCTAGGCAGCCCAGTACGCAGTTTGACGATAAAGTCAGGCCAGGTCCAGGCTGTGGAATTAAGCTCGGGCGAAAGCTGGAGCGGCCAAATATTCGTCAGCGCGCTGCCCTTCGACGCCCTGCTGCGGGTGCTGCCCCCAGAGGCACTGGAGATGCCCTATTTCCAGGCTCTGACTGGACTGGAAAGCTCTCCCATCGTAAATATTCACCTGTGGTACGACCGGGAGGTAATGACCCAAGACTTTGTTGCTTTTGTCGATGGCCCCCTCCAGTGGGTGTTTAACAAGAGCCGCATATATGCCAAGTCCGGTTTAGGGATTAAAAAATTAGAGTCAGCCGACCGCCCAGGGTCCAACGCCGGTCAATACATCTGCATATCTCTCAGCGCCGCCTGGGAATACATTGACCAACCTCGGGAAGCTCTATCGGAGCGGTTCATCGATGAGATGGCCCGGGTCTTCCCCGAAGCAAAAAAATCCCGGGTCGAGCGGGCCGTGGTGGTCAAACAACGCCAGGCCACCTTTCGCTGCCTACCCGGCGTCAACGCCCGGCGGCCCGACAGCCCTACTCCCTATAGCAATCTGTTTCTGGCCGGTGAATGGACCAACACCGGTTGGCCTTCCACTATGGAAAGCGCCGCCCGCAGCGGGTACAATGCGGCGCAAGCAGTGCTCTCCCGCTTTCCAATAGGCCATAATTCCGAACACGATGAAGCATAGCCTTCGTTCACCTCGCAAGGGAGGCCTGATCTTAAAACCTTCGAAATTGCCTGACAGCCGCCCTCGGCCAGCAGCCCATGGTTCAACCCTCTAAGGTAGTAGCGATTACCGGGGCCTCCGGCTATGTGGGATCCCGCCTGCTCCGCCAGTTGGAGGAAGAGAACCTGGAGAAGCTGGTGGGAATCGATACCAGGCCTCCACCTCTGCCGATCCACAACATAGCGGTGTACAAGCGGGACGTAGAGGAGTCCATTGAGGACATTTTGCGGCGTCACCGGGTTACCACGCTGGTCCATCTCGCGTTCAGTAAACAGCTGGGCCGCTACCGGCGGGAGATTCGGGAGGTGCGGGAGCAAAACCGGAAACTCTTGGACCGAGTATTGGATTCCTGCCTGCGGGCGGGTGTTGGCCAGATCATATATCTTAGCTCCCACGCCGTTTACGGCGCGCGTTGGGACAATCCGGTGCCCCTGACGGAGCGGGCTCCTTTATTGGTGTCTCCAGATTTTCCCTACGGCTACGATAACTTTCTCGCCGACCAGACCCTGGACACCTTTGCCGAGGAGAATCAGCAGGTCAAAGTGGCGGTCCTGCGCTGCAGCCAGGTTCTGGGGCCTGGAGCCGAAAGCGACCTATTCAATCTCTTCTTGCAGTCCCGCCCCATGGGCATTCGGGGGTTTGACCCCCCCTTTCAGTTTTTCCATGAGGATGACCTGGCCCGGGTATTGACCATCTTCATAAAGCAGGAATTATCCGGAGTGTTTAACGTGGCCGGTGATGGCGTGGCGTTTCTGCGGGAGGTGGCGGAGATGATCTCCGGGCGCATAACCAGGCTGCCAAAATTCCTGGCCTATCCCCTGGTCAACCTGTCACGGGCTTTAGGACTTCAGCGTTCTAAAACAACCGCCGACCTGGACGTTTTGCGCTACCCGACGTTGCTCAGCACCGGGAAGCTGGAGCAAGCCACCGGCTACCGCCCTCGCTACAACTCGTTGGAGACAGTGACCGCCTTCGTCAACTCAGTCCTGCCCTAGATGTTTGGGGAGGATTCCAGCGGGACCAATTTACTCGGCGGATTCGGCTAATGCGGCTTGGGCAGCGGCCAGGCGCGCCGCCGGCACCCGGTAGGGAGAGCAGCTAACGTAATCCAATCCCACTTGGTGGAAAAAGGCTACGCTTGGTCCGTCTCCGCCGTGCTCGCCGCAGATACCAAGCTCCAGGCCGGGCTTGGCCTCTCGGCCGGCTTTCACGGCGTGCCGGATTAGCTCGGCGACGCCCTCCTGATCCAGGGTAGAGAAGGGGTCTGCCGGTAAAATGCCCTCCTGGATGTAGGAACGGAGGAATTTGCCCTCGGCGTCGTCTCGACTGAACCCAAAGGTCAACTGGGTCAGGTCGTTGGTGCCGAAGCTGAAAAAGTCAGACTCCTCGGCAATCTTTCCGGCGGTCAGGGCGGCCCGGGGGGTTTCAATCATGGTCCCAAACTTGTAAGAAACACTGACACCCGCCTCCTGCTGAACGGCTTCGGCCACCGCCGTCAGGTCTCGCCGGAGCCTACGCATCTCCTCGACATCGACTATCAGCGGAATCATAATTTCCGGTTGCACTGAGCAACCTTGCTTAATCAAGCCTACGCTGGCGGTCATAATGGCTTCCACCTGCATCTGGTAGATGGCGGGGAAGCTTAGCCCCAGGCGGCAGCCACGATGCCCCAGCATGGGGTTGACCTCCCGCAGGGAGTCGGCCAGCCGAGCCAATTCCTCTTTCTCAGCAATTTGGCTGCTGGAGACCTGGGGATTGGACCGCAACTCCTCTAGCTCGGCAAGCAATTCTTCGTGAGGAGGCAAGAACTCGTGGAGGGGCGCGTCGAGCAGGCGAATGATCACCGGCCGATTGCCCATAACCTCTAGAATTCCGGTAAAATCCTCGGTTTGGAACCGGCGCACCTGATCCAGCGCCTCGTAAAATTTTCTGACTGGCGATTTCTCACCCGGGGCATTCTGGGCCGGCTCGCCCAGCTGGTCTGGGTCTCCGAGCGGCATTCCGGCTCCCCCATTATCCCGCCGCCAGGCTTCCGCCGCCGGTGCGTTGAGCAGCATTTGCCGCACCGCCGGTAGGCGTTCCGGGTCCAGAAACATATGCTCGGTGCGGCAAAGGCCAATGCCCTCCGCCCCCAGAGACAGGGCCAGAGCGGCATCCTGGGGA
>SMVB01131544.1_pt1 | contig 11870 bp, 9 predicted proteins | sample 2456461 | NCBI WGS metagenome assembly SMVB01 (sample SAMN11095934, study PRJNA526329) | marine sediment metagenome | biome: Marine sediment; feature: Surficial sediment; material: Deep marine sediment; isolation source: Hadal surficial sediment | place: Pacific Ocean | collected 2014-05 | depth 0-1...
ATCACGGTCTGGCCAACGACTCGGGTTGCCAACCAGCCCTGTGGAGCCGCCAGCGGTTTTCCCCTGCCGTGGTAAAAAGCATGGTGGCGGCACTTTAGCCATGCTCATGGCCTCGCAAATGCCAGATCTTGTCGGTGTGATAAACATCGCGGGCAATCTCAATATTCAGGCCTGGGCGGACCACCATGGCTACAGCGCCCTAACCGGCTCCCTGAACCCGGCTGACGCATTCGACGCTACTCGCTCGATACCCCAGATGCATTTCTTTGGTAGCAACGACACCGTGGTGCCGTATGCGTTGGTACAACAGATACAGGATAAATTATCGACAGGTTCAGTGCAGGTTGTATCCGACTTCGATCACGACTGCTGCTGGGTGCAGGCATGGCCACGGCTGCTACGCGAAACCGCGAGGCGATTTGAAGCGGCAGCAACATTGCACTAGCCCTACTACATCTGTTACCAATGATGTTTTCACCACGGGCACATGTTGATGAGCAAAATAAGCGACGACCCTCGTATCGACCCTCGGGTTAAGGCCGTAATGGGCGCATTTCCCGAAACCAATGCAAGCGATGTAGAAAATCGGCAGGTGCTGCTGGACGAAGCAAATACACCCGAGGCGCTGGCGGCACAACAGCAGATGAAAGTCATGTTCGACATGATCGATACTGAAGAAGTTGCGCCGTCCGCCGGCTTGGACATCTCCACCCATGAATTTCTTTCCCAACCGGATGGCAACAGCATCAAAGTGCAGTTTATCCGCCCTCAATCTGCCCAAGCCTTGCCGTGCGTGTACTACATTCATGGCGGCGGCATGCAAACCATGTCTTGCTTCGACGGTATTTACCGGGCCTGGGGCAGAATCATCGCCCAACAAGGGGTGGCCGTGGCTATGGTGGATTTTCGTAACTGCATAAACCCGTCTTCCGCATCTGAGGTGCTACCTTTTCCAGCCGGCTTGAATGATTGCGTCAGTGGGGTGAAATGGCTGGTCGAGCAGTCCGCAGCCCTGAATATAGACCCCCAGCACATCATTATTGCCGGAGAAAGCGGTGGCGGTAATCTGACCCTCGCCACGGGTTTGAAACTGAAGCAAGACGGCGACCTGAACCTGGTGCGCGGCCTTTATGCTTTGTGCCCATACATTGCGGGTCAGTGGCCCCAGGACAAGTATCCTTCGTCCACTGAAAACAACGGCATACTCCTCGATTTGCACAACAATCGCGGCGCCATGTCCTACGGCATAGAAGAGTTTGAAAAGGGTAACCCGCTTGCCTGGCCTGGCTTTGCCACCGAACAAGACGTCGATGGCCTGGTGCCGACGGTGATCAGCGTCAATGAGTGCGACCCGCTTAGAGATGAAGGCATCGAGTTTTATCGTTTGCTGCTGCGCGCCGGTGTACCGGCCCGTTGCCGCCAGGTCATGGGCACCATACATGGCATGGAAATATTCGCTATCGCCTGCCCTGATGTGAGTCGTGAAACCGCCGGTAGCATTGCCCAGTTCTGCCGGGAAGCCTAAGCTGTCTTTAAATTTGCCGGGAAATACCATGAAATACCACCTGATCAGCTCATTCACCTGACCCTGGGTACAACGCGCCGTGATTGTTATGCGCGTCAAAGCCGTCGAGTTCGAGGTCACCTACATCGACCTGCGCAACAAGCCAGCCTGGTTTCTGGAAGTGTCGCCGCATGGCAAAGTGCCGGTGTTGAAGGTCAACGAACAACCGCTATTCGAATCCAATGCCATAGCGGAATATCTGGATGAGGTCATCGAACCGCGACTGCACCCTGAAGACCCTCTAATCCGTGCCCGCCACCGCGCCTGGACAGACTTTGTACCCACCTTTGCCGCAGGCTTGAGCGTGTATTACGCAAAGACATTGGAGGCCTTGCAGGAACGTCTGCCGGATGCGCATCAACGTCTTGCCAAAATCAGCGAGGCACTGGTAGCCGATGCAGCAGAAGGTCCCTTTTTCGGTGGTCGTGAGATTTGTCTGGTCGACGCAGCCTATGCACCTTTTTTACAGCGCTTTTTAATAGTCGATCAATGGCTGGGTACAGGACTGCTCGATGAATATCCATTGGTCAGTGACTGGGCAAACGCGCTACTCGCCGACGAGAGGGTGATAAATTCAGTGCCAGACAATTTCCAGTCTGAATTTATCGGCAATCTCAAGCGACGTGGCTTGTATGTGGCGGAACTGATTCCCGAAGTATCCGCAGGCTGACAAGCTTTCTAACGGCTAGCGTTCCACTACTTCAACGACGTAGTTGTCCGGGTCTTTTGCCAGACCCACAGCCAATCCGTCGAGCAACTCGATCGGTGTTGCTTCGCGTAAGATTTCACCACCCAGGGCACGAATCCGCTCGATGACTCCGGCGGGGTCGTCAACGTAGAAGACCAGCTTCACATTCTCACCGTTATACACCCGCGTTTGTTGCGGCCAGTTCATCAGCACGACCACCGCGCTTTCGCTATCCGGGTAGCCCAGCACAATTTCATTGAGATAGCCCAGTTCATAGGTACGCTGAACCTCCAAACCAAGCGCTTCGGCATAAAACCTGGACGACGCATCTAAATCCGCCACACCAATACCCATTGCCCCCAATCGGTCTTGCGCCAGCGCCGGTAACGCCAATAGCAGTCCAGCCAGACAAGCCAGCAGATTCACCTTCACTTTTCTCATCATTATCTCTCCCTAAGGTTGGATGACATGGATAACATGACGGGTCATTCAAGGGGAAGTAAAATTATGAGCATAGACAATTCTCAACTTTGGGTCATCACCGGCGCAAGTTCAGGCATCGGCGCGGCAGTTACCAGGGCTGTGACCGAATACGGCGCCCGCGCACTGATCTTAGACGTGGACGATACCGCCGGCACTGCGTTGGCTGCTCAAACCGGTGCCACCTATCAGCATTGCGATGTCAGCGATCCAGACGATTGGCAAGCCGCGGTAGAGAAACTGTCGGAAATGGGTACGGCGACCAACATACATCTCAATGCAGGCATTCAGATCGCACCGCCTAATGCGCCTCTCGATGAGTATCAGTTCGAAGCGATGACCCTGGAGCGGTATCGCCGCATGATGGGGGTCAACGTAGATGGTGTTGTTTTCGGTCTGCAAGCATTGCTACCCAATTTGCACGAAGGTGCTGCCATTGTGGTGACCGCATCACTGGCAGGTATCACGCCGTACGCGATCGATTCTTTGTATTCGATGAGTAAGCATGCAGTGGTCGGGTTGGTCCGCAGCCTGGCACCAGCCCTTGAGCAGCGCGGCATTAAAATCAACGCGATTTGTCCCGGCGGCATCGACACCGCAATAATTCCTGAAGCACAACGCTTGCCCGACGCCGTATTCATGACCCCGGAACATATCGCTGCAGAGGTTATCCACCTGATGACGGTTGCCGAGAGCGGAAAAACCTGGGCTAAAGTCAGCGAAAGCAAGCCGGTTTTTATCATCCGTGCGCCAGGCGACAAGTCTCAATAACGGGTTACCGCCTTGAGCACGCTCATCCGCATCTCAGATCTCGCCTTCGCGGTCGGCGGCAATACCTTGTTCAACGATCTACAGGTCACCCTTAGCTCTGGCGATCGCGTCGGTCTGGTTGGCCACAATGGCTGTGGTAAGTCCAGCCTGCTGGCTATCATTGCTGGTCGCACAGAAGCCGAGCAAGGCGAGGTGCAACGCCAGCGCGGCTTGTCGGTGATGGAAGTTGAACAGTTTCTGCCGGACTCCCTGGCCAACAGGGCTTTGGTCGAGGCGGTCGATGCCGAGCAGTGGCGAGCGCAAGCGTTACTGCTGGAACTGGGGTTTAATGTCGCAGACTTCAGCTTAACCGTCGGTTCACTCAGTGGCGGGCAACAAAACCGGCTGATGTTCGCTCGTGCCGTTATCGATCAACCCCAGGTGTTGCTGCTCGACGAACCCACCAACCATCTGGATCTGCGCACCATGGTTTTGTTCGAGCGATATCTGCAAAACATCGCCTCGGCCTTCATTCTCGTGTCCCATGATCGCAGCTTTTTAGACAATGTTACGACCCGCACCTGGGTGCTTCGAGACCAACAAATCTATCACTACAAACTACCCTACTCCCAGGCACGCCAGGCATTACTGCACCAGGATGAAGCGGCCGCACACTCCCTGGATCAGCAAGAGAAAAAAATCGACGCCTTGCGGATCAGCGCCAAGCGCCTGAACATGTGGGGCAAAGTGTACGACAACGAAAAGCTGGCCAAACGTGGGCGCGCCATCGATAAACGGGCTGACAAGCTCGAAGCAAACAAAACATTCGCCACCAAAGGTTCGCCGCTATCGTTATCACTCAACTTAAGTGAGACTCGTGCGAAAGAAATTGTACGGATCGAGAACTATCAAGTAACCGTTGCCGACCGCACTTTGTTTTATATCGAAGAGTTTCTCATTCGTCCCGGCGAACGGGTGGCATTGCTGGGACACAACGGCGTCGGCAAATCGACGTTCATACGCGCTCTGGTTGCCGGGACCACGCCGGCTATCAATCTGCGCCCACAGACACAGCTTGGTTATTACGATCAGGAGCTAGACGAAGTTCGCGGTAAAATTTCGATGCAAACCTACGTTGCGCAGCGTGTCTCTGCTAACGATGTCGAAATCAGGGGCCGACTCATACATGCCGGCTTTGCCTACCAGCATCACACAAAAAGGATCAGCGATCTTTCCGGTGGTGAGCGCGCCCGGGTTCTGTTCGTGGTGCTGTCGTTGCGTGCGCCGAACTTCCTGGTGCTGGACGAACCCACCAATCACATTGACATAGACGGCAAGGAACAACTGGAAGAGCAGTTGTGCGAAGGCAATGCCGCATTGCTCATCACTTCCCATGACCGTCGCTTCATTGAAAATGTCGCCCAACGTTATGTGTGGATAAACAACGGCGGCATGATCGAGATCAGTGACCCCACGGAGTTTTTTAACTCTGTCGCCGCGCCCGCTCACCGCACTACTGCAGGAAAAAACCATGTAGTCGTCGCGAAAAAGGAATCAACAACCGTATCCTTGGACAGTGAAACCACGCTGGCGCGTTTAGTGTTAATAGAAGAGAAGCTAAGCGCAGATCTGGCGCGCAAACCAAAACATCAAAAGGTTGCTCTGCAACGCGCCTGGCAAAGCGAAATCGACTCACTGTACCGTATGCTGGACGACGCAGAATCCCTGAGCCCATAATATGGTCAGCAACCCCTCCTCAACTGAAAGGATACTTTACGTGGATTGTCCAAAGTGTACCGGCAACATGTCGCCGGTAACCTACGGTGACGATATCAGTATCGCGCGATGCAATGTCTGCGCCGGTCTCTGGTGCAGTCCTGCTGCCTTGGCAAACATGAAACAGGCATGGATGGCAGAAGCCGCATTAGACATCGGTGATCCCAAAGTCGGTAGCACACTCAACCACGTTGCCGACATCAACTGCCCCGAGGGTCATGGTCCTCTGGCGAAGAAATCAGACCCAAAACAGCATCACATCTGGTTCGAAGAATGCGCAACTTGCGGCGGTGTATTCCTCGACGCCGGTGAATTCACCGATCTAAAATTCGATACTTTGTTAGACCGCGTTCGCGGCCTCATCATCGGTGCACGCCCCGCAGACTAAAAAATTGGGGTCGCAGTAAAGTGCGCTAAGTTGACAGGTCCGTGCGCACACTGGGATCGGGGGTCCTTTTTCCGTGCGTGAGCACCAACAGCGCGGGAAGAAGTGCCAGATTTGCGATTAAGGCCAAACCCATGGCTACAGCGGTCCAGACACCGAACATGACCGTCGGCACAAAGTTTGAAAAGTACAGCACCGAAAAGCCGACCATGACGGTCAGCGAGGTGAATAACAGCGCTCTGCCGATGCTGGCATGACTGAAGCTCACCGCCACTCGGGCATCGCCCCAGCGCGCGTACTCCAAACGAAAGCGATGCAAGTAGTGGATAGTGTCATCAACACCAATACCAATGCAGATCGCGGCAATGGTGGTGGTCATCATATCCAGCGGTATACCTGCATAACCCATGGCGGCGATGACCATAGCCGCCGCCAGGGTGTTCGGAATCATGCCCAACAGCGCATGGGACAAAGACCGTAACAACACCAGGAACATGACGAATACGACCAATAACACATACACCAAGGTATCAACCTGGGAGGCCAACAGTTGTTTCAGCATGCTGTTGAACAAAACCATCATGCCGGTCACCTGCACATCACTTGCAGCCATACCTGCTTGCTGAACCGCGAACTCCACAATCTGCTGACGAAAAACTTCGCGATCAAACCCCGGGCCACTTTCGATGATACGTCCAGAAAGGCGCATTTCCCCCGTGCGTGGAGAGGCATAAGGCTGAATCAGTTGGTCATGAATATTCGCTGGTACGGCACCCAATATCGCGACAATTTCCAAACTGCTGAGCTTTTTGCCGCCGGTAAAATCGCGCGCAAAATCTTCCAACGCGGTCAGCGACAATACCTTACCCACTTGAGGCTGCTGTTGCAGAAAGCGGTGTACTTGCTCCACCTGATCAAGGACTCGCCGCGAATACCAGTATCGTTCCGGATATGACTCTTCTAGTTCTTCATCGTCGAAGGAAAAATCGTCATCACCATCATCGGAGGGATCGTCTTCATAAGGGGGAAACGAAAGCACCACGTCAAAGGGAATAGTGCCCCCCAACTGTTCATCGATGTAACGCATGCCCTGGTAAATCTCGGTTTCCGGCGCAAAATACTCAGCAAAGCGGTTATCCAAAGACACCCGTTCAATACCAAAGTAGGCGGCCACGACCAGCACCCCGCCGATCGCGGTTACAACACCAGGACGCCAACGGGTAAGTTCGCCGAGAGCACGGATGAAATTATTAGTGTTACCCAAATTGGAACTGGGTTTGTCCTTGGGCAGCAGCAGCAGCGCGGCTGGAAAGAACGTGAAAGTCACTAAAAAGGAAATCCCAATACCCATACACATCATCCAGCCGAAGTCCTCGACGGGTACGATGCCACTGACCGTTAACGATCCAAAGGCCGCCATGGTAGTCAAAGCGGTAAAAAAACAGGGCGCGAACTTACTGCGCATGGTCTCGAACACCAATGCCTGCCTATCGAGATCAGGCTGAATATGTTGCAACTCCCGGCACTGGACAATGAGATGAATAGTCAGCGAGACCGTGGTGATACCTAACAACGATATAAAATTGGAAGAGATCACCGTAGCCTGCCAATCGAGAAAACCCAGCAAGCCGGTGGTGTACACGACGCTGAGCGCCGCGGTGGCGATCGGCAACACAACCCAACGCACACTGCGGAAAAACAATCCGAGCGACAGCACCATCAAAGCAATCACCGCTCCACCAAAAACCGACAGATCTCGTTTTACGAAAGAGATCATATCCGCCGCGATCATCGGCACGCCGCCTAAATGTAAGACGCCGGCACCAGCGTATTTCTCCTGTACGCCGCGTATATCTGCTATCAAGCGTTCCCGTTGTGATAAATAGGATTCCCGCGCACTACGGTAGGCATCGTTCAGTTGTATCCAATCGGCACCCTGGTCCAGGCCTTCAACCTGCAAGGCTTCACGTCGGGCACTTAGTTGAGCCAGATGATCATCGGCGGCAAGATCGATTTTTATCGCCGTCGCGGTGCCATCTTTGGTAATCAACAACTCCCGGAAGAACGGGCTGGCCACCAACTCTTGTTGTGCCAGTTCGAAATCCACATCTTCTGAACGTAGTGTCCGAAAACCGTCTTTCAGTTCGGCCAGACTCATGGCTGGGCTTTTGAGCAAAGGCGCGTCCAATACACTGAAGACACTCTTCACACCCTGCACTGCAGCGAGATCTTCACAAATAGCGTTCAGCGTGGCCAAGGCGGCCGGCGTTATGGGTGTCAGGGCCTCAGGTTGAAAAGTCAGGAACAGGAAATCGTCGCCGCCGAAAACCTCGATAACCCGCTGATAGGCTGCAAGATCTGCATCACCTTGCACCACCAGCGTTTCCGAGGAAGCATCGAAGCGAAAAAAGCCGGTGTAATAGACAGACAAAGCCAGTACCAGAGTACTGACCACTATCCAGGTCCGCGGCCAATTCAAATAGGCTAGGTATACGCTAGGTTTCATAAAGCTCGACTAGTCTACCAGCGCACAGCCGGGTGTCGCCACGAACATGGCATTATGTCGTGCAGATGGGAGCAGAATGTTTAATATGTGCCCATGAGCTACGCCGGACAACGCCTGATATACGACGCCGACAGCCACCTGATGGAACTGCCGGATTTTCTCAGCGCGCATACTACACAAAACATGCGGGCCAAACTGCCCGATCTGACTGCGGCGCTTACCGGCCAATTTGATCCGGAAGCTTATGCCGGTAAGCAAGGTCACAGTGCAGCCCACCTCGCCAGTCTTGTCGCTTTGGGCGACAACCTCACCAGAGGACCAAAGTGGCATGAGGCGCTCGGGGCGTTTCATGGGCCCGAGCGCAGTCAGGCACTCGATTTGCTGGGCTTTCCTCATCAGGTTGTATTTTCATCCTTCTGCGCGCGTCTTATCTTCGATGCTGCAGACGACGACATCGCCTATGCGGCCGCCGCCGCCCACAATCGTGCCATGGCCGAGTTCTGCCAGGCCGATAGCCGCTTGATTGGCGTAGCGATGGTGCCACTGCAGGATGTTTCCCGGGCAATGGCGGAAATCAAAGCAGCCATGGAACTCGGTCTGGGCGCCATTTGGATTGCAGCAGATCCGCCGGGTGGGCGCTCGCCGGGACATCCTGAACATGAGCGTATATGGGCAACCCTGGCCGCAGCGGGTTTGCCGTTTATTCTGCATGTCGGCTCTGCGCCCCTGACCATCAGTGATGCATGGATGAACGACGGCATGGCGGATAACCGAAGTGCCCGCGGTGGCGCTGAGGTCATCGGCAGCAAAGATCTGACAGTGATCCACTTCGCCGCCAATCGTTTCATATCCAGCATGGTGCTGGACGGGGTGCTGGAAGCGCATCCTGGATTGCGCGGCGGCATCATTGAAATTGGCGCCGGCTGGGTGCCGGATATGATTCGACGCCTGGACCACGCGGTGAACATCTGGGCAAAATCCGAGCCCCAGCTTGGTAAGATGCAGCGCAAGCCGTCAGAACAGATCGCACAACAACTGCGATTTACACCCTACCCTTTCGAAGATGTCAGCCAATTGGTTTCCGAATCATGTGCGCAGCTATATATGTTTTCCTCAGATTACCCCCATGCTGAAGGCGGTCGCGACCCGATCGGGCGCTTCACCCGCACCACGGCATCTCTTGCGAGCGACGAACAACAGATGTTCTTCGCCGGTAACTTTGCGGACCTTTACCTTCGCGCCTGAGGCGAACTCATCGCCTTTAGGAAACCAGATCACGGATCGTGCGACGAGCCAACTGAGTCATATGCACTTCATCCGGACCATCCGCTATACGGCAGTATCGTGCGGTCATATAAATCCGGGCAATCGGGGTATCCTGGGTCACGCCCATGCCACCATGAGCCTGTAGCGCTCTGTCTGCCACCGCCAGACACATGTTTGGCGCCACAACTTTGACCATGGAAATATAGTCTCGCGCCCCCTTCGGGCCAAACTTATCCATCTTGTCCGCCGCAGCCAGCACCAACAGACGACATTGTTCGATTTCGAAACGGGAACGAGCGATATCGTGCTGAATACTTGTTTTAGCTGACAGCTTTTCACCGAAAGCCACGCGATCCTCAACCCGCTGACACATCAACTCCAGACAGCGCGAAGCCATGCCGACAAACATCATGGCGTACTGAAAACGACCGGGACCGAGACGGCCTTGAGCAATCTCGAACCCACGGCCTTCTCCAAGTAAGAGGTTCTCCACCGGCACGCGCACATTGTCGTACAGTACCTGGGCATGACCACCCGGAGAGTGGATGCTGCCAAAGGCACGCACAGCCCGTTCAAGAATCACCCCGGGGGTATCTTTCGGCACCAAGATCATGGAAAACTGCTGATGACGCGATGCTTGCGGATCGGTTTTACCCATAACTACAAAAATCTTGCACAACGGATTGAAAGCGTTGGAGGTAAACCACTTACGACCGTTAATCACGTATTCATCGCCCTCGCGGACGATGGTCGTCTCCAGATTCGACGCATCTGAGGAGGCCACCGCCGGTTCAGTCATCGAGAAAGCGGAGCGGATTTCACCATCCATCAGAGGCTTGAGCCATTGTTCCTGCTGTTGCGCATTGCCAAATCGTGCCAACACTTCCATGTTGCCGCGGTCAGGCGCACTACAATTAAATACCTCCTGGGCCCACGGTACCCGGCACATCCGCTCCATCACAGGAGCAAATTCCAGGTTACTGAGACCAGGGCTGAAGTCTTCGTAGTCCCGGGGCAAAAACCAGTTCCAAATGCCGGCGTCTCGGGCTTTTGCCTTGAGGTCTTCAAACCAGGGCGGGTAAGTCCACACATTGGCGTGATCTTCAACCCAATCGCCGTGTTCGAGCTCTCGGGGAAAAATATGCTCGTCCATAAAAGCGTCCACCCGCGCACGTAGCTCCAGCACTTTGTCGCTATATTCAAAATCCATATCGACTCCCCATCGTTTCGGTTAAGTTGTAATAATCACCCTCGCGGCCTGGGGCTCGAGTGATGCCTGTGCAATATACGCTAGAGCTTCGGCTTGTTGAATTTCAAAAAATTCAATTTCTTCAGCACGGATGGAAGGGTTCACTTTTTGCAGCAAACGCAAACGTTCGAGTTCACCACCCACCATGGCGTGCACCCTGTCCTGAGCGGCTTCGAGCAGACCCTTGGTTTCCAGCTCTGCTATGGCTTGTGCCTGGTTTAGAATTTCACCCAGCATGTCGCGGATTTCTCTAATAATCGCCGGCCGGGTAGATTTTTTGATTTTGACGCAGAGTAGGTTAAGTTGCTCGTGCTTGATCACCGAGGTCAGATTGCGACCGGTGCTATCCATTAACACGCGCACCGGCGTTGGTGGCAGAAAGCGGCCAACCTGATATTTTTTCGGAGCGCTGCACTGCATGGCGTAGAAGCATTCGACCAGCAGTGTCCCTGCTGGAAATGCTTTCAGGACGATGGTGCTGATGTTAGTGTTGCCAAGTTCGGTGCCGAGCACCATCTCGATGACCGCCGACACAATCGGCGACTCCCAGGTCAAAAACTCCATGTCTTCGCGCACCAGGGCTTTTGCCCGGTCGAAGGTCACCGTCAGACCTTCGTCTCCCAGATAGGGAAAGCTATGCGTGAGCATGTGTTCTGTCGGTCGTAACACCAAGCTGTGTTCCGAGTGATGTTCTGCTTCAACGCCGAACGTCTCGCAAGTCAACGCAATGTAGTCCTGCAATTCGCTTCCGGCTTCGGCTGTTTTAATGGCCTCAATGACTTCAGCCGCGACAGCCGGATTACAGGAATTCAACTCCAACAGCTGGTCCCGGCCCTGGTGCAGTTCCATGCGTATCTCCTCAGTGAAGTCTGCCGACTTTGCCACCAGCGCATCCACCTGCGGATGATCCCCGGCGTGATCCGGCAACATGGCATCTGTCAAATCATCTGCAAACTCAGCCAACACCGCTGCACCCGCCGATAGGCTTCTGCAAAAGGCGTCCAGGCCTTCGTTGTACCAGCGAAACAGGACCTCTTGAGCAGTGTCCGCGATGTACGGCACATGGATCTGAATGTCTTCGGTCTGGCCGATCCGGTCGAGACGGCCGATGCGCTGCTCGAGCAGATCTGGGTTGGTTGGCAGATCAAACAAGACCAGATGATGGGCGAACTGAAAGTTACGTCCCTCGCTACCAATCTCGGAGCA
>SMVB01213967.1_pt1 | contig 11870 bp, 14 predicted proteins | sample 2456461 | NCBI WGS metagenome assembly SMVB01 (sample SAMN11095934, study PRJNA526329) | marine sediment metagenome | biome: Marine sediment; feature: Surficial sediment; material: Deep marine sediment; isolation source: Hadal surficial sediment | place: Pacific Ocean | collected 2014-05 | depth...
ATACTTTCTCTTTGATGAAGATCATTGACTGGTTCATCTTTTGGCAAACCAATTACAAACAAAGGAACGTTGTTACTCATATCAAATATCTGTAAATTAGTATTAAAAATCAATATGACAATTACCAAACATGATTTTCAAAATTGATAATTATGATCTTGTTTTATTAGAAATCCACTCGCATTTGAAATATGGTAAAGATATCTGAAGATATTAAGCAGTTGATTCGTAATGAAGGTGTAATAATAGTTGGTACAGTTGATGAAGCTGGTCTCAGTAATATTTCACCTCGAAGTACTTTTCATGTTACCGATGATAAGATCTATTGGTTTGAGCTCTTCAAGCACAAATCTTATGACAATTTTATGAGAAATCCTTGGGTCAGTATAGCAGTTTTTGACAGGAATGAATTATCTGGTTATCAGCTAAAGGGAAAAGTGAGTATTGTAACTGACAAAGAAGAATACTATTATGCTGATTTGAGAATTCAGGACAGACTTACACGTTTGCATAAAAAAAATATCCAAAAACTGGTAGTTAAACACTCACACAATATAATAAAATTCATTCCAAACATAATCTATTCACTAAAACCCTTTGAGTTTGCCGATGTTCCAGGCGTTCTAGATGCTGATATAGAGATAGGAAGACTAGTTGGTGGTGTCCATCTGAAATCATCATTTGGTTTGGAAAAACGAGATCTAGAAAAATCGTGATGTGTAAAATATTAAAAAAATTTCAGAAAAAATATTCTAAATATCAACACTGAGAATCAGACTGTCTATTTATTTAATACATCACCGTTACTAAAATATCAGAAGGACTTCGGTTCTTATGATCAAAGACGGAAGCGTAGGGTGTTAACCCAATCAGGAATACTTTGATATTCTTGATTCAACACGGTTCCGTCTCTACATTAATTCTCAACTTTGAAAAACTTGTTTTCATTTTAAATTACATTTCATAATATAAAAAATATGAAACAATACAAAAAAATTCTAGCCTGTTATGACAGCTCAGTTAATTCATCAAGAGCTATCAAACATGCAGTATCTCTAGCAAGAACGTATGATGCAAAACTTTACATTATTTATGTTGTTGAAAAAACACATCCAGTAAACTTTTTGGATAGAAAAGAATATCTGAAATTGGTAAAAGATTTTGGAAAGAAGATATTAAAAAGAAAAGTACAGTCTATTAAAAATAATGAACAGATTACAGCAGAGCCAATACTAAAACAAGGAAACGTTGCTGATGAAATAATTAAATTCGCAAAAAATGAAAGATGTGATTTGATAGTTGTTGGCAGTAAAGGCTTTGGTGTTATGTTGAGATTCTTTTTGGGCAGCGTTTCAAACAAGCTTGCAACTTATGGAAAAACCCCTGTTTTAATAATAAAATAGATGCAAACTTACTGCTCTGCTATTGCATTTATGATATCTGATTTTGTAATTATGCCTACTAATTTTGACTTTTTGACAACTGGAAGTCCACTTATGTTATATTTTATCATGAGCACTATGGCTTGTTTTACATCTTCATCTAGGTATCGCGACTTTGTTAGTATGGACCCCTTTTGTTCACATTATAGCAAAATAGGAATATTATCACATCAATTGAATCTGTTTTTGCGGAAGGGTTTTCTAATAATGATTGTTCTAGAATCTTAATGAAAATACGAGACAGCATCCTAATTACAATATTGAGTATATCAATAATCCCATTGATAGTACTTTCAACTATCACGCTACAAGAAGGTGATAAACGTATTGTTGAAAATCAATTATTAAACATGGAAATAATTCTAGATTCTTTAGACGCCAAAATTGTTTCAATAATGGATTTAAGTAAAGAAGAAGCTAAGATTCTATCCAATACTCCTGCAGCTCCTAGAATAGTTAGGGGTTATCTTAGTGGTGGAGAAATGGATCCAGTATCTGGTATTTCAACAGTTATAGAACGAGATAGGTATTCTGCATATCTAAAAACAGTGCTGGAAAAAATAGATACTATTAACAAAATCTACATAGTTGCCAAAGATTCAACAGTGTTAATATCTGTTGAAAAAGTTGATGATGTAGTTAAACGGGAATACTTGAATGTAAAAATGGATGATAAGTACGCCACAATTATTAACGAGGTAAGTCTGTTAGACAAAGATTCTACACATATTACTTCAAATTTCATAAAATCTGATGGGTCAGAACCCGTAATTCGTTTTACAAATCCAATTTACCCTGATGATGAATTTCAAGGGATATTCTCAATGCATGTAAATCCAGAAACAACTATCTTCCAATCTTTACGAGAACTAGATATTGAATTTTTCTTTATCTCAGAAAATGGAAAAGTTGTAAGGCACTTTCAGGGAGATAAAGAATTTGTATTTAATGAAAATTTAATTGAAAATTTTCCAAATTTGGATAAAGATTTTTTCAACCTGTCTTCTAATAGTGATCAGTATGATAACAATTCGTATTTAGCTTATAAAAAAATCTATTTTGATCGTAATGATGAAGACCGAAATTTTACTTTAATTTTAAAAAGAGAGGCAACATTGGTACCTGAACTAAGTTTAACTGTATACACAATTTTGGGCATAACTGTAGCTGTTGTTACGTTGTTAGGAATATTGCTTGCACGAAGATTGGCAGATCCTATTACAAAAATAAAATTAGCATCACAAAAAATTGTCCAAGGAGAATTTGATGTTGAATTTGAAAGCAAAGGTATAGAAGAATTCGTCCAATTAAGTGATTCATTAAAGAAAATGATTACCTTCCTAAAAGAGGCAACTGAAAATGAAAAGAAATTAAGAAAGGCAGAGAAGTTAACTGTTATCGGTAAGCTTGCATCAAACATTGCACATGATTTTCGAAATCCACTAGGTGCAATCAAAAGCTCTTCAGTAATTATTGATAAGGAAAACAAACACAACAATAAAGTAATGGACCGTGAATTAAACAGAATTAATTTGTCCATTAAAAGAATGACTCACCAAGTAGAAGATGTACTAAATTATGTTAGGGCTACTCCACTGTCCGTTTCTGAATCAACAATAAACAAAATTCTAAACGATTCATTAGATTCAATTGATGTGCCCAACAATGTTAAGATAAATCTCCCAAAAAATAATATTGAGATTGAATGTGATCTGGACAAGCTAGCGATTGTCTTTACTAACATAATACTCAACGCCATTCAAGCAATAGATGATAAGGCCGGCACAATTAACATAAGAGTAAATGAATGTGATAATTCAATTAAGATTGAAGTAGAAAACTCTGGACCTAACATACCAGATGAAAGCTTAGCTAAAATTTTTGAACCGTTGTATACTACAAGATTCAAAGGTACTGGTTTGGGTTTATCTAGCTGTAAAAATATGATTGAACAGCATAAAGGAACAATATCTGCAAAATCAAATCCCGTTGTTTTTACAATTCAAATTCCAAAAAAGCAGTGATATTAAATAAAAATTGATTTTATTAATATAATACTGCATTAAATAAATACCAAATGAGTAACATACTACTTGTTGATGACGATAACGAATTTTTAGAGGCAACATCATACATGTTAGGTTATAATGGCCATGAAGTTATGGGGGCTGTAAATGGTGAAGATGCAATAAAAAAATACAAGGATAATCGACCAGATATAGTACTGATGGACATTAAAATGCCAGTACTTGATGGCTATGAGGCATTTTATAAAATAAAAAAAATAGATCATAACGCCAAGATAATTTTTACATCGAGTTATACTCTAGATGATGAAAAATTTCAAAAAGCAAAAAATTCTACTCTGAGTGGTTTAATAAACAAGCCATTTGACATAGAAGCAGTTCAAAAGTTAATTGATAAATATACATAATTTATTTTTCTTTTCTATGTGCATTTTTTAATATTTGAAATCGCGTTTTATAGTATTGCTGGGCTTCATTAAAAAATTCATAAAACCAATCATTTAGTTTTTTATCTTTTTCAAAAATTGGTTGCAATTTTTGTAAACCTGAATTTACAGTATTCTTTTTGGATTTTGTTAGTGGTTGATATAACAAATTAGTATAAAACCAATAAGAAATCTGATTTGCTAAATCTTCTTCGGAAATATTTTCAAAATTCCTATTATACTTTATGTGTAAATAAGACATTAATTCGTACAAAGGAACTCCTTTTGGTACAAGTATTAATGGATTATCACCAAGCAATCCTAATGCCAATAACCTTATAGAATATATTTCATCACCAATAATTGATTTTAAAAAATCCCATTTGCCAAAAACTTTTGGAAGAATCTTAGAGTAATTGTCTGCAATAATGTCAATATTTTTTTGGTCTAATGAAAAAACATCAAGACAGTACAAAATTCCATGTAATGATAACCTATATTTGTCGGCGGGAGCTTTTTTGTAGCTCTTTCCATCCTTTAGAACCAAACCCAGTTCTAGTATTCCTTCTGAGTGTTTTCCTCTGTCTGTTCTTCCCATCAACAACCGCCGATATTTTTTTTCTCTATCTCTTAATTTTGAAACATCGCTTGGAAATCTAATCTTTGCCATATCCCATGTAGTAATTGCACCATTTTTTGCCAAAACTTCGAGTAACTTTTGAACCTCCTCATGATGTTTTATTGTAGATTTTTTTCTATAGTGAGAAGACCCATAAAGACGACGAGCAGTAGGTCGAATGTATAATTTGTATGCATGCAAGTTACCGTATTGGGTTTGATTAGATATGGTAGTAGGCACCCCGTAATATGGTATCTCTTGTTTTATATTACAGTTTTGTAGTTTTGGCATGTCACAATTACAATCATTACAAATTGAGGACAACCAAAGAAAGGAAGAATTTCTAAAAATTCTTTCTGATAGATATGCACGATCCATTCTTGAAGTAATTATGGACAAGCCAAAGGCTGTAACAGAGATAACTGCTGAGACAAGTATCCCAATTAGTACTGTCTACAGACGAGTTCAATCCCTCCTAGATATGAAGATGCTGAAAATATCAGGCACCATAAGTGAAGATGGAAAAAAATTCTTTTTGTACAAAAGTAAATTCAGTGCATTTAATGCTTCCCTAGCAGGAAATAAAATCCAAATCCAAGCAATTCTTAATCATTTCTAATAGGAAGATTAGGAATTTTCATTTTTTTCATGTTTGTTAAACATTAGAAAATGTAATTTTTTACTTTTTAATTAATTAAAGGCACTCCGCATATCGGTATCTAGCGCTTTATATTACACAGCCTAATCTTACTCATGAACCCAATAACAAACACTGAAAAAATAAACACTCAAGATAAATTAGAATTTGAATCTGGCGTTGAATTATTTGGAATCATAAATCGAAAAGGAAGAATGATTGATTCAGTTAGAAGTGGCACAATTGATATGCCAAAAAACAAAAAAGCGATGTATCTCACAAAAATATCTCTAGGAAACTCTATGCAACGAGATTTTAATGATGATTTAATACCAATGAATTATTGTTTGATACAAAGAGAAAACAAAAAATACATATCAATTCCAATAAAAAATAATAACACCATCTTAGTTGTCACTAAAAATGTAGATCATGAAAATATTGTTGCAAGCGTTTACAAAATGATGAATTTTTCAAAAATAATCAAAGATTTTTGCCAGTCCAAAGGAGATTTCAAAAATTGAGCATGTATGATACAAAACAAATCAATTGTTCTAGATGTAGTAAATGGCTTGTTGAAGTACAATTTGTGAGTAGATTGGTGGTATTATGATAGTATGCAGTCAAAACTTGATAAAAAACAAGATACCCTTGCTTTGCACTAAATGTGGGCAAGAATTGGTCTTAGTTCAATACCTGCCAACAATTGGAGGTCAAAAATTCAGACAGTGGCACTGCTGCCGAAACTGTCAATTTGCAGAGCAAGTAAATGATTTCAAAAGGAGAGTGTTGACTGTATGATAGGTAGTAAATCAATTTTCTTTATACCAATTCGTCCATCTAGAAAAACTGATGAAGATGACGAATTTTGATATTACCAGTAAGACGGCTTTGCAATGTAGTGCAAAGAACTGCAAGATAATTCTTCTCTTCTGAAGGTATGCAATTTATCAAAATATATGCAATCATTTCTATCTCATCATATTTGCGGTCTCTGTAGTTAACATCCTAATACATTCCCATTCCATCTCCACCAGGTGGCGTAGGAGGACCAGACTTTGATACTGCAATTACATTGTCTATTCTTAGAATCATATTTGCAGTCTCTGTAGCTGATTTGATAATCTGCTCTTTGACTGCGATGGGCTCAATTATGTCAAGTTTCTCCATGTCTGAAATCACCCCCTCGTTTACATTCACACCTGCATATTTTTCACCTGCACTATGCTTTGCTCTAAGCTGAGTTATTGCATCAATTGGATTCATTCCTGCATTGCGTGCCAGAGCAATCGGAATGGATTCTATTGCTTCGGCATATTTTTCCACTGCCAACTGTTCCCGTCCAGAAAGAGTCTTTGACCATGTTTTAAGATGATCAGCAATGTACTCTTCTGGAGCCCCTCCTCCTGGAAGAATCATTGGTTTTTCTATTACGTCTTTTACTACCATTAAAGCATCATGAATAGATCTTTCTGCTTCGTCAATTACTCTTTGTGTTCCACCTCGGATTAGAAGAGTAACTGCTTTTGGATTTTTACATCCTTCAACAAATACCCAATTGTCCTCCTCAATTGCTTTTTCTTCAACGTTTTGTGCAGCTCCCAAGTCTTTGTCACTAAGATCATTCACCCTTCCTACAATTCTACCCCCTGTAGCCTTTGAGAGCTTTGTCATGTCACTTTCTTTAATTCTTCTTACTGCTAGAATTCCAGCTTTTGCAAGATAGTGTTGAACGATGTCATCTATTCCCTTTTGACATAATACTACAGTTGCACCAGTAGACTTTATTTTCTCAGCTATATCTTTTAGAATTTGATTTTCTTCTTCCATGAATGATTTGATCTGATTAGGACTTGAGATATTTATTTTGGCATCAAATTCAGTTTTTTCTATTTCAAGTGGTGCACTAATTAAAGCAATTTTTGCATTTTCAATCTTTTTAGGCATACTACTACTAGCTATTTCCTTATCCAACACAATTCCATTAACCAGGTGACTGTCCGAAACAGAACCACCTGTCTTCTTTTCAACTTTGATATTATTTATGATAATTTTATGAGAAGCATCTTTTTCTTCTATTACTAATAGTGCTGCATCAACTACAACTTTGGCAAGATCTGCAGCTTCAACTGAAACCAGTTTTGTTTGCATTGAGGTTTTTGCAATTTTCGTTAGAATGTCTTTATCTTTAGGATCTACTTTTTTTGCAATTTCAGAAAGGAGTTTTAATGCTTGTGTTGATGCTTTTTTGTAGCCACTAGCAATTATCACAGGGTGAATTTCATTTTCAATAAGTGATTCTGCTTTTTCCAACAAGGCTCCTGCCATAACTACTGCAGATGTAGTACCATCCCCAACCTCACTGTCAGTTGCCTTGGCAACTTCAACCATCATTTTGGCTGCTGGATGTTGAACGTCAATTTCTTTGAGAATTGTGGCTCCATCATTTGTTATGGTGATATCCCCTAAAGTGTCCACAAGCATCTTATCCATTCCTCTTGGACCAAGACTTGTACTGATAATTTCAGCGATGAGTTTTGCTGCTTGGATGTTGTTTCTTTGTGCATCTCTTCCACGTGATTGTCTTGTGCCTTCCTTTAGTAAGATTACTGGAACTCCTTCAGATGTGGTCTGTATGTGTGCCATAATAATACAAAATCAATTTTCCTATTTATGGGGTTAACACAAATTTCAAATTTGAGAATAAACATGAATAATTATCGAGAATAAAAAACATCCTTTTTTATGCGAATAGATCTCATATGCTTGCGGCATTTTTTCCAAAACTGATGGTATTCTTGATCTGTCATAGATCTTCCATGTACAGAATAGAACCAACCTACAAAATCATCTTCTAATTTTCCAAAAACAAAACCAAGATGAAAATCCTCAGAAATTTTTATATAAAATTCTTGTTGTGGTTGCAAGTCATCCCATCTAGCAGACAAACCTTCAAAAGATTCCTGAGTTCTTTGTAGTAATTGTTCCAAATAATCTAATGATTTTTTTTCTAATTTCATTATATCACTTTACTATTAGTACGGGTTTCTTTGATTTGTGCATAACATAGTTTGAAGTACTGCCAAAGAAAAATTCTTTTACAGCACCCATTCCTCTTGAACCAATTACAATAAGATCAAAATTTTTCTTCTCAGCAACATCTACAATTCTTTTCTCCTCATCTCCATAAGACACTCTATCAAAAAACAAAATTCCTTTTTTTGTTGCCTTTAGCTTGGCTTTTTTCATGATTTTTTGTGCGTGATCTAAAAGAATTTTCTCTAATGAGGAAACGGGTTCACCAATTCCAGGTTTAACAATTTCTGCTACATATAGACCAGTAATAGTAGCATGGCATTGCCTTGCCATGTGAATAGCAACATCAAGACCTCGAAAAGAATTGGAAGAGCCATCTAAAGGAACAAGAATTTTCCTGATTTTGTTTGTCATTAATAAAAATACACTAATTTTCAATTTAAAGCCAATTGAGATTATCGAGAATGATTTTCAACTTTGATATTCTAAGAGACTATCATATATCTAATCTGATATAGTAAACTTGTAAAATGAGTAATACAAAAACTATGACTATTGCAGATGTTATGACTAAATCAGTAATTTCTGTAGATGCATCAATGACAATAAATGGGGCAGCAAAAATGATGGAAGATACAAAGGTTGGAGCAGTCGTTGTCATGGAAAATAACACACCTGTAGGAATTGTTACTGACAGAGACTTTGCAGTCAAGATTGTTGCTCACGCATATGATATCAGTACACCTGTAAAACAAATAATGTCATCCCCACTATTCTCAATAGGTCCAGATGAATTAGTTAGAACGGCAGCAGAATTAATGCATAATAGAGGAATAAGGAAATTACCAGTTTTCGATGGTGAAAATATAGTTGGAATAATTACTGCAACAGATATTGTTAATTTACTGGCAGTTTGTGTAGAAAAAGATATGAGAAATATGTATTTTCATTCAGTATCAAAAATTTTTGAAAATTATAGCCCATACAATTAGAGGAGACTATGGTAGTACCAATAATAATTCTAGTAACAATACCAATTTTTTTTGGAATTGTAGCTGTATCACCATTTGATCAGTCTGAAGAATTTAACGATGAGATAATTTCAGAAGAACCAAAATTTAATGAGATAAGTTCAGAACTAGGTGCAAATGTTCTATATTTTTTGTTAATAGCAATTTGGACAATCATTTTGTTGAGAATAGTACTTCAAATAAAAAAAGGCACTTTCAAGGTTACTAAGAGGTACTAACATGAATACAACACCATACTGGAATAAGAAAGTGTGTTCAGATTGTAAGAGAATGAAATGTCAGAAAGGTTGTCTATGTGATTGCCATCAATTAAGAGATAGATTTAGTTAAGTTTGCTATATTTTTTCTCCGAATAAATTCTGACATCTAGGGCAATAGTCTTTGGTTGCTCCTTCTGGTGTTTCTGTATGTATAAGATAGATGTTAGTATGAAGAGGACAGGTTTTTTTCATTATCAAGTGGGACGAGAATTTTTTTAGTTTTGATTAGCATATTTCAAAGTATACTACTTTGAATTTTAAGGGCTACAATGATTATCTTGATTGATTTTCAATCATGATAATTTAGGATTTACCTAATATAATTAAAAAATATCAGTAGTTTATGAATAGTACCTTTGTGAATCATATAATGAGTAAAAATGTGTTAACCGTTGATAAATCTACATCGTTACAACAAATCGCACTAAACATGAGAAAATCAAATGTTGGTTGTATCATTGTTACAGAAAATACCAAACCAATAGGAATTGTAACTGAAAGAGATTTTGTAACAAAAGTTGCTGCTGAAGGAAGATCATTATTTACTGATATTAATGAAGTAATGTCATCCCCATTAATTACAATTAGTCCTGAAGAAACAGTTTGGGAAGCAGCAGAAATGATGAAAGAAAAAGGGATTCATAAACTTGCAGTTAAAAAAAATGAAAAGATCATAGGGATAGTGACTGCTACAGATATTGTAAAAATTTCTAGTCTGGGATCTGATTCTCAAATGCATGAAATCTGTGATCAGATACTTTTGAGAATGAAAAATGAAACTCTATAAACTTAGTAACCAACAACAATCCGTTATGTCCAATTTAATTTTTTTTAGTTTACAGAAAAAATTATTGGTATTAGTTTTATCTACAACTATGATTTCCATACTAATTACTACCATTTTATTTCTGAATTTTGATGATATAGTAATTTTTGAATTACAAGAAAATATTATATTGATTGGCATAGCCTTGATGATTGGACTCAGCATCATAACGTATTTTCTTTCAAAACGTCTTTCTGGCCCAATAAAGAAGCTTAGTGATGCTGCCAATGAAATAGCACATGGAAACTTCGGTATTAGAACCAACATAAAAACACGTGATGAAATTGGACAGCTTTCTATATCCTTTGATGAAATGGCAAAAAAACTACAAGAGTCACAAATAACAATCAAACAAAAAGAAGAGGTAATAAAACAGCAAGAAGATATTCTACTGAAATTTTCCCAACACACCCAAGATGATTGTGTAGGTGTAATTGACATGAAAGATTCTACTAAAATTTCAGCTGAATTATCAAACGAAGATGTTACCAAATTATATGAAATTTTTCTGAACTTTATGGCAAGAATTGTTCGTAAATATAATGGTAAAGTAGTAAAGAACATTGGGGATGCTTTGTTGTTTAGGTTTCCAAATGTTGAATCTAGTGACCCTATAGTAATGAAAAACATCTTAGAATGTTGTGTATCTATGATTGAATCTCATGACAAACTAAAAGAACAACTGAAAGCAGAAAATTTGCCTGAATTAAACTACAAGATTAGTTTAACATATGGTTCTGTAAATGTAGCACAAAGCACTACTTCTAATGTTAGTGATATTTTTGGGCCAACGGTAAATCGATGTTTTAAAATTAATTCTCTTTGCCCAGAAAACAACATCGTAATTGGGAATAATATGCATGAAATTTTAAAAGATTTTCAGGAATATGAATTTGCACAATTATCTAACAATGAAATGAAGCAAAAATATGGTTACACAATTTTTGAAGTTAGAAGAAAAGACTAAGTTAGTATAAAAAAGTCTTAGTAAACAATGACTACAACCAAGTTTTTATCAAAAGTTTAAAAAAAAGATGGGTGTTGGATATGATTTGTTACTTTACTTTATGATTAGTACTGGAACTTTTGATCCGTGTGTGATGTAGTGTGAAACACTTCCAAGAAATGCTTCCTTTACTGAACCAATTCCTCTAGCATCAATTGCTATAAGATCAAAATTATTGTCCTCAGCAAACTTTACTATCTCATTACCAGTATTACCATGAAGAATTTTCGAGTTGAACGATATGTTGTGTTTTACTACAACCTTTTCTGCATCATTTAGGATCTTTTTTGCATTTACAACATCTTGTTCTGTATATGTTGGGGCATAGCTAAATGTAGTTGCTACAGGATGAGTAGCTGTAATTCCAACAATCTCTGCTTTACTTTGTTGTGCCTGATATATTGCCGTACCTAATCCCTATAGGAATTTTCAGATCCATCAAGCGGAACTAGTATTTTTTTGATTTTTTGTGTCATTGAATTATCGTGTTTTCACTTTTCTATATAATCATGAAAAGATTATCCATCATGATTCTCAAATCTGATATTATCATTATTTACC
>SMVB01298902.1_pt1 | contig 11870 bp, 8 predicted proteins | sample 2456461 | NCBI WGS metagenome assembly SMVB01 (sample SAMN11095934, study PRJNA526329) | marine sediment metagenome | biome: Marine sediment; feature: Surficial sediment; material: Deep marine sediment; isolation source: Hadal surficial sediment | place: Pacific Ocean | collected 2014-05 | depth 0-1...
GCTGCTGGGTTTTAGTAAACAGAGCATCGCCGATACTAGAGCTGTTGTGGTTGATAGAATCCAACTGTCACTCATCAAAAGGTCTCAATATGGGGACTATAGGTCCCTTTGTGGGACTTATCAAGCGTTGTGCTCTTCTGTCTTGGAGACGGGGTTAAGTCCACCCCCAGGCCGCATAAATTTTGTATTAATATCAGTCACTTGCCACGACTGGCTTCAATTTGCCGACGCTTGATGATACTTTCCACAGTAGTATCCGAATTCAGGGATGGACTTAAGTCCGTCCCAGATCTATTCGCAATGTAAGGAATATATGAGTCAACCGCAGTGAACATCCTCTTTATTCACCAGAACTTTCCCGCCCAATACAAGCACCTGGCACCGGCCCTGGCCGAAGCGGGTCACCAGGTCTTTGCGCTGTGCTTAAAGGCGGTGAGTGTTCGCGGTGTGACGGTAATTTCCTATCCCCTGTTACGTGAGCCCAGCGCGGGTATCCATCCGCTGGCCCAGGAGCACGAGGTGAAGGTGATCCGCGGTGAGGCGGTGGCCAGTGCCTGCCGGGAATTACAGCGGCAAAAGGGTTTTGTGCCCGATGTGGTGTATGTGCATCCGGGCTGGGGTGAGGCGCTGTTTTTACGGGATGTGTATCCCGCTGCAAAGATTATCGTGTACTGCGAGTATTACTACCGGCTAGAGGGCCAGGACGTTAATTTTGATGCGGAGTTTGGGGCGTTGTCTTTCGAGGAGCAGTGCCGCCTGCGCATGAAAAACACCTGCAATATGCATGCGCTGGATATTGGTGATCGCTTTGTAGCGCCCACCGAGTGGCAGCGCGATAGCTATCCTGAATGGGCCCGGTCGCGCATTGAGGTGATTCATGAGGGGCTGGATTTCGAGGCGCTGGCGGCGGGCGCTGGTGACGGCTTTACCCTGCCCTACAGTGATATTCGCTTAACGCGAGACGATGACCAGGTGATTACCTATGTGTCGCGGTCGCTGGAGCCCCTGCGGGGCTTTCATGTGTTTATGCGCGCGTTGCCGGGCATATTGCAGCGCTGTCCCCAGGCCAGAATTCTTATTATGGGCGCTGATAAAGTGGCCTATGGCAAAAGCCCGGATGCTGGCGAGTATTGGCGTGATGTGCTGGAGGCTGAACTGGGCAACTACCCCGGCCGGGAGCGGGTACACTTTTTGGGGCGAGTCAGTTACCAGCATTATTTACAGGCTTTGCATGCCAGCCGCGTGCATGTGCATTTGAGCTACCCGTTTGTACTGTCGTGGTCGGCCATTGAGGCGGTGGCCTGTGGCGCTACACCGGTATTTTCCGATGTGCCACAGATTCGCGAGGTGTTTCCGGATGCCGACTATGTGGCCTTTGGTGATGGTGAGGCCTTGGTTGAGACGGTGGTGAGGTTGCTGGATTCCCCAAGGGAGATAAATGGCCGAATGACACCCAAAGGGTACGATGATTCGGCCCTACGGGAGGGGTTTAGTCTGGATGTGGTATTGGCGCGGCAGATGAAGTTGTTGGTTGAATGAATGGTCGAATGAATTCGACCCTACGCGAGTTGGTTGTGAGCGTCCGTTGTGTCTGGTGTTACTTGCGACGGTTAGGGCGCTGACAAACCCGCCTGTCAGATTGACCCTGAACTGGGGCCAAAATGCTCTGAGCTGGCGAATTTCTGCCACCACTATGCCGTTGCGGATTTCATTTTTCTGGTCGTCAAGCGCGGAACCATAAACCTCCTCTGAGAACGCTGGTAGCGCATTTTCTGGCTGTTGCTCATACCAGGCCGAGACCTGCTCTGCACACGGGGCAGCGCCAGTGTTCTCCTCCACATGGCGCATCTATTCAATACGTTGTTCTTCAATGACTGTGAATGCGACTAATCCGTAGAGCCAGCTCTGTTCAGAGTCTTCCAGAATTATGGGGACAGTTTACTCAATTTAGCAGTGGTTATTTGCTGTGAACCTCGCCTATGGTTAACACCCCAAATGTCAGTGGCGTGGGAGTTTGAGCTCATCCCACATCCAGCTGAAATCATAGCTGGCCTGGGGGGAGCGCTGGTGGGAGTTTTCCAGGTCTTTGAGCCAGCCGATAGCCTCGTTCCTCAGGACTGGGTCGGCGGCGCACTGGCGGGGTGTTTTGTTGTTGAGCATGGGAATGGGTTCATCGAGGGTTTGTCGGTAGTGATCGGTCAGGTATTTCTCCAGTACCGCTTGCAACTCCTCTGGCGCTTGCTCGCCGATATCGAAGCTGTCACCGGACATCATTGACTGCTGCAGGTTGTTGTGAACCGTCAGCGGCTTTCCGACCAGGTCGCCCAGCAGTAAGGCCAGCATATCGCCACCACGCTCGGCGCGGGCGACGGAATTGGTTTCCAGCCGCAGGGCAATGGGCGTGAGCTCAATGTGCCCGAGTATGCTGACCCGATCATCGTCGGCAATGTCAGCAACGGGCCTGGGGAGCCAGGTCCAGGTGTTGGGGCCCGTCTGATCCAGTACCGGCGAGGAATTAAGCGCCTGGGTAAGGGCAGCCGGTTTTGCCTCGACCGAAAAGCGCAACTCTGTGAGCGCTATTGGTTCGTCATCCATGTTGCGCATCTCTGGTAGCGGTTCGTTGGAACGCCAATAGAGGTCGACCGCCCAAAATGTAAAGGCAACGGCTGGCAGTTCGGCCGCAATCATGGCTTCTGTTTGCATGTCTATGTCATCGGGCAGCGCATCCAATGCTAATTCTCCGCTGTCGACAAATTCTTGCACCATGGCGCGTGTTTCATCAGGAATACCGGCCAGTGCCGCGTGGATCTGGCCAGCGATGTCTGGTGTAAAGGGCAACATGGCGCCGCTGAACATGGGCGTATTACCCACGCGCAATACCCTGGCGACCAGCCCATCCCACTGGTGCAAGTCCTGGGTCGCCGCTTTTTCTTTGACTCGAATTGGTTTGTCGGAGGAGCCGTAGAGGCGTATTTCTGCGTAGCTGCCTGGCCGTACGGCGGTGATTTCCCACAGCTTGAGCTCGGATTGACCCAGCGCCTGCAGATAACGCCGGCCGTTGCTCCCTTCACGCCAGCCCCGGTGTTTGAGGTAGGCGTCGATAAGGCTGTGTTCTGCGTTATCCCATCGCACCGAGGCGTATTCTTCGAAGACGTAACCAAAGAGCATGTGCTCGAAGGGGCTGCCGAGGAAAAAATCATACAAGTCATCGGCTGTTGGGGGGTTATCCTCTGGCTTCAGATTCTGCAGATGTGTCGCGGCCCGATCAAAGTACTGATGTGTTAACTCATCCATCAGAGATGCCCATTCGTTGTTGGGCCCGGTGTACTCCATCAGGTGCTTGATAGCCTTGTCGATTTCTCGACGGGTTTTTCTATCGCTCATGGATGGGTGCTCGCGGGTTTTGTTTCATTGTATAGATTTGGGATTAAAGAAACAGAACCGGGGTCAGGCCTTACATGTGACATAATCGCCTGGGCGGTGCTTGTCAAGATAGTGGATCGTGTTTGCACACTCCAACCCCCGTATATTTGCAGTCGTGAGAACGAAGCTCCACTAATCTAACGGCGGTAATTCCGGATTCGACTGATTCGAGCTTTTTGGAGTTGACGATATTTCGAAGATTGAGGAAAGTATTGGTGCCTGGGTATTTTTTAGGGTCGACCATGGTGCAATGGTCTAGGCATTACTGCATTTCTAAAAGCTGCAAAATATCTTCAAGAGGAGTGTGTTCAACAATTGCACCCCGTAGGAGTTCCACCACCTCAACGGTGAGAGATTTAGTCTCTAAGGCGACACTGGATATGGCTTCTGCGAACGCTATTTCTATGGATTCCGACATGATATCAACAAGTTACCTGTTTATCGTATGCCTGAGGGTACTTCCGAGAGCGCGCCATTATAGGGTCGCCATGTTTTGTGTCAAGGTCGATCACAGTCACTTTTCAAAGCAGAATATATCAATATTGCGAGAAAGAAAGCGGTGTTCCACATGGCGCCAATGGAACTATTGGTTCATTTGTGGATTGGGGTCAGAACCGGTACTCAGTCGCATAAGGGTTCAAAAACTGCCGCCCCCAGAGCAGGGCTTTATCTGTTTCGTTTAACGCTGCTTCATTGCAAATATCATCCCACTTATTATTGATGATGTCTTTCTGCACCTCAAAAATTGTTTTTGCTTCATCTTCTGAAAGTAGGAAATTGTGTGCCGTCTCCAGGCAGGTGGTAAGTTTGCTTGAGCGGTTATTACCGCTGATAAGCATAGCTTGCGATGCTTCATTGCCTGCGCGTCCCTGCGGACAGATGTCATAAGCGGGAGTTAGACTCATATTCTTACCATCCCAAAATACGGCATGATTACGGGCATGATCATCTGTGTTTCCGCATAGAATATTAAAGACCAGGCGCGAGAATAATTCATTCAGCGTTGCTTTCGGCTCAGTAAATTTGTGCCGAATAATTTCTGCCAGCGTTTCATAGCTGGCATAACGCGCCATCATGTCATCGAGACCAAACAGGGTGAGGGCAGAAAGCATAGATTTACGTTGCCAACCGGCATCAACTTTTATCCGATCGAATCTTTCGATTAGAATGATATCTTTACCCGCTGCGCGGGTGATGTGGACCGGGGCAACCTGTAGTCCAACCGCTTCGGCGAGCCTCATTGCAATATATTCGGCTTTAACAACGTTATAGATATCCGAGCTTGCAGAGAACTTTGCGATATATTTTTTGTCAGTATCTTCGATAGATGCTTTGGGGCGCGCGCCACCAATAGAGCTACCATGGAAAAGGGCTTGATCTAATTCTGGTGTGAGGGGCACACCTTTTTCGACGCGTTCTGCAGATGCCTGCAATTCATCTAACGGTACATTGGCAGAGAGGCGCGGAACATATTCAGTGGCAGATTGTTGAAAATCGAGCGCACCTATGCGGTCTGAGCCGGATTCCAGCATATAGGTCAGTTCATTAAATTGCGCGGTATCGATATCGTTACCTTTCGCGCCCAGCTTTTTATTGATAATAACGCGCCGCCCCCACGCATCAGGTGCGCCATCTCTAATGCAACCAGGTATGGCTAAGCCATCAATTAAAGGCAGCGCACCTTTTTGTAGCGGCAGTTCTTGCTCATAAATTGACATGGCTGAACTCGCTGTATCATTGGCGCGTTCCAAATAGCTTTTACCATAGTTAAACAACAGTTTGTCGCCATCGGCTTCCAGTTTACCGGCGATTACTGGCTCGGTTTTATTCGGCAACCAGATCCAAACATAGGCTTCTTGGTATTCTGTTTTAGAAGTCATCATCAATGACTCTTGCTTTATGGCGGATTGATTTTGGTAATAGGGTCAATCTATCTTCATTGTGGCGAATATGCCTTGAAAGCGTTGTTTCCTCTGCATCAAAGAGCTTTACACCCAGAATTGCTGCCACTTCAAAAACAGCACCAATAGAGCATTTCATATCGCCTTTTTCTATGCGCTGCACAAGTCCTCTGGATATACCCGCGCGTTCAGCAATATTTTGCGTGGTTAGCTTGCGCTCCTTACGGGCAACCCTGATAAGGCCACCCATAAGTTTTACGGCATCTGAACTATAGCGGGAATAGGGCTGTGTGTTGGGTTTCATATAGATCACAAAATAGTGTTATGGTCTGTATATGGATCAAAATAGCATTTTATTGGAATAATAGCAAAAAACGATCTATATATGAATCGCAATGCTACTATATGTTCTGTGTGCGGATCAACTTGGTTCTCCAAATATGGGAATTTCGACGAATTTATTCGACCAATAGTTTGGTTGTAGCGTGCCTGTTTGCCACAAAAACCTAATGGCCCCTTTAAGGGGTTTAGGTTGCCAGGCCGCCGCCAAACATTGACCGTATGTCTGGCGTCAACTATCTTGGCCGGTTTGGCGTCAATTAGGATGGCCGGTTGAGTTTTGTACTCCTGTCTGATTTTGCACGCGCAAGTTGCTGGGCCTTCCGATAGCTTTCTCCCTCCAGCTCAATGATGCTGGCGTGGTGAATGAGCCGATCTACAGCGGCCAGTATGTTGCATCTGGATGGTTGGAGCAGCCAGCTCGCGGCGTGTTCCGTCGCCCACAGGGCACAGTAAGCTGGGAGCAGGTGGTCATATCCTTGCAAACCATGATGGGCTTTCCGGTTTCTGTGGGCGGGCTGAGTGCCCTGGAGCTACAGGGCTATGCGCATTATTTGCCTCAGGTACACAGTGCTATTCATCTCTACACAGATAAAAAGGTACCCGGGTGGGTTTTAAAGATACCCATTGACCCCTCGTTTACCCTTCATAATCGCTTGCGTCTTTTTCCCCCAATAACAATGCCACCCGATACGCTGTCGCTCACAGAACCCGTGCGTGAGGATGAGGTGGCTTTGGAGGGTGCTTTACGCATGATTCCCTGGGGACATTGGCAGTGGCCGTTGGTAGTGTCCACTCCCGAACGCGCCTATCTTGAGTTACTGGATGAGCTTCCTCATAACGAAACCTTTCATATGGCGGATATGCTTATGGAGGGGCTGGTTAATCTGAGTCCGCGTCGTTTACAGGCTCTGCTGGAAAGTGCTGGCAGCGTGAAAGTTAAACGCTTGTTTTTTTTCTTTGCTGATCGGCACCAGCATCGCTGGCTTGATCGAATCGATCGCAACAAGATTGATCTGGGCAAGGGCAAGCGCATGCTGGTTAAGGGAGGCAAGTTTGACAGAAAATATCAGATCACCGTGCCCGACATTTATGGTGAGGGTGCCTGATGACCGCTTATCATGCCCATATCTGAGAAAGTTGAAGACGTACTTTGATGGTCCTGTGCTAGCCATGTACAACTTGTATATTATTGGATTTGGCGACGATAAAACCGCCACCTAGAGCGTAGACAGTGCTGGCAAGGTGCAGACGATCTACCCTGGCTTGCGTGAAATTCATAGCTTCGCCCAACTACCGGCGCATCGGGATGCGCTTGTTTGCATCAATGGTTCGGCCCTACGCGAGTCGGTGATTAGCGGCCGTTGTGTCTGGTGTGGGTTACTTGCGACGGTTAGGACGCTGAGTCAGCGCTGAGCCAGAAGCAGTTTTTGATGATTTACTGGAACCACTCTTGCGCAGAGTTTTTGAAGCTGCAGTAGCGGCCCTTCTGGACGTTACCTTGGTAGGCATATTCCTCTGAGATAGCGCAGAGCCAGCAGCGGACTTAGCCTTCTTACTGGAGCTTTTGCTTCGGAGAACCTTTGAAGCGGCTGTTGCTGCCTTTTTTGAAGTGACCTCTTGATTAGCCATGACGGCTTACGTCCGCGTTATTCCTGACCCCGAACTGGGGTCAAAATGCTCTGAGCTGGCGAATTTCTGCCACCACTATACCATTCCGAATTTCATCTTCCTGGTCCTCAAGCGCGGAACCATAAACCTCCTCTGAGAACGCCTGTAGAGCGTTTTCCGCAGTTCCCTTCGCCCTCAGCAGCGTATTTTCTGGCTGCTGCTCATACCAGGCCGAGACCTGTTCTGCACACGGGGCAATTCCAGTGTTTTCCTCCACATGGCGCATCCATTCAATATGTTGTTCTTCAATCAATTTCGGTCATATTTTGGGGAGGGTTTGGGCGCAGAGCAAAATGGCCAAAAATGACGGTTTTACTCTGACCCCGAGTTCGCGGGAAACTGGTTCGCGACGTGTAACAGGCCGGCGGCCGGATAGAACTCACCGGCATAGGTGCGTGTCCACCAGGCGCCGGTTTTGCGGCGCGTGTCCCAGTCGGAAAAGTGGTACTGATAGAGGCGCGCCCGCACATATTGCGGCGGTGCATCGGGGAAGGGGTTGTGGGCGAACAGGTCCAGCACCGGTTGCGAGCCGGTGAGTAATCGCACCACCAGGTTCTTGAACCAGGGGTTGTGTTCTACCGGTGCCAGGGCGGCAAACCACAGCTGCCAATCGAGTCGTGGCTGGTGGGGGGTTGCCCACACCGGCGGCCGGTTGAGCGTGCCGGGTTTGTAGGGCAGTTGGTAGGCGCGCCACTCGATGCCGTCGGCGGAGCCCTCGATAATGATTTCCGGTCGCTGGGTGGTCATCACCGCAAACAGGCCGTAGCTGTTGGCCATATGCAACGGCGCTGTCCAGGCCAATAGCTCGCGGGAAAAACTTGATATGTCCAGGCGCCGGCCGGTGTTGGCCAGCAGTGTGGCACTGGTCCACATATAGACCAGGGCCACCGTGGTGGGCAGAAGGGCCCGGCGCCAATTACGGGGGTAGGTCGATAGACTTTGCTGGCGGTTACGCAGAAAGTTGGGCACCAGTGCCTTCAGCGACTGGTCATCCAGCAACAACATACACAGGGCGACGGTGAGAAAATTGAAGTAGTTGTAACTGCCGGTGAGGGAGATCAGCAGCTGGAACACGGCGATACACAGCACTGCCAGCAAGCGCGGCTGGCGGGGCATCAGGATCAAGAAGGGAATGAGCAACTCGATCACCCCGGTAAACACCACGCCCGCCTGCAACACCAACTCGGGCAATTTAGCGGCGTACCAGGCCAGCGCACTGGGTAGGGGCTGGGTTTCAAAGTGGAATGTCAGGGCGGTGAGTTGGCGCCAGCTCTCATCACCGCTCAACCATTTGACCAGGCCCGACTGCCACATAAACCGAAACAGCAACCAGCGGTGCAACCACACAAACAATCGAGGGCTGTGTTGCAGGAACAGCGCCAGAAATCCGCACTCCAGTAGCAGGTTGTCCCACTGGAAGGTCATGAACACCTGGCCGCCGGTGTATAGGGTGAGATGCAGCAGGTAGAGGCCGATCAAGCAGAGTAGCGGCCGGACATTGAGGAACAACAGCAGGGACAGCACCACGCCCAGCCAACACACCAGCGCGATGGTGGTGGCGGAGCTGTCGAGCCAGAACAGCGACAGCAAAAACCAGTATTTCTCGAGGCCATAACTGCTATCGATGGCGGCAAAATAATCCGTCACCGGCACGATGCCCTCGGGACCAATCAGGCCGGGTGCCTGCACCGCAAAAGAGGCAAACGCCGCCAGGTACACCAGCGCCAGTAAGCGCAGGTAGATCCAGATGGTCAGGGACAGGGATTGGGGGCGGGCTTTGGGGCCGAACAGTGACTTGCTGAGGCGGTGGCAGGGTTCGCGGTGGGCCGCAACAACGTTATATATACGTTCGGTGAGCGAGGCAAAGCCGGGCACCCGGCGGTAGCAGATCTCCCAGAAGCGATTGTGGTCACCCAATGCCAGCACCTCGAAGGCGGCATTGGCACCGTGGGTAATATGGCCGTCACTATGTACCAACTGGATGGCGCTGCGAAATTCCGCTTCGCTGATGTCGGGGAACTGGTGCTGTACCGCCTGGTAGGGTTGGTAGTCGATGGTCTCACCGGTGGCGGCCCGGGCGTAATCCACGCAATAGCGGCAGAAGGCGCAGTCGCCGTCGTAGATTAGCAGGGGTCGGGTGAGGGTCATGGGTGGGTTGAACCTCTTGTGGTGGGTGGAGTTGGCCAGATAGTTGGTCGAATGATACCCAAAGGGCACGATGATTCGACCCAACCTGGCTTGATGTTACTCCTATAGTGCGGGTAGCAATGAAATAGGGGCTGTGGCGGGGATTTCGCCAATAACCCAGGCCATTGGTGATCAATGCTTGTCGGATCGGGAATCTGTCGTGCTACACGTGCCCGGCGTGGTGGTGCCGCAGAAGTACACGGTTTTTCACGGGCCTTGCATTTAATATCATTTATGATATTTTACTAGCTTATTACCCGATATATACATCACATATGACGTTATGAAGATCACAGGAACTACGCCGCATCTCGTTGCACTTGGGGAGCTGGGCCGGCGCATTGCCCTGTCGAGAAAGAATCAGGGCATGAATCAATCGCAGCTGGCCGAAGCGTCCGGGCTGGGTGTTGCCACGGTGGCGCGGATCGAAACCGGACAGGATGCGCAAATGAGTTCCTGGCTGAAGATTTTTGGCGTGCTTGGCCTGACCGAGGCGCTGGACAAGCTGTTGCCTGAAAAGATTAGCTCACCCATGGCCGAGGTCCGTCGCCAGCGCCGGCGTGCGCCGAGCAAGGGCGGCCATTTTACCTGGGGCGATGAGCAGGAATGACAACCGCGACGGTTAGACTCTGGGATACGCCCATTGGCTATGTGTCCATGCGCGAAGATGAAACCTTTGCCCGGTTTGAGTACGACCCGGATTTTATCCAGGCAGGCATCGAGCTCGCCCCGCTCGAAATGCCTGCCCGGGCCGGGGTTTTCAGGTTCCCGGAACTTCACACCCGCTCATTTCATGGTCTGCCGGGGCTGCTGGCAGACAGTCTTCCCGACACATATGGCCATAATCTCATCAATGCCTGGCTGGCCAGCCGTGGCCGAACAGCCAGTGAATTTAATGCGGTAGACAGACTGTGTTACGTGGGTCGGCGGGCGATGGGCGCCCTGGAGTTTGAGCCAGCTTCCGGTTTGCCGGGCGCACAGGATAAGGAGCTGCAGGTGCAGGATCTGGTAGAGCTCGCCTCCATAGCGTTTGCCGATAAGGCTGCCCTGGACGCGCGCCTTGGCAGCTCCGGTGACGATCAAGGCTTGCTGGATATTTTAACGGTGGGCGCTAGCGCTGGCGGTGCCAGAGCAAAAGCGGTCATTGCCTACAATCAGGCGACGCAGTCAATGCGCTCAGGGCAGATGACGCTGCCTGCTGGTTATGATCACTGGCTTATCAAGTTTGACGGTGTTGAATTCAGCGGCGACGGGGGCGTTGCAGATCCGGCGGGCTATGGTCTGCTGGAATACAGCTACTACGAAATCGCGCGGGCCTGCGGCATCGATATGATGGAGTCCCGAATCCTCAGTGAACATGGTCGCAATCACTTTATGACCCGGCGCTTTGATCGCGGCCCCGATGGTACCAAGCACTTTATGCAAACGTTTGCCGCATTGAGGCATTACGATTACTGGCAGAGCCAGGCCTATTCGTATGAGCAGTTGATCATGACAATGAAGTTGCTGAGCATTCCCAAGAGCATGATCGAAGAGCAGGTTCGTCGCATCGTATTTAACCTGGTAGCTTGCAACCAGGACGATCATGTGAAGAATTTTAGTTTTCTCATGGACAAGCGGGGTCGCTGGAGCATAGCCCCGGCCTACGACCTGTGTCATGCGCAAGGCAGTGACTTTACAATGAATCACCAGCTGACCCTAAATGGTAAGAGTAATAACTTTACGCTTGCCGATCTCAAACACCTCGAGGACTATGCCGGTCTGTCCAGGGGTTCGGTTAAGCGGATGCTTGAACGCAGCTGTGATCACTTTTCCCAATGGGGCAAACGCGCTGGTGAGCTTGGGATTCCGAAGGGTATTCAGCAGCATGTGCTGGCCACGCTCCGCCTTGTCTGGCAATAAGTTGGAAGGTTGGAAGGTTTGGGGTCAGATCCGGATCTGACCCCGATAAATTGTAAATCGGGGTGAATCCACCATTGGGTCGAATAAATTCGACCCTACCTGTATACAGTAAGCGTGCAAAACCGGGATTTCATTTGGGCTTATTGAAAACCCCAAATGGGGCCTTATTATGAAAGCACTGAAATCTATTCCCAAACCGCATCGTGGTGCGGCCAAGCCGGTATCGGTACGTGGTGGCGCGCGGGGTGCCGCCGCTACACAACGCGCCGGTACTGCTGAAGTAGTAGCCGTGGCGGATGTGGTGGTTATCAAGTATCTGCACCTGCAATCTGCTGGCCGTTCGCGCCAGTTGTTGGCGCGGGTGCAATCCGGCTTGCCCTGTGAAGTTGTGGATACGCTGGTTGCCAAGCTGGGCGTTGCGCAAAAAGAGATCGCCGGTGTTCTCAA
>SMVB01312938.1_pt1 | contig 11865 bp, 11 predicted proteins | sample 2456461 | NCBI WGS metagenome assembly SMVB01 (sample SAMN11095934, study PRJNA526329) | marine sediment metagenome | biome: Marine sediment; feature: Surficial sediment; material: Deep marine sediment; isolation source: Hadal surficial sediment | place: Pacific Ocean | collected 2014-05 | depth...
AACTCGCCAGAACCCTCACCATCAACCCCAACCAACGACGCCAACCCCTCCACAACCGACCAGGAAGACCAACCCCATGACCACCACCACCTGTCAGGGAAGACCCGCGACACCTGTACGGGATGTCCCGCGCCACTACAACCCCGTATACGCCGGTGTGAGCCCTGGGTACGCGGCGAGCCCCATTTGCGGAGCCGTTGGAGCTGTAGCCTGCGCGGTCTTGGTCAACCTTGGAGGCTCGCCATGACCCACGTCGATTATGCCGTCGTCGACGGTGTTGCAACCATCACGCTGAACCGGCCGCCGGTCAATGCCCTCAATGCCGAGCTCATCGCCGACATCGACGCTGCCGTCGGCTTGGCAGAGGATCCCGAAGTTCGCGCCGTCGTCATAACCGGCTCGCCCCGCTTCTCGGTTGGCGCCGACATCACAGGGTTCGAGGAGGCACTCGAGGGCAGTGCCGAGGATCGCCAGTCTGTTGGTCTCGCCGCCGCGGTCGCACGCCTCGAAGCCCTGCCGAAACCAACGATTGCGGCCGTATACGGTTTCGCCCTCGGCGGTGGCCTCGAACTGGCGATGGGTGCCGACCTGAGGTATCTGGCCGAGGATGCCAAGGTCGGTCAGCCGGAGATCCTGCTCGGTATCATCCCCGGGGCAGGAGGCACCCAACGGCTGACGCGGATCGTCGGCTACCAGCGCGCCAAGGAGCTGTGCCTCAGTGGGCGTCACATCACCGCAGACGAAGCGGCCGCGATAGGGCTGGCCGACGAAGTCGTTCCCGTCGACGACCTGCTCGAGGTCGCCACCGCGACCGCAAAAGGATTCGCCACAGGACCCACCCGGGCTTATGCCGCGGTCAAGCGCGCCGTCGGCGAGGGGTATGAGGTCCCCCTCGAACACGGTCTGGCAATCGAAGCCGAGGTGTTCGCCGAGGTCTTCTCCACCGAGGACGCCAAGATCGGCATTGCCGCCTTCCTCGCCAAGGAGAAGCCGCGCTTTGTAGGTCGTTGAACGTGAGTCGACAGTCCACAGTCCTCAGCCAGAATCGCTGATGACTGATGACTGATGACTGACGGCTGAAGGCTGGCTCGGATAGCCTGCTCGGGATGGCCAGGGTGAAGGTTCCCGCGTGGGTAGGCAGGACGGCTGTTGGGGTCGTCGTGATCGGCGTGCTCTTCACTGTCGGCTGGGCCTGGCTCCACGCCAACCAGATCAGGTCGGAGTTCCTCGTGCCGACCGCCGATGACCGTCCGTACCGCGCCGAGGTGTTTGCCACACCGCCGGGGAGGGTGGTTCTCCCGCCGTTCGAAGAGCTGTCTCGGGATGGGATCTGGGGGTTCGAGACCGAGGCCGGTGGCTACACCCAGCTCACCTCGCTCGATCGCCCAGGTGAAGCCGAGATGATCTGGAACACCACGCCGTTCGGCGATGGGGTGGAGCCAGGAGATATGGGGCGGGTGGACGTGGATGCCTACCCCGGTGATCCGACCGTTGCCCACGGACTCGGCTTCCAGGACCAACGGGCGCCCGGGGAGCTCGGGCCGCATCCGGTGTGGTTCATCGACGGGCGCCGCTCCACCTGGGTGGTCATCGCCCACGGGCGAGGTACCGATCGACTCACCCAGTCGCTTCGCATTATTCCCCGGCTGGTCGAGGAGGGCTTCCCTGTGCTCGTCGTCACCTATCGCGACGACGTCGGCGCCCCCGCCGGCCCGACCGGCCTTCGCACCTGGGGGCTGACCGAGTGGCGCGACCTCGATGCCGCACTCCTTTTCGCCGAACGAGAGGGGGCTCGCGACTACATCCTGTACGGGTACGACCTCGGCGCCGAGATCATCTCGATGCTGCTCCACGAAAGCGAACGGGTCGGTGCGGTGCGTGGCGTGATCCTTGACTCCCCGGTGTTCGACTTCGAGGCTTATGTCGATCACAACACCGGATGGATCCCCGCTCCGATCGGTGCCCTCGGCAAGCAGTTCGCCAGGATTCGGTTTGGCATCGAATGGGCGGAGTTGGACCAGATAGCACGGGCCGACCAGTTCGATGTCCCGGTGTTGGCCATCCACGGCGTGGACGACGACATCTCCCCGATCTCCGGCACGGAGCAGTTTGTCGCTGCCCGGCCCGGTGAGGTCGAGCTGTTGCGTATCGAGGGCGCAACCCACGGCGACGCCTGGAACGTCGCCGTCTCCGAATACGAGGAGGCCGTGGTCTCGTTCGTGCAACGAGTCGCGGGAGAGAATTAGTAGCAAGTACCAAGTACCAGAAGCTTGCGACTTGCGACTCTGAACGGACCAGACTGACACACCGATGATCTATCTCGACAACGCAGCGACGACCCCGATGCGTCCCGAAGCCAGTGCCGCGATGCAGCCGTACCTCGGAGACCGTTTCGGCAACCCCTCGGGCATACATGCCGTGTCTCGCCGTGCCAAGGACGCCATCGAGGAGGCGCGAGAACGGATCGCGGCGGCCCTCGGCGCCGCCCATCCCCTCGAAATCGTGTTTACCGGCGGGGGTACCGATGCCGACAACCTCGCCGTCGTCGGCTCGGCTTTGGCGTCCGGTGGCGGAGTGGTGACGACTGCCGTCGAGCACGATGCCGTGTTGGAATCGGCGCGCTTCGTCGAGCGTCTTGGTCACCCCGTCACCATCGTCGGCGTCGACGGGGATGGCAGGGTCGATCCGGCCGCGATCGTCGCCGTTGTCGGCGACGACACCGCGGTGGTCTCGGTGATGAGCGCAAACAACGAGACCGGTGTGATCCAGCCGGGGCGTGAGGTTGCCGACGCTCTCGCAGCCGCCGCACCCGGTGTCCTGTTCCACACCGACGCCGTGCAGGCCTTTGCCTCGCTGCCGGTGACCGTCGAGGCGACCGGCGCCGACATGATCTCTGTGTCGGCTCACAAGATCGGTGGCCCGCAGGGCGTCGGCTGTCTCTACGTTCGCGACGGGGTCGAGCTGGAGCCGGTGATCCACGGCGGTGGCCAGGAGCTTGGCCGGCGCTCGGGGACGCACAACGTCGCCGGCATCGTCGGCTTCGCCGCCGCCGTTGAGGCTGCCGTCGCCGACCGGGGTCGTTTCCGATCGGTCGTTGGCTCTGCCAGGGATCGGTTCGAGTCCGAGCTGGCATCCCGGGTCAAGGTCGACGTGACCGGAGCCGACACCGAGCGTCTCGTCTCACACGCCCACCTTCGGTTTCCCGGGGTTCGGTCGGAGACGCTGCTGATCAGACTCGACCAGGCCGGCATCGCCGCCGCCGCCGGAGCGGCCTGTCACAGCGGGGCGCAGCTCACCAGCCACGTAATGGAGGCGATGGGCGTGCCGCCGGATCAGGGTGCCGAGGCGGTGCGGTTCAGCTTTGGCTGGAACGACGTCACCGCGACCGCAGGCGCGGCCGCCACCGTGGTCGCCGACGTCGTGGAGACGCTGCAATGAAAGCCTTGGTCGCGATGTCCGGAGGCGTCGACTCGTCGGTGGCTGCCGCGTTGATGCTGGAGGCAGGGTTCGAGGTCATCGGAGTGACGTTGAAGCAATGGGTGGGGCCGGACGGCGAGATGCCGACCGCCGGCTGCTGCACCGTAGCCGATGCCGAGGATGCCAGGCGCGTCGCCGCCCAGCTCGACGTTCCGTACTACGTGCTCGACTACGTCGACGAGTTCACCCGCGCCGTCGTTGAGCCGTTTGGAGACGATTACCTGGCCGGTCGAACTCCGAACCCGTGCATCGAGTGCAACCGGAAGGTACGGTTTTCCGCCTTGTTCGACCGGATGGAGGCCCTCGGGACCGATGTCCTTGTCACCGGGCATCACGCCAGAGTTCGTAGAGACGAGACCGGATGGCATCTGCTCCGCGCCGTCGATGGGAACAAGGACCAGTCGTATGTTCTCCACATGCTCGGCCAGGTCGAGCTATCGCGTATCCGATTCCCGATCGGGGAAATGACCAAGACCGAGGTACGGGAGCGGGCGGCGGCGCTGGGTTTGCGTACCGCCGCCAAACCGGACAGCCAGGACCTCTGTTTTGTCAAGAGCGACTATCGCTCCTTTCTCGAAGCCGCCCTCCCCGAGACCGCAAGGCCGGGGACGGTCGTCGCCACCGACGGCACCGTGCTCGGCAGCCACCAGGGAACGACCGGTTTCACCATTGGCCAGCGCAAGGGCCTCGGCATCGCACTCGGCGAACCTCGCTACGTCGTCGAAGTGCGCCCAGCCTCCGCCGAGGTGGTTGTCGGCACCCACGACGAGCTACTCGTCGACGGGTGCATGGTTTCGGGGGTGACGTTTGTTGCCGGCCATCCACCAGCGGCCGGTCGGGTGGATGTCAAGGTGCGCTACCGATCGAAGCCGATCCCGGCGACGATCGAGGGTGATCCCGACGACCGTGGTGGCTGGCGGGTCACCTTCCTCCGGAAGATGCCCGCACCCGCGCCGGGGCAATCGGCCGTTTTCTACGACGGCGAAGAGGTGCTCGGTGGCGGGATCATCGACGACGTCTTCCGCACCGATGGCTGACGACGCCGCCCGCGCCGCTGAGCTACGAGAGACGCTCCGTTACCACGACTACCGCTACCACGTCCTCGATGACGCGGAGATCGCAGACATCGAGTTCGACACGTTGTTTCGCGAGCTGCAGGCCATCGAGGCCGAGCATCCCGAGTTGGTGACGCCGAACTCGCCCACGCAGCGGCTCGGTGGCCCCGCATCCGATCTGTTCACCCCGGTGACGCACCTCGAGCGAATGTTCTCGCTCGACAACGTGGAGAACCTAGAGGATCTCGAAGCATGGCAGGAGCGCCTGGTCCGGCTCCTCGGCAAGGAACCGGATGCGTATTCGTGTGAGCTGAAGGTCGACGGGTTGGCGATCTCGCTCACCTATGAGGATGGGCGCCTGGTCAAAGCGGCGACCCGCGGCGACGGTGAGACCGGCGAGGACATCACCGCCAACGTGCGCACGATCAGCGCGGTGCCGCTGCTGCTGCGGGGTGAGCCGCCGGCGGTGATGGAGGTTCGCGGCGAGATCTACATGCCGGTGTCCGCATTCGAGGAGCTGAACAAACGACAGGCCGAGCTCGGAGAGCGCCCGTACGTGAATCCGCGCAACACCGCAGCCGGTTCGGTGCGGCAGAAGGACCCGGCGGCAACCGCGGAGCGTCGGCTGTCGATCTGGGTGTACCAGGTGGGGTATCTCGAGGGCGGTCCTGCGTTCGTCACCCATACCGAGCAGATGGCGTGGCTGAGGGACCTCGGGCTGACGGTGAACCCTGCGAACAAGACGGTGGTCGACATCGAAGGAGTCGAGGGCTACGTGCGCACCGCCGAAGAGGCCAGACACGCTCACGACTACCAGACCGATGGAGTTGTGGTCAAGGTGGACTCGCTCGCCGACCAGCAGACCCTCGGGTTCACCGCAAAGAGCCCGCGCTGGGCCGTCGCCTACAAGCTGGCCCCTGAGGAGAAGACGACACTGCTGCGCGAGATCCGTATCAACGTTGGGCGAACGGGTGCGGTCACCCCGTACGCCGTGCTCGAGCCGGTGTTCGTCGGGGGAGTCACGGTCACCAACGCAACCCTCCACAACGAGGGCGAGGTGCATCGCAGGGATTTGCGCGAGGGCGACACCGTGATCGTGCGCCGGGCAGGCGACGTGATCCCTGAGGTGGTCGGTCCGATCCTGTCGCAGCGACCGGTAGGGGCGAAGGTGTGGAAGATGCCGAAGCGCTGCCCGTTCTGCGGGAATCCCATCATCAAGCCGGAGGGGGAGGCAAAGGCGAAGTGCACCGGTGGCTACACCTGCCCCAGCCGTCTGAGGGAACATCTCTCCCACTTCGCCGGTCGCGGCGCAATGGACATCGAAGGCCTCGGCTACAAGACGATCGATCTGCTGCTCTCCGAGTCGCTCATCCATGACCCGGCCGACATCTTCACCCTCGAGCCGGATGACCTGCTGGGAAGGGAAGGCTGGGGTGAGGTCTCCGTTGGAAACCTGCTCTCCGCCATCGATGCAGCAAAGGATCGGGAGCTGGGGAGGCTTCTCGCCGGCTTCGGCATCGACCATGTTGGGGGGACCGTGGCCAGGGTGCTGGCCCGGCGCTTCCACACCGTCGCCGCCGTCGCTGCCGCCACCGAGGACGACATCACCGCCATCGACGGGGTCGGGCCCGAGATCGCCACCGCGATCGTCGATTGGTTTGCCGAGAGCGATAACCAGGAGCTCGTCGAGAAACTGCGCGCCGCCGGGGTGCGGATGGAGGACCCGATCGATGACTTGCAAGCAGGTGATCTGCTGGACGGAGTGACGATCGTGCTGACCGGCACCCTCGACGGGTTCTCCAGGGACGAGGCCAAGGCCGCCGTCGAGGATCGTGGCGGCAAGGTGACCGGATCGGTGTCTGGCAAGACTTCTGCGGTCGTTGCCGGCGACTCGCCTGGATCCAAGGCGCGCCACGCCGAGGAACGGGGCGTGCCGCTCATCGACGAGCCGACCTTCGCCAGGCTGCTCGAGGAGGGCCCTTCGGTCCTAGACAGAACGTAGTCCGGGTCCATCCGGGACTCCCTCGACGGGAAGCGAACTCCCTTAACTCCCGTCGGCTTGGAACAGGATCTCGAGGTGGGCTTCGTTTTCGACCTGGACGAAGGCGAGCGAGGGTGGTGTGACACCGAAGTCGGTGAGAAGGATGTCCAACTCGCCTGTGACCGAAACGACCGCGCCGTCCTTGCGGGCCTCGACTATCCACGTCACGTCCCGGCTGGTGCCGTTGATCGTCATCGTGCCCTCGACTGTCATCATGACGACCTGGCCGTCGGGGACATCGGGCAGCTCGAAGCTGTCCGAGGTGAATGTGGCCGATGGGTCCGGGCCGAACATGTCCCTGACGAAGCCGTCCCTTCGCCTCTGATCCGAGACGAACGAGGTGAGATCGAGCGTGAAGGTGAAACCTTCGCCTGGTGTGATGGTTCCTGTCAGTTCCTCGCTCCTGCCGACGGCAACGGTCCTGAGGCCACGCAAGGTCTCGGGAATCGTGTAGGTGGCGGTCCCCTCGCTGATCACGAACACCGCCGGCCCCGCCGCGACGGTCGGGGTGACCCCATCGGCAGACGATGTGACCGTCGCGGTCGTTGTGGTCAGATCAGAGAGGCTCAATTCCCCGGATTCAACGTTCCCGCGGCCAAAGAGGGCGACACCCAACACGAGGGCGAACAGCGCAGGGGTGATGGCCAGCCACACCGAGATCACCATCGAGGCGAACGTCGGTGTCAAGAACGCCACTGTGAGGAAGATCATCCCTGCGATCGGGACCGCGTAGGGGATCAGGTTGGAAAGGGCAACCTGGTCGACGATGGCGATTCCAACGAGGGCGGTGATGAACCCAACCAACAGTGCCAAGCGGAAGGTAGCCAAACCGTTCTTGGTCGCCCGCAGCCGTCGCCATAGCAAACCGGAGGCAAGGCCGATCAGCAACGCCCCCACGGCCACCGTCAGCGAGTTGGCGATGACTTCGTCAGGGCTGCGCAAGACAAACGCCAGGAATGTCCCGACGATTGCTGCGACCCCGCCTGCGCCGAGACCGGCGAGCCAAGGTTTCAGCGCGTCTGGGTTGTATGTGTCGTCGCTCGGCATATGCCTCCAGTGTGTAGGCCTACTGAACGCGGAAGAACCAGGTTAGGGTCCCGGGATCCGGGGCACCCGGTGGCCCACTCCACGAGGCCTCGACGGAGTGGAATCCCGGCGTCCAAGAGACGATGATCTTTCCCGGCCCCGGTTCGAAAACGTGCAAACCGGTAGCCTCCGTCCAGCTGACCTGCTCGTCGGGGATGGGGATGCCGTCAACGACCAATGTGGCGCGATAGCCGGGTGCCATGTCGAGGACCAGGCGGGGTTGGCCGAATAGCAGGTCGCTATCCGCCGGCTCGACGCGGTCGACGGCGCTCGGCAGGACCGACGGGTCCCCCTGCGGTGCCCACAACACGGCACCGAGCACCACCGCGATGAAGGCGATACCGAGGACGAGTAGGACGACGCGGTACCTGGTTGGGTTCATCGGCGATCGAGGGTAGACCAGGTTCGTGGCTGTCGATCGTGTCCTCGCCCTCGTGTACTTGCATGGCGTGTGAGAAGGCTGGAGACTGCACCGATGCGACTCAACCCGGTCTTCGAAGAGCTCGGCGACTACCCGATCGCCACCATCCAGGCGCGGGCACGTGACCGCCGTGACGCCGGGCTCCCGGTCGTCGACTTCTCGATCGGTGACCCTCGCGAGCCGACACCACCGCTCATCACCCACGCGCTCAAGGACGCCATCCCCGAGATCTCCCAGTACCCGACCTCGTCGGGCCTGGCATCGTTCCGCATTGCCGTGGCCGACTATGTCGACCGTCGGTTTGGGGTCACCGTCGACCCCGACGCCCAGGTGCTGCCTACGAGCGGTGCGAAGGAGGCGATCTTCTCCACCCCGCTGGCGTTCATCGACAGCAGCGTGGGGGATGCGGTCGTCTACCCGACTCCGGGTTATCCCATCTATGAGCGCGGCGCCCGGTTCGCCGGGGCGGATGTCATCCCGGTACGACTGACCGGCGATTTCGTTTTGCGCGCAGACGGCATTTCCGACGAGGCGTGGCGCCGGGCCCGGATAGTGTGGACCAACTCGCCGCACAATCCCACCGGCGCTGTGTCCACCCTGCAGGATCTGGCCAACCTCTACGAGCGAGCCAGGGCCGAAGACGTGTTACTGCTTTCCGACGAGTGTTACGCCGATGTGTACGAGGAAGCGGCATATCCCGAGGGACCGGCGTCGGTGCTCCAGGTCGCCGGCGAAGGGTCACCGGGCGCCATCGTCTATCTGAGCCTCTCCAAGCGATCCGGCATGACCGGATATCGGTCGGGGGCCATGGTCGGAGACGCCGCGGCCATCGCCGCATTGCGGACGTTGCGATCCACGACCGGTACGGCTTCCCAGGAGTTCGTTCAATCGGCGGCCATCGCCGCTTGGGGAGACGACGTTCACGTGGCGGAGCGGCGCAGGATCTTTGCCGAGAAGCGGCGAATACTCAGCGCGGCGTTCGACGACATCGGACTCGACGTGGTCGGCTCTCAGGCAGGCCTCTACCTGTGGGTTGCTGTAGACGATGATCTTGCCATGTCTGATCGGCTGCTCGACCAGGGAGTCGTCGTCTCACCAGGCCGGTTCTTCGGTCCCGGCGGGGAGGGGTATCTCCGTCTGGCGCTTGTGCCCGCCCTCGACGAGTGTGAGGCCGCGGCCGACACCCTTCGCTCGGTGCTCGGCTGAAGGCGTAGCTACCTGCTACCTGCGACTTGTGACTTGTGACATGCGTCTTCTTAGTATCCCAGCCATGGCCGACAGCGAAATCATCGAAGCTGCATATGAGGATCTGTCGCTCCTCGATCAGGCAGAGCCTGCGGTTCGGAGGACGATCGCGGCACTCGATGCCGGCGAGGTCAGGGTCGCCGAGAAGGTCGGCGACACCTGGCTGGTGAACGACTGGGTGAAGGAGGCGATCGTCCTCTACTTCCGGCTGGCCGGAATGGAGACGATGACCGCAGGACCGTTCGAGTATTACGACAAGATTCCGACCAAGACCGACCTCGAGGCAGCGGGGATTCGCGTCGTGCCCCCCGGCACGGTTCGCTACGGGGCGTATTGCGAGCCTGGCGTTGTGGTGATGCCGGGGTATGTCAACATCGGCGCCTATGTGGGATCGGGAACCATGGTCGACACCTGGGCGACCGTGGGCTCCTGCGCCCAGATTGGGCGCGACGTGCACATATCGGGCGGTGTCGGCATCGGCGGTGTGCTGGAACCTCCGAACGCACGGCCGGTGATCATCGAGGACGGCGCTTTCCTTGGGAGCAGGTCGATCGTGGTCGAGGGCGTCATCGTCGAAAAAGGGGCGGTACTGGGAGCGAACACGATGCTGTCGGCGTCGGTCCCAATCATCGACGTGACCGGATCCGAGCCGATCGCTATCCGGGGAAGAGTCCCTGCGAACGCAGTCATCGTCCCCGGCACGCGACCCAAGGAGTTTCCTGCCGGGATCTATCAGCTCCAGGCGCCGCTGCTGATCGGATACCGCTCCGAGTCGACCGATCGCAAGACTTCGCTCAACGACGCGCTCCGCACCTTCGAGGTCGAGGTGTGAGCCTGGTCGACACCCTCGTCGAGCTCATCGACATTCCGTCCGTGACCGACGACGAAGAGGAGATCACCACCGCTCTCGAGTTTCGTCTCTCCGGGAGGCTCCCGACACGGAGGATCGGGAATGCGCTTGTGGTTGGGGAACCGACCGGGAAACCACTCATCGCCCTGTACGGGCACACCGACACGGTGCCGGTGCAGGGCAACGCCACCGCCTCGATCAGTGACGGCCGGGTTCACGGGCTCGGCGCCTCAGATATGAAGGCCGGGGTGGCGGTCATGGTCCATCTCCTCGAAGACACCGAGGTCGTTGCCGGTCCCTTCGATGTGGTCGGCGTGTTCTACGACAAGGAGGAGGGACCCCTCGCCGACAACGGGCTCGAGGACGTGCTCAACGCCGTCGACTGGCTCGGCGACTCTGAACTGGCGATCGTGCTCGAACCTACCGATCTGGGCGTCGAGGTTGGGTGCAACGGGGCGATGAATGCCGACGTGATCTTCACCGGCCACGCCGCCCACTCCGCCAGGCCATGGCTCGGCGAGAACGCCATCACCAAGGCCGGTTCCTGGCTCACCGAGATGGGTGCAAGGGAACCCGAGACATTCGACATCTCCGGTCTCGAGTATCGCGAGGTCTTCACTGTCACAACTGCACATGGCGGCATCGCCAAGAACGTGTTGCCGTCACGGTTCGTGTGCAACCTCAACTATCGGTTTCCCCCGGTGTTTGATTTCGAAGAGGCCGAGCAACGGCTGCTGGCGGTGGCGGCAGCTGCAGACGAGGTCATCATCACCGATCGGGCTCCCGCCGGCACGGTGCCTGAAGGTAACCCGCATCTGGTTCGGCTGGAGAGCCTCGTTGGCTCCAGGCAGGCGAAGCAGGGGTGGACAGACGTCGCCAGGCTCACCGCACGTGGGATTCCGGCGGTGAACTACGGGCCGGGGGAGGTCGCACAGGCGCACCAGGCGACCGAATCGGTGCCAATCGATAGCCTGGACGCCGCTCTCGACGTGCTACGCCGGTTCCTGCTCGCGTAGTATCCAGCATCGAGAGAGGAGGCTCATGGCTATCTACGTGCGGCGATCCGAAAAGGCCGACGCATTGGCCGACATACCGCTGTTCAGCAACCTGAGCAACAAGGAACGGATGGAGCTGGCCAGACACGTCGACGAGGTTGCAGTCACGGAGGGAACTGTGCTCACCGAACAGGGCACCCCGGGTGACGCCTTCTATCTCATCGTCGACGGCACCGCAGTGGTGAAGAGAAGCGGTACGAAGATCGCCGTGCTCGGAGCGGGCGACGCGGTCGGTGAGATGGCCCTCCTGGATGGCGAGCCGAGGTCGGCCACGGTCGTGATGACCTCGGATGGAACGGTGCTCACCATGCCCCGCCCCGAATTCAGAGGTGTGCTCAAGGACATTCCGTCCATCTCGCACAAGATGTTGGTATCGATGTCGCTACGACTCCGCGAGGCCAACAACAAACTCGTCGGCTGATCAACCGACGGTGCCGCGTTCGGACGAGAGCGGGAAAAATCGCGCTCCGCGAATAGGGCGCGATCCGGTCTCAGTCGGCGAACCCATCTGCGGAGGCGTGGCCCGAGCGGGCCGTAGGCAAGAGCGGGAAACGCGGCTCAACTTCTGTCGAGACGACCTGTCACGTATCGGTGCGCGCTCTCGGTACGATCGGCACGACCTGTAGCCGGTACAG
>SMVB01454024.1_pt1 | contig 11865 bp, 11 predicted proteins | sample 2456461 | NCBI WGS metagenome assembly SMVB01 (sample SAMN11095934, study PRJNA526329) | marine sediment metagenome | biome: Marine sediment; feature: Surficial sediment; material: Deep marine sediment; isolation source: Hadal surficial sediment | place: Pacific Ocean | collected 2014-05 | depth...
CGCTTTGGGCCGTTCGGTGGTCGCTATGTGCCGGAAACCCTGGTGCCGGCGTTCGAGCGTCTCGAAAAAGGCATACAGGAGCATCTGCACGACGACGCGTTCCAGGAAGAGTACCGACGTGAGCTGCGCGAGTGGGTCGGTCGACCGACGGCCCTGACTCACGTACCGCGGCTCAGCGAGCGTTGGGGAACAGACGTCTGGCTGAAGCGTGAAGACCTCGCGCACACAGGCGCACACAAAATCAATAACGCGATTGGGCAGGCAATATTGGCAAAACGGCTCGGCGCAGAACGCGTCATTGCCGAGACCGGTGCCGGACAACACGGTGTGGCCTCGGCCGCGGCATGTGCGAGAGTTGGTTTGCCGTGCACGGTGTACATGGGTGCCGTCGACATGCAACGCCAGGCTCCCAACGTTGACCGCATGCATAGGCTCGGAGCGGAGGTTGTTGCCGTCGAGTCCGGCGACAAGACTCTGCGGGCTGCGATCGACGAGGCGTTGCGTGAATGGGTGACTGATCCATCCGGAATTTACTACCTGCTCGGCTCCGCGGTGGGCGCACATCCGTATCCGTATCTCGTGCGCGAATTGCAATCGGTAATCGGCGAAGAAGCGCGGCAGCAAATGATAGACCAGGCCGGTGGATTGCCCGATGTTGCGATTGCATGTGTCGGCGGTGGTTCTAACTCGATTGGGCTGTTTTACCCGCTGCTCGGCGATGATGTCGAGTTGATTGGTGTCGAGGCGGGTGGCACGGGCGAAGGTCTCGGCCAGAACGCCGCAACCCTGGCGACCGGCACGCCCGGCGTGTTGCAGGGCGCCTACACGATAATATTGCAAGATAGTGACGGGCAAGTGCAGGAAACGCATTCGATTTCGGCGGGTCTCGATTACTCGGGCGTTGGTCCCGAGCACGCGATGTTGCAGGCGACGGGCCGGGTTCGCTATGTGTCGGCCAGCGATGATGAATCGCTCGCAGCGCTCGAGGAACTCTGCGAAACGGAGGGCATATTGACGGCACTGGAGACCGCGCACGCGTATGCATATGCGCGCAAATGGTCAAAGCAAAATCCGGGTAAGCGAATCTTGATCGGCAATTCCGGTCGTGGCGACAAAGATATGCCTACACTCACCAAATTTCCGGCAAGGATACGCACACATGCCAGCTCATGAACGGCTGACAATGGCGATCACGACCGCGAATGACGGCGGCCGACCCGCACTTGTGCCATTCATAACCGCTGGCTATCCGGAGCCTGCCGAATTCATTGGCACGCTTACGGCAATTGCCGAAGTCGTCGATGTCGTGGAGATCGGTATACCGTTCTCCGACCCGATGGCAGACGGGATGACGATACAACGATCGAGTTTTGAGGCCTTGAAAAACGGCGTCAGCCTGCAGTGGATTTTCGAACAACTCGAGGGCGCTGGAAATCCAATCGATGCACCACTTGTCATGATGTCTTACCTGAACCCATTGCTCGCGTTCGGCTATGACAAGCTGGCCGAGCGCGCCGTCAATACCGGGGTCTGCGGGTTTATTGTTCCGGACCTGCCATTCGAGGAAAGCGATGAGTTGCGCGCTGCGCTCGAGGCGAAAGGCGTTGGCTTGATTCAACTGGTAACGCCGGCGACCCCGGACGACCGGCTGGCGATGCTCTGCGCTGCATCAATGGGCTATGTGTACGCGGTTACCATTACCGGCATCACGGGTGGCGATGCCGGGCTGCCTGACGGTCTCGCTGAATATCTCGACAAGGTGACCGGCGTCTCGGATCTGCCGGTGTGTGCGGGCTTCGGCATTCGTAAGCCAGCCGACGTCGCGAGCGTCGGCAAACACGCCGCCGGCGCAATCGTCGGTTCAGCACTTGTTGAAGTGCTTGAGGACGGCAGTGATCCGGCAACGTATTTGAAATCGCTGCGCAGCCAATGAAGAAACTGAATTCCTCGGAATCGTTGATCACGATCAATCACTGGAAGAATATTCTGCAGAGTGAGGGCATCTCCTGCGAGATTCGCAACCAACACCTTGGATCGATCATGGGCGAGATGCCGTTCGTCGAGGTCTGGCCACAGCTATGGATCGTGAACGACCTCGACTTCGACCGCGCACAGCAGCTGATCAGCGATGACATCGTGGACGAGAGTCCGACCGAGCCGTGGAAATGCCGTCGCTGCGGCGAAGAAAACGAAGGCCAGTTCGCGGCCTGCTGGAGCTGCGGGACTAGTCTGTAGGAGGGCCTTCAGGCCCGACTTCATGCTCGGGCCTGAAGGCCCTCCCACAAGCTAGGGCATTCCCCTGGCAAGCAGGCGCGTACCGGCGATTTCTGAGCGAAGTATCGCCGCGACCTTGTCCGACTGCACTGGTTTGCTGATCAGGAAGCCCTGTGCGAGATCGCAGTTGCAGCTTCTCAGGAATTCGAGCTGTGTCAGTGTTTCGACGCCTTCGGCGGCGACCTCGATATCGAGACCTTGCGCCATGGCGATGGCGGCCCGGACGATGCGCTGGTGGCTGTCGTTCTCGTCGACATCGGCAATCAGTGACCGATCGAGCACAAAACTGTCGATATAACCGTGGTCGAGTGACTCGAACGACACATCGCGTGTGCCGAAGTGATCGAGTGATATGCGTACGCCGAGCTTGCGGAGACCCTGCAGAATGCCGAGTTCGGTCGTGCGCTTGCGAACGATGTCGCCATCGCCGATCTCGAGTTCGATGCAACCTGGATCGAGCGCCGTATTATCAAGCGATTCCTTGACGGCATCGATGAGCCGCCGGTGCATGAGCTGTTGCTGGGACAGATTGATCGCAAGCGACAGGTCTGGCAGTTCGAACTGTCGTTGCCAGGCCGCAAGTTGCCGGCACGCGGTTGAGATCACCCACTCGCCGGCCGAGTGAATCAAACCGCTGCTTTCGAGAATGGGCAGGAATCGGGCCGGCGGCAGCAATCCAAACCGCGGATGTTGCCAGCGCAACAATGCCTCAAGTCCAATCAGTCGGCCGGACGCCAGGTCGATGCGCGGTTGGTAATGCAGTAAAAATTCATCGCGGACGAGCGCGTGACGAAGACCTACCTCGAGTTCTTCGCGTTGTGCGAGCTTGGTGTTCAGCGATTCCGAGAAATACTGGAACCGGCCGCCACCACGTTTCTTGGCCTCGTACATTGCGAGGTCGGATGCTTTGATCAGACGATCGGCCGTGTCCCCGGATTCGGGATATACGGCGATTCCAATGCTCGGTGTCGCGTATACCTCACTGTTCCCTATTTCGTATTTCTCAGAGAGTACGAGCAGCAACTTTTGAGCGGCCGCTGCTGCGTTGTTCGATTCACCGAAATCCTCGAGGCAAACAACGAATTCGTCGCCGCCCCAGCGACCCGACATATCGCCAATACGCAAATGTTTGCGCAGACGTCCTGCAACTTGCTTGAGTAACGAATCGCCGATGTCATGTCCCAGCGTGTCGTTGACCGACTTGAAACGGTCCAGGTCGATAAACAGTACCGCGAGCGGCGCAGATTTGCGCTGACTGCGGCCGATCGCACGTGCGAGTTGTTCGACAAACAAACCGCGATTCGCCAGGCCTGTCAGCTCGTCGTATTGTGCGAGCCGCTGCAACTCGTTCATTTTCTTGGTGACGTCGGTAATATCGCGGAACGTAATGACTCCACCGATCAGTTCGCGTTTGCCGTCGTAAAGCCCCTGTCCATTGATCGAGAGCACCGTGTCGACCTGTTCAGGAAGTCTATACAAGGCGATTTGGTTCGAGAACTTCTCTCCGTAACGCGCACGGACCAGTGGCAGGTCTGCGGAGTTACGATAGTTGTCGCCATTCTCGTCGATGCAGCAAAATGTCTGTTCCCAACTGGTGTCCGGTTGCATGCGCGGGCCCAGCGCCAAAATTGTGCGTGCTGCTGGATTGATATCCATTACATGGCCGTGCTTGTCGACGATGATCACGCCGTCATTGATGTTTTTGAGAATTGACAGCACCGTGACATCGGTATCAGACAATCGTTGTTGCAGGCGATGGCGCTGTACGGCGTGCACAAACGTTGCTTCCTGACCTTCGACGCTAACGTCATCGACACATATATAGGCCTGTGCGCCGGCGCGCATCGCCGCAATGCCGCGATGTTCGCGATCCTTGGTCGTCAATGCGATGACGGGGTGTTTGTCGAATGAGCCGATCAGTTCGGCGATGGACTGGCCGGATCGCGCGATTGCAGGGCCCGCCTCAAACAATACGATGTCAATGATTGAGGGTGCGTCGACCGGAATTTTCAGGGATGCTGAACGGGTCAATAATGCGCAACAGGGAAGGGTTTCAAGCTCGTGCAAATAGTCGGCAGCGAATTCGCCGCGACCAAGATAGAGAATAGAGTGCCCCGCCATAGATTGTTGTCGTTATTCCGTTTTTAGGGTTGACCGGTGTCGCTCTGGGCCAGACGCATAATATCAGAATAGCAAGGAAAGACAGGTATTTAGGGGCCTTTTTCGTCCGTTGCGGGCGGCCACTTTCAAACCATTTGAGGAGGGCAGGCATCCAAATAACAAAGGATGTGGAGGTTGAGCCCTTGGGAGCGCTTTTGGCGGTACTGGTGAGCGACTATAGTCCTCGCATGGTGCCATTAGAACGTCCGGAGTTGACTGACGAGACCGAATGGATTGCCCGAGCGCAACGATCGGATTCGAATGCGTTCGAGCGTCTGTACCGGATGCACGTCAACAAGGTTTATGGGCTTTGCCTGCGGATGACGGGCAATGTCAGTGAGGCGGAAGATTGTGCGCAAGAGGCATTCATCCAGGCATGGAGCAAGCTTGACCGATTTCGCGGTGACAGTGCATTTGGCACCTGGCTGCACCGCATCGCGGTCAACGTGGTGCTCGGCAGGATACGCAAGTCGAAACGCGAACAAGATCGGATCCAGCTTGTGGCCGAGCAAGCACCATCGCCGGTAACGGTGGCAGACACCGGAGACCTGCAGGATTTGTCCGAGGCGATCGACAGGTTGCCGGAAGGAGCACGACATGTATTTGTGCTGCAAGCCGTGTACGGCTACAGCCACGAGGAAACCGGCGACATGCTCAACATCGCGTCGGGAACGAGCAAGGCGCAACTGCACAGAGCACGAAGACTGCTGGCACAACAGCTGCAAGAGCAGGGATTTGAATCATGAACGCGATAGACGACGATAAACTGAGCAAAGCGGCAAGCGGGCTTGCGACGGAGATCAGTCCGGAGCGCGACTTGTGGCCGGGTATTGAAGAGGCTATCAACAAGCCGAAGCGATCTCGCTGGACACCGATGCTGGCACAAGCGGCGGCGGTTGTGCTGATCGTTGGTGCTTCATCGTTGCTGACTTACGTTGCTGTCACGTACGATAGTCCTGATGTGGCCCAGGTAGCGCCGGCGAATCTCGTTTTCGAGCGGACCGCGTTCGGCGGAGAATACACGTTTGCGTCGATCTATGGCCGGGCCGGCGGAGATGTCGAAGCGCGATTCAATCGCGAGTTGGCGAAAATGTCGCCGGACGCGCGGGAAGGCGTCGAGCTCAGCCTGGCCGTAATGCGTCAAGCGATTGATGACATTAGCCGGGCGTTGGAGAAAGATCCGAATAAAGCATTTTTGCAGAAGCTGCTGGTCGAGGCTTATGGCAACGAACTGGCATTGAAGAACCGGGTTGGCCGAATGACGCAACGCGTCATGGCGCGAAAAGATATTTAGCAATAGTCGTAGGAGGGCCTTCAGGCCCGAGTGGATAAAATGACAAAACTTGAACATGGAAGCTTGATCGTATTGTTGGCTGGATTGGTGAGTTTGCCAGCAGTCGCTGACGAAGAGATCAGCCGGACGTTGGATGCCGCAGCGAAGGGCAACATCGAGATTTTCAATACGTCGGGAACGATCGAGATCGTGGGCTGGTCGCGAAACAGCATCAAATTGGAGGCTGAACTTGGTGGCGATGTCGAGGAGCTGATCTTCGAGCGCGACGGCAACGTGGTTCTGATCAAGGTCAAAGTGCCGAACCGGCATTGGGGTGATATCGAGGCGGACCTGAAGATTCATGCGCCGGAGCACAGTTCCATCGAGGTCTCGGGCGTGAGCGCGGACATCGAGGTCAAGGACATCCGCGGTGAACTGTCATTGGAAACAGTCAGCGGTGATGTTGAAGTCAGCGGGGCCGAAGGCGACGTTGAAGCGGGCTCCGTCAGCGGCGACATCGAAGTATCGGGCAACGGCAAGGAAGCAGACACTGAAGTCGGGACGGTCTCCGGCGATGTGATTCTTACGAATCTTGCGGGCAATATAGCGGGTGCCTCCGTGTCGGGCGATGTTGAAATCGATGGAGGGTCTTATCGCGAAGCCTATCTCGAGACAGTCAGCGGCGACCTCTCGTTCCATGCGGCTCTTCGAAATGGTGGCGAACTAGCGATGGAATCGGTTAACGGCACAATCGAAGTTGAGTTTTCAAATAAGGTATCGGCCCGATTCGAGATCGAAACATTTAACGGTGACATCGACAACTGCTTCGGGCCGCAAGCCGAGCGCAGCAGTCGCTACTCTCCAGGCTTGGAACTGAGCTTTACCGTAGGCGACGGGGACTCCGAAGTCTCCATCGCAACGCTGAACGGCGACATTTATATTTGCAATAAATAACGTCGGGGTCAGAGCCCTTTATTTAAAGGGCTCTGACCCCTCCAACCTTAGTTTGGTACAGTAAGCGGCCCCCTGACCGGAGGTCTTTCCATGGGCCGCGCACTAAAACCCCTGCTACTCGTCATAGGCGGCTTGATCGGCTTGCTGGTCATCGGCGCAGTCAGCTTTCTGCTGCTTTTCGACCCAAACGACTATCGCGATGACATCGCTGCCAAGGTGAAGCTAGCCACTGGCCGCGAGCTGATTATTGAGGGCGACATCGAGGTCAGCATATTTCCATGGCTCGCTATCGAAATCGGCAACACCCGGCTTGGCAATGCAGCGGGATTCGGCGACGAACCGTTTGCGAGTTTTGAGCGCGTGCGCTTGAGTATCCGGCTGCTGCCGATGCTGATCCACCGCGATCTCGAAGTTGCCACCGCGGACGTGGACAAACTACGACTTAATCTTGCTATTGATAGTAACGGCCGCAGCAACTGGCAGGACTTTATCGACGCAAGTGAAGCGATGGCCGCCGCTCCGGTTCCGGAATCCGAGGACGAATCCGAAAGCGATTCCGGAGCCCTCGACATTTCGGGGATTGAGATTCGCGATGCGGTAATCCGCTATAGCGATGCGCAAGCCGGCGGCAGTTACACACTGACAGAGCTGAATCTGGCTACAGGAAGCCTGACCAGCGACGAGAACAACCGCATTCGTATCGACGGATTCTCTATTGACGCATTGGTTGAGGGTGTTGCGGATGTGCCGACGACATTCCGACTGGAGACGTCGTCGATTGAGATGGACGGCAACGCAGAAATGATTTCTCTCAATAAGGTGGAATTGTCATTGCTCGGACTCGATATCTCGGCCGACGTGGAGCCGTTCTCCTACGCCAACGAGATAACGCCGGTCGCGGTGATCCAGGTCGATGCGTTTTCTCTGCGCAGCCTGATGCAACGGCTCGATATCGAAGCACCGGAAACCGCCGACCCGAACGCACTGGGTAAAGTAAGCATTGATGCGACAGTGCGCGTAAGTCCGACGGCGCTCGCGCTTACTGATCTAGTCCTGGTGATGGACGAAACGACATTCACCGGTGAGTTGTCGATCCCGCAGGGCGACAACGGCATTTACCGTCTTGACCTGACAGCCGACTCCATCGATCTGGACAAGTACATGGCGCCTGCAGTCGAAGACGAATCGACGGCCACCGCCGATGAGGCGCCGATCGAAATCCCATCCGAGCTCATCCGGCTCATCAACGCCCGCGGCAGTCTTAAGGTCGGCGATGCGCACCTCGGTGGCATGCGATTCGAAAACGTAGAGTTGGGATTGAATATGAACAACGGCAACTTGCGGCTGCATCCGCTAACCGCAACGCTGTTTGAGGGCACGTACAACGGTGACGTACGAATTGACGCGTCGGGCGACATTCCCGTGATGTCGGTCAACGAAAGAATCGAAGGCGTCCAGCTGGGTGCGCTGGCGCAGGCCATGTTCGAACAGGACAATATTTCTGGCACGATCAACGGTTCCTTCAAGCTCAGTGGGAGAGGTAGCGACCTGGCCGCGATTCAACGCGACCTGGATGGCAACATTGCGTTTGAACTCATCGACGGTGCCTGGGAAGGCACCGACGTCTGGTACGAGTTGCGTCGTGCGCGCGCCATGATCAAGCAGGAACCCGCGCCCGAACCACAGTTGCCGGCACGAACCCAGTTCAGCCAGGTACGTGCGAGCGGTCCGGTTAAAAACGGTGTATTCAGCAATAGTGACTTGCTCGCCGAACTGCCGTTTATGCAGGTAACCGGCAAGGGGTCGGTTAACTTTGTCGAGGCAACGGTTGATTATCGAGTGTCGGCCCGGGTTTTCGATAAGCCGGAACTTATTGGCGATGACATTTCGGCCGACGAGCTCAAGGACTTCACAAAAACGGTCATTCCCATTCGCGTGTCGGGCTCACTGGCCGCGCCCAAAATCGTGCCGGATGTTGGCAAATTGCTCGAGGAGCAAGTCAAAAAAGAAGTTGAAGACAAGATTAAAGACAAGCTTGAGGACAAGCTCAAGGACTTGTTCAAATTCTGAGCGCATGAAAACGGCCTGCACATGTCTCCTGCTGCTCTGCGGCGCCGCCGGCGCGGCTGAGTTGCGTACCGTCGAGGTCGATCGCACCGCAGGGCGATACGTTCTGACGTCGGAGGTCTGGTTCGACACAGATATCGAATCGATCTACGCCGTATTTCTTGATTACGACGTTCGGTCGCGCTTTTCGGGTTTTATCGTCGAATCACGCAATCTTGAACCCACTCCGGACGGGCAACGGCGATTCTACATTCGCAATCATGGCTGCGTCTGGTTCTACTGTCAGTCGTTCGTGCGTAGCGGGTATGTTGAACACGAACCACTGGTTTTCATTCGGTCCACGGCTGACCCTGCGATCAGTGATTTTCACGCCAGCCTCGAGTCATGGCGTTTTCAGCCGGAGGGAACCGGCACGCTGGTTGCTTACGACTTTGAGTTTGAGCCGAAATTCTGGATCCCACCGTTGATCGGGCCTTATATGCTGCAACAAAAATTGCGCAACGATAGCGTCGGAGCGATCAACCGGATAGAAGCGATCGCCCAGGCGTGGCAGCGATGAGCAATTTCTCGGACAGGGTGTTGCAATGGTTTGGCCAGCACGGCCGCAAAGATCTGCCGTGGCAGCAACATGCCAGACCTTACGAGATCTGGGTGTCGGAAATCATGTTGCAGCAAACGCAAGTGCAAACCGTGATTCCGTACTACGAACGCTTCATGCGGCGTTTCCCGGACGTCGAGAGTGTTGCCAATGCTGACATCGATGTTGTGTTGCGGCTCTGGTCGGGATTGGGCTACTACGCACGTGCCCGAAACCTGCATCGTGCAGCGCAGATAATCTGCGAGCAATTTGCAGGCGTGTTTCCGCGTAGCGTCGATGACGTCGTCGCACTACCGGGCATAGGCCGGTCGACGGCCGGCGCGATACTGTCACTCGCGCACGGTGAACGGCACACGATTCTGGACGGCAACGTCAAGCGAGTACTCGCCCGGCATCGGGCGATCGAAGGCTGGCCCGGTAAAACGGGGGTAGTCAAGCAACTGTGGTCGGTGGCCGAGGCAAACACTCCCGAACAACAGGTTGCCGAATACACGCAAGCGATCATGGATCTCGGCGCGACGCTTTGTACTCGCCGCAATCCGGCTTGTGCCGTTTGTCCGGTTGGCGACGATTGCAAGGCGCGATTGACCGATAGTGTTGACCAGTATCCGGGACGCAAAGCAAGAAAGGCCAAGCCACTGAAACAGATCACGATGGTGATGGCAGTGAGTGACGACGCCGTTTACCTGGAGCGCCGGCCACCGGCCGGAATCTGGGGTGGGCTCTGGAGTTTTCCCGAAGTGGACGACGTCGCTGACTGGTGCCGGCAGGTGTTGCACAGTTCGCCGGGTGATGCGGAGACCAGGGATACGCTACGGCACAGCTTCAGTCACTTCGATCTCGACATCCAGCCCGTCGTCGTGCGCGTCGCAGCAGTGTCGCGTAAAGTGGCCGATAGTCCTGATGCAACCTGGTATTGCCTGGACGACGAACCACCCGGCGGCATCGCGGCGCCGGTGCAGAAACTTATTAACACACTGAAGACAAACCGACATGTCACGAACAGTTAATTGCATTCTCCTCGGCGAGGAAGCAGAAGGTCTCGATTACTTGTCCTATCCGGGCGACCTTGGCCAGCGCATTTACGACAAGGTCTCAAAAGTGGGGTGGCAACGCTGGGTCACGCATCAGACGATGCTTATCAATGAGTACCGTCTGACACCGATCGAGCCCGAGGCACGCAGCTTCCTCGAGGCTGAAATGGAGAAGTTCTTTTTTGGCGAAGGATCGGCCGCACCAAAAGAGTTCGTGCCTCCAACCTAACTGAGGGGTCAGAGCCCTTTTTTCAAAAGGGCTCTGACCCCGATTACAATCGGGTGCAATACTGCACGCTGAACAATTGCTCGGCGTCCATCCAGACCCGTGCAACCTCAAAACCGGCTTGCTCCGCCATTGCGGCGAATCCGTCTAGCGTGTACTTGTGCGAATACTCGGTCAGGATGCCTTCACCTGCATTGATAACGAAGGTCTGCTGGCCGATGTTGACGGTCTGTAAGGTCGAATTGAGGAGGCGCATCTCGATACGCCCTTCGGATTCGTTGTACTTGGCCTCGTGAGACCACGATGGGAGATCGAAGTCCGAGCCGTACTCACGATTCAAATGGCGCAGCATGTTCAGGTTGAATTCTGCTGTTACGCCACGGCTATCGTTATACGCGCGCTCGATGATGGCCGGATCTTTTTGCAAGTCAACGCCGATTAACATCGCACCGTTTGCGCCGGCCTCGTGGTGCATGACTCTGAGTAACTCGCGTGCGTCGTCGTCCGTAAAATTACCGATGGTCGAGCCCGGAAAATAAACTATGTTGCGCAACGGCATGACGGTTGGGTCGGGTAACGCAAACTTCTTCGTGAAGTCGGCAACGACGGGAAGAATTTCGAGGCCAGGAAATTCCGAACGAATCTGCTGTGCGGATGCGAGCAAGTGATCCTCGGAAATGTCGACGGGCACATACACGGCCAAATCAATTAAATGTTCGAGTAAAACTCGAGTCTTCAGGCTTGAGCCGCTGCCGTATTCGATCAGGCTGGCCTGTGGTCCGATCAGTGTCGATATTTCCGCGATGTTTGCGCGCATGATGCCGAGCTCGGTAACCGTCTGGTAATACTCGGGCAACGTCGTTATCTGATCGAACAGCCGTGAGCCGCGCTCGTCGTAAAAATATTTTGGCGAGATCATTTTCTCGTGCTGTTGCAGCCCGTTGATGATTTCGCGGAGTTCGCGGTCATGCGTTGCTGCATTCATAACTCTGCGTCTTGTGGCAGCGGCAATTGCGTCTTTTTTCGCACGGTGCGAATACAGACACTGGAGTTCACGCGGGCGACACCGGGCAGGCGCGTCAGCGCTCCTTTGTGCAAGCGCTCGAAGTCGGCCATGTTCGCGACGACGACGCGCAGCAGGTAGTCGAACTCGCCCGTCATCAGGTAGCACTCCATCACTTCGGGAATACACTTTACGGCCTCCTCGAATGCGGCAAGTTCACTTTGCTCTTCGCGGTGCAGGCCTATGTGTACGAATACGTTGCCGGAAAGACCGGCC
>SMVB01009613.1_pt1 | contig 11863 bp, 9 predicted proteins | sample 2456461 | NCBI WGS metagenome assembly SMVB01 (sample SAMN11095934, study PRJNA526329) | marine sediment metagenome | biome: Marine sediment; feature: Surficial sediment; material: Deep marine sediment; isolation source: Hadal surficial sediment | place: Pacific Ocean | collected 2014-05 | depth 0-1...
AGGACATCATGGGTTTTCGCAACAACTCGTACCGCTCGCTGATGACCGGCACCATGTCGCCGAAGCATCACACGCCCTGGGTCGAGGAGATGGACGACTCGATGGAGGCGTATTTGCGGGGCTGACAGGCGAATTCCGCGGACGCGCCAACCAACGGGCGGGCCCGCAGGTCGCCACCGGACACCAGAAGCCGGGGCGCAATAAGAAACCAAGAGGCAAGAGACCGATCGGCGGCACGAACGGCGGCGGATGCCGCCACGGACCCCAAAGGGAGAACAACATGACCAGATCTTTCCATAAATTCGCCTTGGGCGCGGCCGCGGCCGCCCTGATGGCGCCTGCGGCCATAGCGCAGGAATCCAGCGACCCGATCATCATCGTGCAGAACAACTGGACCAGCCAGTTGGTGCTGTCCAATGTGGTTGGGCTGGTGCTCGAGGACATGGGCTACAACGTCGAATACGCCCCGTCCGACAGCCAGCTCCAGTTCTCCGCGATCGCCAATGGCGACATGCATTTCCAGATCGAGGCCTGGGAAGGCTCGATGAAGACCGCCTTCGAGGCCGCCGTCGCGGATGACGGCATGATCGACGCCGGCACCCACGATGCGAAGACCCGCGAGGAGTGGTGGATTCCGAACTATGTGCTCGAGGTCTGCCCGGCGGCCAACACCTGGGACGGGCTGAACGCCTGCGCCGCTATCTTCGCCACCGCCGAGACCGCGCCCAAGGGGCGGTTCGTCGGACCGCCGGCGGATTGGGGCAAGAACTATGCCGACCGGATCGAGGCGCTGGAGATGGACCTGGTGGCGATCAATGTCGGCCAGGCGGCGACGCTCTGGGCCGAACTGCAATCGGCCTATGACCGCAAGGAGCCGATCGTTCTGTTCAACTGGACCCCGAACTTCATCGAGAGCAAGTTCGATGGCACCTTCGTCGACTTCCCCGAGCCGGAAGCGGCCTGTTTCGACGATCCGTCCTGGGGTCCGAACCCCAACGCCACTGGCGATTGCGGCGCCCCGCGCGGCGGTTGGCTGAAGAAGGCCGCCTGGTCGGGCATCGCCGAAACATGGCCGGCTGCCTGGGGGGTGCTGCAGAACATCAACTTCTCCAATGCCCAGATCGCCGCCGCGTCGTTGATGGTCGATGTCGATGGCATGTCGCCGGAAGAGGCTGCCGTGAAGTGGGTGGCGGAAAACCAGGATATCATCGCCTCCTGGAAACAATAAGATTAACGTGGGCGAATTCGTTCGCCCGGGGAACGACCTGGTCGAGCGCCGGAACTCCGGCGCTCGGCCTCTCCGTTGCCGCCTGAAGCAGAGTGGGGAAACCGATGGATTCCGAGGTGCAGATCAAATGCCGCAATATCTGGAAAATCTTTGGCGGTGATCCCGAGGGGTTTCTGGCGCGACACAACGGCAATCCGAGCCCGGAAGCGTTCGAGGCGGAGGGCTATATCGGTGCCTGTCAGGACGTGTCGTTCGATGTGCATGCGGGTGAGATCCTGATCATCATGGGGCTTTCCGGGTCAGGCAAGTCGACCATGATCCGCTGCATCACGCGGTTGAACGACCCGACATCGGGCGAGATCGAATACGAAGGCAAGGACCTTCTGCGGGCGACCGAGAAGGAGATGATCGAAATCCGCCGCCACAAGTTTGGCATGGTGTTCCAGAATTTCGGCCTGTTGCCGCACCGTGACGTACTGTCGAACGTCGCCTTTCCGCTGGAAGTCCAGGGCATACCCAAGGCCGAGCGCGAGGCCCGCGCCGGCGAGATGGTCGAACTGGTCGGCCTGAAGGGCCGCGAATCCTATTTCCCGCGCGAGCTGTCCGGTGGCCAGCAACAGCGCGTCGGCATCGCCCGCTCGCTGGCGGTGGAACCCGATGTCTGGTTCCTCGACGAGCCGTTTTCCGCCCTCGACCCGCTGATCCGGGCCGAGATGCAGGACGAATTCATCCGTCTCCAGAAATTGCTGAAGAAGACCATCGTGTTCATCACCCATGATTTCGACGAGGCGACCAAGCTGGCCGACCGGATCGGGATCATGAAGGATGGACGCATGGTTCAGCTCGCCACGCCCGAGGAGCTGGTGTTGCACCCGGCGGACGATTATGTGGCCGAGTTCGCTCGTAACGCGCCGCATCAGCGGATCATCTCGGTCGGCGCGATGATGGAGCCGGTTACCGGCGACTCCGAAGGCGAGGTTTCCGTCGATGCCAAGATCGGTGAAGTCGCCGAGCGGGTGTTGAGGGCCGACAAGCCGGTTGGCGTGGTCGATGCCGAGGGCCGTCTGGTCGGGTCGCTCAATCGCGGCGACATCGCCACGGCGCTGTTTTCCCGAGAAGCGTCATGAAACCGAACCCACTCGAGAAATTCTTGAGTGACACCCCGCTCGGTATCCAGCTTGCCGCCGTCACGATCTTCGGCGTTGCGCTGTCGCTGGTCTGGGACGGCGCGACCCGCTGGCCGTCGCCATGGGTCATTCCCCTGGAAGGCTGGATCACCGATTTCATCGTTTGGCTGAAAAAGGAGGCCTCGATCTTCGGCGTCCAGTTCAAGGATATTACCCGCGGCATAGGTACCGGCCTGAAAGAGCCGGTGAACTGGGCCGACTATCTGTTGGTCAGGGGCAGCAAGTTCCTCGGCCTTAGTCAGCTTCCGTGGATTGCCGGGGTTGCCGGCATCACGATTCTGGCCCATTGGGTCGGGGGCTGGCGTCTGGCCCTGCTGGCATTCCTGAGCTTTCTCTATCTGGCGTTCTTCAATCTCTGGCGCGACGCGATGCGCACCATGACCATCGTGCTGGTCGCGGTGCCGCTGGCAACGCTGATCGGTCTGGCGCTGGGCGTCTGGGTCACCCGCTCGAAGCGGGCGGCGGCGGTCATCACGCCGATGTTCGATCTGATGCAGGCAACACCGCATCTGGCCTATCTGCCGCCGGTCGCGGCGCTTTTCGCCTTTGGTCCGGTTTCGGCCCTGATCGCCACTGTGATCTTCGCCATGCCGCCGATGGCGCGGTGCACCATTCTGGGCCTGCAATCGGTGCCGAGCGACATCATAGAGAGCGGCCGGATGTCGGGATGCACACCACGCCAACTGCTGTGGAAAGTGGCGTTGCCGTCCTCCAAGCGCACGCTGATGTTGGGTCTCAATCAGGTGGTGATGCAGACCTTCGCCATGGTCGTGATCTGCTCGATCGTCGGCGCCAGCGGGCTCGGGCAAAAGCTGCTCTATTCGTTGCAACAGCTCAAGATCGGCGCGGCGATCGAACAGGGTGTCGCAATCACCCTGATCGCCATCGTGCTCGACCGGATCACCCAGGCCTACGCCAACCGGCCGGCCGACCATCAGCACACCGATCTGCGCTGGGCGACGCGGCACAAGCATCTGCTGCTGTTTCTGGTGCTCCTTGTGGTGTCCTACGTCGCTGCGGGGTTCGTCAGCGAGCTCAAGCTGCTGCCGCGGAAAATGACCACGACGTTTGGCACCGACATGGACGACGCGATCCGTGCGTTCAACGTGGTCGCGTTCGACTACATCAACCCGATTCGCGATTTCGTGACGCTCAATATGCTGTTGCCGATCCGCGATTTCTTTCTCTGGCTGCCCTGGCCGGTCTTTGTCGGCGCCATCGCTGTCGGGGCGTGGCGGCTTGGCCGTTGGCCGGTAATGCTGCTTTGCGTCGCGCTGATGATGAGCTTCATCCTGACCGGGTACTGGGTCGAGGCGATGAAGACCACCTATCTGGTTCTGGTCTCCGGCATAATGTGCCTGGCGATCGGTATTCCGGTGGGGATCTGGTGTTCGCGCTCGGATCGGGTCGCCAGGGTCACCATGTCGGTCTGCGACACATTGCAGACCTTCCCGTCCTTCATCTACCTGATCCCGGCGATCATGCTGTTCCGGATCGGCGATTTCGCCAATGTCTTCGCGATCATCCCCTACGCCACGGTGCCGGCGATCCGCTTCACCTATCTGGGCCTGAAACGCATTCCGCCGGTGACCATCGAAGCGGCGATCGCCAACGGCGCGACACCGCGTCAGAGGTTGATCAAGGTCGAGTTGCCAATTGCCCTGCCGGAGATCATGCTGGGGGTGAACCAGACCATCATGATGGCGCTGGCGATGACGGCGATCACCGCCCTGATCGGATCGACCGATCTGGGCCAGGCGGTTGTCCGCGCGATTTCGACCCAGAACTACGGGCGTGGAATTCTCGCCGGTTTCTTCATCGCGGCACTCGGCATCATCGCCGACCGGCTGATCGGCGCCTGGGCGGCCAAACGCAAAAGACAGCTTGGAATGGAGTAGCGGCGATGGGCGTGCCACCAGTCTTCGAGACGCCCTATGAGCGTGGCGGGATAATCACCCCAGGTTTGCCGGTGCTGCCCCATGGGGTCGAACGCCATCCGGTTCCCGGCGGCGGTTCGCGTGCGGTCAGGATCGACCGGGGCGACGAGATCTGGGTGGTGGACCGCGAGGGGCTGCAACCAGCCGAGCTGGTGTTTTTCGCCCCCGACGGGCGCTCCGACGCCGCCATGATCGGGCTCAGGGGGGTGGGCGAGGCCAAGGGCATCCAGGCGGCGCTGGCCTCGGGCGATGCCTCGGGCCGCCGGGTGCTGCGGGCGCTGGAGAGGTCGGGCTTCGACATCGGCCGGGCGGATGCGGCGCGGCTGTTCACCGGCGGCTCGCGGCCAGGCGAGAGCGCGACGATGCAGGCGGCGTCCGACGGGCTGCTGATCGTCTGTGCGCCGGGCGGGCCGATGGCGCCGGAGCGACAGGATGCGCCGACCGGGCTGATCCTCTACATCCGCCGCACTCACCCTGGCGAGGCCAAGGGCGGGCTGGCGCCGCCGGAGCCGCTGGCCGACCCGCTGGCCGACATCAACATCCAGCCCGGCAACGCCAGGAGCTACGAGGTCAAGGCCGGGCAGTATATCCAGATTCTGGACGTGCAGGGCCGGGAATGCTCGGACTTCCAGGCCTTCTCGCGCCGGGCGCTGGACAACGGGCTGGAGCGGGACATCGATCCGACCACCACGCGCAGCCTGATGGGCAGCCTTTATCCGGCGCCGGGGATTTACTCGAAATACTTCAGCGTCGATCACCAACCGCTGGTCGAGATCGTGCAGGATACCTGCGGGCGGCACGATACTTTCGGGCTGGCCTGCACGGCGCGGTATTACGAGGACATGGGCTACCCGGGGCATGTGAACTGCTCGGACAACATCACCGCCGATCTGGCGCAATACGGCATTCGCCCACGCGCCGGCTGGCCGGCGATCAACTTCTTCTTCAACACCATGCTGGACGACACCAACGCGCTCGGCATGGACGACCCGTGGTCGCGGCCGGGGGACTATGTGATGCTCAGGGCGCTGACCGACCTGATCTGCATCTCCTCCGCATGTCCCTGCGACGTGGACCCGGCGAACGGCTGGAATCCAACCGACATCCAGGTGCGGGTCTACGGCAAAAGCGAGGAGTTCCCGCGATCGATCGGATATCGCAAGAGCGCAGAGGCCGACATGGAAGAGACCAGGAAGACCGGGTTTCACGACTGCTTCGCCCGGCACACCCGCGAGTTCGTGGAATACAGCAGCTACTGGCTGCCGAACCAGATGACCGCTCACGGCGCCATCGAGGAATACTGGGCCTGCCGCGAAAAGGTGGTGGTGATGGACCTCAGCCCGCTGCGCAAATACGAGGTGACCGGGCCGGATGCCGAGGCGCTGATGCAGCTTTGCGTCACCCGCGACATGAAGAAGCTTAGCGTCGGCCAGATCGTCTACACCGCCATGTGCTACGAGCATGGCGGCATGATCGACGACGGCACCGTGTTCCGTCTGGGGCCTGACAATTTCCGCTGGATCGGGGGCAACGACACCTCCGGGCTGTGGCTGCGCGAGCAGGCGGAGGCGCGCGGGATGCAGGCCTGGGTGCGCGATTCGACCGCCCAGCTTTGCAACATTGCCGTGCAGGGACCGAAATCGCGCGAGATCCTCGGCCAGGTGGTCTGGACCCCGCCAACCCAGCCGACGGTGGAGGAACTGGCGGTGTTTCGGTTCACCATCGCCCGGATCGGCGATTTCCACGGCCCCTCGGTCGTGGTCGGCCGCGCCGGTTATACCGGTGAGTTGGGCTACGAGGTGTTCTGCCATCCCAAGGACGCGGAGCAGGTGTTCGACGCCGTCTGGGCGGCGGGCGAGCCCCACGGCATGATCCCGTTCGGGCTGGCCGCACTGGACATGGTGCGGATCGAGGCCGGGCTGATCTTCGCCGGCAGCGAGTTCGACGACCAGACCGACCCGATGGAGGCGGGCATCGGCTTCACCGTGCCGCTGAAATCGAAGACGGATGATTTCATCGGCCGCGCGGCGCTGGAACGGCGCAAGGCGACCCCGGCGCGCAAGCTGGTGGGGCTGGATCTCGAGGGCGGGGTCGTGCCCAGCCCTGGCGACTGTGTGCGGGTCGGCAAGGCGCAGATCGGCGAGATCACCTCGGCGGTGAAATCCCCCTATCTCGGCAAGGTCATCGCGCTCGCCCGGATAGACGTGACCTATTCGGAGATCGGAACCCGGATCGAGGTCGGCCAGCTCGACGGCCAGCAAAAGCGCCTGCGCGCCGTGGTCGTGCGGTTCCCGCATTTCGACCCGACCAAGGAGCGGGTGAAGGGGAACTATGGCTGATCATGACGGGATCGTCCGCCTTTCAGGAGCTCCGTTGTCACGCTGCCGGAGAAATCCCGCGTGTTGCGGAAACCCCGGGTGGGCCGGTCTCATTACGCCAGCCTAGCTGTGAGCTTTCAACAGGTTGTCCACCCGGTCCGGATCGAGGGCCCTACCGCGAGATCGTGGAGGCGGCGGAGAGCTGCCAGGTCAGCATCATCCACCCCGGCAAGCGGCGCAACCCGGACGAGCCGAACCTCGAGGACCTGATTGCCCGCGCCGATCCCTTCAACTGATCCCAGGGGCCCCTCCGCGACCTGGGCCATTGCCGGGGAATGACGCGGGCCCGGGCCGGTGCGACTCGGCATCAATGCTGGATTTCCGCCGGCCCCGCATGTATGATCCCGACAAGTAATACAACTTGTGCGTGAGTCGATTGCTTCCCGATCTGGTCGTTTGCGTTTGGTGAACGTGTTTTTTGAAAATGGAATTGTTCCATGCCCCCGGTTTCCATTCGGTTGTTCGGGCCAGTGCGGGTACTCGCCGGAACAAAAGGTCCAGCGTTGAAGATTGGCCGATCCGCTCTGGGATTGTTGGCTTATCTTGCGCTCTACGCATCGCACCCCTTGCCGCGCGAGAAGATATCGACCGAACTCTGGCCCGAGTGCGACCCGGACCGGGCGCGCTCACGTCTGTCGACGGCGCTCTGGCGGTTGCGCACGGCGCTCGGCCCGGAGCGGCGTGGTTCGGTGGTGACGCAAGGGGGCGAGGCGACGATCGGCTTGACCCCGGACGTGCTCGACGCCATCGACACCCGCTGCTTCGAAGCCGAGGCGCGGCGTTTTCTCGATGACAACAACACAACCACCGACTGGCGCGACGGCACCGGCGACGCCGGACCGGCGGGCGAGCCACTCGCCGGCTGGTATTCGGTCTGGGCATTGAGCGCCCGGGTGCGGCTTGAAGACCTGCGCGAACGGTGCCTTTCGGTGCTGCTGGAACGCCAATACGCCGCCGGCGCCGACATGGCAGCGATCGAGACCGCCGAGCGACTGCTCCGGATCGACACCTTGCGCGAAGACGTGCATCAGGTGCTGATGCGGGTCTATCTGCGTCAGGGGATCACCGGCCTCGCGGTCCGGCAATACGAGCGCTGCCGTGTCGCCCTGGCCGAGGAGCTGGGCGTCGAACCGATGGCCGAGACCCGGGCCCTGCGGGCGCGGATCGCCCGGCCATGCACGCGGATACGCCAGCCGGCGACCGGCCCGGCAGTTGGCAAGGATCTTCAGGGCATTCGCAAGGCGATCTCCGAGACCCAGCGCGGCCTGACCCGCCTTTCGCACAAGCTCGAGACCCTGGAGCGTTTTCCGTCTTGATCCGCCAATAATCCTCGGCATCGCATCAATGCCCGGCCCGCTCGACGAGAGCGGGCCTTTTTTGTGCTGGACTGCCGCGGTGACGCCATGGTGACGCCGCCGTGACCCCCCGGTGACGGGGCCATGCGATCTTCGTCCCGAGGTCACGGACTGTATTCGCGGCCATGGAGAGGCCGATGCCGGGGAGAAGAGGGAAAGTGTCGTTCGTCTTGCAGTTCACTCCGTCCGCGGAACCGGAGCCGCAGGCCCGCAAATGGCGCGGCATGCTCAGGGAGGTCGAGAGCGGTGAGCGTCGGACGGTGGCCAGCTTCGAGGCCCTGGCGGACGGGCTGGCCAAGCACGGCGTCCACCTTCCGCACGAGAAACCCGACGACGAGAAATGCGCGCGGTGTCGGCGGGCGGTGCGCGCGGCGCGGGGGCCGGGCTGATGGCGGGCTTCTCGGCGCCATACTCGGTCGGCGAATCGATCGCGCAATACCTGCGCAACACCTATCCCGACGATTTGCGCAACGATCACCCGTGCCGGTTCGAACTGGCCAAAAGCGAGGATTTCGCCTCCGCCGACACCTTCACGGAAACAACCATCACCCTGTTCCTCTACCGCATGACCATCGACCAGTATCTGCACCCGGCCGGCGCGCAGCGGGTCGCGCCGCCGTCCAGCAGGGCGCTGCCGCTGGATCTGCATTACATGCTCACGGTCTGGACCGACAACAAACATGCCGAGCATCTGCTGATGGCCTGGGTGATGGCCCAACTCCATTGGAACCCGGTGCTGGACAGCTCGAACCTGATGCGACTGGGCGGCTGGCGGGCGGACGAGACCATCCAGATCACCCCGACCAGCATTACCCAGGAGGATCTCAGCCGGATCTGGGACGTGATGGAGCCGAGCTACCGGCTCTCCACCACCTATGTCGCCCGCGTGGTCCACATCGATCCGCCGCCCGAGACGGCGCACCCGCCGGTCGTCGCCTCGCGCTTCGAAACTTCCCGGCTGGAGTCCGCGGAGGACGGGTCGTGACCGCGCCGGGCCCAGGCATCCGCGATCGCCGCATCCTGGCCGGCATCCGGTTCATCGACGCCTCGACCGGCGAAATGGTGACGGTGGCGCTGACCTTGCGTTGCGATGGTCTGAGCTTCAGGCGCAACCGCTCCGGCCTCCATGCGGTGACCGGGGTTGCCTCCGGCACCGCCGGGGGGGCCGCGCTGGCGCAACATCTGACGGCCTTCGCCGAGGCTCCGGCCGAGCCGGCCCCGGGCAGCGTCGGCTTCACGGTCACGGTGAGCGATCCGGGCCAGGCCTATATTCCGCGCCGGTTCAGGCTCGAGCTGCCCCGCGGCGACGATTGGCGCCTGCCGGTCGAGGTCACCTTGCATCCCGCGCCGGCAGCACCCCTGGGGCCAAACTGGTCCGGTGTGCGGGCCTCGCTCAACCGGCGCGACGGCGACGCCACGGTACCCCTGGCGGGCGCCCGGCTGACCCTGTTGCGCAACTCCGACGACAAGGTACTGGGGCGCGGGTTCGCCGACCGGCGCGGCGAGGTGCTGGCCGTTGCCGTCGGCATCCCGGTGATCGACTTCACCGCGCCGTCGGTGCCGTCCGAACCGGCGCGGCTGACGCCGCCGCCCACCGTCGGCACCAAGACGGTCGCCGTCCGCGTCGAGATCCACACCGGCCCGGGAGACCCCTGGCCGCCCGACCCCGCGGCCATCGAGGCCGGCGGCCAAGCCTGGGAGCCTGTTGCGGGCGCCCTCCTACCCACGCCGGAGTTACGGACCGGGCGGCTCGAAACCGCCGGTCTGAACCTCCTTTTGCAGCCACAAGCCTAGCCTTCGGGAGACACTCTCATGCCTGAATATCTTGCCCCCGGCGTTTACGTCGAAGAGACCAGCTTCCGCTCGAAATCCATCCAGGGGGTCGGCACCTCGACCACCGGATTCGCCGGGCCGACCCGGAAGGGCCCGCTCGGCACCGCGTCCGACGTCATCACCAGCTATGGCGAGTTCGAACGCATCTATGGCGGCATGGCCGACCTGACCTGGGGCGGAGCCACCCGCGCGGTCAATCACATGGCCCACAGCGTGCGGGCCTATTTCGACAATGGCGGCGCCCGGCTCTATGTCAGCCGGGTGTTCACGCCGCGCAACGTGGGCGGCGCCACGACGCAAGCCTCGAACTCGGCCTTCGCCGGGGTTGGCGAGGCCGGCGCCGAGGTCGGCACCTTCCGTGCCCGCGCCCCCGGCGCCGGCCTCAATGGCGTGATCATCGCCTACCAGAAGACCGCGCCCGCCAGTACCGCGACGCTGAACACCGCGCCTCTGGGCGCCCTGGCCCGGACCGGGGCCGAGGATGCCCGCGCCTATTTCGTCAAGGGCGCCGTCGGCTGGGTCGACAGTGCCGACGCGGCGCTTGACCTCGCCGCCCTGCCTGCCGACACCGTGCTGGTGACGCTCAACCTCGAACTCCGGCCGGGCGCCGCGAGCCGCAGCGGCGAGGCCGAGGGCGGCTCGATCATCTATGAGCGCCTCGGATTTGGCGCCGGGCATCCGCGAGCACTGGCCACCTCGCTGGCGCGGAACCCGTCGAGCCGCTCCCAGGCGCTCGCGCAACCCTACTGGTTCGACCAGGTCGCCGATACCACCGCGTTCAGCTTGCGCGCGGCGATGTTCGGCGACGGTGACGAGGGGGTGTTCACGCTGACCGGCGGCGATGACGGCGAGGCGCCGGTGACCACCGACGACGGTGCCGAGATCGTCTCCTACACTGATGCGCTGGCGGCGCTGGAGGAGGTCTCCGATATCGCCATCGTCGCCGCTCCGGGCCATTCGGCGGACGCGGATGCATTCCAGGGCACCCAGAACGCGCTGATCAGCCATGCCGAGCGCCTGCGCTACCGGATCGCGGTGCTGGACACCGCGGTGAACACCGGCGTCGGCGACGCGCGTGCCGTGCGCGGGCGGATCGATTCCACCTATGCCGCGCTCTACTACCCCTGGGTGGTGGTGCCGAACCCGGCGGCACGGCCTTCGGACGACACCATTCCGAAGGAGCTGACCCTGCCGCCCTCGGGCTTCATCTGCGGCATCTATGCCCGCAACGACATCCAGCGCGGGGTCTGGAAGGCGCCCGCCAACGAGGTCGTGCGCGGCGCGCTGCGCTTTGAGCGCGAAATCTCCAGGGGTGAGCAGGAGGTGCTCAATCCCGAAGGGGTGAACTGCCTGCGCTCGTTCTTCGGGCGCGGCAACCGGGTCTGGGGTGCGCGCACGGTCAGTTCCGACCCGGAGTGGGTCTATGTGAACATCCGCCGCTACTTCATCTATCTCGAGCACTCGATCGACCGCTCGACCCAATGGGCGGTGTTCGAGCCGAACGGGCCGCGGCTGTGGTCGAACATCACCGATACGGTGTCGACCTTCCTGTTCGCCGAGTGGCGTTCGGGCGCCCTGCTGGGGACCACCGCCGAAGAGGCTTATTTCGTGCGCTGCGATCGCTCGATCATGACCCAGGCGGACCTCGATAACGGCCGGCTGGTCTGCGAGATCGGTGTCGCCGCCCTGAAACCCGCCGAATTCGTCATCTTCCGCATCGGCCAGAAAACCGCCGACGCCCAAGGGTAAGGAGCTGAGACATGCCTGATCGCAATTCTCCCTATAACGCCTTCAATTTCATCGTCGAGTTCGGCAATGGCGATATCGGAGGCGGGTTCTCCGAGGTCTCGGGCCTCGGCACCGAGATCACGGTCGCCGAGTACCGCAACGGCAACGACAGGCGCAACGTGGTGACCAAGATCCCCGGCATGTTCAAGGTCGCCGA
>SMVB01042849.1_pt1 | contig 11863 bp, 8 predicted proteins | sample 2456461 | NCBI WGS metagenome assembly SMVB01 (sample SAMN11095934, study PRJNA526329) | marine sediment metagenome | biome: Marine sediment; feature: Surficial sediment; material: Deep marine sediment; isolation source: Hadal surficial sediment | place: Pacific Ocean | collected 2014-05 | depth 0-1...
CATCATGAGCCAGGAGTTCTACGAGACGGACGCGAGCCGGGGCTTTGTTCGGGGGTACACCTACCAGTTCCAGCGGAGCCTGGGTCCTGCATGGGTAGCGCGAGGTGGATTCAGGGACCCGGTCCCGTGGGGCGATGGCCATCACACCGAGCTTCAGAATCGCCTGGGCAGCATGATGAGTCTTGCGGTGATCGGTGAGGACCTTCCCGAGCTCCATAACTCGGTGGACCTTGATCCAGAGATGACCGATTCAGACGGCATCCCTGCGCCTCGGATTCACTACAGGATAAGCAAGAATTCACGTGATCAGCTGGATCACGCCATAGGCAATGCGAAAAAAGTTTTCGAGACCGCAGGTGCCGTCGATATATTCGTCGATCCGATGATGGAGCTTTCTGGCTGGCACCTGATGGGAACCGCTCGCATGGGCGACGACCCTGCCCGTTCGGTGGTCGATAAATGGGGACAATCACATGATGTCGACAACCTGTTCATTGTCGATGGCAGTGTGTTCGTTACCAGTGCCGCGGTGAACCCGACCCCGACGATCCAGGCGCTGGCTTTGCGTACTGCCGAATACATCGTGGCGAACCGGTCCGATTTGAAAGCCTGAGAGGCAGTGTTTATGGCAGATATATCTCACAGCGCGGGTGTTGACGAAGCCCTCCTGTCGGCATTGCTCGACCGCCTGATTCCGGCTGTGGACAACCTGCTTCCTGCGGGCCAGATGGGGATCGCACCTGAAGTGATCCGGCTGGCCGGGCAGCAAGACAGGTTCTGGGGTTTATTTTCCGACGCAGTGGAATCTTTCGCGTCAAAGAATCCTTCATTTATCGCCCTTGGGGGCGCCGAGCAGGATATGGCGATCAGATCGTTTGAAACAGATAACCCTGTGCATTTCGGCGTGCTGCTCGACATCAGTTACATCGTTTATTACAAAGAACCTGCCGTCCATGAGCGAATCGGATGGGAAAGTCGCCCGCCTCAGCCGGATGGCAACGTGATGACACCGTGGGATGAGTCGGTGCTGGAGAAAACCCGGAAACGAGCACCGTTCTGGCGCAAGGTGTGAAAGCAGAATCGTACGGTTCATTATTTCGCCCAATGTAAATTCGCCAATGGCAACGTGGTAGCTATTTGTTCTCGAATTAAATGCAAAGGGGGGCGCAGGCAATTGCCTGCGCCCCCTCTGCGATACGTCTCTGGCGATTCGTATTTCTATGCGGCGAGTTTTTCCGAATCCCGTGATCCGGAACCGGTACCACCGGCTGAGTCGTCGGCATCCAGCTTGAACCTGGATACCGCTTCGTTCAGCGATGTCGCCATATCGCCAAGTGCGGCTGATGAAGCAACAACTTCCTCGATCTGGGAACTCAGCTCCTCGGTCGAAGCCGACGATTCTTGAACCGCGGCACCTGTCTGCTGAGTGATCGCTGCGATGGCACCCATCGCTGACTGGACATCATCGTTGCTCGCGGCCATCTCCTCGGTGGCTGCGGTGGTCTGCTCGGTGATCGCACTTACGCCCTCGATGGACTTCACCATCTCGTCGCTCGATGCGGTAACTTCTTCGGCAGCAGCCGATATCTGCTCGACCTGGTTGGTCACGACCTGCACAGCCTCCTGGATCTCGTTCAATGCGATTCCGGCTTCGTTTGCCAATTCCGAACCGCGCTCGACCTCGGAAGTTCCACGCTCCGTCGCCTTGACTGATTCTTCAACGCCCTTCTGGACGCCATCAACCAGCGTGGCTATCTCGCTCGTCGCCTGTGTGACTCGCTCAGCGAGTTGGCGAACCTCGTCGGCAACAACAGCAAAGCCACGGCCCTGTTCCCCGGCCCTGGCGGCCTCAATCGCCGCGTTCAGGGCAAGCAGGTTGGTTTGCGCAGCGATGTCGTCGATCACAGCAACGATCTTTCCGATCTCAGCGGACTGTTCGCCCAGGTCACCGATGCGATCAGCAACGTCCTGTACGGCGCCCTTGATCTGGTCCATACCCTGTACTGTCTGCTCGACTATCCCGAGCCCCTTACGAGCTGCTTCATCGGCAGTCTTTGATGCCTCGGCGGCTTCCTGCGCATTACTGGCGACCTCGGTGATCGCACGAGACACTTCAGTGATGGCCGTGGACGTCGTTTCGACACCCTCGCTCTGCTGTTGCGAGCCGGATGCGATCTGTTCGATGGCCGATCCGAGTTGCTTCACAGATTCGGTTGTGCTATCGACGCTCTTCAGCTGTTCGTCTGCGCCTTTGGAAAGGCCTTGCGCCTGTTCAGCAATGCTCTGGGTGGCCTGACCTGCCTGTTCTGCAGCCGATGCCAACTGTTCGCTTGCCGCTCCCACGTCATTAGCGGTGTTTGAGACCTGGCCGACCACGTCACGCAGCCCTAAGACCATATCGTCGAGGCTGGAGCCAACTTCTTCGATCTGTTCGGCCATCGTGTTGAAGGCTCTTCCCAGGTCTCCAATCTCATCGGACGACGAAATATCTATTCGTTCAAGTTCAAACGATGAACGCTGTGTCAGGTCACCCTGGGCCACGGCCTGAGTCAGCGAAGCCAGGGCTGGCAAAGTGCTCTCAGCGAGATCATTTGCAGATCGGACAACGGCCATCACGCCTCGTGAAATGCCGCGTGACAGGAAGATTGCGATACCGGCTGCGATGATTGCCGAAACGATCATGACACCGACGGAGATTGAAGTGGCGTTGGACTTGCCTGCGAGGGCGTCCTCGTAAGCAAGCTGGATGTTGTGCTCGACGGCTGTGGCAAGCAGTTCCAGCTCTTCTTCAAGATGGCCTTCGTCTTCTTCGAGCAGTTCAAGTTCGTGAATGATCTCCTCTTTACTTGCATTCACCTGGACGAGGTGTACCAGTTCATCACCGGCTTCGACGAACGCTACGTACTCGTCCTCGACGGCCGACAGAAGCTCAAGCATCTCGGCGTCGCCGTGAAACTCTTCTTCAAGCGCGGTGAAGTGCTCGTGGACGGACTCGGTCTCGTGTTCGATTGCGGTCAGGTCTTCTTGTTTACCCGTAATGACGAAGTCTTCGTATGTCGCCGTCTGTTGGAGGATCAGTACCTGTAACTCACGTACGCCGATATCCTCGACCAGGTCCACGGTTACGATCTCCGTGGTGTCCTTGATAACCGTGTTCATTCCCCATAACCCGACGCCGAATACGGCGATCATTAGCGCGATCATCAGTCCGAACGCACTGAGCAGTTTTGTTTGTATGTTTAGTTTCACGATTTTCCACCCCCATGAAAAACTCTGTTCCCAGATAATTTAGAGTTATGTCCCGTCCTCTGACCAAGGAAATAACTACTGCCAACTTGATCATTTGTATGTGAAGAAACTAACCGTGCAACGCGCTATCACGAATGCACAAACCGCGAGGCTCCACAGGATGTATGTACCTGTTGAGAACTGGGACTGATCGTCCGTTGAGGGCAAGTGCACGCAGGTCCCGCGAGCAATGCCGACTGCCCCCTAGTCCCACGTGTTCTCATCGCAAGACCGGTATCTGGGGGAGTAATATCCCGGCATTGCTGTCGCTTCAAAAAAAATCGTGAGGAACTTAGAGTGGAACCTGTAATTCGTAATGAACAAGGAAGCACAAACCCGCTGCTTGGGCCCGGAGACGGGGTTTCAACATACGTGATGCTGTACGTGAAGCACGGACCCGGAGAATCCAGCCCGGATCACGTTCACGAATGGGAGCACCAGGCGTTTATCACCGAAGGGTCAGGAATCCTGGTCTGTGACGGGAAGGAATACTCGATCAAAGCGGGTGACGCCATCCTGGTACCGGGCGGTATCCGCCACCAGTTCATCAATACCGGCGAAGTACCCCTCCACAGAGTTACCGTGAACCCGATCGAGTCGGTGCAGGCTAAATAGCCAGCGGTGAACGACGCAGGCGTTTCGTCTAGCGCTTTACGTCCGTAAGTGCAATTTCGCCGTTTTCGACTGTGTAAACGTGGGTTGCTATCTCATCGACGAAAGCCGGGTCGTGGCTCGCGCAAATTATCGTACCGTCGTAGTCGCCAAGCGCGTCCAGCAACTCGTCTCGTGTCGCCGTATCGAGGTGGTTGGTCGGTTCGTCCAACAGCAGCACGTTGTTCGGTCGCACCAGGAATTTCGCCAGCGCAACGCGGCTCTTTTCGCCGCCCGAGAGCATGCTGACCGACTTGAAGACATCGTCGGCAGAAAACAGGAACCGTCCAAGGATCCCCCTCAGGGCACCGTTGGGCTGGTCCTGTGCCGACCTGCGGACCTCTTCCAGGACCGTCAGCGACGGATCCAACGATTCGTCCTGGTGCTGCGCATAGTAACCGCGCCTGGCCCTCTCGGCCCAGGTCACCTTACCTTCGGAGGGTTCGACCTCGCCGGCCAGAATTCTGAGGAATGTGCTCTTGCCACCGCCGTTATGGCCAACAAGGACGATCTTCTGCCCCCTTTCGACCTCGAAAGACACATCAAGGAGCACCGGGGAGCCTTCCCAGTCGTGCGAAACAGACTCGGCGTGCAGGACTCGGCGTTCGACTCTTCCCGATGACTTGATTTCGAACCTGGTGGCCCTGGAAGTTGTCATGCGCTCGACGCGGTCGATGCGGTCGAGCGCTTTAATTCGGCTCTGGACCTGGCGTGCTTTTGTGGCCTTCGACCTGAACCGGTCAATGAATTTTTCCTGTCGGGCGATTTCTCGTTCCTGGCGGTCGGCCTCGGTGTCGAGCTGGGCCTGGCGGGTTGCTTTGCCTTCCAGATATGCCGAGTAGTTGCCCGCGTACGACCTGACCTTGCCCTGCTCGACGTTCAAAATGCGCGTTGCCACCCTGTCGAGAAACTCGCCATCGTGGGTCACCATCAGCACCGCGCCGCTGTACTCAGCAAGTTCCTGGGCGAGCCATTGCTTTGAAGATTTATCGAGGTGGTTGGTTGGCTCATCGAGCAACAGGTGCTCGCTCCGGCGGAGCAAGATCTTTGCCAGCGAAATCCGCATCCGCCAGCCGCCTGAAAAATCTCCACACGGTTTGTCCAGGTCTTCTGGCGCAAATCCCAGTCCCCGGGTCAACCTGGCAATGGACGCATCGATGCCGTTTCCACCAAGTACTTTGAATCGATCGTGACTTTCGTCGAGTTCAGCAGCCAGCGTTTCGGGATCGCCATCTTCAAGTATTAATGCGTCCTCTATCTCGACGATGCGTTCACGCAGTGACGAAAGCTCTGGCAGCGCTGTCCACATCTCTTCAACCAGGCTGCGCGCAAGGTTAACGTCCGCTTCCTGGCGAAGATAGCCAAGTTCTCCTTCTGACAGGCTCACCTGTCCGGCGTTCATCGGCTCATCGCCGGCGATCATCTTCAACAGCGTTGTTTTTCCGGCACCGTTCGGGCCGACAATGCCAACCTTTTCACCCGAAGAAACAGCGAACGACACGCTCGACAACAGGGCGCGTCCGCCAAACGTTTTGGTGAGGTTTTCGACAACGATCATGGTTAATTAAAAAAGCCGTGGTGTGATTGGACTGAATCGATGGAAGTCATTAGAAATAAGTGTGTCAAACCTTGGCCGCTGCATGCGGGTTGTCGATACGCATTTATGCCGAGCGCGGAGACGCCACGGCGTGGGCCGTGGCGTCTCGTGAGTCGCTTATTTAGTGAACGGACCTAGTCGGCCACTTCGAACGGCGTGGCAGTTTGGCTGATCTCAGGGATTGTGCCATCCGGCTCGTTATCGGCATCGGCACTCAGCGCCGAATCTGTTTCGACACCGGCGACGGCGTCGAGCAGATCCAGCAAGTTGTCCTCAATTTCTCTCTGTTTGTCCTCTACCAGCCGGCGTGCCTCGTCCATTTTAATTTCGATTTCTCGCTGCGTCGCGTAGAAACCTCGCAGTTCAAGTTCAAGTTCGCGAATCTGGATGCGGATTTCGCTAAGATCTCCATCTTCGATTGCCTTGATCTCCGCAATTGCCTCGGCATTTTTCGCTTCGATCTCATCGAAAGTTGCTCGTTCTTCCAACTCAAGCGCCCATCGCTGCTCATCGAGTTCGATTCGGCGCTGCTGGAGCAAGGCCATTTCCGCCTCGTACTCGACCTGAACCGTCCTGTGTCCCGATTCCTGGTCTCTGTAGAAGACGCTCAATCGGTCATCAATGTCCCAGAGTTCTTCCTCCAGCGCCCGTGTCGTCACCTGGAATTCGTCATTCAGGGTCCGAGCCTGTTCTTCAAGTGCCTGGACCTGCCTGAGGATATTCAACCCGTTCGACGACTCCTGTTGCCAGATCAGCTCAAGCTTATGGTTGAGTGCGTCGATCTGCGATTGCACTTCGTCAAGGCCGGCAGAACTGCCGGAGCCGGCGTTGTTGGCCTGGCGGAACAGTTCATTCACGATCCCTTCGAGATCGGCGATCCGGGTATTCAGCGCCAGTTCCAGATCGGCGGCCTGAAGCCGCAGGTTGTTGATGCGTGCGTCTGTCGAATCATCGACGGTCACCAGGACCAGCTGCGAGTTTAATTCCAGTATTTCGATATCGGCTTCCTGAATCAGGTTGTTCCAGTACGCCTCGGTCGAATCTATGCTCGCCTGGATGTCGGTGGACGCTGTGGTGTTGGTGACCAGGACAGTCGTAACTACGCTGCTGGACCGCAGATCGTCGAGTTCGGTGTTGTAGCCCGCGATTTCATTATCGATGGCGTCGGTGAGACCGTCGTCGATTTCCGCCTCCAGTGCGTCGATCGATGACTTGAGTTCTGCCACGCCCGCGTCACGTTCCAACTCGTATTGCGTAACGGAATCGTGGAACGTCGTTTCTTCTAATTCCTCCTGCGCGATCAGTGCGTCTCTCTGGACCTGTAGATCGGCTATCTGGTCAGCTGAACCTTCGGCGTTTGCCTCGATAAGTTCGTCAATCTGGGTGTCCAGACTCGCGGCCTGGGCGAGCAGACTCGCCGACAGGGTTAGGAAATCGGTCTTCGTGCTGTCGATCAGTTCTCCATATGAGTTTGTTTTCTCTGTTATTTGCCCGTCCAGCGAATCGATTTCAGCCTGTTTGGAAACAAGTAAAGCGGCGGATTGGCCCTCGAGATCCTCGATTAGCTGCTCCAGCTCAGGAATGCGAGCGTCGTTGCTGCCCGAAGAGAACGTCGTTGTTTCGGTTTCGACCAATTCCTCTTCCGCGGCTGCCTGGGCTGCCAGCAGGGAAGCGATTTCGGCGTCCCTGCTTACGACGTACCCTGCCTTCAGATTTTCAAGATCTGCGATGAGCGCCCGGATCGACTCGTCATTTACTGCCGTGGCCGAAAGCCTGGCCCGTTCACCCTCTAGCCGATCGATTTCCCCCCATATCTTGTAAATCGGGTCCCACCCGCGGTTGTAAAGAGTGTCCAGTTCTTCCTGGATTGCGCGCGCCTTTTCTTCGAGCAATGCCGCTTCGCCGCTGCCTGCGTTCAATAACTCGTTATAGCGGTCGTAAAGGCGGTTTAATTCCTGGTTGATTTCCTCGGACTGGATCTGGGAATCGGTGTTACCCCAGTTCTGAGTCGAGTTCAACTCGTTGATTTCGTTCCAGATGTCCTCGATGGGTCGGTTACCGAACCGGTATGCATGGTCGAGTTCTCGTTGCTTTTCATAGCGTAAGTCTTCGAGAGCCTGGAATTCTGGGTCGGCGGTCGCCCCGACACCCCAGAGGTCCTGCCACTTAGAATCGAGTTCGCGTTGTTCGATTTCGATCGACCTTTGCAGAAGGTCTAACTCGTGATACCGCGCCTGAAACGCCATTTGCGCCTCGGACGCTTCGCCACCCGGGGCCCATGCGTCGCCCTGGGCATCCCAGAGCGGTCGCAGCAGTTCATCTTCATAAACCTGTTTCTTGTATCGAAGGTCTTCTATCTGGACTTCACGAGGTTGGATTTCAGTCACGAACAGATCGTTCATTTCCTGTTCCAACGGGCCCAGTTCCCGGTCCTCGATCGCTCTGACTTCGCGTTGCCCTGCGATTGCGTCCCGTGCCCCTTCGGTTGCGAGCACCTCGCAACCTGAGAGAAATACCACGAAAAGGATTAACCCCACACTCATAAGGGATTTGAAGGGGTGGCGCGTAGCCTGGAAGCGACTCATTACATCTCTACCTCGCCGGTAACATCTTCTGTCGGGGTGCCCGGAAATCTGGCTGATACAACCGGCTCGGTCACACGAGCTGTTGCGGTAACTAATAGTCAAGTCTGCTTTTCACGCTACCGGCGAGGGGGATAAACACGTAGGTAAATACTCCTATTTGCAGGCTCAATAATCGTGAGCCAAACGGAGAATTTAAATCGCGTTCGTTGTGTGTTGGCGAACTTAATCCAGATGGCGCAGCAAAATGCACTGGGCGCACATACAAGTAAGGCCGGGCAAGTGCCCGGCCTTACGGTTGAGAATCAGGGATCGTGCCGTGCTAGTAGCTTTGCTGTGCGCCCTTTCTTGCCGATTCAGCCCAGGCTTCGGCAAGCGAGTCGACCGATACGCCTGGCGATTGAGCTGCGCCGATCACCACAGCTTCCTGTTCGGCAAGTGCTTGCGCCGTTGCAGGAAGTCGTTTCGCCGCATCGACCGGGATCTGGATGACGCCGTGCCGATCGGCTGCGATAAGGTCGCCAGGTTGAACGTAAATCCCGCCAACGTCCACCGGCACGTTGTAGGCAACGGCATGAACATATCCGTGAGAAACAAGGGTTTCCTTCGCCCAGAAAGGAAAACCCATCTCTTCGGCTTCTTTCAGGTCCCGAACTCCCCCGTCAGTGACCGCGCCCACACAACCGAGCCCGAGCGCAATGTTGCCCTGTATCTCGCCCCAGTAGGAGCCGATCGTCGCGGGGTAATCAAGGTCGTGCAACACGACCATCCGGGGAGCCGGGATGCTCTCGATGGCTTCGTAGTAGTCCCTGCGCTCCAGGGCGTTCGGTGACCGGTGGCGAGCAGAAATAACGCCTGTCACGGCGTATCCGACCACGGTATCAGCCACCGGAATGACCGATTTTATCTCGGGTCGCATGAACCCTTCCGTCCGCGGGCGTATGTCCATAAGTTCAAGCGCGTTTGCGATCGTAGGGGTGTCGATTTTTCTCAGCTGATCAAGTAGTTCGGCGGATAGTGGGCCGGTGGCATTACTCATGGTGGCCTCCTTATTAGACAATGCTCGGTCGATTGGCGTGCTGGTCGTTTCTGCAGCATCGAAATTTCTGGAGCATTGTATCTGTGGAGGCCGGGAGGATATCTGTGGAGCGGAGCATGTATAGACAAAAAGTCGAAGAAAAAGGCCCGCCAATTCAGTGGAATCAACTGACCCTTGCAATGCCGATTTAAGTCGTGGCTAGAAGACAGCGACATTCCAGTCGACGCGTCTTCGTTTCTTTGCTTGCTTGATCGATAGCTTGCGGTTTCGGTCCATCCGCTGTGCATGCTGTAGGACCAGGGTGGCCTTGCGATGGGTTTCCCGTGCTAGATCAAGATCACGCTGGCCCTCGGCGCCTTTTACCTCGCCCAATGCCTGATGGTAGTGAACCCGAGCACGATCGACGGAGATTGGTTTGTAATGCAGCATCTACTGACTTTCGGCGGCCTTGACGGCGAGTGGGGTTGGTTTCTTTCGTACATCGTCCCACTGTCCGCGGGACTGGCGGTGTGTAACAACCCGATTCCGTATCACGTAAATCTCGGGGCACGGATAGGCGAATTTCAGTATCGTCACTGAGTACCTGGCACCCGCAATTTCGAGACGAAGGGCGCAATGCGGGTCATCGCCCTCGTGATGCGACCTCGCCTTCCGACACCACACACACATTACTCATAGGTTCTCCTTATCCGGCTTTTTGTTATCTGCCGATCAAGGGTCTAAAATCCCCACGCCCCTGGCTTAACTCGGATACGCATTTCGCGGTGTGCCGGGTATTACTGTTCGACACAGACTCGGAGATTTTTACATGAACGGAACTGAGTTCATCGCCCGTATTCTTAAACAGGAAGGTGTCACTGAAATGACGTGCTTCCCGAGTAATGCGCTTATCGAAGCGGCTGCCAAAGAGGGCATCCGGCCTGTGATGTTCAGGCACGAGCGCGGTGCCATTATGGCTGCCGACGGGTATAGCCGACAGAGCGCCCGCCGACGCTTCGGTGTCGTCGCGATGCAGCACGCCGCGGGCGCAGAAAATTCCATGGGTGGGCTTGCGCAGGCGTTCGGCGACAACGTTCCGATACTGGTATTGCCCGGTGGGTACCCGCTTGACCGGCGCCATGTACGCCCCAATTTCCTGGCAACCGAGAACTGGAAGGGCATAGTCAAATCGGCCGAAACCATCGACGCCCCATCACAGATAAAAGACGTCATGCGCCGTGCGTTCCAGGCACTGCGAAACGGTAACGGCGGCCCGGTTGTGGTTGAAATGACAATGGACATTTGTGCGATGGAAGTGCCTGACGACGCACTCGATTATTCATCCCCGGTTGTGACCATATCGGCACCGTCAAAGACCGATGTCCAGGATGCAGTTAAGGCGCTGCTCGCCGCCGACCGACCGATGATCTGGGCGGGTTCGGGAGTTCTGACGGCAAGGGCCACCGCCGAGTTGGCCGAATTCGCTGAACTTGCCGATATCCCGGTGTTTACGACGATGGAAGGAAAATCGGCGTACGACGAACGGCTCCCACTATCGCTTGGTGCCGGAAGCGGTGCCACGACAGGTCCTGCGTACGAATGGATCAATGCGAGCGATGTCGTGATCGGTCTCGGTACGAGTTTTACTATCAACAGTTATACGCGCACGCTTCCCGCGGGCAAGAAAACGGTGATCCACAACACGATCAACACCGAAGATGTAAATAAGGACACGCCCTCACACATTGGTCTTATCGGTGACGCCCGGTTGACGCTCGAAATGCTGATCGAGGAAGTGAAATCCCAGATTGGCGAGGGTGGTCGTGATACGGGAGTTAAGGCGCGGATCGCCGCTGCTCGCGAGACGTGGATGGCGGAATGGCTGCCAATTCTCAACTCCGATGAAGCGCCGCTAAATCCTTACCGGGTTATCAACGAAATAAACAAGAACATCGATCACGAAAATAGCGTTGTTACACACGATGCTGGGGGGCCACGGGACTGCATGGTGCCTTTCCTCGTGGCAACGGCGCCCCACAGTTACATCGGCTGGGGTAAAACGACCCACCTGGGATTCGGCATTCCACTGATGATCGGGGCGAAACTGGCCGACCCTGACAAGTTCTGCCTGAACTACATGGGCGACGGCGCCTGGGGGATGTCGGGAACTGATGTGTCAACGGCTGCACAATCGGGTTTGCCAATTACAACTGTGCTGCTGAACAACGGGGGAATGGCGACTTACCCGGGTGGTTTCCCAACGGCCCGCGAGCAGTACGGGGTGTCTCACATGGTTGGGAACTACGCCCAGATAACCGAAGGCATGGGGGGCGTCGGCATAGAGGTATCGAAGCCCGAGGAGTTGGGCCCGGCCATTTTGAAGGCCCGCCAGCTGAACGACGAGGGTAAGACAGTTCTTATCGATGTGAAGTCGAACTTCGAATCACGAAAGTCTTTCTTCAGGGTTTGACCAATCGCCGGTTTCGCCCGTAATCCCCTCCCCACGATGCGGGGGCGGTTTATGTCGCAACTCGCTAACGCCATCTGTGTGTCATCACGCAGGTGGCGTTTTTGTCGTGTGCGGTCCCTGGTTTGCGAAACCGGCCTGCGTTTTGCCACCCGCGGTCAATAAATCCCCTTTTCTTTCGGTTCCCCTGAGAACGAATTGAACTGCGCGTGAAGGCCAGCCACACCCTCGGGTAGGCGCTTTGCGGAACCCGGTTTGCG
>SMVB01114042.1_pt1 | contig 11862 bp, 12 predicted proteins | sample 2456461 | NCBI WGS metagenome assembly SMVB01 (sample SAMN11095934, study PRJNA526329) | marine sediment metagenome | biome: Marine sediment; feature: Surficial sediment; material: Deep marine sediment; isolation source: Hadal surficial sediment | place: Pacific Ocean | collected 2014-05 | depth...
ACCCAGTTCCGCTACCGCTAATTTTTGGTTTTGGACTGGAATTAATATGGTTCCGTAGTCGTATTTGTGATTATTTAATACAAAAGGTTTCATACCCACCTTGGCGCGCAAACCTTTAGACAATATCATATTCAGTGCTTTGGGAGAATAGTATTCATGCCACTCCATCAAATAGGCATAGTTGGAAACTTGTGTCTCCTTACCGGTATGCATTTGAAGGTTGGTTACCTCTGCACCCACATGACTTCGGGACACCGTCGCATAATCCAGATTGAAAGCCAATGGAAAGGTCCAGGCACTTACATCATAAAATAAGCTATCCCTAAATCTTGTACGGCTTTCAAACATCGCATTGATAAGGCGAAGTTGTTTTTGACCCTTCGGAATGATATAATAGTAACCTTTTATGAAATTCTTACCGTTCGAAGAGAAGTTGCTTTTCAACTCGTGGAATTTGATCTTATGACGCTGTAAGATCTCCGCCAGATGATATGTTTTCGCCCCATCTTTTTCATCTCCAAATACGATCGCACCTCCACTTATAGCCGATTCAATACGCGCGTTGCTGAAAAATTCGCGCTGGTAGTTCAATAATTGTTCTCTCATATTTACCGCCGCGTCGAGGGTGGAAAGAGCTGCCGTAAATTGATTCCTGATGGCAAATGGAAAGGTTAAAATCCCATTATCACTCTCCTGGGCATGCCCACGGGAAGATGCCTGCTCGAAAAGGATTCCTATGGTCCCGTTGATATCCGGGTAGGTGGATCCTTTTCCGTAGTAAAAATCGTCAAAGTTTTCTTCGGAAAAGTAGAAGCTCCCTAACTTATCAAATGCCTTCACATGATATTTTGCTATGGCCTGAGTTATATCCTGGTTCATTTGTGGTGTTAACGGATGGGTTCGTGACGGTATCCCGGGCTGAAAGAAGAAGCTAGAATTCGTACCCATCTCGTGGTGGTCTGTCAAAATATTAGGATACCAATGGTGAAAGCTTTTTAGACGAGCTCTGCTTTCCGGTAACTGCGCCGGAAGCCAATCACGGTTCAGATCAAACCAATAATGATTTGTTCGGCCACCGGGCCAAACTTCGTTGTATTCCCGATCATTGGGATCTGGATTTATGTTTTTGTTCTTATGAATGTTCGCCCAATATGCGAATCGTTGCAGGCCATCCGGATTAAAAGACGGATCGAAAAGAATGACAGTATTAGTTAACAATTCATCGATTTTTGCACCCTCTGCTGCGGCGAGATAATAGGCAGCGACCAGGGATGCGTTAGAACCACTGGGCTCATTTCCGTGAATAGAAAAGCCTTGGTACACGACGACGGGCATATTCGAAGTATTGAGAGAACCGGAGTTTGCCTCGGTCAATTCAAGGTGATCTTGACGAATACTTTCAATATTGCTGTGATTGGCCGTCGAAGTAATGGTTAACAGAAGTAATGGTCTGCCTTCAAAGGTGGTCCCCCTGTTTTCGATAGTGATCCGGTCGCTTGCCTTTGCCAGGGCAAACATATATTGGACTAATTTGTCGTGGGTGACATGCCATTCACCTACTTCATGATTGATGATGCTTTTTGGAGTGGGGATGTTTGGGTTATAAGTTACATCTTCGGGCAGGTAATAATCCAAATCTACCAGGTAATCCTGGGCATGGGTCACGAGCACACTAAGGAGGAGAAGAAGCGTAGTTAGATTTCTCATAGTATTGGTGTCTTTATTCTATTTAGAATGACAAAACCTTAAAGATAAAAAAACCGCCCCAATTCATGGAGCGGATATACTATTTTTAAGAAGGATTTACAATTAAATATCTTCGAATTCAATATCGGTGAAGCTCGAAGAATCTGTATTTTCATCTTTTACAGCCGCTTCTTCACTATTTTCTTCAGTATTTTCTTCTCTTTTGTAGTCTTTTTGATGACGTTCACTGATCACTTCCGCGCCTTTTTCATCCAAAATGTATTGAACCATTTCGCTCAAATTATCTTTGAAATCTAAAAAATCTTCCTTGTACAGATAGATCTTGTGCTTTTTGTAGTGAAAAGACCCATCATCATTGGTGAATTTCTTGCTTTCGGTAATAGTTAAATAATAATCTCCCGCCTTCGTTTCGCGTACATCAAAAAAGTAAGTGCGTCTACCGGCGCGCATCACTTTTGAATGAATTTCTTCTTTCTCCATCATAATTTCTGACTCTTTTGGTTAATTTTTAAATCGTAGAGCCAAAAATCTAAAAAAAAACCTAATAAGCAAAGGAAAGACTACATTTCTTTTTCGAGAAGTTGTTTGTGGTATAAATTTTTGTAGTATCCATCGCTGTTTATTAGCTGATTATGAGAGCCTTGCTGTATAATAACTCCATCTTCTAACACGATGATCTTGTCTGCATTTTTTACCGAAGAAACACGGTGACTCACAATAAGTGTTGTTTTATTCTCGGATACAAGCCCCAGGTTTTGGAGGATCTCCTCTTCAGTTTCTGTATCTACAGCGCTCAGGCAATCGTCTAACAATAATATTTTTGGGTTTTTGATAATGGCACGGGCAATTGATACCCGTTGTTTTTGTCCACCACTTAGGGTGATCCCTCTTTCTCCTAAAATTGTTTCATACCCCTTACTGAAGCCTTCGATATTTCGGTGCAAGGCAGCGTTCTTCGCGGCTATTATTACATCATCATCTGTCGCATCCTTACGACCAAATTTAATGTTGTTGCTTATGGTATCACTGAATAAAAAGGCGTCCTGAGGTACATAACCAATACTGTTCCGAAGGTCTTCAAGATCGATATCCTTGGCTGCGATATCATCCACGGTATAACTACCCTGCTCAACATCATATAACCTGGTGATTAGTTCCAGAATGGTGGATTTCCCGGAACCGGTATTACCTATAATGGCAAGGGTTTCACCTGGGCTGACAAAGAATGAAACTTCCTTTAAAGCCGTTATATGGGTGTCGGGATAGGTAAAACTCACATTTTTAAATTCAATTTTACCTATCACATTTGTCCGGGTGGTGGCAGTATTGATAATTTCCGGCTGTTCTTTCAGGAATTCATTGATCCGTTTTTGAGAGGCTTCAGCCTGTTGCACCATTGAGGAAACCCATCCCACAATAGCCACGGGCCAGGTGAGCATATTTACATAAATAAGGAATTCGACTATGGTCCCAAAGTCAATTTTCCCTTCGATGTATTGGTTACCCCCCACATAGACTACCAACAAGTTGCTCGCGCCGATCAAAAGGATCATCAAAGGAAAAAACAGGGCCTGAACTTTGGTGAGGTCTATGTTCTTTTCTTTACTACCATCCGCAAGTTTTTCAAAATCTATTTGGGTCCTGCCTTCAATTCCGTAGGCTTTGATCACTGAGATTCCGCTGAAACTCTCTTGTGTAAAGGTGGTAAGCTTCGATAAATACTGTTGTACTACCGTACTGCGTTTATGGATAGCTATACTTAATCTGTAGATAGTAATTGAAAGTATGGGTAAGGGCGCCACCGCATACAGGGTCAAAAGGGGGGCTGAATAAGCCATATAACTTATAGCTAAGATAAACAAGGTGATGGTGGTTGTACTGTACATCAAAGCGGGACCCGCGTACATTCGCACTTTGGAGATGTCTTCGCTAATCCGACTCATCAGATCTCCGGTGCGGTTTAGCTTATAAAAGCTTAGGGAGAGTTTTTCGTATTGTTCAAAAACCACGTTTTTCAAGTCGAACTCAATGTTGCGGGAAACCACAATAATGGTCTGACGCATTAAAAAAGTAAAAAAAGCCGAAAGCAATGCCGCGCCTAATATGAGAAGAATGTTTTCGAGCAGCACAGCTTTTAGCACTTCCCGGGTAATTTCGCCATTAAAACTACTTTGTACAGCATCCACAGAGTCCCCGATCTTCGCTGGAACGATAATTCGAAACATGGTGGCAACGACTGTGATAATCAATCCTAACAAAAGACGCCACTTGTACTTGATGAAAAATTGATTGAGGAAACGTAATTCTTTCACTGAGGGAACTTATTAACAAATTCTTAATTTTAAGCTAATTTTTTGCGATATCCTTAATATTCAACTAGTTTTGCACACCCTTTTTATGGATATATAATATTTAATGTATGGTGACTGAGGTAGTTAAGATTAAAGATCTTAAAAAATTAGCTCCGGTTTTTGGACAATTGTCCTTTGAAAATCACGAGCAAATCGTTTTCTGTAACGACAAAGATACTGGATTAAAAGCAATAATTAGTATACACAATACCGTTCTGGGACCCGCCTTAGGGGGTACCAGAATGTGGAATTACAGTACCGAGTGGCATGCGTTGAATGACGTACTTCGTTTATCTCGCGGAATGACCTATAAATCGGCTATCACCGGCCTTAACCTGGGCGGTGGAAAGGCGGTGATCATCGGCGATGCCAAAACCCAAAAAAATCCTGAATTGATGTTGCGTTTCGGAGAGTTTGTCCATTCTTTAGGTGGAAGATATATAACAGCGGCAGATGTCGGGATGGTTACCGGTGATATGGATTTGATACGAACTGTCACACCTTATGTTACTGGAATTTCCGAAGAAAAAGGGGGCGCTGGCAACCCATCTCCTATTACCGCTTATGGTGTTTTTATGGGAATGAAAGCAGCGTCGAAATTCAAATTTGGAAGTGATGACCTCGAAGATAAAGTGGTCTATGTTGAAGGGATTGGAAATGTAGGAGAAGCACTGGTCGAGCATTTATGCAATGAAGGCGCTAAAATATACATCAGCGACATCGATCAGGATCGCCTGGAGGAAGTTCGGGATAAATATAGTGCCACAATTTATGATGGAAATAATCTTCATGCGGAAGAAATGGACATTTATTCACCCTGTGCTTTGGGTGCAACCATAAATGACGTGACCATCGATCAATTGAAGGCCAAAGTAATCGCCGGAGCTGCAAACAACCAGTTGGCTGATGAGGAAAAACATGGATTACTTTTGCGCGAAAAAGGAATAGTATACGCACCGGATTTTTTGATCAATGCTGGTGGAATTATTAGCGTATATGCCGAATTAGAGAATTACGGTAAACAAGAAATTATCCGTAAGACCGAGAATATTTTCAATACTACTCTTGAGATCTTAAGCAATGCTGAAACCAATGAAATATCTACGCATCAAGCTGCTTTAGACATCGCTCAGGCGAAAATTGATATCCGTAAAAGAGAAAACTAAAATTAGTTTTTAATACATATATTTGCAGCGCACAGGTGATCACTTATGCGTTGTTAATTAGACAAAGTTCTTTTTCAGATATGCTTACAAGAAGACATATAAGAGTAAAAGTATTACAGTCGTTATATGCATTTTATCTATCCGATGACTCCAGTCTTGATAAGCAAGAGAAATTTCTGAAACACAGCATCGTTCAGATGCTGGAACTCCACGCATTGTTGCTTCAATTACTTGTGGATCTGAGGGATCACGCAGACAATTACATGAAAAAATCCCAGGTCAAACACCTGGCTACGGAACAGGAAAAAAACCCCAGTCGCTCCTTTGTGGACAATAAAGTGATCGATCTACTGGCAAAAAATGAATCGCTTTCACAATTCCTTCAGAATAAAAAATTAGACAACTGGAAAAATGACAATGAATATATAGCCATCCTGTTCAATGAATTGAAAGAACAAGACTGGTATGATGAGTACTTAGAGAACAAAAACCACAATTTTAAGGAAGACCAGGATTTTGTGCTTCGGTTGTACAGGGAAGTAATTGCACCGAATGAAAAATTATACGAGTATATAGAAGACACCCGACTGACTTGGATAGACGATTTCCCTTTGGTAAATATGTCTATTGTGAAAATGCTTTCGAAAATTTCAGAAAGCAATACATCCTACATTTTTAGCCCTGATGTATATAAAAATGAAGAAGATGAACAATTCAGTATAGATCTGCTCCAAAAAGTGATATTGAATGACGACAAACTCTCTGCTCAAATTGACGATAAAACCCCCAATTGGGATAAGGATCGCATTGCCGAGATCGATATGATCCTACTTAAAATGGGTATAGCCGAGTTCCTTTATTTTTCCAGTATTCCCATTAAAGTTACCATTAACGAATACCTGGAAGTTTCGAAGGAGTACTCCACACCTAAGAGTAGTCTTTTTATCAATGGGATCCTGGATAAATTGGTAAAAGAGTTCATTGCAGACAATAAATTGAACAAAAGTGGTCGTGGCCTTCGATAAGTACAAAAAAATCTTTATTTTAGCCACTCTTTAATTCAAATATTATATAATGAAAAAATCAATTTTTATACTAGCGGCAGTAGCATTAGTAGCATTTACATCTTGTAAGGAAAATGCAGCTGACAAGGTAAGTGAAGAAAATGTAGCAGCAGCAGCTGAACGTGATGCCGAGGCAACAAAGTTTCCGGTAATGGTCTTTGAAGAGTCTGAATTCGACTTCGGAACCATCGACCAGGGAACTCCACAAGAACATGTGTTTAAATTCACAAACACAGGAGATGCAGACCTAATTATTGTGGATGCAAAAAGTAGCTGTGGATGTACGGTTCCTGAATACACAAAAGATCCTGTTGCTCCCGGAGCCACCGGTGAATTATTGGTAAAGTTCAATGGAAGTGGTAAAAACCAGGTGAGTAAGACAGTGACGATCACTGCGAATACTAAAACCGGTAAAGAAACCATTAAGATCAAAGCTTTTGTAAAACCAAAAGAAGGAGCCTCGTCAGGATCTCCTATTCAAACTAAATAAGCCAAGTTACAAATGGATAATCTCTTAGGCCCATTACTCTTATTTTCTGTTTTTATCGTTTTCTTTATCGTGCTTCCGCAACGAAAGAAAATGAAGCAGGAAAAAAAGTTCTATAGTGAATTAAAAAGAGGGACGAAAGTGATTACTAATGGTGGTTTACACGGAAAAGTCCTGGATATTAATGACGATGGCACCATTATTATTGAAACCGGTGCCGGAAAAATGAAATTCGAAAGGACAGCCATTTCAGTGGAGATGAGCAATAAGTTAAACGCACCTAAGAATAAGTAATTCACTGCATACCGAAATAAAAAAACCTTCAGTTATTGCTGAAGGTTTTTTTATTTCGACAATTGTCTGGTCCTGAAATTGCATCAGCGATATTTTTTTGCCACCAGTTGAGCGATATTCACTATCACTTCAATCGCCTTTTGCATGCTTTCTACTGGAACATACTCGTATCGCCCATGAAAGTTATGTCCTCCTGCGAAGATGTTTGGGCAGGGAAGGCCCATAAAACTCAATTGTGAACCATCTGTTCCGCCTCTTATAGGTTTGATGATCGGTTCTATACCGATCTGTTTCATAGCCTCTTCGGCAATATCAACAATGTGCATAACCGGTTCTATCTTTTCACGCATATTAAAGTATTGATCCTTTATTTCTACTGAAATACGTTCTTCTCCATATTGTGCGTTCAAATCGGAAACTAATTTTGTTATCATCTCCTTTCGTGCATCGAACTGAACCTGATCATGATCACGAATAATGTACTGCAATCGGGTTCCATCTACTTCGCCCTTAACGCTATACAGATGAAAGAATCCTTGCCGATCTTCGGTATGTTCGGGCGTTTCCATGCGAGGTAGCGAATTGATAAAGTCTGTGGCGATATACATGCTGTTCACCATTTTACCTTTGGCATCTCCCGGATGTACAATTTTTCCTTTTATAGTCACCACAGCACCTGCCGCGTTGAAATTTTCGTATTCCAATTCTCCAACCCGGCTTCCATCCATGGTATAGGCCCATTCGGCACCGAATTTATCGACATCGAACTTATGTGCTCCCCGACCAATTTCTTCATCGGGAGTAAAGCCAACACGGATTTTCCCGTGTTTGATCTCCGGATGATCGATGAGATACTCCATGGCCGAAATAATTTCAGTTATTCCCGCCTTATCATCCGCGCCCAAAAGGGTGGTTCCGTCGGTTGTGATCAAGGTTTGTCCTTTGTAAAGCAATAGGTCATCGAACTCATCAGGAGAAAGCACTATATTTTCAGCTTTATTCAATATTATATCCCCGCCGTCATAATTCTCTATAAGCTGTGGATTCACATTAGCTCCTGTAAAATCGGGTGAAGTATCGAAGTGAGATACAAAACCGATCACCGGCACATTTTCTTCGATATTAGCCGGTAAGGTGGCCATGATATACGCATTCCCATCGATGGTCACATCTTCCATCCCAATCTGTTTCAATTCGGTAACAAGTATGTTTGCCAGATCCCATTGTTTGTCGCTACTCGGTGTGGTTTCACTATTCGGATCGCTTTCAGTATCAATGGTCACGTAGCTTATAAATCGGTTGATCAAATGTTGTTTGTCTATCATATCAGTTAAAAAAATAAGATGCTAAAAATACCAAAAAAAGCACTGTTTAAAACGAATGAGAATATAATTGTAAATTACAACCACTAATTAAAAATAACCAACTAATGAAACTAAAAAACTATTTAATTTGGGTAATTGCATTCCTAATGACATCGTTTGCGTATTCGCAGGAAGTTTCGGGTACAGTACGGACGATTCCAACACTCCCCTTGTGAGGAGTGAGTATAATTGTTAAAGGAACAACCACCGGGGCTGTTTCCGATTTTGATGGTAATTACACCATCGAAGCTGTAGATGGAGATACCTTGATTTTTTCCTATGTTGGGTTTGATACACGAGAAGCTGTTGTTGCCGGATCGACACTCGATCTGGTTATGGTTTCCGGAGTATCACTCGATGAAGTTGTATTGTTAGGAACACGTAATCCCGGACGAACGGCCATCAATTCGGCAGTTCCGGTCGACGTACTGGATATTTCCGGTATCGTTGAAGGTTCACCGCAAATTACGGTGACCGAGATCCTTAATTATGCCGCGCCTTCTTTTTCTTCTAATACTCAGACCATCTCAGATGGTACCGATCACATTGCACCTGCTTCTCTAAGAGGTTTAGGACCGGATCAGGTATTAGTACTTATCAACGGTAAAAGACGTCACAAAACGGCCTTAGTAAATGTAAACGGTACTTTTGGTAGAGGATCAGTTGGCTAAATTGGATCTGAAGGATAGTGTATCCCTGGCCGATCATTTATTGAAACATTATGGTGTGGCGTTATTGCCGGGAGTTGATTTCTACTTTTCACCGGATGAATTAATTTTTAGACTGGCTTATGTAGATTTTAATGGAAAAACAACACTTGCAGAATATCAAAAAAACAAAAATATACCCTTAGTTCTAAAATTTATTAAAACCTTTGCACCTAATATTTTTAATGGGGTTCAAATAATTATTGATTTTGTGAATTCCTTAAAATAAGATTGATCCAGAAAAACAACCGCCGAATTGTATAAATTAATAATCAGGCCCATATTATTTCTTTTCGACCCCGAAAATGTGCATCATTTTACGTTTAGAATGGTTCGTATGATGCACCGGATGGGGTTTGGGGGAATTTTTAGATATATTTATAAAACGAAAAATGACAAACTGAAACGCGAATTATTCGGACTCACATTCCCAAACCCTGTTGGCCTAGCCGCGGGCTTCGATAAGAACGCCAAATTGTACAAAGAGTTGTCAAATTTTGGTTTTGGTTTTATTGAGATTGGAACCGTTACTCCAAAGGCCCAACCCGGAAACCCAAAAAAGCGACTCTTCCGACTCAAAAAAGATGGCGCTATAATCAACAGAATGGGATTTAATAATGCCGGTGTCTCGGAAGTCGTGGTACAGCTTAAAAAGAACAACCCTTCAAAAGCGATCGCAGACCGGGTTCTTATAGGAGGAAATATCGGTAAAAACAAGATCACGCCCATCGAAGAAGCCGTCAATGACTATTTGATCTGTTTTGATGAGCTGTTTGATTATGTAGACTACTTTGTTGTGAACGTGAGCTCGCCTAATACACCCAATCTGAGATCCCTTCAGGAGAAGGAGCCGTTGACCGCTTTGCTGCATGCTCTTCAAAATAAGAATTCAGAAAGATTATCACGGAAACCTATTTTATTAAAAATTGCACCTGACCTGACCAACGATCAACTTTTGGATATCATAACTATTGTTTCAGAAACAAAAATTGATGGGGTTATTGCTACCAATACTACGATTGCCCGTGAAGGATTGGTTTCAGAGAACAAAAAGGAAGATGGTGGATTGAGTGGAAAACCCTTATCAGCACGTTCAACAGAAGTAATTAAATTTCTTTCCGATAAAAGCAACAGAGCATTTCCGATCATCGGAGTAGGTGGCATACACTCTGCCGAAGATGCGATGGAAAAATTAAATGCAGGGGCAAGTCTTGTTCAACTGTACACAGGCTTTATCTATGAAGGCCCCTCGCTGGTCAGGTCCATCAACAATGCGCTACTTAAAGCTTGACCAATCGCTTCACCGAAATATTATTGAAGCTGTCAAGTACTTTTACCAAATAGATCCCACTTGGCAAATTACTGACCTCTACTAGTTGTGAATTTGAACCAATATTATTCAACGTTATAACTTCAGTGCCCAATACGTTGTAAATATGTATGGCTTGCAGCGAATTTGAGCTTGAGATTGTGATGGCCTTACTAGCGGGATTGGGGAAAATAACAGTTTCATTCAGAATGACATCTTCAACCCCAAGTATGACCCCTTCCAATGTAATGGTGATACTCCCAATGATCTCGTTCGAAAAAGGAGTCATTCCCTGCTTGCTTGATATTGGGTCCTGCGGATCGGTATTCATATTTGTAGAGGTATAATCCACACCGCTGTCGGTCCCGGCATCATATGGATAGAGGTTTAATATAATTTCATCGATCCAGTCCCCATCTGTATCCAGGAGGGATACACTGTTTATGGCGATCATCCAGTCCGGACTGGGAGCGATCATGGAAAGCAAGGTGAGTAACGGGAAATCTTCTGTAGTAATGATATCGTTGATTATAATTTGTCCCTCTGCAGTAGGCAAGTCGTCTCCATCGATTACAGAATTTGCGTAGTTCAGGGCTATTGCGCTATTTACTTCAGTAAAGAAAATAGTGTTGCTACCCAGCTCTGCGATATCCTCCACCCCCGGTGTCGCCAATCCACCCATTTCCACAAAGACCACCTGGTCATTATGAGTCGCTCCCACAAGTTTTGACCAGTGGGCATTGCCGGGTAAATTACCACTGGAATGGGGATGCGCTGTTTGCGTCCAGTTACTCATAAAAGTAACCGAATAGGTTGCCTCAGATTGAGCATAAGAACAGACGGAAAACAGGGATATACTCAGCAGGAGTAATAATGGCTTTTTCATGGCAGTTGCAGTTTATTCCCAATAGGTCGATTATTTGTGCTTCGGCTTACGAAGAAATGATTTATTTTTAAAAAATGTTTGAAAACTTTCTATCATATTCTCGGGCAACCCTGGCACTGGTTATTTCTCCCGGGTTTTTGATGGGATCCTTCGGAAGGGACCGTAAGCCAGTTCTATATCTTAGGCATTACATTCATGTTAGTAACTTCCCTCACTTTTAGCAGTGTCGCTTTACTGGCCGGTAGTATTTCCAACTATTTATTGAATCATAAAAAAGTAGGACTCTACTTAAAATGGTTACAGATTTCTATGTTTGTTGGGATTGCCGTTTATATTCTCGTTCACTGATCTCTCAAGAACAGACACCATAGGATTCTGAAAAAATCGTAAATCGTACTTCGTAAATCGTATTTCAAAATACTATCTTTACATTAATGGAAAAAGTCAAGATCATAGAATGCCCACGCGATGCTATGCAGGGCATAAAGGACTGGATTCCCACCGAAAATAAGATACAATACATACAG
>SMVB01238689.1_pt1 | contig 11862 bp, 8 predicted proteins | sample 2456461 | NCBI WGS metagenome assembly SMVB01 (sample SAMN11095934, study PRJNA526329) | marine sediment metagenome | biome: Marine sediment; feature: Surficial sediment; material: Deep marine sediment; isolation source: Hadal surficial sediment | place: Pacific Ocean | collected 2014-05 | depth 0-1...
ACAAGATATTTTTTCAGATTTCCAGCGCGGGCCACGAAGCGATCGGCGTCGCGATAGCCGAGCATTGCAAGCCCGGACACGACTGGTTCTTCCTCTACTACAGAGACCGCGCCGTGACTTTGGCGTTGGGACAAACCCCGCTGGACCACCTGCTTCAGGCCGTGGGAGCGGAAGCCGACCCAGCTACAGGTGGTCGGCAGATGCCGGCCCACTACGGCGACGTGCGCCTCAACATCCCAAACACTTCGTCACCGACAGGTACGCAGTTCCTGCATGCGGTGGGCGCCGCCGAAGCCACGACCAAGATTCCGAGCATCCCAGGGCTGCGCGAGCGAATCGAGAAATTCGAGGAAGACGAGATCGTCATCGTGTGCGCAGGCGAAGGCACGACATCCGAAGGCGAGTTCTGGGAGTCGCTCAACTCGGCGTGCAACCTCGAGCTGCCCATCGTCTACGTGATCGAGGACAACGGCTACGCGATCTCGGTACCCGTCGAGGTGCAGACAGCGGGTGGCAGCATCTCGAAGCTGGTCGCGAGCTTCCCCGGTCTGTACATCGTCGAATGTGACGGTACGGATGTCGTCGACTCGTATCGCGCGGCAGGCGAGGCCGTCGCTTATGCGCGCGCACGGAAAGGCCCGGCCTTCATTCACGCGCACTGCACCAGGCCGTACTCACACTCGATGTCGGATGACGAACGCGCCTACCGCACGGAGGAAGAGTTGGCCGCGCAGAAAGCCCGCGACCCGCTCACGGTGACGCGAGCTTTGCTCATCGACGTCGGTATCGCGACCGGCACAGAGCTCGACGCGTTGGAAGCGGAGGCCGAGGCGGAGGTCGCCGCCGCGGCCGACGAGGCGCTCGGCTCGCCGCAGCCGGACCCCAGCACGGCGATGCGCCATCTGTATTCGGAGGACGTCGACCCCACGTCCGCCGACTTCGATACCGAGGACGACCCGCAATACACGGGCGACAAGCTGCTCACCATGGTCGACCTCCTGAACTCGTGCCTGCGCGAGGAGATGGAACGTGATCCGCGCATCCTTCTCTTCGGCGAGGACGTGGCGGACGTTTCGCGCGAGGAGGCGTTGGGCCAGGTCAAAGGCAAAGGCGGCGTCTTCAAGGTCACGCACGGCCTTCAGCAGCGGTTCGGCTCGGAGCGCGTGTACAACTCTCCGCTCGCCGAGGCGAACATCGTGGGGCGGGGAATCGGGTTGGCGCTGCGCGGCCTGAGACCGGTCGTCGAGATCCAGTTCTTCGACTACATCTGGACGGCGATGATGCAGATCAGGAACGAGCTCGCAACCATGCGCTATCGGTCGAACGGCACCTTCTCCGCTCCGATGGTGATCCGGACGACGTACGGCGGCTACCTGAAGGGTGGCGCGATCTACCACTCGCAAACGGGCGAAACGATCTTCACGCACTGCCCGGGACTGTACGTCTGCATGCCAGCGACCGCGGAAGACGCGAACGGTCTCCTGCGCACCGCGATTCGTTGTGACGACCCCGTGCTGTTCCTGGAGCACAAGCACCTCTACCGCCAGGTCTACAACAAGGGCCGCGATCCCGGGCCTAACTACATGATCCCGTTCGGGAAAGCGAAAGTCCGACGGGAAGGCTCGGACATCACCATCGTCACGTGTGGCGCGCTGGTGAAGCGCAGCCTCGACGCGGCGAAAATGGCGTCGGACCAGCACGGCATCGAGGCAGAGGTGATCGATTTACGCACCGTGAAACCGCTCGACATGGAGCGCATCGCGGACTCGGTGAAGAAGACCAACAAGGTCATGATCGTGCACGAGGACAGCCTGTCCTGGGGTATCGGATCGGAAATCGCGGCGCGGATAGCCGACGATCTCTTCCCCTGGCTCGACGGGCCGATAAAGCGCGTGGCGTCGATGGATACGTGGGTCGCTTATGCGCCACAGGTCGAGAACGTCATCCTGCCGCAAGCGGCCGACGTGCTCGAGACGATGATCGAGTTGGCGGCGTACTAGCTCCGTCCGAGCACACCGGTCGTTCGTCCCCGACTAGCGCAGCGAGATCTCCCCGGCAGCCAGTTCCACCAACGCCAAGTGCTCGATCGTGAGCGTCACGAAGTAGTCTCCCGCATCGGCATCGACTTCGAACTCTCGCGAGACCGACTCCTCGTCACCCCCTCCGAGCTGAAAGATCCGAAGCGGCTCTTGGCAAGCGTCGAAGAGGTCGAACGCGCTCCATACCAGCCGGCCGCCGCGCTCGGTGTAGACGCGCGGCCGGAACATGCAGTTGCCGCCAAGGATACCCGTCTGCGCATCGAAGTCCGTCTCGTTCATAACCGTCAGCGTTACTTCGATCTCATCGTCTTCCCGGAGCCGAACGCTGGCAGTCATGAGAATGCCATTCGCGCGGTACTCGTCCACGACCTCGGTTTGAGGTCCGGTGGGGGCGATCGGGGAGTCGCAAGCAGTCACGGCGAGTAGCACTGCGGCTGCACTCAACTGTTCGAGCCCCCTGGCGCGTGTCGGACGAAGCATGGCAGACCACCGTTGGAAGTGTGCTCGTATAACGTGTTTGCCCGTCTTCTTGTGACAGAAGCGCCGGCTTGCCCGCGGCCCGACTAGGCGCCAATGCACTTCACTCCGTACCGTCGCAGCACGCGATCCCTGGTGACCAGGGTCAGGCCTTCGGCTTGCGCCTGCGCTACCAACATGCGATCGAAGGGGTCGCGATGGTGCGGCGGCAGTTTCTCTACGTGCTCGGCATGCGCGAGCCGAACGGGGAGCTCCTCGAAGCCGGACTCGGAAACGGCAGCCGCGGTGGTGCGCGAGGTCTCGATGCGCCCGAGCGATGCTTTGATCGCGATCTCCCATCCCGTGACCGCACTCACGTAGACCTGATCGGCTTCACGAATCGCTGCCATGGCCTCATCCGACATCGCCACGCCGGAGTCCCACCAGATCAGGACGTGCGTGTCCAGCAGCAGTCTCACTCCTCCTCGCCTCCGAAGGCAGCGATGACGTCGTCCGGAAGCGGATCGTCGAAGTCGTCGGAGACATGCCAGTGGCCTCGTCCTCGGCCCGGCACACGCAAGGGTCGCAGGTCGTCCAGTGGGACCAGTCGAGCCTTAGGCTTGCCCGACTTCGAGATGACGATCTCCTCCCCCGCAGCGGCCCGCTCCACGAGAGACGACAGATGAGTCTTCGCATCGTAGAGGCTGACCGTCTCACGGACGAGCAAGGCGGAGTTCTTTTTCTTGGCCATGCTGAACGCTAGACGAATTGACCAGTTTGGTCAATCTGTGATCGAGCACGCGGGTCGGGAGCGTTAGGCTAAGTCAGCCTGGTCAGTACCTGGGTCCGCTCCTGCGACTACTGCACGGACGCCAGCTGAATGCGTCGGGCGGGCCGCGGTGCTCCTCTGAGTCCGAGCGCATGGACCGCCTTCTCGACACGCTCCTTCCGCTCCGGCTTAGGCACACCGCCCAGCACGAACCGGTGAGCGGACCCCTTACGAGCGGCGACTATTCGACGGTGGCGCACATCCGACGATTACGCCCAATTGAGGCGTCGACCACCGGAACCGAGAAACCTCATGCGAAACCTCCGCCGCTCCTTCCTGGCAGCAGCAGTCGCCGTCCTGGCAACCACAGCCCTCCTTCAAGCTCAGAGTCTCCAACACGCCACACCCGAAGACGTCGGCATGTCGTCCGAGCGACTCGAGCGACTTACGCGAACGCTCCAGGACTACGTGCAAGCCGATCGCCTGTCGGGCGTGGTCGCGATGGTGCTGAGGGACGGTAAGGTGGCCTACCTCGAAGCGTTGGGCGCTCGCGACGTCGAAGCCGACGCCCCCATGCAGCCGGACGCGATCTTTCGCATCGCTTCCCAGACCAAGGCACTGGTGAGCGTGGGCGTTCTCGCCCTCCAGGAAGACGGCGCGCTGCTCATCTCGGATCGAGTTGAGAAGTACCTCCCGGCGTTCGCCAATCACAAGGTGGCGGTGCGGCGGGCGGACGGGAGCCACGAGGTCGTCGACGGGGACCGACCGATCACGCTGCGCGACCTGCTCACGCATACGGCCGGGATCGGCTACGGGTGCGGACCGGCTGCCACCGCCTGGAGGGACGAGGGCATCCAGGGATGGTACTTCGGCCACCGCGACGAGCCCGTGCGCGCCACCATCGATCGTCTGGCCAAGCTCCCCTTCGATGCACAGCCGGGCGAGCGCTTCGTCTACGGCTACAACACCGACATTCTGGGCGCCGTCATCGAAGAAGTCTCCGGCCTGACACTGGAGCGCTTTCTGCAGATCCGTATCCTCGAGCCCCTGGGCATGAAGGACACGCATTTCTACCTGCCGGACAACAAGCGAGGACGACTGGCGGCGGTGTACAACCAGGACGCGACAGGCGCGATCGTGCGCGCGCCCGATGGACCCGGCATGCAGACCCAGGGGCAATACGTCGACGGACCCCGTAAGAGCTTCTCGGGCGGGGCAGGCCTCCTGTCCACGGCGGCTGACTACGGGCGCTTTCTCCAGATGATGCTGAACGGCGGGGAGCTGGATGGGATACGCATCCTGTCTCCCTCCACCGTAGCGCTGATGACCGTCGACCACATCGGGCACCTAGGCATTCAGACCGGCTCCGGCGTGGGCTTCGGGCTCGGCTTCCGAGTGCGCACAGACCTGGGAGCCGCAGGTGAAACCGGGTCTGTGGGAGACTACGGATGGGGTGGCGCGTACCATTCCACCTACTGGGTCGATCCGGTGGAGGGCCTCGTCGTGGTGTACTTCACGCAGCTCATCCCCGCGCGCGGCCTCGACGACCACGCCAAGCTCAGGGCACTCGTCTACTCGGCGATCGTAGAACGCCGCGCTGGCTCGTAGCCCTTGCTCACCCTCAACCTCCTTCCGCGCGGGCGCGTAAGGGGCTCACAGGGCTCTGCGCATCGAGCGTCGCGATCAATTCGTCTGCCAAGAATGGCTTGGTGAGAATCGGGATGTCCTTGTTGCGACACAGCACCCGGTCCGCCTCGTCGAGATCCATTCCGCTCATCATCACTACCGCGAGGTCGGGCAGGTCATCGAGCAGTGCCCGCGCGAGGCTGACGCCATCACCGTCGGGCAACACGTAATCCAGAACCGCCGCATCCGGGGCCTGCACGGCCACGCGTTCACCGGCCTCCTCGACGTTGAACGCGGTCGTGACTTCGAAGCCTCGCTCGGTCAGCACACGCTCCATCCAACGGAGGAGGTCCGCGTTGTCGTCCACGACGAGCACATGAACGATCTCCTTCGCCACGACGGCGACCCCGCCCTCCGCGGTGAGCTGAAGCGACTCGCCGTCCTCATGCAACTCGACCGTGAGCGTCGCTCCAGGCGCCACCTCACCATTCGCGACCATCGCAGCCAGTGGCTGCGTGAGATTCCGGTGGACAACGCGGCGTAGCTCACGCGCCCCGTATTCCAGGCTGGTGCCCTTGTCGATCATGAAGTAGCGCGCAGTCGGCGCGACATGAATCTCGAAGGCACGACCGCCCAGCCGAGTGTTTACGTGGTGCTGAAGCTCCACGATGTGCTGATCCAGAATCGCGACGATCGACGTGGCGTCCAGCGGACGGTACGTGACCACCGCGTCGATCCGGTTCACGAACTCTGGCGAGAAATGCTTCTGAACGGCATGCAGTCCGACGCGTTCGATACGAGCCGCCATCTCGGCCGGCTTGCGGATCAGCCCCGAATGGAAACCCAGGCTTGGCTGCATCTCGTTCATCATCTCGCGAGCACCGAGGTTGCTGGTAAGGAAGATGATGGTGTCGGTGAAGTCGACGACGGCGCCGTCCCCGAGCCGGAGCGTCGCGTGGTCCAGCACGCCCAGGAGGAGCTGAACCAAGGCCGAGGACGCCTTCTCGATCTCGTCGAAGAGCACGAGCGCCAGGTCGCAGCCCGGGCTCATCACCTCGGTGAGCGTCTCCTGGGTAAACCTGGGTTTCGAGTCCGCGTGCCCGACGTACCCAGGGGGAGCGCCGATGAGCTTTGCCATCTCGTGCTCTTTCTGAAACTCCCCGCAGTCGATGCGCACGACCTTCTTGGCGTTACCGTGCAGAACCTCCGCGACCGCCTCCACGGTCTTGGTCTTTCCGGTGCCCGTGGGTCCGAGCAGGAGAAATATCCCGACCGGACGACCTTCGGGCGCCAACCCAGATCGGTGAACCTGAATGCTCGGGATGATCACCTCGAGCGCCGACATCTGCCCCACCACTTTGTCGGACAAAAGAGCGATTAGGCTGTCGGACCGAAATCGACGGCCCGAGCTCACCTCCTCTTCCTCGGACTCCACACGTTGGGGCTTTTCACTCATCGTCCCTTCCGTTGCGTCACGCCGGCGTGGGAGAGCCGCCTGGGGGCCAGCGGCTCCGATCGTGGGTGACATCAAATCTCACGGGACTGCTTCCTCCCGACAAGTGAACCCAACGGCTCCGGAGGTGGCCCGCGACAGACACGCAACCAACCCTTGTCAGGCGGTGTCCAATATGATATCACTTGATACCAATATCACTTGGTAGCATTCCTTCGGGAGACGATATGATCCCGCGGCCACTGAAGCTTCAGTACTTCCAGATCCTGCTCGCGCTGTCGGGGCGGGACCTGCACGGGTACGCCATTCAGCGTGCGGTGCTCGAGCAAACCGATGAGCAAGTCCGACTCTGGCCGGCGATGCTGTACCGATCACTGGCCAAGCTCGAGTCGGCTGATCTGATCCGTCAGGCGGCAGCTCCCGCAGAAGAGCCGGAAGACGAGCGCCGTCAGTACTACGCAGTCACCGAACGAGGGCGAGCACGTCTGCAGGAAGAGGCGGAGATGTTGGCACGCTGGGCGTCCGCAGCCCGCGGGGCAGAGTCCTGAGCATGTCCGTACCGAAGCACCTGCGCGTCTACCGGTCGCTGCTGCGCCTCTTCCCCCGGGACTTCCGGGAGGTACGCGGCGGAGAAATGGAGCGACTGTTTCTCGACATGAGCGCGCAGTGGGTGGAGGAGAGGGGGGGATTGGGTGCTCGCTTCTGGGCGTCTCTGTTCTGGGACACCGGGAAGGAAGCGACGAGTGAGTGGGTCTCCCTGATTCGTGATGCAATCCGGTCAGAAATGGCCCAGACGATAGGGGAACACATGTCAGCCTTCGTATCCGATATTCGATACGCGATCCGTCAGTTGCTGCGCCAGCCGATGTACGGAGTGACGATCGTCTTCCTGATGACGCTCGGCATCGCGGGTAACGCCGCGGTGTTCCGCATCTACAACGGGCTCTTCCTGAAGCCGCTTCCGTTCGAGAATCCCGAACAGTTGGTCGATCTCGACGAAACGGCTCCCCAGTGGGATCTCGAATTCCTGAACATCGCCTATCGCGACTTCGATACCTGGCGCGCGGAGAACAGCACCTTCCAGTCGATGGCGGTGATCGGCTATGGTGGCGGCACCCTGATCGTGGACGGGGCTCCACGGCGTGTGTCGTTCCTGTCAACGTCGCACGACCTGGACGACGTGCTCCAGATCGAGCCGATCCTCGGGCGGTTCTACGGACCCGAAGAGGACCAACCGGACGGGCCACGCACGATGCTGCTCTCGAAGGGCTTCTGGGAACAGGAGTTCGGCGGCGACCCGGGCGTGCTGGGCAAGACGGTGTCGCTGAACGGCTACCCAACCGAGATCATTGGAGTCCTGCCTCCCGAGGCCCGCTTCTACACGAACGTGGACATGTGGCTGCCCATTCAGCTGACGCGTACCGAGTTCAGCGGCTGGGGCCTCAACGGCATCGGCCGGTTGAAGCCTGACGCCACTATCGAGCAGGCTCGCGACGACCTGACCGCAATTCACAAGGCCATGATCGACGAGTTCGAAGTCAACGAGATCTCGTCGCCGGTGATCAATTCGCTGCGTGACCGGTACCTGGGCGACTACCGATTGGGCTCCGGCTTCATGCTGGCAGCCGTAGCCATCGTGCTGCTCATCGCGTGTGCGAACATCGCCGGTCTGATGTTCGTGCGTTCGCTGGCTCGCGGACCGGAAATTTCGATTCGGCTCGCGCTCGGAGCTCCCCGACGCCGGATCGTGCGGCAGTTGCTCACCGAAAGCCTCGTGCTCGCCGTGTTGGGAGCCGGCTCCGGAGCCGCGCTCGGTGTCTGGGGGTCCAACGCCTTGGTCGCTCCGTTGGCGAACCAGTTCCCGAGTTGGATCACGTTCGACCTCGACGGCCGCTTCTTGCTCTTCACACTGGCCGTTACCGTGGCGGCTGCGATGCTGTTCGGTCTGGCCCCGGCGCTACAGGCGTCTGGACAACAGGCGGCAGGTTCGGCGGGGAGCCGGACAACGGCGAGCGCTGCCCGGCGCCGAGGCATGAGCTTGCTCGTCACGGGAGAGGTCGCGCTGGCGTTGGCCCTGCTGGTGGTCGGGGGCCTGAGCGTGCTGGACGTGCGACGGCTCGGCGAGATGGATCCGGGCTTCGACGCGGAAGGCCTCATCTCCTACTCGCTCTCGCTTCCGTCCGTCCGCTATTCCGACGGGGAGGCCCGCCTGGCGTTCCTCGACGAGTATCTGCCGCGCATACAGGCGATCCCCGGTGTGGAGTCTGCTGGGGCAGCATCCATGATGCCGCTGTCCGGGTCACACCAGGGCTCGTTTTTCATGGTGGACGGAGCCCCGCCGCGGGCAGACGATGAAGCGAATCCTGTGGTCCTCAACCGAGTGGTGAGTCCGAGCTACTTCGAGACAGCAGGCATCCGGTTCGCCGCCGGCAGGGCATTCGACGACTTCGACGGCCGCGAGGACGGAAGCCTGGCGGTGATCGTGAACGAGCGCTTCGTGGAAACCCATCTGTCCCACCTGAACAACGCGGTCGGCGCACGGCTCACCAACGGGGCAGCGATCGGTGAGATCGGTGACGACCCGTTGTGGATGACCGTCGTCGGCGTCACGCGTGACGTGAAGCATTACGGGATCGACAAGGTCATGCGTCCGGGTCTCTACCGGCCGCTCAGGCAGGATCCGACGCGCGGTTTCTCGGTCGCTCTGAGAGTCCGCGGAGATAGCGAGGCGGTCATGGCACAAGCGAGGGCGATCACCACCGACATGGACTCGGAGCTGCCGCTCTACGACATCCGCAACATGACCGAGCAAGTCGACAAGTCGTTGTTCACGCGCCGGGCGATGTCTTGGCTGATCGGAGCTTTTTCGACGGTCGCACTTCTGCTCGCCGTGGCAGGCCTCTATGGCGTCATCTCCTATAGCGTGGGGCAGCGGACCAAGGAGATCAGCGTTCGCATGGCAGTAGGAGCGCAAAAACATGACGTGCTCGCCCAGATCGTCCGTCAGGGCATGCTGCTGGTGGCCATGGGGGTCGTCGGGGGCCTGGTGATCTCGCTGGCCGGCGCGAAGCTCGTGTCCGGCATCCTGGTCGGTGTAGAAGCCACCGATCCCGTGGTCTACGCCGCAGTGACCTTGCTGCTCGTGGTAGTCGCGGGCGTCGCCAACTACCTGCCGGCCAGACGCGCTGCCTCGCTGGACCCGGCGAGGGCCCTGAGGGGGGATTAGGAGGGGCGCGGGGGGCGCGCTGCGCCCGCCCCCCGTGCGACTCAACCAGATCGCAGTCCCACGGTCTCCAGAATCGCCTCGAAACGGGCATGGTTGCGAAGCGGCTCATAGATAGGCCTCACGCCGAGCCAAACGAGGTCAGCCGCCCGCATGCCGACCGCTTCCTCGAGCAGATCGAGCGCGCGTTCGTGCTCGCCGAGCCCGAGATGGATCTGAGCCTTGAGAACCGGCGATCCGTATCCGTCCGCAAACCGCGTCTCGAGTGACGCCAAGATGTCGCGCGCCTCAGCGGTCTGGCCTCGTACCGCTATTGCGTACGCGAGCATCGCGAGCGCTTCACTGCTCGAGTTGGTCAGCTGCGACGCGAGACGCAACGAGTCCACGGCGGCGTCCAACCGCCCGAGCTCCATTTCCGCCTGCCCGCGGAAGAACGCTGCCATGCCGAATCGGTCGTGCACCTCCAGCACCTCGGAGAGCCCGCGCACCGCCGATTCGTACTCGCCAGAATAGAGTGCGATCACCCCGCATGTCGTGGCGATCGCCTCGGACAGCGGATCGAGCTCGCCCGCCCTTTCGTTCGCCGCGCGGGCCTCACCAAACCGACCCAACGGCGTGAGCAGGTTGGAGGCCAGCCACTGGTGTGCGACGGGATAGTTGGGCTGCATCTCGATCGCGTGAGCGAACTCCCGCTCAGCTCCGCTCCAGTCCCAGTCGTAAAGAGCCTTGACGGTCGCCAACGCGGTGGACGCCTCCGCCATTCGCGGATCGAGGGAGAGCGCCCGTGTGGCCGATTCACGCGCGAGTGGCATGACTTCCTCCGGCGCGCGCATGCCGTACATGCCCAAGGTCACGTAACTGTCGGCCCGACCGGCTTCGGCCAGAGCGAATTCGGGATCGTGTGCCAGCGCGCGCTCGAAGTACTGGATGCTCTTCTGCAAGCCCTCGACGGTGCGACGGCCCCACAGATGCCGGCCTTTCAGGTAGAGGTCGTACGCATCGACGTCAGCGGTGGGCCTCTGCTCGAGGCTCGCTTTCTCCTCGGCGGACAACTCGGCAGCCAGCGCCTGGGCGATCTGACGGGACACGTCAGACTGGATGTCGAAGATGTCTTGCAAAGGATGGTCGTAACTCTCCACCCAGAGGTGTCGATCCTCCACCGCATCGATGAGCTGCGCCGAAATACGAACGCGACCATTCGCCCTTCGCACACTCCCCTCGAGCACGGTCGCGACTCGCAGCTCGGCAGCGATCGTGCGCACCGACTCCTGGCTATCCTTGTAGCGCATGACGGACGTGCGCGAAACCACCCGGATATCACCGATGCGCGACAGGCTCGTGATGATGTCGTCGGTCACGCCGTCCGAGAAATAGTCGCTGTCGTCGTCCGCACTCAGGTTCCTGAAAGGCAGCACGGCGATCGATCGGGGGTCGACGTCCTTCGCGGGGCGTGGGGGGGTGAGCAGAGCTTCATCGCGCGGGATGTCCTCGTCCTTCATCACGCCCTGATCCGTCAGCTCATACACCCACGCGAGCAGAAGGGCGATCGGGAAGCCGATGATCACGATCACGGTCACCGCCGTGAGCGTGCCGTAGGGCAACCGGAGCGCCTCCTCCAGCACGTCCGCCACTTGGATGACGACGAAGGCTGCCACCAAGTATGCCCCGCCGACCTTGAAGACCTGGCGACGCTTCAGCTCTCCGAGTAGAGACGTCTTTGTTGGAGTGCGTGCCATCGAGCCCGAGCGCATGCGGAGGAGGTCGTGTCGCCAACAATTTCGATGGGAGCACGCATTCCATCAAGCAAAAGTCGTGGTCGAGGAAGCGGAAGGCGCCGCACCTGCCTTTGCGTGCCCGGCGCGGGCGACCTAAGGTGCGGGCATGACTACTCGACGCTCGCTCCCGGCTCTCGCGCTCGCCCTGTTGGTGAGCTGTGGTTCCCTCGACGGCCAAGTCGTCGCCTACGTCGGCGCGACGGTATGGGACGGCACCGGGTCGGCGCCGGTCCCCGGCGTCACGATCGTAGTGGAAGGCGGTCGCATAACCGCGATCTCGGCCGCCGGCAACGTGCCTTCCGGCGCTCAAGTCGTGAGCCTCGAGGGCAAGTTCGTGATCCCGGGCCTCATTGACGTGCACGCGCACGTGAGCGGCCGCTGGGCGCCCGAGGGGGTCACCGGTGAAGCAGACCGCATCCGCGGCGATCTCGAGCTATTCGCCAAGTACGGTGTCACTACCGTAAACAGCCTGGGCGACGGCGCAGCGGTCCTCGCCGTCCGCGACGCCGCGTCCCCAACCG
>SMVB01006077.1_pt1 | contig 11856 bp, 10 predicted proteins | sample 2456461 | NCBI WGS metagenome assembly SMVB01 (sample SAMN11095934, study PRJNA526329) | marine sediment metagenome | biome: Marine sediment; feature: Surficial sediment; material: Deep marine sediment; isolation source: Hadal surficial sediment | place: Pacific Ocean | collected 2014-05 | depth...
ACGATGGGCCAAGCGGGTTGCACCGAGCTCTCGGCTGCCCTGTCGAGGCAGCAGTACCTCAAGCCCCCCTTGATCCCGCGGGCGTCGCCTCTGTGGTCGCAGCTCACCAACTACCTGCAGTACTTCGACTGGCAATGGGCGAGAGGCGTAGCAGGATCCGAGACCGTGTTTCCACTTGTCAGGTTACCGTTCACGTTCTTGTTCGCGTGTCTGGGAGTGTACGGCGGGGTCCAACATTTGCGGAGAGACTCGGCCACCGGCCTCTACATTCTGGCCCTGTTCGCCACTCTCTCTCTCGGCCTCATCTTCTACCTCAACTTCCCGTATGGCTTTTCGCTCGCCTCCCCGAGTCCGGCGGACGTTCACGAAGTGCGCGAGCGCGATTACTTCTTCATGGTCGGTTTCTCGGTGTGGGGTCTTTGGGCGGGAATCGGAATCGCCGCGCTTTGGCAACAGACCGCCGCACATCTGAAAGGCTCGTGGTCCAGAGCCGCACCGGTGCTGCTGCTGGCTCTGATCCCGCTCGTGTCCAACTGGTCCTGGGCGAGCCGCCGAACGGACTACTCCGCACGGGATTGGGCGTACAACCTCCTGATGAGCGTAGAGCCATACGGCATTCTTTTTACCAACGGTGACAACGACACGTTTCCACTTTGGTACCTGCAGGAGGCCGAGGGGATACGCCGCGACGTGACCGTCATCGTCACCTCCTACTTCAATCTGGACTGGTACGTCAAGCAGATTCGAGACCTCACAACCCCTTGCCCACCGGGTGTCCGGGCGAGTGACAGCAGGACGACCATCGTCTGCCAGCGGCCGTACGAACCTCAGGAGGGTGAACCCCTCTATACCGCTGACCCGAGCGCCGCGAGCTCGCAGGGACGGATCGCCATCCTCACGGAGGATCCGGTGAGACCGCCCACCCGAACGGCCCTCCCTCTGGACGACGAAACCATAGAGCGGGTTGCGGGACCGGCCGGTTACGTGGCCATCCCCGAGGACCGCGATTTTCCCCTCGGACCCGTGGTGGCGAGGATATCGGGGGGAACCACGATCTTTCCGTGGCAGCAATTCGCCCTACTGCTGATTCAGAACAGCGTCGAAGACCGGCCCATCTACTTCTCGTCGAGCGGAAGCGCGGCTCAGGAACTGGGTGTGGATCCGTATCTGGTGCGGCACGGGCTGGCTTTTCGACTCCACCCGGGTCCTCCGGATGTGAATCCGCGAAACACCTTGCTCGAAGACCCACAGATGGCCCGCGTGACCGGGCTCTGGCTGGACGTCGAGCGTACTCGAACGTTGGCGGACGAGGTCTTCGTACATCGGAGTGGCATCCCCGATGAGTGGGAGCACTGGCCCGATCGCTCCACGGTGGGAATCCCGAACTATTACTCCTGGGTGTTCGTCGCCCTCACGCAGAGCACACTGCAGGCCGGCGACCAGGAGCTCGGCGCGAGGTATCAGGACCGAGCGATCGCTTGGCAGACACTCGGGCGGCTGCTCGGTCGGTAGAAAATCCGAGTCGAGTCCGGAGCGAATATCGAGAGCGGCCGCCTGCAGATGGCGGCGACGCCCCTGCTTCCTTATCCTAGCGTGCCCTTTTACCCAATCCAAAGGAGAGTCTCATGGCGACCGCTGCGCCTCCTCAAGACTATAAGAACCACCGGAAGTTCGTTCCGGCATTTCACTACGTGGCAGTCCCCATCCTTCTGGTCAACGTGATCTACTCGGGGTACGTAGCCGCCACGTCTTTCGCCTTGGGTTCGGTGATAGCGCTGCTCGTGGCCATCGCACTGCTGATTGTCGCGTTTCTTGCCCGGATCTTCGCGCTCGGCGCCCAGGACCGGGTCATTCGCCTCGAGGAACGACTCCGCCTTCATGAGGTTCTCCCGCCGGATCAGCAACACAACATCGACAAGCTGACTACCGGCCAACTCGTCGGGCTGCGGTTCGCTTCGGACGGTGAGGTCGCGGCTTTGGTCGCGACCGTAACCGCCGAGGGGATCGAGGACCGCGACGAGATCAAGAAGCGGGTGACCAATTGGCGGGCCGACAACCAGCGGGTGTAGAGCCGACCGCCTTACTGGCGCTTGGACGGTACCGGTAGCGCTATAGACGGAGCTCGAGGGAGTGTTGGGGTCAGTGAATCTGTAGCGTCCCCACTCCGCTTCGTCTGACTCGAGCGAACGGAGACCCGTGCCGGTCGACCGCCAATTCGACGATCCAGTCGAACCATTCGGGTGTCGCGTCGAGTATGTCGCCCCGGCAAAAGAGGAGAATTTTCGGCACTCGGACGAGCAACGTCCGAAGGAGCCCGACCGCCCTCAACTTGGCGTCCGGCTCGAGGCGATCGAACGTGTCTCCCAGGAGAATCTCGGAGGCGTGCACGCCGCGGTCGGCAGCCAAGTCGACCAACGCGAGCCGTAACGCGAACAGATACGCGGCCACCTCTTCATCGGACTGAATCCTCCGAGCACCCTCGTCTCGAACGATCGTGGGTTCGCCATCGCCGGCTACGCCGACACCAAGCACACTACCGCTCGTCAGATGATTCAGGTAGCGGCCAGTCCGGGCGGTCAGCGCATCACGCGCGTCGGACAGCAGCTCCCGGCGTAGAGCCTCCAGCGCACGGCGACGTAGATCGGAGTCGGAAGACGACTCCGCATCCCTACTCTCACCCGATTCCGAAGGCCCACCCGCCACCTGGACCATCGCGAGCGTGTCTTCGGCTTCGGCCAACTCCGGCAATCGGGCTCTCAGTCGCTCAACCTCTTCGGTGCACTCCTCGATCGTGGCGTGGAGACGTAGGGTTTTCCCCTCGAGGTCCTGCACATGAGGGGGTTTCAGGTCCAGTTGATCCTTGCGACGCTTCCACCAACTCCCGTCCTGCACCACCGACTCCCACTCCTCACGGATCACATCCAAGACCGACTCGAACCGCTCGCTGAGAACCCGGTCACAAGTCGGGCACGCGGTCTCCTCACCTCCCTCTTCGAGTTGCTGCAGGCGAGTCTTGAGCTCCCTGGCCCGATCGCGATAGGCGAGGAGGTGCGTCTCGGCGTCCTGCCGCTCGCGGAGCCAATCCATGTTCGCGACTTCCAGATCTCCGCCCACCTCGATCCCGTCCGCGCGCAGCCCTTGCAGCTCGTGGCTTTTCATACGAAGTGCCTCGGGAAGGCGCCTCAACTCCTCCACCCGTGCTCGGAGACCGCCTACCCCCGAGTCGGTCCACAGCGGAGGATCAGCCGCTCCAGAACCCCCTTGGATCAGGGCAGCCTCCTCCTGGTCGACACCCTCGAGGCCCGACCACTGCGCCAGAATGCGAACCGCGCGACGCCATGCGAGCGCTGGTCCGACCGGGCCCGGCCCGGCGATCAACGTCTGAAGGCGCTCGTCATGCAGTGCGAGCCGCCGAGCAAAGAGCTCCATGACCTCAATGCGCAGGGGACCGTCCCCCCCGACCAAGGCCGTCAGCCCGGAACCGAGCTGAAGATCGAGCGGTTCCTGATCGGCCCCTACCGCGTCCGTATCGACAGAGTCCACGATTCCTTCCCTCGGCGTCCCAGAAGTGTCCTGCCACTCGTCTACTTCATTGGACACCACACTACCGCTGACGTTCAGGGAGGCAGTCCTGCACCAACTCAACCAGGGCGTCGAAGTTCTCATTCTCGCCCGCAAGGCGCTCGACCAGTTTGGAAGCCAGCCTCCTGGACAGCTGGACGTCCTGGGAGAGATGCCCGGGCGGCTCGTCATCGAGCTGCACTTCGAGGTGCAGTGCACGCCGCCGATACTCAGGCAACACGCCGTCGAGGAGGTCCATCCGCTCCGCCGGTAGTCCCTGAATTCGGATGCGAACGATCTTCTCTTCGATGCCGCCGGGCACCTCTAAGAGCACCTCCCGGACCCGCTCCCTCAGCCGTTCGGGCCGATCCGCTTCGAACGGGATCGGTTCCAGTGATACGACCGGACGACCGTGGATGGGGTGAAAGCGAACCTGACCGGACTCGAGGTCACACGTCTGGAAGCCCTTCTCTTCAGCGGCCTCCTCCCAGGGCGTGGCCCCCACCCGCTCGAGCGCGCCGGCGTAATAAACGCCGCTCGCCACCTCGCGTCGAAAGTGTTCGTGCCCCAGCGCCACGTAGTCCCAATCATCCGAATCCAGCGAGAGAAGCGCATCCGAGACAAGCGCGTTTGAGACAGGCGCTCTCTTCTCCCGATCCACCGATCCATACCCTACGAGCACGTTCCATCGCGCATCCGGGTTCGGTTCCACCAAGGGCCCAGGCCCCTGGATCGTCGATCGGTGGGGAACGAGGACCACGTTCAGATCCAATCGTGAGTAGTGTATGGACCGGGTCGTTGCGGTGACGGCCTCGACGCCCGGCAGCGTATCAAACGCTGCCAAGGCACCCGGATCCGCGGAACCGGCCGGCGTGTCGCGAGCACCCGCCGCCATCAGGACCGGCGTATCCGGGAGTGCTTCTCTCAACGATTGCAGCCCCTGGGCGAGCGCGACGAGCGCGGAGTGGGGGGGCTCGGGCCGATCGAATACGTCGCCCGCCACGAGCACCACCGAGGGAGCGATCTCGACGACCTTCTGGATCGCCTGGTGGAACGCACGAGCGACATCGGCCTCTCGAATATTTCTGCCCTGCTCGACATTTCCAAACGCCCGATAACCGAGGTGCAGATCCGACAGGTGAGCGATGATCATGGCGTCTCGGGCCCGGCAGCGTCGAGCGCCTCCGAGGGGTCGGATTCTGTGACCTCGACCGCCCCGACGCTCTCTTCCATGGGCTTCAGGACCCACCCCTGAAGCCGTGCGGTCCCCGAGAGTATGACGATCAAGAACAGCACGACGGAGGTCACTCCGACGTTGGAGAGAGCACCGAGGCCGGTCACCAACACGGCAGCTGCGGCGCCCAGCGCGGCGAACGCACCGTCACCGGTCAGGCCCGTCATCGTCCGCACGGCATTTATGCCTCTCAAGAGGCGGCCGCACGCGTAAAGCGGGAGACCCGCAAGTAGGGCGAGTCCCAACGCCTGCGTCATCGCCGACGCTCCGAAACCCTCAAAGAAATCCCATGCGAGCGTGAACCCGGCCGCCGCAAGAAAAGCTACCAGCACGAAAAACCAACGCCCTCGAAGGGATTCCAGCGCCTCGTTCCACTCGCTGGACCGCCCCCCCGTGCTCAGGCCCAAACCGAAAGCTCCGAGCTCTGTCGCCACGATCAGCGCCAGCGATCTGAGCATTCCCTCTCCGGAGTACAACAGAAGAGCGACAGCCACCGTTCCGGATGCCCCGGCCCCGAAACCCGCGACGAACGCCGGCGCCCACCCTAATCCCTTCCTCAACGGCACACCCATCGGCGCGGCCGTCGGCGCGGCTGGCTCTCTCGACTCCGACCTCGACCCGCCACGCCCCGACAAGACGGGGGCTTTGATTTCCCCCATGAGCAGAGATAGCTTTTCTGCATGAACACAGCCCTCCGAAGGCTCCTGTTATTCGGGATTGTAATAGTCGCTACCGGCTGCGACAACGTGGAATGGGGCGGGATCGACTTCGAGCTGCGTTCGCCGTCCGAGGGCTCGGTTTCCGACCAGCCACCCGCCGAGGTGGAGCTCGTCAAGGACACGATTTCAGACGTACCGTCCTTAGGGCCGATGTTGTACCTCGGTTACCGGGACGGGGACCAAGCGACACTGGTGCCCGTGGCGGAGATAGGGCCCGAGGGTCTTTTCCCGATCGAGGGCATCGGATCCGTCGAGACGAGCAGTGCGTTCGCGGCCAGACACTTTACGCCGGGCCTGGAATTCACGCTGTTTTCCGACGGGGCCCAGGTCGGGAGCTTCATAGCCGAAGGGTTCTCGGTGGACGACCGATACTGCAGAGTGCGGCCCCAGATTCTGGGCCAAATCGAGTTGACGCCCGCCGCGACGACGGTCCAGAAATTTCTCGCCGTTCCCGCTCGAGAAGCGAGCGAGCTCGGATACGGCACCTACTCTCCCGTCGCCCACACAACCGAACTTCGGAACACTTCGCTCCGGATGGCAGGGCGAGTCCTCCGCGACGTCGGTGTGTTCTTGCCGGGAGTTGTGATAGACATCCGGCGGGACATCCGGATTTTTCGGGCCCGGCCCGGTGCGCCACCGACCGTGGTCGCTACGTTCGTATACGCCGACGATCTCGCCGTAGGCCCCGCGCCTCGTGAAGCATACTCGATTTTCCTCGCCGCCGACGACCACGACGGATTGGGGTACTCGCGCACTTATGTCGACTACCGGTTGGGCTCCCGTGACGGAAAGGGCGCCGCACGTTACTTCGACCACCTGGACATCGATGGAGACGGAACCGACGAGATAGTGCTCGAGGTCATGGGAGAGCGGTCCATGTGGCTCTCCACGCTGTCCCGGCAGGGAGCGGATTGGGTGGAAGACTACCGGGACCCGTGTGGGCTGGCTTCTATGTCTTCAGGGCCGGCGCGCTGACGTACTTCACACCCGGAGGGTGATCGGGCATGCGTTGCTCAGCTACCATGCGTTTCACATGGTTCCTCCTGGCGACCCTGGTCGGCTGCGACACGTTCTCAGGCCAACAGGCATCAGGCGGCGCTGACGAGCCCGACGCCTCGAGGGCGGGCTACCCCGTCCAACTGATCGATGCTGCAGGGACTCGACACACTTTCGAAGCAGCACCCCTGAGAATCGTCTCTCTGGTTCCGTCCGCCACCGAAGCACTCTTGGGGATGGGTGCTGCCGACCGCATGGTCGGTCGAACGGATTACGACCGGGTGCCCGAGCTCATGGGCCTGCCTTCGGTGGGCGGCGGCCTCCAGCCCAGCCTGGAGATCCTGGTTTCCCTCCATCTCGACCTCGTGATCCGCTTCGCCGGTGATTCCGACATGGCCACCGCCAAACGCCTCACGGATTTGGGGATTGCCCACTTTGCCGTCCAGCCCGACGGAATTGAAGACGTTTTGACCACCATCAGTGATCTCGGAAGAATCATGGATGCGTCAGATGCGGCCGACTCGATGCTGCGTGAGATCCGTGAGACACTCGACGACGTGGCTCAACGGGTGGCTGAGCTTCCCGAGCCCCGCGTCGTATACCTTCTCGGTGGTGATCCCCCCTGGGTGGCCGGCCCGGGTACGTACATCGATGAACTCATGACGCTCGCGGGCGGGAACAACGTCTTCGATGACCTCGGCCCGTTGTACGCTCCGGTGAGTATGGAGGCACTCCTCGCTCGGGATTTGGACCTGATCCTCCTTTCCGAGGGCCTGGCACCCCCCTCGCTACTCGCACATGTACGGAGCGCCGTTCTACCGGCATCCGTCGAGATTCCCGGACCCGGACTCGGCCGGGCGGCCCTCGACATCGCACGCCTGATTCATCCCGGGGTCTTCGACCCAGGGCCCCGATGAAGCCCATCACCTGGGCAGCCGTATTGGGTCTCGCCGTGGTCTTGGTCTTCCTGCTGAGCATCCTCCTGGGGCCGGCAGACCTCACGCCCGGCCAGGTGTTTGCGGCTCTACTTGGCGGGGGGGATGTCAACGACCGGCGGATCGTAGTCGAGCTCCGCGCCCCCCGAGCCGTGATGGCCATCCTGGTCGGAGGCGGGCTCTCACTCTCAGGCGCCGTTTTCCAGGCTCTGCTTCGAAATCCACTCGCCGAGCCCTACATCCTCGGAATTTCGGGGGGTGCGGCCACCGGAGCGGTTGTCGCCATCGCTCTGGGCCTGGCGGCCTCACTTTCCTGGGCGCTACCCGCCGCCGCTTTCGCGGGAGCACTACTCGCGATCTTTCTCGTGTTGAGAGTTGCCGCCACCGCTGACCGCCGGGTAGACGTGCGCGTTCTACTCCTGGCCGGCGTGGTCGTCGGGGCTTTTTTCACCGCCTGCATGGCCTTCGTGCTCTCGATCTCGGACGCTCGAACGGTGCGTAGCGCGGTCCTCTGGATGATGGGCAGCCTCGCGGGCTCCGACTGGCGCACGGTTTGGATGGTCACGCTGTATAGTATCCCGGCGGTGATCGCACTCGTTGGTCTCGCTCGTCCGCTGAATCTCCTGGCGATCGGCGAGGAGACTGCGGGTTACCTCGGAGCCGACGTGGAGCGGGTCAAACGCAACGCGTATATCCTCGCTTCGCTGCTGACGGCCGCCGGAGTGGCGGCCACGGGTGTCATCGGCTTCGTCGGGCTGATCGTTCCCCACAGCATCCGGCTCTTGGTCGGTGCCGACTACCGGGCCCTCCTTCCGCTGGCGTTCCTTGCGGGAGCGGTGTTTCTCACCCTGGCGGACATCGTGGCCCGTACCGTCTTGCCACCCAACGAGGTGCCGATCGGCGTCATCACGGCGTTCGTAGGGGTCCCACTCTTTCTTCTTCTGCTGCGGCGCAGTGTGGGAGCCGGGGCCGGAAGCGGGATCGGAGCATAGGAATGGCGACCGAATCTGCCGCGTCGAACGGATCCGCGGCCCTCGGGACGACCGAATTGAGTATCCACTATCCGAACGCTCCCGAGCCCGCGCTCGATTCGGTTTCCATGACGGTGCCGCGGGGTTGCTTCTACGCCGTTTTGGGGCCCAACGGCTCCGGAAAGTCGACCTTGCTTCGGGCGCTCCTCGGTATGGTGCCTCATCAGGCGGGTCAAGCTCACGTGTTCGGTCGGCCCGTCTCGGACTGGGATCGGCGAGCGCTTGCTCGAGAGGCCGGCGTCGTATCGCAGTCGGAGTCCCTCGCCTTTCCCATTACCGTGCGGGAGCTCGTGGCGATGGGGCGCTACCCTTACTTGGGCGCCCTCCAATCAGAAACACCCACGGACAAAGAGGCCATATCCAAGGCCATGCGTGTGTGCGACATCGAGAGCCTGGCACAGCGATTCCTCTCGACGTTGTCCGGCGGTGAGATCCAGCGAACCAGGGTGGCCCGGGCACTCGCGCAGGAGCCGAATGTGCTGCTCCTGGACGAACCCACGGCGAGCCTCGACGTCCGCCACGAGATGGAAATCCTGGAGCTGCTCAGAGCGTCCGTCGATGACGGGATGACCGTTTTCCTCATCACCCACCATCTCGATCTCGCCGCGCGCTTCGCGGACCGATTGCTCCTCTTGGATCGCGGGACGGTCGCGGCTGAGGGCGAACCGCAAGAAGTGCTACGGGAAGAAACGCTGGAGCGTGTCTACGAGTGGCCTATCTCGGTCAGCAACGACCCGGCCACGGGGGCACCTCGCGTGACCCCACTCTCCACGTCTTCGCGCTCCTCCGCTTCGTCTGGCTCCGGGTCAAGTTCGTATAGCTCCGGGTCAAGTTCGTCTAGCTCCGGATCAAGTTCGTCCGGCTCCGGATCAAGACCCTGACTCCTCATACAGGGTGCTGTAACTCTCGAACCGGCCCGGGTCGATCGCACCTTCATCCAACGCCTGCCGTACGGCGCAGTCGGGCTCGTGTAAGTGGCTGCACTCCCTGAAGCGGCACGAGGACCTCAGGGCGCGGAGCTCCGGAAAACAACCGTCCAGCTCCTCCCTGGGTACGCCCCAGACTCCTACGTCGCTGAACCCCGGCGTATCCGCCACCAAGCCCCCGCAACGGAGCTGGATGAGGGTGGAGCTCACGGTGGTGTGCCGGCCCGTGCCACGCTTCCGGCTGAGCTCCCCGGTTCTGAGCGCGTGCTCCGGCTCGAGCGCGTTCACGAGACTCGACTTTCCGACGCCCGAGGGACCTGCAAGGGCGGCGATCCCCTTGCAGAGCTGCTCGGCAAGCCGATCCATTCCTTCGCTTGCGAGTGCGCTGACCCGCACTACGTCATACCCGAGGGGCAGATAAACCTGTTCGAGTCCTTTCGCCACTTCGGCGGCACCATCGATGTCCATCTTGTTCACGATGATCACCGGCGTGACACCACCCGACTCGCCCACAACCAGGAGACGGTCGATCAAGTCCCGCCGAGGCTTCGGCCGGGCAGCGGCCACCACGACGAGTAAGCGGTCGGCGTTGGCAACGAGAACCTTGATGGTTCGGCCCCCGAACCGGCTGCGTGTGATCGTGGTCTCCCTTGGAAACACCTCCTCGATGACGTGAGCCTCGCCGTCGATCAGGTCGAGGCGAACCCGGTCACCGATCACCACCTGATCCCCCGCTCGCTCTTCGAGCTTGAGCCGACCCCTCAAGGAAGCCTCGACGATCTCACCGGACTCCAAGGCTACCGTGTAGACACCGCCCCCGACCCGGCGAACCATGCCCTTCACGACCGGTCGTACTCCTTCAGCAGTCTTCTGACGCCGTACTCCTTCAGCAGCCTTTCGTTACTACCGGCCCGACCACCGGCAAAAAAAACCCCGCCCCCCGCGAAGGCCGTCGGCCTCACGGGGAGCGGGGCATCCCTCGCTGAACATCACGCGGCGAAAGACTCCAGTGCGTCTCCCTTGCCACCCTCACGGAGGCGCCGAAGTGCGCGGTCACGGAGCTGGCGAATCCGCTCGCGCGTCACGCCGAGCAAGTTGCCGATCTCTTCCAACGTGTGCTCACGCTCTCCCTCGAGCCCGAAGTACAGGCGCAACACCTTGGCGTCCCGAGCCTCGAGCATCGTCAGCGCGACCCCGACCGTCTCGGTCAAAAGCCGGCTCTCGACTTCCTGCTCGGGTTCTGCAGCCTCTTCGGAAATAAAACGCTCCACGAGCTGAGAGTCTTCGCTGTCGCCGATCGGCGCGTCCAGCCGGATCTCGGCCGCGTTCAGAGTCTGCAACGACTCGATCAGTTCCGGCGTGAGATCGGTGGCGCCACTCAATTCCTCCGACGTGGGCTCTCGGTTGAGTTCCTGCTTGAGGCGCTCCTTCTCCCGGAAGATGCGCGCCAAATCAGAAGCACGGTTGAGCGGAACACGCACAGCCCGTCCGTGGTTCGCGAGCGAGGCCAGAATCGCCTGACGAATCCACCAGACCGCGTAGCTGATGAACTTCACGCCCTGCTCTGGATCGAACTTACGAGCCGCAGTGACCAGCCCGACATTACCTTCCTGAATCAGGTCGGTAAGAGCCACCCCCCGGTTCTGGTACTTCTTCGCCACGCTGATGACGAATCGGAGATTGGCACGAGCAAGCTCCTGGATAGCATCCTGGTCGCCCTTCTGGGCCAGGGCGCCCAACTCCTTTTCTTTATCGGGAGTAATCAGCTCGTGCCGGCTCACATCCCTCAAATACTGGTCGAGAGCCGTCTTCTCCTCGATGCTGGCGTCGAAGCCAGAGAGGGGGTTTCCACGACCCTTACGCTTCCTACGGGTCGTGACCGCAGACTTCCTACGGGTCGTGACCGCAGGCTTCCTACGCGTGTTGACCGTAGCCATCAATCTATCTCCTAAACCTATTCGGTTTTGAAGTCGGAATCATGTTCCTGCCGCGATTTTACGTAGCGTAAAATCCGTAGCCGTGGAACGTATCACTTTCTTTCCAGTTTGTCCACATGCTTCAAGAACTTCCGGCGGGGTGGGCTTAGGTAAAGCGATCCCCCCAGCGCCGAAGTGGACGATCCCCTCATCTTAACCCCCCGTACGTCCCCTGTTCCCGGTCCAATACGGCGAACGGCACGCTAGAGACGCGCCAATTTTGCGCAAGAGTGCCCTCCGACCCTAGTTTTGGTTTCCTTTACCCTTCGATGAAGGCTGTGACATCCTTCGAGGCTGCACCCCTTGTGACACTCAGATGGCTGGCCGGCGGCGTTTCCGATACAGGGCTCAGGAGAGCCCACAACGAAGACACGCTCGTTCTCGATCAGACCGAGGGTATTGTGATCGTTGCGGACGGCATGGGCGGACGGCCCGGAGGAGAATACGCTTCTGCGCTGGCCGCGCAGGTCGTCCAAGC
>SMVB01253217.1_pt1 | contig 11855 bp, 10 predicted proteins | sample 2456461 | NCBI WGS metagenome assembly SMVB01 (sample SAMN11095934, study PRJNA526329) | marine sediment metagenome | biome: Marine sediment; feature: Surficial sediment; material: Deep marine sediment; isolation source: Hadal surficial sediment | place: Pacific Ocean | collected 2014-05 | depth...
CCCCTCGCCGTGCGTTGGACCAAAAAGTCCATCTACAATGGTTTGAACTGGGATCCCGTAAAGGCGGCCGAGTACGAAGCCCACGTTCAGTCTCGAACGATGGAAACAGAAGACTTTCGCGAAGGCATCAGTGCGCTGCTGAGCCGCCGGGACCCGAAATTTCAAGGCAAGTAGAAGGCAGGTAGAAAGCGAACAAGCAGGCGTTTAGACAGGTACCCCAGCAACCCAACCCAAAACGGAGCCCCCCAATGAGCGTACCCAGCAAGACGATGGCCATGGTGCTCACCGATGCGCGCAAACTCGAAGCCCGGGATCTACCCATTCCCGATATCGGCCACGACGATGCGCTGCTCCGGATCGAAGCCTGCGGGATTTGCGGCAGCGACTACGAACAGTTCGAGGGCGTGCTCAAGACCCCCACCCCGGTGATTCCCGGACACGAACCCCTCGGTGTCATCGCGAAGATCGGCGACGGTGCGGCCGCGCGTTGGGGCGTCGATGTGGGTGATCGCGTGGCGGTCGAAACCATGATCTCGTGTCGCTTCTGCAGCAACTGCCTTTCGGGTCGTTACCATCTGTGTCTATCCCGGCGCATCTATTCCTACATCCCGCTCTCGGACAAACCCGGGCTGTGGGGTTCGTACGCAGAATTCATGTACCTGGCGCCAAACTCGGTGGTGCACAAGATCGACCCTACGCTGCCGCCGGAAGTTGCCGTCATGTTCAACCCGCTGGGTGCGGGGTTTCGTTGGGCGGTCGAAATTCCCGGGACTGGGCCCAACGACACCGTTGTCATCATGGGACCCGGGCAACGCGGGCTGTCGTCGGTGATCGCGTGTCGAGAGGTCGGGGCCCGTAAAATCATCGTGACCGGTCTCGAGGCGGACCGCGCCAAACTCGATCTTGCACTCGAGTTCGGAGCCGACGCCGTAATCGACGTCGAGAACGAGAACGCGAAGGACCGCATCCACGAACTCACCGACGGTCGGGGGGCGGATGTGGTGGTGGACGTCTCGTCCTACGCGACGGCGCCGGTGGCCGACGCGCTCAACTACGTCAGCATGGGGGGAACCATCGTGCTGGCCGGGGTGAAGGGATTCAAACCCATCCCGAACTTCGTATCCGACAAGGTCGTGATGAAGGAAATTACGATTCGCGGCGCTATCGGGGTCACGGCCTCGGGCTACACCAGCGCGATTCGCCTGCTCGAATCCCGGAAATCGCCGCTCCACAAGATGCACACCCACAATTTCGACCTGCGGGACGCCGAACTCGCAATCCGCACCCTGGCACGAGAGATTCCCGACGAGGAGTCGATTCACTCCTGTCTGCTGCCCAATACGGATTAACTACCACGGCGGATGGCCCCGCCAGGGCTCAAACTGCTGGACCCGGGCCGCGGCTGTGCTGTAGACTGGACAGGCCGCTGGGGAACAAGCCGCAGAGGAATCCAACCCGTGAAGTCACTCAACTCTGAGAGTCCTAGAATGAAGAAGATCAACCGCACATTGAAGATCATTCTCGTTGTGGGGTTGATGGGGTTGATGTCGTCCATCGCGTGGGGCAAGCCCGGCCAGAACGCCGGCAACAACGGCAATGGCGGACGCGGGTTCAGAAGCCAGCCCGATCGAACAGGCCCACCGCCGAGTCGATGCTTCGGGGGCGGTTGCAACAGGAGGCGCGCGCATGCGCAATCCGATTTGCCGGTTTCCTACGTGCCGGAACCCACCGCGGCGCTGCTCTATGCCGTGGGGGGGGCTGATGGTCGCTCGGACGATTCGCACCAGGCGCGCGCGGCAACACTAGGCGACCGCTGCCATGAGTTCATCCGCCGAAATGACTGAAGCAATCGATTTCCACGCATTCCATCGGGGCGAACTGCCCAGGCTGTTGGCGTCGGGCAATGGCCGCCTCGCCATCGCTGCGTTGCATCGGGGTTCGTTGGCGTTTCGGGTCGATGGTGCGTCCTATACCTACTCGCGATCTTCCGGCGCGATCGAGATCGCGCCCGGCGACGAGACCGCGGATGTCGTGATCGAGTTGTCGCGAGACAACTGGTCCGGCATCGTGCGAGAGACCATGACCGCACCGGGCCTGCTCTACGGCGGCAAGATCAAGTGTCTGCGCGGCGACGCAATCAAGTTCGTCGGTTGGGAACCCGTGTTGCGCGCCATGTACAACGGCCGCCCGGTCTGGAACCCCGACGACGTCCTGCTCGATCACAGAGGCGACCCGCTCGACGCAGCCAAGAGCTTCAAGCTCGATGACGACCGCGAAGAAATGGCTCACTTTCTCCACACGGCCGGCTTCCTGATGGTGCGCAACGTTTTCAGCGACAGCGAGGTCGAGGGCTTCCTCGAGGAAGCCGCGGTACTGCAGACCGAAGCCGTCAAGGGCGATCAGCTTTCCTGGTGGGGAAAGAACGCCGACGGCGACGAAATCTTGTGTCGCGTCAATCGGGCTGCGGCGAAACCTCGACTCGCGACCATCCCCCACGATCCCCGCATGCTGGGACTGGTGGAACTCGCGGCTGAAACCCTGGTTCCTCGAGTTCGTGGCACCAGCGAAGAAGAGGTGAGTTTGATTTTCAAGCGCCCCGTCATGAGCGAGGGACTTTCGGATCTCCCGTGGCATCGCGACTGCGGCATGGGGGGACATGCAGAAGTCTGCCCGGTGTTGATCGCGTCGGTCTTCCTGACCCCGGCAAACCCTGAATCGGGAAACTTGCGCGTGCTGCCGGGTTCTGGGTCTGGATCGGTTCCATATGTCGACGCCAACGATCCCCGCGCTCCCAAGGGCATCAGTCTCGTGGCTGCGCCCGGAGATGTTTCGTTCCACTACGGCGACACGATGCACGCGGCACCGACCCCCGAAGCCGATGACCGCACGAGTTACCGCATCAGTGCCGTCACCGGCTATGCGAAACCCGGTAGCCATATGCCCAAAGCCAAGGGCGGCTACAACAACGTCTTGCACCAGAGTGAAGACGGACAGATCGAACACCTCTCAAAGGTGACCGAGCGGCTGAGTTCGAAGGACTAGCACCCTGCTAGCAGGCTGCGCGGCTAGTCGAGAATCAACTCCAGTATCGAAGCCTCACCGGGCACGCCGACCCGGAGCGGAAAACCGTAAAAGCCGGTGCCACGGTGAACGTACAGGCGGTTTGATCCAAGCGCGAAGAGCCCGTGATCGGGCCAGGCACTGCGCGAGAGCACCGTCCAATCCAAGCCGAGACTCACCAGACCCACCTGCCCTCCATGGGTGTGGCCCGACAGTACGAGGTCGATCTCTCCGGGTGCGATGTCCCGAAAGCCCAGGGGGTCGTGCAGCATCATTAGACGCAGATGGCCTTCGATGCGGGGATACCGGGCCAACAGGTCCGCGAGATGCTTGCCGCGCTTGTGCCGGACGTTGTGCCGGACATAGTCCGCTCCGACCAGCTGAACCGGACCGATCGGCGTTTGCGCAATGGCTTCTTCATCGACCAACAACCGGACACCCAACTCTTCTAACGCGCCCGCGACCTCGTCGGCGGCTTCGTGATCGTGGTTGCCGTAGATCGCAAAGCAGTCCCCTGGACGATCCCGCAAGGGGGCGAGTGCCTCGCACAGGGCGCCCGGAGTCCCCATGCTCTCCATGGTCAAGAAGTCGCCGGTCAACAGGATCAGATCGGGCTCGCGTTCGAGCAGGGATGAAACAATCCTGTGCAGGGAACGCACCGATTGCCAAGGACCGAGATGAGGGTCGGCAATCTGCACGATGCGCAGGGGGCGGGTCGCTAGGGGTGCGGGCGTTCGTCCGCGAAATCGCTCGACCGGTACCCTGGACACCTCGCTCGGCCCCGCCGCAGCCTCGCCAGCCGCAAGACCGCCGAGGCGAACCCGCACCACTTCGGCGACGGGTCGCGCTGAGGTGCCGATCGAGACGACTGCAACAAGGATCGGAACCAGGTCGAACCAGCTCAATACCGCCAACCCCACGTCGAACCCGAGCCAGCCGAACAACAGCCGAACGGGAAACATTGCGAGAAGCCACACGCCCAGCATGAATCCCGCAGCGACCGTCGCCTGGCCGGGAACGCTCACCAGCATGCGAAAGGCCCGGGATCGCATGCGCGCGCGGACGAGCAGAGCGAGGTGAATGCCCGCGGTCGCAACACAGTAGAGCACCAAGGCGTGAAACAGAGGCAGCCACTCGGGAGAAAACAGGGCCTCGAACCTCGCCGCGGCCAGCAGGGTGCCGGGCATCGAAAGACACAGAATGACGCCGCCGAAGATCGCATAGGTGCGCCCCCTCGTGCGCCAGGCATACGAGGGAACGCCGAGGCAAATGATTGCGACGAGCGAGTAGAGGATCGATTCAAACACGATCAACTCGTTTCGGTTTCGGAGGTCGCGAGGAGCGTGAGTGCCGCGGCGGGGGAGGCCTTGTAGCCGCCCTCGTCCATCACCCAGATCATGGTGTCGCGCGGTTCGCCCTTGGGAGTCGAGGTGTGGTTTGGGAGCGTCTCGAGATGGCAAAGGCCCATGGCTTCAAAAGCAACGTGGGTCACCGCGGCGACCGAGACGGTCATGATTCCGAGCCCGCACGATCGTTCGTCGAGCCAGTATCCAATCTCTCCCGCGCGATCGGGATCGGCGAAGCGGTCAGCGACGTCGCTGGTCGTCTCGAGCCCCACGCAGCCGAGCAAGCGCCGGTTGACTGATTCGTAGATCCCGTAGGCGCACTTCTCCCCATTCTTGAAATTGACCAGCGAGCGACGAATGCGATCCAGCTTTTCGTCGCGAGGCTCGGGTTCGTAGTTCGCCCAGGGGAGCCAACGACGAAGATGTTCGAGGTTTGCCAGGATCAGCGCCGAGAGAACTTCCACCTCGTCTTCGCGCCACGGTCGCAGCACCAGGCGTTCGGTTTCGATTCGATAGATCGGTCGCTCTAGCTTCATCTCGTCTCGTCAGCCAACCGATTCGCGACCCAGAGTTGAACTCGACCGCGTGTCTCGGCGACCCGTCAGTCTTTGGGAAGGTCCAGCATTCGTTCGGCGATGATGTTTTTCTGGATGTTGGGGGTTCCACCACCGATCACGGTCGTGGGCCAGCCGAGGGCGCCGACCTGCCACTTTCCACGCTCTGCAGATGCCTCTGTATCTCCCACGTAGGGGCTCGCTCCGCCCAACAGCTCCATGCCGGTTTCCGCCATCTCGACCAGCAGGTTGCAGTTGTGAAGCTTGTTGATCGACGCGGCACTGTCGCGATCACTCCCCTTTACCTGCTGGGTGAGGCTGCGAAGACCGTTGAGACGCGAGGCTTCGATGCGCGCATCAAAGGCCGACAACCTTCTGCGCAGCTCACCATTTGCGATCGCGGGCTTCCCTGCAATGCGAGATTTCTTGGCCAGCTCGATCAAGCGCTCGAGAGCCTTGTGGTGACGGTTGACCTCTGCGATGCCCGAACGTTCGCGTTGTAGCGCCGAACAGATGATGTCCCAGCCCTGTCCTTCCTCTCCAACCCGATTCGCCACCGGCACGCGAACATCATTGAAAAAGACTTCGTTGTAGAGGTGGGCGAAATGATCTCCGGCGAAACTCTCGATCGGGCGCACCTCGATGCCGGGGGTCTTGAGATCGATCAGCAGACAAGTAATCCCGTCGTGCTTGGGCACGCTCGGGTCGCTGCGGACCATCGTGTAAATTCCAGTTCCGGCGTGGGCCAGGGAGATCCAGATCTTTTGGCCGTTGACCACGTACTCGTCGCCATCCCGCACCGCGCGACACTGCAGACCCGCGAGGTCACTGCCGATTCCGGGCTCGCTATAGCCCGTGCACCAGGCCGACTTGCTGTCGAGTATGTCCGGCAGATAACGCTGTTTTTGTTCTTCGTTGCCGAACTGAATGATCGCCGGGCCCACCCAACCGAGACCCGTGTAGTCGCGACCGAGTGCCGGCGCGTTGGCGGCCAACATCTCCTGCTTGAGCACGTACTGTTCCATGATGGAACCGCCGCCGCCCCCGCAATCCTTTGGCCAGTTGAACCCCACCCAGCGTCGCTCGCGAATGAGTTTCCACCACTCGGGAATGAACGCGGGTCCGAGTTTTCTTCTCTCTTCGAGCGAGGGAAGATTCTTGGCATTGAAGGCCCGCACCTCATCGCGAAAACCCTCTTCTTCCGGTGTCAGATCGAAGTCCATCACACCCCTCGCAGCGCGAGTGCGCGCTCGTAGTGAGAATCTGCGTCGCCAAACATCGGCCGCGCCCATTTCGAGCGTTTGAAATAGAGCTGGATGTCGCTCTCGGTGGTGAAGCCAATGGCCCCGTGGAGCTGAATGCTGTCGATGCCCGTGCGCACGAATGCTTCGGTCGCGTAGGCCTTTGCGAGAGAGGCGTAGCGCGGCAGCTCTTCGGGCTTCGACTCCACGCACCACGCGGCGTAGTAGAGCAGCGAGCGAAAGGATTCGAGATCGACATACATCTCCGCCAGGGGATGCTTGACCCCCTGGAAGTGCCCGATGGGCTCACCGAACTGATGTCGCTCGCGCGCGTAGGCCGCCGTAATTTGAATGGCGGCGTCAACCGAACCGGAGCACTCCGCCGTCACCGCCACAGCGCCGACGTCGAGTAGACGCGTGATGGCGTCACGCCCGCCCGCCAACAACCGCTCTTTGTCGACGCGAACCCCGTCGAGTTGGAGGTTCCCCATGCGTTTGGTGGCGTCGATCATCGGGTAGCTCTTGGCCGTCACCCCGGCCTGGTCGGCGCTGACCAACGCGAGGGCCAGATCACTCGATTCATCTCCCGTGCGGAAACTCACCACGAACAAATCCGCGGCTTCGGGGTCGGCGACGTAGAGCTTCCGACCGCTCAGCACGAAACCATCCCCGGCCGGAACACCGCGCAACTGGGTCCCCTCGGCGGAAACCACATCTCCCTCTTCGAGCAGGGCCAACGTCCCGATGCAGCTGCCCGTCGCGAGCTCCGGCAACCAGCGCTGCTTCTGGGCATCGCTCGCAAACTCGACCAGCGCCGTGGCGGCCAGGGTGTTGGCCAGGAACGGAGAGGGAAACAGGCTGCGGCCCATCTCTTCGAGCACCACGATCAGATCGACCCAGCCGAGACCCGCACCGCCGTAGGTTTCTGGGATGATGAGACCGAGCCAGCCCAACCCCGCCATGTCTTCCCAGAGTTTCTCGCAGTAGCCGGTTTGTGTCTCGGCAAGGCGTCGCACTTCTGCGATCGGGCAGCGCTCGTCGAGGAACCGGCGCACCTCGCCGCGCAGCAAGTCCTGCTCTTCGCTGAAACCAAAATTCATCGTTTGCTCCCGCCGGCAGGATACCGAAATCGCGAACGGCGGCCGAAGGTTTCGCGGTTCGATCCCGAAGCGCGGCCCGCCGGCGACATTGCAGACGAAGATGGCCCGGGGCTGCTGCGCCCAGTAGCCTTGCGGAATTCACAAATGAGGAGTTGAAGATGGATCTTGGACTTGCGGGCAAATCGGCCCTCGTGACTGGAAGCTACCGCGGCACCGGCTCGGCGATCGCAGAAGGTCTGGCCGAAGAAGGCGTCGTGGTCTTTGTCCACGGCTTTCTGCCCGGGCAGGCGAAACCGATCGTCGAGCGGATCAAGAGCGCCGGCAATCGGGCGCACGAGGTCCACGGAGATATTGTTTCGGACGCGGGCGCCGATGAAGTCGTCGAACAACTTCGCGCGGGCGATCACAAGATCGACATCCTGGTCAACAACTACGGCGTGGCCGAAGCTGGACGGTGGTTGACCTCGGGGTCGGAAGATTGGGCGCAGATCTACCAGAAGAACGTGATCTCGGGCGTGCGCCTCGCCAAGGCCCTCGCACCGGGCATGGTCGAAGCGGGCTGGGGGCGCATCATCTGGCTCGGAACCATTGGCGGTCTCCGCCCCGCCGCTCGCATGCCTCACTACTACGCCTCGAAGGCCGCGCTCATGAACGTCTGCCTGAGTCTGGCGAAAGAACTCACCGATACAGGCATCACGGTCAATCTCGTCAGTCCGGGAATCATCTCTACCGAAGAGATCAAGACCATGATGCGTCGGCGGGCCGAAAAAGAGGGTTGGGGAGACGACTGGTCTGTAATCCAGCGAAAGGCCCTCGAGGGAACCTTCGAAAACCCGACCGGACGCTTCGCAGAACCTCGCGAGGTCGCGGATCTCGTGAGCTTCCTCGCCAGCACCCGCGCCTCCTACATCAACGGCTGCAACATGCGAATCGACGGCGGCGCCACGGACTGCGCGATCTGACACCGATCGAGGACTAATTTCAAAACTGAATCGAGGGCTACGGCGCCATCGCTCCGGGGTTGTCGAATCCAAACGGATGGTAGGTCCCGACACAGAGACACTCGAGCAGCCCGTAGCTGACCTCGCCGGTGCTCAGTTCGAATTTGCACAACACCTCGTACAGCGGTCCCAGGGCCGCGCGCGCCTCCTCGGTACTCACGTCGTAGGTCTTGCCCTCGACCTTGAGCGGGCCTTGATACATGCCGTGCACCCAATCGGGTTGTGGGATGTATCCCGAACCGGCCGCGAGATAGAGCGTGCGCAGAGGCGTTGCCCGAACCTCGATCTGTTTGCCAGAAGGATCCGTGAATTCGATCGTGGCGTGTTCGAGTTCTCGAGTTCCGGACTTGAACTTGTAGTTGAACGTCGGGGGGCCCATTTGTTCGATCTCGCCACCCGAGGCCAGACTGCCGATCTTGACCGATTCTTCGACCATGCGTTTGCCGTCCTTGTCCGCTTCGACGAACAGCTTCAGCAGGCAATCGTCGAGTTGGAGTGGAATCCAGGTATGGAAGAAACCAAAGCCCGCGGCGGCCTGACTCGCGCGGATGCCCGGGGGTTCGGGTTCGCCAATGCCGCGAATTCCCCAGGAATGATCTCGCGCGCCGCGCCAGCGGTCCGGCGTCACGTCGTACTGCTTGCCCGCGACCTCGAGGGTTCCGGTCCAGGTCCCCACCTGGGAGTAGCGCGAGGTATCCATCGAAACACGGCCGTGGGGAAAGCGCTGAAATGTCTTGGGTTCCTCGACCGCGGGCACCGTCCCTTCAAATACCAGATCGAAGCTGATGCCGTGTTCGTTGGGTTCACAAAAGACGCGAATCTTCTTCAGCCCCTCGAGCACTTCGATGCCGAGGGGACCGACGTGGGTATTCAGACGATCGCCGCCGAGTTCTCGCGACGCGCGCACGACGTCGATCGTTTCACCGTGGGACACCGAAACAAACGCGTCGATCGTCCCGAGGTTCGGGTACTGGCCCATCCCGATGATCACGAAGATTTCATCGCTGCTCGCGTGCATGTTGAAGTAGTAGCGATCGTAGAAATTTCGATCGCTGGTAAAGACGTGGTCGAAGGTTTCACACGTCTGGTGGGCCATGAACTCGTCCATTGGACTCAGGGGCATGTTAGTTTTTCCCTTTTTCTTCGCGGATCGCCTGTTGCTCGCGCATCGCCTCGGCGGCTCGAATCTGTTCCAACACCGTCTGGTCGTTCGGCACCAGCTCGTTGAGCCTCGAAAAGTAGGCAAGTGAGCGGTCGATGTCGCGAGCCACATAGTACACCGCCAACAGTTGGACGGGCTCGGGATAGTCGGGATCGATCCGGATCGCCTCGTTGGCCTGGGCGAGCATATGGGCCTCGAGGTTCTTTCCGTACTGGAGACGAAGCTTCTGCTCCGCCCGGAGCGCGGTAAAGAAGAGGTGTTCGGCCCGATCTTTCACGGGGTGGCGGAACACGTTGCTCGCAACAGGGTTGACGAGCACCAGCAGCAGACCGCCCGCGATCGCCCAGGCCCCAAGGCCAGTCCCACCGCTTGCGCTGGAGGACGTACCGCTCCGTAGTGGGTGCAGTCGGTGCAGCCGGTGCAGTCGGTCGAAGACCGCGACCACCATGGCCCCCACAAATGGAAGCAGAAGAATCAGCGCCGGCAGGCGGTAGCGTGCGGTCGGAAAGAACACCAACATGCCGATCATGTGCAGAATCGCCACCCAGCCCCCGAACGAAGCGAGCTCTCGGGAAACACGAGCCTCGATCTCACCTCTGCGCACGGCCCAGAAGCCCAGGCCCGCCAGCGGAATCAGCAATCCGCCGGGAAAGGCGAACAATACGAACCCTGCAACGTCGAACTCCCAGAGCAGCGCACTCAGAACCCGGGAACTCTCGCGCAGGGGATAGATCGGAAAGTTTCGCTTCGGTTCCGCGCCACTCAGCGCGATCAAAGTCTTCTTCCCCAGGTTGATCAACATCGCGCCCGGATGTTCGAACCACTCGTCGATAGCCCGGCCCACGAAGAAGCGATTGATTGCGGCGGGCTTTTTTGCGCCACTCGTATAGGGGTCGCGAAACAGCTCTCCCCACTCATAGCCTCCGCGCCGACCGAGGGTCTCCTCGAGGTCGTGATGGTTGCCGACGTAAAGATTGATGCCGGCGTTGTAGGAGACGAACACCGGTGTGCCGGCGGCCAGCGAGTTGCGAACCGACACGGCAGCGGGGGCGAGCAAGCTCGCGGCCACGAACACGCCAAGACACAAGCGCGCACTTCTACCCGGCCCAGCCCCACTAGATCGACCGATTGCGAGGTCGTAAAGAAAAACGGGCAGGGTAAAGATCGCCAGGCCGTGGGTAATGATCGCGGCACCCAGGAGCAGGCCCGCAGCAACGAGCCACGCCAATTCGTCGCTCCCGCGGAAGCGCAAGTACGCAAGGACCAACAACAGGTCGAGCATCATCGTGAGGTTCGCGGGCAAGGGCTGCACGTCGAACAGCAGAAACGGCCCGTAGAGCACGGCGATGACCGCAACCACCCGAGCCGCTCGCGCACCGAACAAGACTTCGCTGAGTCGAAACACGAGAGCGCAGTTCAGGGCGCCGATCGCCATGTGGAGCCATTGCGCAGGGTACAGCCCGTCGCCAAAGATCAGCTGGAAGCCCGCGAGCAAAACCGGATAGAGCGGCGCCTGCCAGTAAGGCTCGAAGGGCGCACTGCCTGCGACGATCTGCTGGGCCAGTTGAAAGTAGGTCTGAGCATCGGAAACGCGAATGTTGCCCGCGTAGGAGTGGATGCGAAGTTCCGTGACAAAGACGTAACGCACCGCGAGGGCGATGGCGAAGACCAGACAGGCGTCCAACCACACGAGCGGCCGATCGCGGTCGTCCGCTCGGCTCAGCAGTCCCACGAACTCAACACAATCATCCTGGCCTGCTCAATCGCTATAGCTTCGAGATCAGCTCGCTCCCGAGCCGGTCAATGCCCTCGATCGGATTTGCCGTTCCCAGTCCGAACAAGGGGCAGATCAGGCGAGAGACTCCGAGATCTTCGAAGCGCTTCAGGTTGTCGTAGGCGTCGTCGTTGAACAGCCACATCGAAGAGACTTCGATCTCCGTGATATCGCGACCCTCGGCCGCACAGGCGGCCTTGAGTTGATCGAGGCCGGGTTTGATGTCGTCCGGAGCCATCGTGGGTGAGAACCAACCCTCGCCGTACTTGGCGACGCGCTCAAATACCTTGCCCTTGGTGCCACCGATATGCACCGGCAGGTGGGGCTTCTGACTGGGGACTGGATAACTCTTGAAGCCGGTCCAGTTGAGAAAGTCGCTCTGATGCTCGACGGTATTGCCGGTCCAGACCTGCTTCATTGCCGTCACGTAATCGTCGAAGCGCGCGCCGCGCCGCTCAAACGGAGTCCCCATGGCGAGGAATTCTTCTTCGAGCCAACCGATCCCGAGTCCCAGCATGAAGCGACCGCCCGAAACCATGTCGAGACTGGCGGCTTGCTTGGCCAGCAGCAGCGGGTTCGTCTGGGGAAGAATGTTGATCCCGGTGCCGAGGCGAAGG